>OUNO010005006.1_pt1 | contig 11655 bp, 15 predicted proteins | sample 1779811 | NCBI WGS metagenome assembly OUNO01 (sample SAMEA3914804, study PRJEB12502) | metagenome | biome: forest; material: soil | place: Canada | collected 2010-06-25 | depth 0.3 m
GAAACCGCTCAGGGAGGGCATCTCCCGGCTTGACAGCCCAGGGGGCCCCCGACCATATTCCCGCCCCCTCAGGCCGAAGTAGCTCAGTTGGTTAGAGCACGCGCTTCATAAGCGCGCTGTCGGCGGTTCAAGTCCGCCCTTCGGCACCGAAAATCAGCCAGTTCGTGATTCGGCTCTGGAAGTTTTGCCCCTGACTTGGGACGATTCTTCCTAGCCACCTGAAGAGCAGTCGCCGGGTCGATGTCAGGAACCGCCGAAGACGGCAACGCATGAACCCGCCCCGCCTCGCTGTATCGGGCGACGAGCTGGCTGCTAGACCATTCGCCGGCCTTCATGATCTGTTGCTCGGACATGCCCGAACCTACGGCAGCGATCCCGAACGCTCGCCGCGTGCTGTGGAAATCGACGGGTAGCGAGTTCGGCGTCTCGTGGTGCAACTCGTGACGGTCAACGCAAGCCTTGAGAAGCTCCCGGCGTAAGCGGTTCGCATAGCTTGCCGTCTTCTTCGCAGCGCCGGCACGCTCGCCGCGACGGGCGGGGAACACAGGACCGGTTACGGGTTGACCGTGTGCGGCCCACCAGCCGGCAAGCACCGGCGGAATCGCTTCGGGAACCCTCATGCGTTTTCGGGTGCGCCTTTTTCTTCCGAGTTTTCCGACGAACAAACGTGCACGTTGTGAACTCAGGCGAGAACGAGGACCAATCCAGTGGTTCAGGTCACCGCCCCTGAGCCCGCCGATTGTGCGGCTGCAGTTCACGCCATAGCACTGCAACGCTCGTACCGTTGCCACGCCCACTAACGTCCAGCCAGACTACAATATGCCGATATCACGTTTGATGGTCTGGATAGGCGCATCGGGGATTTTACAGGTGCGCAGTCGAGTACGCGTGTTCCGGGAATGTCTGGACGCGAGGTGAATGCGAATGCGAATCACTCATTGCGCCTTCGTGTTGGCGACGAACGGTTTCGCCGAGAGCACGGAAACTCCAGTATCGGGAATTGTCTGCATCTCGTACTCGACCACACCGTGATGCTTGATCACTTCCTGCTTGCCGATTGAATCGGTCGCCCACTTCCAGCCCTCTTCCCAACCAGTCTCCCGCATGAAGATCATGATGGCTCCGGTGTTCCGCGCCAGCGGCCCCGCTTCCTTGACCAAGCCCATCATCACTGACGCTCGCTGGAGCGTCTCACCGTGGCCAATCAGCTCCACCATTGTGAGGCCGTCGGCATGCTTGCCAATCAGCCGCGGGGTGCCGTCGGCAAGGGGCGTGTTCTGTTCGAATGCGACGTCCAGCCCCTCAAACCAGGCCTTGAAGGCGCTCATGGAGGGCTTCAGCGCGAGCGCTAGCGGCGCCGCTATCACCGGGGGGATCGTCGCGGTCGTTGGCGCACCGTCGCCGAGCAACACGCGACCAAACGGTTTATCGTACTTCGGATAGTCGGCGCTATAGATCGCAACCTTAGTGCTTTTGCTAGGGGCCGTATAGTGTTCGATCAGATAGCCCCAGTACGCGCCCGAGCAAACCTGACTGAAGGAGACAAGCTGAAGCCACTTGCTATCGAAGTGGCGGACTTCCGTCGTGCTTAGTCCACCGCAGTCAAGGTTGATTGCATGATTCGTCGAATAGATCGCAAGCGTTTCTTGCGGCTTCGCCTTGATCCAGTTCAAGGAGTAAGAGTCTACGTCCTTGCCGAGAATGTGCATGCCCGTGCACGTGCCGAATAGTTCCCCGTCGCTCTTGTCGTAGCACTTGCGATTGGCCGGCAGGATCGTCGCAAGCAGATCGGCGGTGTTCTTGCTGTGCCAGTCGATGAATGCTTGAAGCCGCGCCGATTCGCGTTGCTCCTCGGAGGATAGCTGCTGCGGCGGCTCAATTATTGGCGCCGGCGGTTTGCCCGTGAGAGCGCTCTCGATCCCCGTCTTCTGGGCATCGATCGCACTCCCAACTGCGGCAGTTTGCGTATCGCAAGTCTTGTAGGCGTAGATAAAGAATATCACGCCGCCAAATACCATCAGCGCTTGAAGCAACGTGACGTTTTTCGGTGCACTGGACGAGGCCGCAACCGGTGGTGCCACCGGCGCCGCCGTTGTCCCGGCCGTTCGTGCAAGCACCGCAAACGGTGACTTCGCGAGCGTCTCCCACTCCGAAGCCGTCTCGTCGCGAACGTGCACGAGGTCATGATCGGTTTGGCTTCGAAGCCACTCAGCAACTTCAGTCCCGGTCAACGGGCCTAGCACTTCATTGCCGCAACTCACGTACCAACGCATGATTCCGTCCTAGGGTAGATCGGCCGAGCGTCGCCCGAACGCTCACCGGTAGTCAACAGGTGAACGCGCTATTGGTCCGCTCGCCGCTGCCGGCCTTCCTGCAAGTGCCGGCCATGCCGTCAACGGGCGCCTGTCGAAACTCTTCTTTCGAAACTCTCGACTCGAAAAGTGACTAATTCTCCGGGCTTGTGAATCGCGCGCCAAGCTACTAGTCGCGATTGCATGAGCTGCTGCAATCACACCCAGACGACACGTTCCGCGGATTTCGGACAACTGAAGATCCTCGAGGGGAGGATGGGGGATTTCTCCCATCCTGACTACGGGGCAATGTCAGATTCGGTACACGTTATATCTGTCGGCCAGAGTTGGGGGCTCGCGCTCTCTGGAGACAATAAGTGGAGCAACTCGGCCGCAGCTTTCTTGATTCCATTTGGGACACTCATCTTTCAGTTTAGCGATTTCACCGTGTCCGACTCGGCCGATGATCTTATTGTGAAGTTTGGTTGCGAGACAGGTCTCGACTCCGCTAGAAATCTCCCGCAACACAAGCTGATGCGGTTGCCTGGGACGGGGAAAGCGCAAGTCACGCTCACGGTCGATCGCTCTGTGCCTTCGCGATCGACCGTCGAGGCGGTTCCGGTAGCGGCGGCGAAGAGCTTCAATTGGAAGTGTCTGCTAGCGTGCGCGCCTACTTGTGCAACGTGCCTTGTGGATCCCCACTGCTGGACCATCTGCGCCGCGGGATGCCTAGTAAGCTGCGCGATTGCGTCGGCCTTGGATTGATCGGCAATCACTTTTTTTGCGGATGATGGAGCAAATTCGCCCGTTTACCGATCCGGTCGCGTGGATTTGGCTCGATCATCTTCTTCAAATCACGACCGGGCTTGATGAGCCCCGAGGCGCGCAGTTGACGTGCGTCGGGTCCCAGGCGAATCTTCAATGATTATGATTCGTTGCATTTCGCCTGCGTGGGCTGGAGTTCCCCGGAAATTCAGGACAGATTGTTGGTGTGACTATGCGGCGAGCTGACCGGAATTGGCCAGCTCGAAGTTGATCGGGGATACGTTTCCGACAGCGGAATGCAGCCGTTTCGCGTTGTAGAAGTTTTCGATGAAGTGGCTGATGGCGTCGTACGCCTCAGTGCGCGTCTCGAAAGCGCAGCCGTGCACGAGTTCTTTCTTGAGGGTCGCGAAAAAGCTCTCGGCGACGGCGTTGTCGTAGCAGTTGCCAGCGGCGCTCATGCTGCAGCGCGCGCCGTAGCCCTCAAGCAAGGCCCGGTACTCCTGGCTCGCGTATTGGCTACCGCGGTCGGTGTGTTGGATGAGCCCCGGAGGCGGCTTGCGGCGCGTCAGTGCTTGCTGCAGTGCCGACACCGCGAGCTCGCGGCTCAGGGACTTCCGCATCGCCCAGCCAACGACCCGTCGGGAGTACAAGTCGATGAGCACCGCGAGGTACGACCAGCCCTCGGCGGTCCAGATGTACGTGATGTCGCCGACCCAGGCCTGGTTCGGCGCCGCCGCGGTGAAGTTCTGCTGAAGCAGGTTTGGCGCGACGGGCAGCTTGTGCGTCGAGTCCGTCGTGTGCCGAAACCGGCGTCGGATGCGCGCCCAGATGCCGTTTTCACGCATCAAACGAGCCACACGGTGCTTGCCAACCTCATGCCCGCGCGCGCGCAACTCGTCGACGACTCGCGGACTTCCGTACCGCGCCTCGTTCTCAACATGGATGGCGCGAATCTCGGCGAGGATTCGCTGATTGGCGAGATCGCGCGCAGAGGGCGTTGCCTTGCACCAGGCGTAGTACGCGCTTCGTGACACGCCGACGGCCTCGCACAGCGCACCGACGGGGTATGCCGCCTTCTCCGAGTCGACCAGCTCGTACGGGCTCACGAGCGGTCCCTCGCGAAGACGGCTACTGATTTTTTTAGGACGTCGCGCTCCTGCTTCAGCTGCGTGACTTCGCGACGCAAACGCTTCAGCTCCTCCTCAGCTGTCTCGCCTCCGCGCTCCCTGCGCACCTGCTCGGCTGCGCTGCCGTACTTCTTCTTCCAGGCGTGCAGCATGTTCTCAGCCACGCCGAGGCTCGCTGCTACGTCGGCAACCGTCCGCTCGCCTCGTCCTTCGAGCAGCCGAACGGCCTCGAGCTTGAACGCTTCTGGGTGTTTCTTGCGCTTTGATTTGGTCTTCGTTTCCATGACCTCTCCCCGAGGATACTCTCCTCGACGGGTGTCCTGGAAATCCGGGGAATCTCAGGCCGCAGTCCTTACCCTGTCGATCGCAGCTTGCCATCAGAAGGCGCGGGAGCAGGTCCAGCCCGCCACGGTGGCGCCGACCATCTCTGCAAGCGCTGCTGCGAGCACTGAGGCGTCCGAAGGAATAGCCTTAAGGGACCGACTCGAGAATGCGGCAAGTCTGTCCGACGCGCTTGGCATGCTCGCCAGCACGCTGAAGCCTCGGCAATCTGAAGGGATTGACCCGGCCACCGCTTAGCTCGCAGTATGGAGCCACCGACATCTGACCTGGACGACGCTTTCGGCTCGACCGGAAACGAAGCGCGCTCTCGTCATGAAAGACCCAGAGGCGGAGCTTGGAAAGCGGCTATGCTGGTCCGGAAGTGTGCTTGATATATCTACCGATCGCGCTGCCGGCTTCCCCCTATATTTGGGGGAACTTGTCGACTACAACGGCGACATATTGAACTTCTACGCTGTAGGATCTACCGGGGCCCTGGTGGAGCGCAGCCAAGCGCGGATCTGTGGGATCGCGACTGGAACCGTCGCTTATCAGAACACGGCGGGCGGCATCACGCAGACCGTGCGCGTAGTCGGCATGTTTGATCTCCCAGAAAATCGAAAAGGGTATGAGCCCGCCAGCATGCGCTAGCTGCTCTGTCGCGTGGAAACGGGATGGGGCCGGCCAATTGGTTGCGCCCACCCTCACACGTCTCAAATATTCAGTGTGACGTAATATGTCTACGCGGTCTCGCGGTTGACAACTAGAGCGGGTGCGGCGAACTGATCCGCAAGCACGCGCAGGTGCGCGGACAGGGCGGCTTCGGCTGCCCCTGCACGCCAGTTAGTTTCGTCCCTGGAGTTTTGCCCCGAGTCACAAACAACCTCGGATTGTGACGGATCGAGGCATGGGGTAACCAATCTCTGATTCGGCGTAAATCTCAGCGGTTTCGCGCAGATCACCCCCTTCATAAGCGCGCTGTCGGCGGTTCAAGTCCGCCCTTCGGCACTAAGATTCAGCCCGATCCTTTCGCGACGGGCTTCGCGAGAAACGGCGCTGGTGCGAATGCTGGTACTCGTTGCCGGCGGCGGCGCCGCCAGCCGGCACGGATTCGTGCCAGCCTGGGGTCATGTCCTCCAGTGGCGCCACGAAGACCTCAGCGAACATCTTGTCCGCGGCCTCCGGGTCGTTCTCGCTCAGCGGGTCGGCCAGCGTCATGGTGACCAATCCGCCCCCGCCGCCTCTTTCTATCGCGTTCATCATCAGTCTAGAAAAGGGGGGCGACGGCGAGGTCATCAAGTTAGTCGCCCCGGCCTGGGGTGCCTTGCTGGCCGAGATCGCGAGAGACCCCGACGCCTTGCTCCGGATGACTCCCCGCCAGTTTGAGGAGCTCGTGGCCGCAGCGCACGACGCCGACGGAGCCGACGAGGTGGTTCTGACGCCCCGAAGCGGCGACCGCGGACGGGACGTGATCGCCACCTACAAGGGCTTCGGCAGTGTTCGTATCCTCGATCAGGCGAAGCAGTTTGCTTCTGACCGCCCCGTGCCCGCCGACGACGTCCGGGCCCTCCTTGGCGTTCTCGCCTTGGACCTGAACGCAAGCAAGGCGGTGCTGACAACCACGTCGCACTTCGCGCCGGGGGTCGCCGACGAGTTTAAGGCGGTTGTCCCATATCGCCTCGAGCTTGTGAACGGTGCTCAACTCACTGCACGGCTAGCCGAACTCGCGAAGAAGTAAGGTCTTCGCTGGCGAGCGCAATCGGCGTTCGCGCAAACCTAGCGAGCCCGGCGAGCCGCGACACGGCCAGCGGGTCGACGCGCGAGTGGCGGCGGCGCTGTCTTGGGCGTAACCAAGGTGCCGATCCCGAAGCCCGCCGCGGCGCTGAGGAATAGGCGCCCCGTCTCTTCAGCAGATTGCCTCGCAGAAGCCGCGAGCTGTTTCGCGAGCTCAGTCTCCAGATACGCAACGCGCTGATGCCTTGCCAAAGCATGCTCTCGCCATGCGATGGTTTGCCTCTCCGTTTCAACAAGCTGGGCTTTCACTTGGATCAGGCTGATCGCGGCCGATGCGCGCGCGAGTTCGAGCGACCGCGCCGTGCTTCTGTCAGTCACCTGTTGAGCACGCAATCCGTTCACCGTTTTGGCGAGGTCCTCACCTTTCCGGACCTCTGCGGCGAGTTGTCTCGTGATCCGCTCACGCTCTACTCGAGCAGATTGCGCCGCCTCTTCGAGAGTCAAGACCGTGGCATCTCGCACAGCGAGCTTGGCACGGAGCCGATCAAGCTCAGCATGCACCTCATTCAGCTGTTCCGACTCCAAGGTGGTAGGTGCGTCCAAGAGCAAGTGAGCAAGCCCTGTACCTTCAACGAGGGTTTCGGGCCCGACGCCTACGAGCGAAGCGAGTTCGCGGATCGTTGCCAACTTGAGTTGAATTTTCCCGGTGTAGAGCTTTGAGATGGTTCCGGTTGCCATCCCGATTTTCTGTTCGGCCTGTCGTTGGCTGAGCCCGACCGCGGTCAACGCAAAGCGTGTACGGTCGCGAAAAATCTCAAGGTCGGCGGTCGTGACAGGCAGCTTCGGGGGAATTGAAAGGGTGGACATGGGTGGCTTTCTCGGGGCGGACCGTTACTGCGCCCAGTGTAGATTAAAGCAGCGATTTCGGGTGCTGATGATCGCTGACGCGACCGCTGCTCGATTCAGCGCCACGATCAACGGGTAAACCGAACGGCTGGCGACGGTGGGTGGACGCGGCCTTGAACGCTCCGCATGGCAGTGCTAAACGGGCGTTCAGGAGGCGGCAGCACCCCAGTGAAGAGATCAAAGTGGCGCGGTCGGCGGGAGCAGAAGCGAGAGCGGATGGCCCCTAAGGACAGCTGTGCGAGTCGTCCGGAACGCTTCGATCGCGACGACGAGCTTCGCTGGTATTTCGTTGATGTCGGCCGCAGTGGGGAGCGCAGGCTGCGCATCGATCAGCTGCTCAAGTGGCGTCGCATTGATCGAGCGATCCAAGGGAAATGGCGACTCTGCCTCTACTTCACCAATCCGCGAAACTTCGCCGATCCGCTCTTCGCGCCAATGGTGCACGACGATGGCTCGCACGACGCGACCGAGCTGTACGGGATACCAGCCGACGAGCGCACAAAATGGTTTCACGACCAAGAGCGCGAGTACGAGGGCGCTCGACTATACGCAGCGCCGACAGATGAGACTCAAGAGCGCGGCTTCGTTGAGCAGTGTGCTTGGTCCGCTCTGGCGAAGGAGTACGCGGCTTACCGGGGGCTGTTGGCGGGCCCGAGATCAGGTGAGTGGCGCTGCGCGATAGTTCCGGCCAACCTCTTGGCCGAACTCGTAGGCGGATATTGGGGAACGCGTCTCCCATGCGGACGGCCCGACCCGATCGAAAGCGGAAACGTGGTCGACGAATATTGGTGGGCCGGGAGAATCTACTGGTCTACGTGGCGCGACTACGAAGTGTACCCGGACGCGGCTAAGACGATCCTGCACAACCGCCAAGTGAGCAACGTCGGGGCGATGTCTGCTCGACAACTTGTGGAGGCCGTCGGTGATCTGGTCAAAAACGAGCTTCGGCACGCACAAGAGCAGGAAGAGGCCGAACGTTTGCACGCAGAAGCGAAAGTGCAGCGAACCCGGCGTGTGCGGGTTCGTGGAAAAGGCAAGATCCTTGAATTGCTTTCGTCGCCGATGGTCAACGATCTCACGGTGAGAGGGATTGCTGAGCACGTTCGTTTGTCTCAACGGCGCATTCGTGAGCTCTTGGTGGCTCAGGCATGCCATGGCGTTACGATGGCAGACGGAGATCCCGCCAGGGAATGGTTCGGGTCTGATGCTGGCGCTGCGTTCGCTTCCGCGCTCGCCGACGCCATCGAGGCCGACCGCAATGATCTAAAGGCCGGGTGAGATGAGCGTGAACACCACCCTCCCAAATACGTTGACACCGGAAGAGTCCCTTGTCCTCAGGCAAGGCGCCGTTGCCCTCATCGACGCCCTGGGCTTCCGCGGAATCTGGAGCAAGGCCGAGCCCGCCGCCATCGTCGCCCAACTCAGAACGGCGCGCGTGAGGGCAGCGAACGAGGTAAATTTACAGAGCTTCCTGCGTCCCAACAGTCTGCACATATCCTCATTTTCGGACACGCTCTTCGTCGGCGGTACTGTTTCGGAGGACGAAGATCTCGCCGGCATTGTGCACCGAGTTGCGCTAGCGGTGGCGAGTATCCAGAGCACGCAACTCGACGCCCCCGTGCCGCTGAACTACCGCGGATGCATATCCGTCGGCGAGGTGATGATCGGGCACGACTTTTTCGTCGGGCAGCCGGTTGACGATGCCGCAACGTTGTACGAACAAGCTCAGGCTGCCGTGGTCTGGCTAACTCCGAGCACACGGCAAGCGCTTGACGAGCGACACCTCGGGCTAACTCTGTTCGAGTGGACCGTACCGCTGAAGAGCGGACCACTGAAAACGCTTGTTGCGAACCCCTTCGCTGCGATCGCCTACGAACAGATTCACGCACTGAATCTAGCGGCGATTGACATGTTGATCCCAGCATTCATGAGGCCGTTCCGCGCCTCGAGGGCCGTGGAGGTGGTTCAGAAGGAACAGAACACGTCGGCCTTTCTTGATGCTGCGCGACAGTTCACGGTGGATAACTTCGATGCCGTCTCGAACGCCTATCTAGAGGAGCAGGCACAAGCGCAAGAAGACTATCAGAACGGCCTTCTATAGTTGATGCGTCCACGGAGCGCGACACAAAATGCAGAGAGAACTTTTCGAGGGGTTGTTGCGTCGGGCGGCCGTCGCGCTTCGGAGCCGTGGGCGGTTCGATGCGGCGAACGAAGCCGAAAATTGGATCTGCGCTTGGGGAGCCGGCTACCTGTATGACCCGCACGGTCAGGTGGAAGCGATGGGCGAGTGGATTGCCGAGCTTGAGCGGGCACTCAAAGTCGACTCACTTGGCGACCGGGTTCGAATTAGACTTCAGCCAGAAAGGGCGTGGAATCTCGACCTTCCCGAGCACGCGACAATCGCAATATCTGACCCAAGCGCGGGGGCCGAATGGGAGTTGCGCCTTGGATCGGACGTCGATCCTGAAAAGAGTCGCGCGCTGGTGCTCGAAAGCCGCGCGTTCCCCGATAGGCCCACAGCGGAGGCTGCCGCGCTGCGACTTGAAACTGCGCTGCTACTCGCGTCTGTCCGACTTCAGTACGGGTTCGCCTTGAGCGATCGCTCGCCAACTCCCGTGATCACAGACGCGGGATTTAAAGCGACGATCCCCGCCGGTATGCAGGGCTTCAAAGAGGCGCTTGGGGTCACGTTCTACAAGACGCCACCAGCAACGCTGTTCTTGCAAATCGGGGACTTTAGAGGCTCAGTCAAAGTACAGGCGGGGAACTTCGTCGAAGCCGTTCAGAACGCGCTACTTGACGTCGGAGAAGTAGATCAACGGACTCGAACAGCATACGAACTCTACGCGAGCTCGCGCTTTGAAAACTCGAGCCGCTCGAGGTTCTTGCTTCTGGTGATGTCGATCGAAGCAATGGCGGAACAGGCGGAACGTCCAGTGGTCGAACGCGAATTCATTGATACTGCGGTCGTTAGCTTACAGGGGAGTGCACTTTCATCCGAAGCCAAAGAGATGTTGCGGAACGCACTGCTCTCGCTCAAGACGAAATCGATCGCGTCCGCAACGCATACATTGATCACCGGTGCCGTTTCGCCAGTAGCAGCGAATGAATTCAAGAAAATGTACAAATTGCGCAGCCGACTCGTGCACGGCGGGGAATCGCTCGACCCCGGCGAGATCAATGACGCGAGCAACCGGTTGGAGGTGACGGTGAAAGCCATCCTACTGAAGCGCCTCGCGGCCCAATCTCCTACGCCCGATTCGCCGCCTAATGTTGCTAACACGACAACTCCGTAACCCGGCTGGACATGCAAATGCTGATGCCTCCCATGATCATTATGACCTCCAGTGAGGGTGCTGAGACCGTCTCCTTCGGTGATGCGACGTTCACCTTGATCGAGGTCGAGAAAAAGCTCGAGAAGCCTGAACTCGAACGCATACAAGTGGAGCACTTTCGCAAATTGGCGCAGGCACTTCGGCCGGACTTGGCCGTCGAAATAGTGTCCCCCGGGGACCGGCCGGACTTCATCGTGAAGCGTGGCGCCGAATCCTTCGGTCTGGATGTAACGGAGCTTGCATTTACCAAACGACGTTCCTCGGCATTCCAGTTCGGACGGTTCAAGGACGATCTTCGCCGCGCCCATGATGATGGCAGGCTGCGCGGTTGCAAAGGCGCACACATCGAGGTGTTCGCTCTGCCGCCTGGATCGCCGTGGATCAAGGTTCAAGCGCCGATCCTCAACGAGTTGATCGACACCTTCGAAACGCTCACCATCGATTTCGATGTTTGGAATGCCACAGACGTGATGAGCCCGATGCCGGACTTCGGGATGCCGATCGAAGGCACCACGTCCGATGGGTCGGTACAATGGATGGTATGCGGTTCCGCGAGGGCGCCCAACAGTTTCGTGCGGTCGTGCGGATTCCAAGTCGAACACGCGTACCGACACCATGTGACTGAGCAGGACGTGAGAGCGCGCATAGATGAACTCGTTGACGGGCACGACGATCCTTCCCAGAAAATCGACGAACTCGTCATCGTCGCAGGTGGCCCAGACAGGTACGGCGACGGCCTCGCCGATGAGGCCTTGCTCGCGCACATGTTCGCCGAGAAGTGGAAGGGCGAAATCTCCAGTCCCAAATCGATTCGGCGCGTGATCCTCACCAATTGGCAAGCGAATAGGATCCACGTCCTATACCCGGCGGAGACACAGAACTAGGCCGGGCCTCTTGGTGAGAGTGCCTTGACCGTGAGCACTTCGACACGAAGACTTCCCGAAATGGGGCTCACCTTCCCCAAAATCATCCGCGTCGGCCGCTGAGGCATTATCATGCTCGACGAACACAGCCCTTCGTATACGGCGGTGACCACGATGCCTTCCGCGTCCCCGCCGTATCCGTCCGGTGAAGGCCGGGCTTGATCTACGGCGCCAGGACTGCCCAGTTCTGCGGCAAAAGCGTGTCGACCTGGTCGGCGGGCGTGGAATCGAGGCGCGTGAGCACGTCAGCTAG
>OUNO010020381.1_pt1 | contig 11622 bp, 6 predicted proteins | sample 1779811 | NCBI WGS metagenome assembly OUNO01 (sample SAMEA3914804, study PRJEB12502) | metagenome | biome: forest; material: soil | place: Canada | collected 2010-06-25 | depth 0.3 m
ACCTCCGCTGGCGCGAAGCCGGGCTCCGACGGCTATGGCCCGTTCGACGACTACGACATCGGATCGAAGAATCAGATGGGCTCGGTGGCGACGCGCTTCGGCAGCCGTGAGCAGCTCGTTCGGTGCGTCGCCGCACTGCGCGCGAACGATCTCGACGTGTACCTGGATCTGGTCGAGCACCATCGCTCGGGCGACCGCGGCAACTTCGTCTTTCGTTACCGCGGCGCCGACGGGACGGCCGACATCGGCCGTTTCCCGAAAGATCCGCTGAACTTCCGCCCGAACGTGGCTCAAGACCCGCACTTGGGCGGCCGACCCGCGGACGACTTCGAGTTCGGGCGCGAGCTCTGCCCGATCAACGCCAAACCGCCGCGCTACGTGTTCGACAATCTGATCGCCGCGGCCGACTGGCTCACGCGCACGCTCGACGTCCAGGGCTACCGGCTCGACGACGTGAAGGGCTTGTCCACGGACTTCTTGCTGCCGTTCTTGAACGCGCGGGCGATGGCCGGAAAGTTCGCGGTTGGTGAGTTCTTCGATGGCAATCGCTTGTTGGTGAATGGTTGGATCTTCAACCCGCAAGGCATGCAAGGTCGGCCCAATGCCTTCGACTTTCCGCTCAAGTTCTTGCTCACGGCGATGTGCAACGGCGCTGGCCGTTTCAACATGGCCGATCTCGACCACGCAGGGTTGACCGGCATCTCGCCGTTCAACTCGGTCACGTTCGTCGAGAACCACGACACCGATCTCGACAACAATGCGGTCGTCTTCAACAAGATGCTGGGCTACGCCTACATCCTCACTTCCGAGGGCTACCCCTGCGTCTACTATCGGGACTACAGCACGGACGAGAATTGCTACGGGCTCAAACCGTTCATCGACAACCTGATCTGGATTCACGAGAAGCTCGCTGCCGGTCCGACGCGCGAACGTTGGAAAGACTTCAACGTGTTTGCCTACGAGCGGCTGGCTGGGCCGCACCTGCTCGTGGGCCTGAACAACGACCCAGACAACGCGCGCACGATCACCGTCGCGACCGACTTCGGCGGCAACGTGTCGGTGCACGATTATTCGGGCAACGCTGCCGATCTAACGACGCAGGGCGACGGTTCACTCAGCTTGACGATCCCGCGCAACGCCGACGGTCATGGCTACGTTTGCTATAGCCGCCAGGGCTTCGGTGGCGGCTTCGGGGCGCCGGCTCAGCGCGTGATGCAGGTGTTCGCGGGCGCCGCTGATCTCGATATCCTGCCAGCCTTGCCGGGAAAATCGGTCCCAGTGCAGCGAGTCTTCTGCCAAGCAGGGACCGAGATTCGCGCTTCACTGGCGCCGGACACGGCGCACTTCTCGGCTGCCACGCGGCTCACTTTGAAGCTCTCTGCGCCCGATGGGCAATCGCTGGCAACCAAGGTCTATTCGGCGAACGCGGCGCACGAAGGCGAGCTCGTCGCGCACGCGGTGAGCACGGGGTTTCATCAGCTCGAGCTCGAAGCCGCGCAGACCCCTGCGCAAAATTCAAAGCCCAGTTACGAGGTGACCGTGAAATACGGCGCGCCGCAACGTTTCGCGCTGGAGGCTCCGCCCGTCGAAGATCCGGCAAAGAAGGGGCAATGGGGCCCGCTCTTCGGCCTCCCCAACGTCGCCATTCACGCCCACCTCTTGCCCAACGGCAAAGTGCTGTTCTGGGGTCGGCGCGAGAAACCGGACGGCGATCTCGACGTGCATTCGTGCACTCCGCAGATCTGGGATCCGCAGACTAGGCAAGTGACCGCGACCCAGAAGCCCAAGGCATTGAACGGCGACACCGTGAACCTTTTCTGCTCGGGGCATAGCTTCTTGCCGGATGGGCGGTTGCTCGTGATCGGCGGGCACTGGAAAGACAGCGAAGGCTTGAACCAGGCCTGCATCTACGATTTTGCCAAGGACACTTGGCAGGCGACCGCGGCGATGAATGAAGGTCGTTGGTATCCCACCGCGGTCACGTTGCCGGATGGCAGCGTGCTCGCTTCCTCCGGCAGCTTTCGCGATCAGCAGCAGAACAAGGTCGTAAACAACGACCAGCAGCAGATCTGGAAAGATGGCGACTGGCACTCGATCGTGAACTTCGTGGGGCTGCCGCTGTTTCCGCGCATGCATGTGGCTCCGAGCGGTCGCGTCTTCATGTCGGGCACGCTCGCCCGTAGCTTCTTCCTGCAAACCCAGGATCCGACGAGCTGGGCGCCTGCGAGCACCCGCGCCAACGGCCAACGCGACTACGCACCGTCCGTCATGTACGACGTCGGCAAGGTGCTTTACGTGGGCGGCGGGAACGACCAAGAAACGGGGCTACCCACTCAGGCCGCCGAGGTCATCGACCTCAACGCGGCCGACCCCGCGTGGCACCCCACTGGCGCGATGCACGTCGCTCGGCGTCAGCACAACGCCACGATCTTGGCGGACGGCTCGGTGCTGGTCACGGGCGGTACGCGACACAACGGCTTCAACAATCTGGAGGCCGGGCAGCCCGTGCACACGGCGGAGATTTGGGACCCAGTGACTGGCATCTGGACCGAGCTCGCCGCCGAGGACGTCGACCGCTGCTACCACGCGACAGCGCTGCTCCTGCCCGACGCAACCGTTCTGAGCGCGGGCGGCGGCGAATATCGGCCGACCGGGGCGGACGTACCGAACCCCCCGAAGGACAGCCACCGAGACGCCCAGCTCTTCTCGCCACCCTATCTCTTCAAGGGCCCTCGGCCAGCCCTTTCGACTGCGCCGCCCGAGGTCAAGTACGGACAGCAGTTCGACGTGCAAACCGCCGATGCCGCACGAATCGGGCGCGTGACGTTGATTCGCCTCGGTTCGGTCACGCACTCGTTCGATCAGAATCAGCGCCTCAACGTTCTGCAATTCGTCGTCGGGGCGGGCAAGCTCACGCTGACTGCGCCGCTGAACGCGAACGTGTGTCCGCCGGGCCACTACTTGCTGTTCCTGGTGAGCCAGGCGGGCGTCCCTTCCGTCGCCAAGATCGTGCGTATCGATGCGCTCGTGGTCGGCGCGGCGATCGCGCGCCGCGCTCTACCGCTGCAGCAGCCGAAGCAGCCGTTGCAAGCCTTCACCCGCGATGCGGCCATCCTCGCCGAATCGAAAGGCACGCGCGTGACGGTCGGCATCACCCCGACTTGCCCCTATGGGCTCGCTGCGTGCTGGGGCGGTGCCTACGAGGCGCTGAAAGCATTGAGCGGCGTCGAAGCGGTGCGCCCGATCGCAAACATGCCCGACTCTACGGCAGAAGTTTATCTGCGCGATCTGAGCTTGCCGGATCCGGATGCGTGGCGTGAGCAGTTCGGCAAGGTTGCGAATGGCACCTACTTGTTCCGCGGCGTCGAAATCACCGTGCGCGGCACCGTGCAGTGGACGAACCGCGGGTTGGTCGTGCAAGGCACCGAGCACCGGCCACCCGTCTCGCTTGCGCCGCTGCAAGCGGCCGATCGCGTCCAATGGGATCATCCCCACGGCGCGCTGTGGCCGATCGAGCCCGGCGAGCAATTCGCGTACGACGAGCTCAGCGAGCGCGTTCAAGCCGCCGCCAATGAAAGGCTGGAGGCGACCATCACCGGCCCATTGAAGGCAGCAGCCGGCGGGTTCGTGTTGCAGGTCCGGCGGGTCGAGCTCGGCTGAAGCGAGCGAGGCGCGGCGCGCCGCCGAAGGCTATGACGATGTGGGGGCGCCGTGTGACCATCAACGAGAGGCCACCCTCTCGCTGACATCAGTGAGAAGAGCGCACGCGGGCGGTAAGGTGTCGTGCGGACCCGCTCGAAAAATGTTCAGAACAACGACTGGGACGTCGGGATGCCCCAAAAAATGCAGAGAAATGGGGGTAAAAAGAATGAGTCGATGGATGTTGAGAACATTTATCACCCGGTTCGCGAGATGGCACCCCGGAGGTGCGGCGACGGCATCACGAGGGGTGGGCCGCAACGCGACGACGAGAGTCGCTGAATGCACCTACGATTGAATATTGGGCTCGTTCGTTCTGAGCGGTATCGTGAAGCAGAACGTGCTTCCCTGACCAATGCGGCTCTCGACCCAGATCCGGCCGCCATGTCCTTGCACAATACACTTGGAGATGTAGAGCCCCAAGCCCACGCCGCGCCGGTCATTCTTCTCGACTTGAATGAACCGTTCGAACACCACCTCCAGCTGGTCTTTCGGGATGCCTCGGCCAGTGTCGCGGACCGCGAAACGAATCTCATGGTCACTCTCTTCAACGGAGACGGTGACGCTGCCGTTCGCCGGAGTAAACTTGATCGCGTTGCCGATGAGATTCACGAGGACTTGGAGGATCCGCGCTGAATCGAATTCGACCTGAAATGCCGCTGGAACCACTTCGGCAACTAGCAAGATCCCGTCTGCCGTCGCTTGCGCTTGAAACGTGTCGATCGCTTCGGTCACGATTTGCCCCGGATCGCCAGCTTCGCAGGTGACCGCAAGCGCGCCGGCCTCGATACTGGCGACGTCGACGAGGTCCCCAACTAACCGGTTCATTCGCCCGCCGGCGCGATGAATGCGTTTGGCGTGGAGGACAACGTCTTCGACGTGATTGTCCTGCTTCACTCGTTCTGCGATCAGGCCGGCGAAGCCCATGATCGTGTTGAGCATGTTACGCAAATCGTGGCTGACGATGGCCATAAAGGCCTCGCGAGTCGCAACAGCATGGTCGGACCGAGCGCGTTCGCTGAAGAGGTCCTTGTCCGTCTCGTCGCGTTCGATCGAAAGGAGGGCGACATGCTTCGCGCGCTCCTCCCGAAGGATCTCGTCAGCGGTTGCTCTCTCCCTCTCGAGAACCTGGTCCTCCAAAGCTCGCTCCCTGCTCACCATGTCCGGCGGTTGGGATTTGCTCGCGCTCGGCTGTCGGTCTGTTTTGGCGCGAGCAGCGGCGAGGACGTTGTCCGCTCGGATCCGAGCCTTTTCGACGACCGAGTCGGCCGCTTCATCAACGGCGCCAAGCTCCTCGGCGAGGGCGTCGTCGGTTCTTTCGCGCTCGACGCGGAGACTCTCGTCGGTTTGTGCCCGTTCGGGACTTGGCTGTTTGTCTTCGGGACTCATGGTCGGCGCCGTGAAGGTACCACCGGACCTCCGCAGTTGCCCTGGTTGCCAGCCTCACTGAGTGGAGGGCGGAGCGTACGAATGCAGCGTCAACTGCGCGCCATCGTCGAGGCGCATTCCTGCCACGCCCGCTTGCAACCGGCGAGTCGAGCGGTTGCCAATCCCGCGCGACCAAGACGGCTCTCACGAGGCGCTTTGTACCGATCCAGTGTCTCGCGCGTTCAGAGATAGCGCAGGCTTTGCGGCTTTCGAGGTCCGGCTCGGTTGATGCAGCAACGGCGCCATGAAGAATCTCGCTCGACCATGCGCGTGTCTCATGGCCGCTGCGGCGTGCTTTGCCCTTGGCTGCGGGGGGAGCGAGTTTCGGGCCGCGGGTAGCGAATCCGGCGGCGGTGCCGGGGGCGATACGCTGTCCGAGTCTGGAGGCGCATCCGGAGGTGTGCCGTCGGCGCGAGCCGGCGCAGGCAGCACGAGCGGCGCAGGCAGTGCCGGCAACGCGCACGGGGGTGGCACGGCACTCGGAAGTGCCGGCACGGCCAATGCGGGAAGCAGCGCGGGGGGAACAACGGGTGGATCGGGCGGTGCCGTAGCTGGGGCAGCGGGAACGCAAGGAGGTAGCGCGGGCAGTGGTGGCTCGAAGCCCTACTTAGGTCCCAGCGTGGGGTCGGCAAAGCCCTTCGCTGCCTTGGCGTATAGCGCGATCACGGCGGCCAACATCTCGACGCTGATCGGCGACATTGGCGTGAGTGCGGGAGCGGTCTCCACCATTACCGGTTTCGACGCCGCGTCCGACAAGAAGTACGGGACGGACTCGCTCGCCCCCAACAGCGGTCGCACGTTGCTCGCTCAGCAGGACGTCACCGCGTTGGTCAGCAACATCGACCCGCGGCCGTGCGATGCAGACTATACGAGCGTGGTCGGAGGCCTCACTGGCGCCGTCACGCTCTACCCAGGCGTCACCTGCATGAACAGCTTCAGTGACGACGTGCTCTTGAACGGCCGCGTGACCCTGGACGCAAAAGGCGATCCCAATGCGTTTTTCATCATTCGAGGCAATCTGACGCTCACGGTTGCAGATGCTGCTCAGGTCGTGCTTGCGAACGGAGCCGAGGCCTGCGGCGTGTTCTGGCGCATTAGCAAGCAAGTGACGATCGGCAAAGCGGTGCAGTTCTATGGCACCGTGATCGCGGGCTCAGCCGTCACCATGACCTCCGGTTCGAAACTCACCGGTCGTGTGCTGGCGCAGACCGCCAGCGTGACTTTCGACGCCAATGCGGTCACGATCCCGAGCGATGGGCTCGCCCCATCGGCCGCCGTCTGCACGCATTTGCAGTAGGCGCTGCGTTTGCCGCAACAGGCACTTCTGTAAGGCCACGGACGATTGCCGTCGTAGGCCGGGATCCACTCATCGATATGAGAACCGCGCCTGCGGGGGTGGCGTGTCGCGCGGACCTGCTCGAAAAATGTTCAGAACAACGATTGGGACGTTTGGGACACCCCAAAAGCCGCAGAGAAATGGGGTGAAAAAATGGGTCGATGGATGTCGAGAACATTTGTCGCGCGGTTCGCGAGAGGGCACCCCAAAGTGCGGCGACGGCGTCACGAGTGGGAGGGCCGCAACGCGACGACGAGAGTGCGTCATTGGCTTTCGCCAAAGCACCCGCAAGCTGCGCTCACAGCGCGAGGGAAGAGATGCCGACGTCGATGTACTGGCCGCCTTCGGTGTTGTGGCAATGCACGGCCAGCACGTTGCCGCCCGTGAGGGAGATCGCGCTCTGCGCAGCCTTCGCCATCGAGGAGTACTGATAGCTCGTCGTATACCCAGTCACACTGGCCGCTTCGACGCCGTTCACGAACACTTCGGCGGCCTCGTCGTGGTGCAGGCGTAGAACCAGATTGCCAATCTGCGCGGCGGTTAGGGGCGAGCCGGGGAAAGTGCGGCGGAGCCAGATGTCGCCGGTGCTCCACACGGTGCCGATGATTGCGCCGGGCGTGCCGGCGGTGCCGAAGCCGCCGTTGCCGGAGGACCAGCTGGCGTCATTGAACGCGCTCGTGTTCCACGAGGGGTCAGGGACGGCGGTCGTGTACTTCCAGCTTTGGGGGGCTTGTTCTGAGGTGGAGATCACGGGCGAGTAAGTGGCCGCTGCGTAGCCGACCGATACGATGTTGGTTTGCACGGCCGCTTCGGCCGAGTCACTCGGGTAGCCAGCGGTCATGACGCCTTCGTAGAAGTCGCCTGCGCTGCGATTGCTGTTGTCGCCTCCCACGCCGAGGACGATGCCGCCTTCCTGACTCATCGGGATGTAGCCCGGCGCGGTGGGCAACGTTCCAGCGTACTGAGTGGTGAGGCCGCCTGTTTGCGCATTCCCGGTTTTCAGTGCGAACTTGGTCTTGCCGTCATTCTTGAGCATGGCAGTCACCAAGTCGAAAGCGGTCGAGGCGTCGTTCATGTTCGAGCCGTTGCCTTGAAAGAGGCCGTTCTCCAGATCTGCGGCGATCCACGGGCCGCTGCCCGAGCAGGGCGGGTGCTCGCAGCGGTTACCGAAGTAGACGGCGTCCATGTGACCGTTGCCCGTGTCGTTGGCGACGGGCTGTTCGGTGTTGCCGTAGTCGAAGCAGCAACCGTCGTTCACGTGTTTGCCGCTCGTCACCATGTACATGCCCTCGGCCTCACCGGCGTGCGCCGTGGCCTTGGCGGTCAAGTTTCGGTAGCCGACGCCCGGCGTCACGTACACACCGTAGACGCGGTGCCCTCCCGCCTTCGCTGGCAATGCGGCAGCGTTCGCGCCCACGTCAGCTCCGCCCGCTCCGCCCGCCTTCGAGATGGTGAGGTCGTTGCCGTTGCTCGTTTGATCGTAGATGACCGAAATGGTGCACGTTCCGTCGCTGCAGAACGTGTCTTGCGCGGCCGCGTCGGCATAGCCGCCCGCCTGCAGCGTGCCGACGGCGAGCGTCTCGCCGTCCGAAGCTCGCTTCACCTGGTACAGCTTGCCGCCGTACTTGCCGAACAGCGCGCGCGTCGTGCTGTGTGCGCCTACGCAGGGCTTGCCATCGGAGCCGTAGATGTCGCACGGGAGCACCGGCGAAACCGCAGCACCACCCGCACCACCCGCAGAACCTCCCGCTGCGCCAGCAGTACCCGAAACGCCACCCGCGCCAGCAGCGGGACCGCCGCTTGCCCCGCCCGCGCCCGCGCCCGCGCCCGCGCCGGCAGCTGTGTTCCCACCTGCGCCTGCCACGGCGCTCTGGTTCCCTGCGCTGCCGTTGGCTCCGGCAGTGGGCGCTCCGGCATTGCCGACAAGGCCGTCCGTGTTGGTTGCGCAACCGCCCGCCGAGCAGAGGACGGCGATCGCGCCTGCAACGAGACTTCCCAGGGTGAGACGCTTGGCGAGGTTCATCACGTCTTGAATGTTGCGGTCTCGGCTTGGTGTGGTCATCGGCTTCTCACTCTCTAAGCGAGCGAAGCGCGGTTTCGGCTCAGAATTCAGTTCGCCGTTGCGAATACGGAGGTAGAGCCGAACCAGGCTTCTTTACTCAGCCGCGTTGTTCGCGAGCTCCGACATCTCGTACTCCGGTAACAAGTGCTCAACTTCGTTGCGCTGCTCTTGCGTTTCGGTGGGAAGTGATCCGCTCGAGGCGAGGCGCGACGCCGAAGGCTGGGCCGGGCTGCGGGGGGCGCGTGACCATCAACCAGAAGGCGGGCATGCGGGATGTGTTGCAAGCTCGCTCGAAGCTGGGCGTGGGCTCTCGCTCGTAACCATGGGGTGCCGGATGAAGAGCTCGCAGGCGCTGGGTTTGGCTTTGGTTCAGGGTGGGGTGGCGCCTTGCCCGACGCGACCATGTATCAGAGCTACAGCCCAGGCATGGTCACGTTGGATGCGGATGACATCGCTGCCATCTGCGCGGCGTATCCGCCGGAGCGCGTCGCCGTGAGTGACTCGGACGAGCCGCGCCACGGCTTCTCGCACGCAACCGATACTTTGGGTAGCGTCTACGACGCCGCTCCGACCAAGAGCGGTGACATTTTCGTCGACATTGTCGACGTCTCTTCGGACCGCGTGGCTGCAGCCCTCGAGGCCGAGCTGGTGCTGCACGTCGACACGACGCTGACTTGGGTGATCTACGAGTGGGACGTGAATCGATTCAAGTTGGGTTTCGAGGGAGCGGTCAAGGTGCCGGTCAATCAGAACGGGCCGCCTGCCATGCCGCACCTGTACGGCATCTCGTCCGTCAGCTACACGCTACGCGCCGGCAAGCGTTACGCGCTCGGCCTAATCGTCGGCGACGGCGTCTCTGTCTTCCCGACCGATTTGCCATACGGTCGCGAGCTCTCCTTCGGCCACTTCGTCGGCGGAGCAGTGGCCCAAGGCACCGACTTCCACGAGCCGAGCTCCTTTCACCCCACGTCTACCGTGAATCTGCCCGGCATTTATACGTTGCCGGTGCCGTGACTCTTACTCGCACAACTCGAGGTTGATGGTCGCGTAATGCGTCGGGACCGTCACAGCCTTCGGCGGCGCGGACGCGCCGCAGGCCCTCCAACTGCCCGCCGTGAGGCGTCTCGCAGACCCCCTCGATAAATGTTCAGAACAGGAATCGGGCTCTCTGGGACTCCCCAAATACCCGCAAAAATGGGGTAGAAAACGGGCCGATCGCTGTCGAGAACATTTATCTCCCGGTTCGGGAAAGGGCACCTTGCGGGACGGCACCGCGAAAGGGTGGCGATGGCACCGCGAAGGGCGGCGAAAGCGATGAGCTGGGCGCACGACAGGCCGCATCTTCCGCGCGCGCTCCCATACTTGACCCGCGGGTACAAAATCAGTATCCCTTCTAGACATGGGCCGTCCGCGACTCTTTGATCTCGACGCTGCGGTCAGCAGTGCGCTCAACGTCTTCTGGGAACGTGGGTACGGAGGGACGACCCCGGCTGAGCTTCTCGATGCGATCGGGGTGGGCAAGGGGAGTTTTTACAATGCCTTCGAGAGCAAGCACGCGCTCTTCGAGCAAGCCCTGCGTCGCTACGGCGACGAGCGCGTCGCCGGCCTATTGCGCTCGTTTGCCGGCACGGGGCCGGTGAGCCAGCGCATCAAGCGGTACCTCGAGCGGCTCGCTGCGCCGGAGAACGAGAAGGCGCTACGCCGCGGATGCTTTGCCGCGAACACCGCCGCGGAGCTGGGGCGTCATGATCCGGTGGCGACGAAGATCGTCCGCGGCACGTTCGAGCGCATGGAGAGCGTGCTGGAGGCGACCCTCGTGGAGGGGCAGGAGCGCGGAGAGCTGGACCGCGCGCTCGATCCCAAGGCGATCGCCAGCTTGCTCTTGGCAGCTGTGATCGGCATCACGGTGTTGGCAAAGGTCGACAGCTCGGCGGCAAGGACGAAGCGGATCGCGCTGGCGTTCGCGGCGTTGCTCTAGGCAAGCGAAGCCTCCCAGGTGCGTCGCTTGCTGCTCGATTTTGAACCTGTAGGTACACAACTGGTCCGCAAGACAAGACAGAGCAGGAAAAGGAGCTGAGTCATGGCCGAAAAACTCCGAGAAATTTGGGAACACCTCGTCTCGCATCAGGTCACGCGCGACCTCGACGGCTGGGTCGACTGCTTTGCCGTCGATGGGGTCATGGAGTGGCCCTTCCGACTGAAGGACGTTCCGCCGCGCTTGGAGGGGCAACAGGCGATCCGCGCCGCCCTGGAGCCCGTCTGGGAGCGCGCCAAGCAATCGAAGCGTCGCATCTCGGGGCACGAGCGCGTCGTGTTTCACGAGACGACGGATCCCGAGCTCGCGATCGTCGAGTTCGACATCGTCGGCGAGAGCGCGCGCGGACCGTTCCGCCAGTCGGTGGTCTACCTGATGCGTGCGCGAAGCGGGCACGTGCTCCTGCTGCGTGAGTTCGTCGACACCGCCGCGTTGAACGAGCTCTTTCAGGTAGGTACCTAGTGGTTCGCATGCAGAGCGAACCGATTACATCGACGTAGCCGGACGGACCACGACGCTCAGGCGGGCTGCGGCGCGGACGCGCTGCGATCCCTCCAACTGCCCGCCGTGAGGTGTCTCGCAGACCCCTCGATAAATGTTCAGAACAGTAATCGGACCCTCTGGAGCTCTACGAATACCCGCAGAAATGGGGGTGAAAAAATGGGCCGATCGTTGTCGAGAACATTTATCTCCCGATTCGGGAAAGGGCACCGCGACGACGGCGACGGCACCGCGACGGGCGGCGACGGCACCGTGACGGGCGGCGACGGCACCGTGACGGGCAGTGACGGGCGGCGACGGCACCGCTCCGCCCGTTGCGCGGATTAGGCCAGCCCGAAAGCGTGTGACTGAGGGCGCGCCCTCGAGCTGAGCGACGGACGCGAGGTTAACGCTTGAGCGTGCGGTACAGGGTGCTGCGCGCAACGCCGAGCCTGCGTGCGGCTTCGGCGATGTTGCCTGAACAGGCCTCGATGGTGCTGGTGTATTCGGCGCGCAGCAGCTCGTCCTTGCTGCGTTGTGTAGAGCCGTGGCGCTGGCCGGCCTCGCGGTCCGGGCGGGCGT
>OUNO010007649.1_pt1 | contig 11621 bp, 8 predicted proteins | sample 1779811 | NCBI WGS metagenome assembly OUNO01 (sample SAMEA3914804, study PRJEB12502) | metagenome | biome: forest; material: soil | place: Canada | collected 2010-06-25 | depth 0.3 m
GTCCCAGAACAGCTCCTGCCACTGGCGGACCATGCCCATGTAGCCGTTGTTCATGAGGAAGATCTTCACCGGGATGTCCTCGGTGACGCAGGTGGCGAGCTCCTGGATGTTCATGATCAGACTGCCGTCGCCGGCGAGGCAGACGACCGTCTCGTCGGGGCAGGCGACCTTGGCGCCGATCGCGGCCGGCAGGCCGAAGCCCATCGTCCCGAGGCCGCCGGAGTTGATCCAGCGCCGCGGTTTGTCGAAGCCGTAGTACTGCGCCGTCCACATCTGGTGCTGGCCGACGTCGGAGGTGACGATCGCATCGCCCCCGGTCGCCCGGTGCATCGCCTCGATCATCAGCTGCGGTTTGATCTCGCCGTCCTTGCCGGGCTCGTAGTAGAGCGGGTGCTCCTGCTGCCAGCCGCGCAGCTGGTTCCACCAGGAGTCGAGGCGGGAAGAGTCGGTCTGTAGGGCCCGGTACTCGCGGGTCAGCTTCGGCATCACCAGCTTGACGTCGCCGACGATCGGGATGTGAGCGCCGACGTTCTTGGAGATCTCCGCCGGGTCGATGTCGATGTGGATCACCTTGGCGTGCGGTGCGAACTCGGCCAGCTTGCCGGTGATCCGGTCGTCGAAGCGGGCGCCGATCGCGACGATCAGGTCGGCTTTGTCCATCGCGTAGTTGGCGGTCCAGGTGCCGTGCATGCCGAGCATCCCGAGCCAGTTCTCGCCCGAGGCGGGATAGGCGCCGAGGCCCATCAGGGTCGAGGTGACCGGGAAGCGGTCGGAGGCGGCGAGCTCACGCAGCTCCTCGGAGGCGTTGGCGTTGACGACGCCTCCGCCGCTGTAGATGATCGGTCGCCGGGCGTTGGCCAGCGCTTTCGCCGCGATCCGGATCTGTTTGATGTTGCCCTCGGTCGAGGGCTTGTAGCCGGGCAGGTCGACCGGCTCGGTGCGCGGCTGGTAGTCGATGTCGGCACGCGAGAGGTCCTGCGGGATGTCGAGCAGGACCGGCCCCGGCCGCCCGGTCGAGGCGACGTGGAAGGCCTCGTGCACGTACTCGGGGATCTGGCGCGGGTCGGTGACCTGGAAGGAGTGCTTGACGAACGGCAGGGTCGCGCCGAGGATGTCGGCCTCCTGGAAGCCGTCGGTGCCGATCAGGTCGGTGCGCACCTGGCCGGTGATGAAGACGGTCGGGACCGAGTCCATCATCGCGTCGGCAATCGCCGTGATCAGGTTCGTCGCCCCCGGCCCGGAGGTCGCGAAGGCGACCCCGACCTTGCCCGATGCCTTGGCGTAGCCCTCGGCCGCGTGGCCGGCGCCCTGCTCGTGGCGGGCTTTGACGTGGCGGAAATCCGCGTCGACCATCGCGTCGTAGGTCGGCAGGTTGGCCCCACCGGGGATCCCGAAGACGTCTTTGACGCCCTCGGCCTTCAGCGATTCCATCAAGGTGTCGGCTGCTCTCATCGGACTGGCGATGGTACCAGTGGACCGACGCCCGCTCGGCGCCGGGCTACGCCTGGGCTGCAGGCGATTTCGCCGGGTTCCAGCGGGTGCGGGGATCGATCGCGGTCTCGATCGCCCTGCTCTTGAAGCGCTCGATCACGTGCAGCAACGACTCAACCAGCTCCTCGCCCAGCAGCGTCGGCTCGAGGCCGAGGTCGAGCAGCTTGGTGTGGATCGCGTTGTAGTAGTGCTCTTCCTTCTCGACCCGCGGGTTCTCGAGGTGGTTGATCTCGACCGTGTAGCCGAGGTGCTCGGCGGCGTGCTTGACCTTCTCGGCCAGCTCGAGGACCGAGAACTGCTCGGTGAACTGGTTGAAGACGCGGAAGTCCCCGCGCTCGGCCGGGTTCGCCGCCGCCAGCTCGACGCAGTTGAGCGTGTCGCGGATGTTGAGGAAGCCGCGGGTCTGGTGGCCGGCGCCGTAGACGGTCAGCGGGTGGCCGACGACCGCCTGCAGGCAGAAGCGGTTGAGCACGGTGCCGAACAGCTCGTCGTAGTCGAAGCGGGTGACCAGGCGCTCGTCACGGGCCGTCTCCTCGGTCTCGATGCCGTAGACGACGCCCTGGTTGAGGTCGGTCGCGCGCAGGCCCCAGGTGCGGCAGGCGAAGTGGATGTTGGTCGAGTCGTGGACCTTCGAGCAGTGGTACAGCGAGCCGGGCAGCTTCGGGAACGGCAGCGAGTCCTTGCGCCCCTTGTGCTCGATCTCGATGTAGCCCTCCTCGATATCGATGTTGGGCTGGCCGTACTCGCCCATCGTCCCGAGCTTGACCAGGTGCGCGTCCGGGACGTGGTCGCGCATCGCGAAGAGCAGGTTGAGGTTGCCGACGACGTTCGCCTGCTGGGTCTCGACCGCGGTCTCGCGGGAGATCATCGAGTAGGGCGCCGAGGGCTGCTGGCCGTAGTGGATGACGACCTCGGGGCGGGTCTCGGCGACGATGCCGTCGAGCAACTCGCCGTCCTCGACGCCGCCGACGAAGCTGCGGATGCGGTCGCCGGAGATCTCCTCCCAGGCGCTGATCCGAGCGTCGAGATCGGCGATCGGAGTGAGCGAATCGGAGCCTGCGCCGGTCACCCAGCGGCGGCGGGCAAAGTTGTCGACGACGGTTACTTCGTGACCGCGGGCGGAGAAACGCAGCGCCGTTGGCCAACCCAGGTAGCCGTCGCCCCCGAGGATCAGAACTCGCATAGCCGCGGCAGCTTAGTTGAATCAGGCCGATGGAAACCGGACTGGCGGCGCGCAACGGGGGCCGGGCGGGGCTCATCGCGCTGGTCGCGATCCTCCTGCTGGGCGTCGGCCTGCGCCTCGGGCAGGCCTGGGACGGGCGGGCACCGGTCTACGACGCCCGCGCCTACGCGGCGATCGCGGCCAATCTCGACCGCGGCGAGGGCTTCGCCGTCGGGCCGGGCGCAACCCAGCCCTCGAGCAACTACTCCCCCGGCCTGCCGCTTTTCACGGCGGGGCTCTACAAGCTGACCGGCGGGGTGCACGAACGCTTCGCCAGGGTCGTGCTGGCCCTGATCGGATCGCTGGCGGTCCTCTTCACGTACCTGATCGGCCGACGGCTCACACCGCTGGCGAGTTTCACCCCCTATGAGGGGAGAAATTCGCCAATCGTTGCCGGCCTGATCGGTGCCGCCGCGGTAGCGATCTATCCCGCGCTCCTCGAGTACCAGGGGATGTTGATGTCGGAGCCGCTGGCGGCGACTCTGCTCTCGGGGGCGGTGCTGGCGATGCTTTGGGCCAGGGATGCGGAGGCGAAGAGGTGGTTGCTGCCCGGCCTGTTGCTCGGGGCGCTCGCGATGGTGCGGCCGGAGTATTTGGCGGTCGCCTTGCTGCTTGGGCTTGTGGTGTTCGGGGCCGGAGCGCGGGAGGACTGGCGGAGGGCGTTGGCCCGGGCGGCGATTCTGCTGGCCGGATTGGCGATCGTGGTCGTGCCTTGGACGGTTCGGAATGCGGTGGCGCTGGATCGGGTGGTGCCGATCTCGACCGGAGGCGGGCAGGTGCTCTTTGCCGGGACCTACCTGCCCTCCGACGGGGACCCGGAAAAGGTCGGGGCCGAGGTGGTGGCCGAACATCCTGAGATCTTCTCGCCAGGCGACGCGCGGGCGCTGCGGCTGGAGCAGATCCTCGCCCGGCTCGCGGCGCACGAATACCCGGGGATGGAAAGCGACAAGGCGCTCTCGAAGCTGGGCAAGGAACAGCTCTGGGACGACGTCTCGGAAGAGCCGCTGGAATACGCCGGCTTCGTCGCCACCAAGGTCGGGCGGATCTGGTCGCACGGGCCGCGCGACGTGATGCGCGAGCCCGCCTGGGAGGCGCTGCACTGGGCGCTGCTGGCCTTCGGGCTGCTCGGCCTCGCCGTGCTCGCCTGGCGGCGGCGCTGGGAGGCGCTGCTGATCGGGGTGACCTTCCTCGCCATCACCGCGATCAGCGCCGTGCTGGTCGCCTCACCGCGCCGCGTCCTGGTGATGTTGCCGCTGCTGGCCGCCCTGGCCGGTTGCGGCGTCCTCTTCGCCGCCGGCTGGGCTCAGAGCCTGAAGGTGCGGCGCGGGTCTTCCCAGTAGAGGTCGGCGAGGGCGCCGACGTCCACGTAGTAGGAGAATTCGCCGTGCAGGTTGCCGAGGTTGAAGATCGCGACGCCGGCCTTGCTTGCTCGCTTCGGTTTGACGCCGGAGAGCGTGTAGCCGGAGGAGTCGAGGACGTAGACCGTGACCGGACTCGCCCCCTTGACGGTGAATTTGAGCTTGCCGCCGCCGAGTTTCTTCAGCTTCACATCGAGCCGCCGCGAGACCTCGGCTTCCGCGAAGCCGCCGGAGACGCCGAGCTTTTCGTCGGCGACCGCTTCGAACTTGACGTCGTAGCGGGTCGTGACCTTGACCGGCAGCGAGAACTTGCCGCCGGCGTCGGCGCTGATCGTCTTGGTCGAGGTCGGTTCGAGGCTGAAGGAGCCGCCGCCGTGCGGCGTCCAGGAGATGAAGGTGATGAGGATCTTCGCCGCCACCGGCTTGCCGGAGTCATCGCGGATCGTGCCGCTGATTGTGCGGGCCTTGCCCGGCGCCGCGGCGCAGAGGACGACCCCGGCGCTGTCCTTGTTGCGCGGTCCCTTGCCGGCGCAGGCGAGTTTGATCTCGGCGGCCGAAGCGAGCGAAGCGAAGGCGAGGACGCCAAGGGCGGCGAGCGAGGCGAAGAGGGCGAAACGGCGGACCGAGCTGCGGTTCATCTGGCGGTCTCCTGGCTTGAGGACGGACGAGGCCCGGCAGCATATTCGCCGTCGCCGAGCCGACTGGGGGCATTTCACCCATACCGGGACGGGCGCCGCGCCGCCGCCGTGCGGGTAGCCTGACCCGGCCTTGACCGCCGTCGCCGACCGCATTCGCGCGTTGCCCCAGCGCCATGGCCGCGGAACGCTGATCGCGCTGGCGCTGATCGCCGTGCTCGGGCTCGGGGCCCGCGCCGTCGCCGTCGCCCACCCGGTCGCCGACCCGGCCGACGACTCGCACGCCTACTACGCGCTCTCCAAGGCGCTCTACACCGAAGGCAGCTTCGGCGGGCCCGAATTCAAGGACTCCAGCGACTGGTCGCCGGGGGCGCCGCTGCTCTACGCCGCCGTCTTCTACGCGACCGGCGGCGCCCGCGAAGGCACGGCGCGGATCGTCGAGGCGTTGATGGGGGTCGCCGCGATCCTCGTCGTCTTCCTCCTCGGCGAGCGCCTGGCGCGGGGGATGCCCGGTCCGGGCGGGCGCGATGCGGGCCGGGTTGTGGGACTGCTCGCGGCCTTCGCGGTAGCCGTCTATCCGCCGTTCATCCACTCCACGGGTGAGCTGATGAGCGAGCCGCCGGCGATCCTCACCCTGCCCGCCGCGGTCCTCGCCTTCCTCTGGGCCAGCGCGCAGGAGCGCCTGCGGGCCTGGCTGCTGCCCGGCCTGCTGTTCGGCCTGACGGCGATGTTCCGGCCCGAGTACCTGTTCGTCGCCGCCGCCTTCGTCGTCCTCGCCGCGGTCCGGGTCGGGACGGCGCGCGGCTGGCGCCCAGGGCTGGCCGGGGCCGGGCTGCTACTGGCGGCGTTGCTGTTGCCGATCCTCCCCTGGACGATCCGCAACGTCGACGTGCTCGGCCGCGTCGTCCCGATCTCGACCGGCAGCGGCAAGGCGCTCTACGTCGGCACCTACCTGCCCGCCGACGGCGAATACCAGCGGGTCAAGGCGCTGCTCTACGAGCGCTACGAAGGCAAATCGCTGCCGCCCAACTCCCAGGCGCTGAACGAAGTCGACCCGACGCCGCTCTTCAACAAGGTCTGGAAGGAGCGTTACCCCGAACTTTCGCGCGACGCGGCGCTGGGCAGGATCGGCAAGGAAAACCTCTCCAAGTACCTCGGCGAAGACCCGCTCGGCTACCTGGCGATGACCGCCCGCAAGGTCGGCCGGATGTGGTCGAGCGGCGTCGGCGCGGCGATGAGCAGCGGCCTCGGCCGCGCCGTCCAGATCCTGCTCGTGGCGCTCGGCCTGGCCGGGTTCGCGCTGCTCGGGATGCGACGTCGCTGGTGGGAACTGATCGCGCTGGCGACCCCGATCGTGCTCGTCACCGCGGTCGGCGCACTCTCCCTCGCGGCCCCCCGCCGCAACGAGGTGCTGATGACGCTGGTCTTTCCTCTCGCCGCCCTGGCCCTGTCTTCCGCCCTCGCGGCCATATCCTCTGGCCGCGAATGGTCCCCACAGCAGGCATCTTCCCCGCCGAACTGACGGCGCTGCGCAGCGCCGGTCTGCTGATCGGCTTGGCGCTGATCGCCTACGCGGTCGTCCGCCGCCACTCGCTGCGCAACGCCGACGTCCTCATCCTCTTCGCCTCGGGGGTCGGCCTGGCGGTCGTCTCGGGGACCGAAATCGTCGACGGCCTGCTCTCTGCCTTCTCCTTCGAAAAGGGCAACGGCGGGCGGATCCTCGGCCTCGCAGTCTTCGCGATCTTCGTCCTCTTCCTGATCACCCTGCGGGCGCTCTCGCAGGGTGCGCGCAACTCGCGCCAGCTCTCGGCGGCGCTGGAGGGGCTGGCCTGGGAGGAGTTCCGTCAGGCGGGATACCCGGAGCGCTTCCGCGGCAAGATCGCGATCGTCGTCCCCGCCTACAACGAGGCCGAGAACATCGGCCACGTGCTCGACCAGATGCCGGCCGAGGTCTGCGGCATCGCGACCGAGACGCTGGTCGTCGACGACGGCTCGCGCGACGGCACCGGCGACGTCGTAGTCGCCCACGGCGCGGTCGTCGCCCGCCACGTCACCAACCGCGGCGGCGGTGCAGCCCTGCGGACCGGCTACCGGCTGATGGTCGAATCCAAAGCCGAGATCGTCGTCACCCTCGACGCCGACGGCCAGCACCTGCCCGCGGAGATGGAGCGCCTGGTCAAGCCGATCCTCGACGGCGAAGTCGACATGGCCCACGGCTCCCGCGTCCTCGGCCACGCCGACCGCAACCACTTCGCCCGCGAGCTCGGCATCGTCTTCTTCAACCGCCTCGTCTCCTTCATCACCCGCACCCACGTCACCGACTGCTCCAACGGCTACCGCGCCGTCCGCACCACGGTCCTCCCCCAGCTGGTCCTGCGCCAGGAGCAGTTCCACACCTCCGAGTTCATGATCGAGGCGATCAAGCGCGGGATCCCCGCCAAAGAGATCCCGATCACGGTCGAACAGCGGCTGCATGGGCACTCCAAGAAGCCGGCGGTGTTCCGTTACGGGGTGGGCTTCGCGAACGCGATCGTCAGGACTTGGCTCAGGTAAGGGTTTGCGAGAGGGACGTCGACTCCCTCTCCGGGAATTCAGTCGCGCGGGCTGAAGCCCGCGGCTCCATCGGGTCGAGCCCGCCTATGGCGGGCAGATATCGGATTGCATTTCCGCTGCCTTCGGCAACATTCCCGGAGAGGGAGTCGACATCCCTCCCACGAGCCGCCACCGTCCCGCGTCAGCCGCTCCCATCAACGGACAGCCACCTCGAAACCGAAGGAGGGGAGCTTCCTGGACTCGGAGGGTCTGGCCGCCGCTCGACCTACGGTCTTTCAGCTTCCGGACCCTGGTCGTCAGGTGGTGCTCGTGGCGTTGGGGGGTCGGTAGGTCTCTGGGCGAATGTTGCCCGAAGGGCGCGGAAATGCAATCCGGTTATTGCGCGCCATAGGCGCGCAGCATGTTCGGGAGCCGCGGGCTTTAGCCCGCGCGACTCAATTCGCCCAGAGACCTACCGACTCCCCCTACCTGACCCCCGGATGCCGCACCTCCGCCGGATCCGGCAGATACAGGTCAGTCCCGCACCGCGGGCAGACCTGGACATAGAGCTTCAGGGCCTTGTGGCAGTTCGGGCACTGGCGTTCGGGTTCGTCCTTCTCGACCCGGTAGAGGATCACGGCGATCAGGCCGAGCAGGGGCAGGACGGCGCCGATCAGGAACCAGATGAAGAAGGAGCTTCCCTTGGACTTGCCGATGATCGCGGTGGCGAGGCCGCAGAGGAAGGCGATGAGGAGGTAAATCACGCCCACATTGTTGCGGGTCGGCCTGGGTCGTACGTCCAGACAAGGGGTCCGACCTAAAGGGGAACCTGATCGGGTCGAAGAAGTATTCAGAGGCCCAGGCGGCCCCTCTCGTCCATGGCGATTCCGCAGACGGACACCAGCAAGGGAAAACCGAAGCGGCACCCCCGCAAGCACAAGCGCGTCTGGAAGGACAAGCACTACCGCTGGGTGCCGACCGCCGACGGGGACTGGCGGGTCCAGAGCTATCTCTTCCGACACAAGCACAAGCCGGCCAAGAACCACAAGCGCGGCCCCGGCAAGAAGCCGGCCCGGCGCTCCGTTGCCGCCGCTCCGGTCAATCCCGATCCGCGGCCGGCGGGCGCCTACCAGGGCCCGTTCGGGCACGCCCAGGCGGTGCGGCTGCTGAACCGGGCCGGCTTCGGGCCGAGCGCCGGGCAGGCCGATCAGTTGGCCTCGATGGGTCTGGTCGCGGCGGTCCAGTCGCTGACCCGGCCGAGCGGCGCGGCGCAGCTCAGCGGCCCCGCCCCGGTCGACGACGAAGGCCACCCGATCGCCCCCGCCGACGCCTGGGGCCACGACCACCTCTGGTGGCTGGACCGCATGGTCCGCAGCAACCAGCCGCTGGTCGAGCGGATGGCGCTGGTCTTCCACGACTGGTTCGCAACCTCCGGGGCCGGCGTCTCCAAACAGCAGCAGATGATCGATCAGTCCAACCTCTTCCGCTCAGCCTGCTTCGGCTCCTTCCTCGACCTCTTCAAGGCGGTGACGGTCGACCCGGCGATGCTGCAGTGGCTGAACGGGGCCGAAAACACGAAGTCGGCGCCGAACGAGAACTACGCGCGGGAGATGCAAGAGCTGTTCTCACTCGGCGCCGACCGCGGTGCCTATACCGAGGACGACATCCGCGAACAGGCGCGAGCGCTGACCGGCTGGCGCTATGACTGGTCCAGCGAGGAGGGCGCCCACAACTTCCGCTTCGACGCCAAACGCCACGACGCCAACAACAAGACGGTCTTCGGCAAAACCGGCAACTGGGGCTGGGAAGACGCCTGCCGGCTCTGCGTCGAGAACCCCCTCCACCCCTCCTTCTTCGTCGACAAGCTCTGGAGCTACTTCGTCCCGCAGCCGCCTTCGGCGAGCGTCCGCGATGGGCTGATCAACACCTACGTCAGCTCCGGCTGGCAGATCCGGCCGATAGTCGAGGCGATCCTCACCAGCCCCGACCTCTACGAAAGCCCGCCGATGGTCAAGCCGCCGGTCGTCCACCTGGCGAGCATGCTGCGGGCGCTGGGCCGCTACATCGACACCGACGCCTGGCGCTGGCTCTGCGAACCGGCCGGACAGGTCCTCTTCTGGCCGCCCAACGTCAGTGGCTGGGATGACAACCGCTGGCTCGACACCTCGCGGATGCGGGCGCGCTGGAACATCGTCGACTACGTCCTCGCCAACGTCTCCGTCGACCCCTGGAACGACCCGTACAGCACGACCGAGAACGCCGAAGAAGCGCTGGCGCGGGCTGTCGCCTCCTGGGGCTCGCCGGAGATCCGCTCCGAGCACCGGGCCGAGCTGCTCGACCTCTCGCAGCGCTCGGAGAAATTGATCCTCGCCAGTTGGCAGAAGAGTCCCTACCGGGCGATGCGCCAGAACGCGCTGCTGCAGCTGATCGGCGTCAGCCCCGACCTGATCTTGCAATGACCGGGAGCCGAAGATGAGCCGCTGCTGCAACGACTACACCCGCGCCCAGCTGCTGCGCTCGGCCGCTGCCGAAGCGGGCAAGGGCCTGCCGGTGATCGAGCCGGGGATGCCCGAGCCGGCCGGGACCGGGCTCTCGCGGCGCAAGTTCCTCTCCCGCAGCGCCGGCCTCGCCCTCGCCGTCTACGGCGCCTCGAAGATCCCACTCTCGGCCTTCGAGACCGGCATCGCCCAGGCGGCGCCGACGGACAAGATCCTCGTCTCGGTCTTCTTCGACGGCGGCATCGACGCGCTCAGCGTCCTCGCCCCGGTCGGCGACTCCCGCTACGCCCAGCTGCGCCCGAAACTGGCCTTCGCGCCGGGGGCCGGCCCGACCTTCAGCGAGGACACCCGGCTGCAGTGGCACCCCGCCGCCGCCGGCCTCGCGACCCTGCACGGCGAGGAAAAAGTCAGCGCCTTCCCGGCGATCGGCTACGACCACCCCGACCAGTCGCACTTCACCTCGCGCCACTACTACGAGATCGGCGAGCTCGACGTCGGCTTCCGGACCGGCTGGCTGGGCCGCTACATCGACCAGGTCGGCGACGACGAGAATCCGCTACAGGGGCTCTCGATGGACGGCTCGCTGTCGCCGATGATCGCCACCGCCGAAAAGCCGGTGGCGGCGATCGACAGCGTCGACGGCTACGAGCTGTGGTCCGCCGTCGGCGACCCGGTCAAGGCCGAGATGTTCAAGAGCTTCGCCCGCTTCGGCTCGCTCCCCTCCGACTCACCGGGCCTGACCCAGGTCCGCCACGCGACCGCCCAGACCGACAAGCTGCGCCAGGAACTGGGTGGCATCGGCGACTTCAGCAGCCCGGTCGCCTATCCAGATACGAACTTCGCCCACAAGCTCGCCGGGCTCGCCGCCTACGTCTCCCTCGGGCTGCCGATGCGGGTGGTGACGATCCGCGCCGCGGGCGGCTACGACACCCACTCCGGCCAGGCCACCGACCTCGAACGCAGCCTCAAAGACACCTGCGACGGGCTGCTCGCCTTCCAGCGCGACCTCGAGAAACGCGGCCTCGCCGACCGGGTGATGATCGAGCTCTGGAGCGAGTTCGGGCGCCGGCCGCAGGAGAACGGCTCCGAAGGCACCGACCACGGCGCCGCCGGCTGCGCCTTCGTGATCGGTTCCAAAGCCAAGGGCGAGATGGTCGGTGAATTCCCCGGCCTGGCGAAACTCGACGCGAACGAAAACCTCCGCGTCACCAGCGACTTCCGCGGCATGTACTGCTCGCTGCTGGAGGAATGGCTGGGGCACGACGCGGCCTCGATCATCCCCGGCGCCGCCGGCTTCACGCGGCCGACGCTGGTCAAGGCGTGAGGCGATGAGGCGGGCGCTGGCCGCAACCCTCTGCCTCGCCCTGACCGGCGGGGTGCTGCTCTCGCCCGGCGCGGGATCGCTGGCGCTCGCCGGCGAAGCGGGGCCGGAATGCACCTGGCAGCGGCACGCCAAACGAGTCGTCAAGCAGGTCCGGCGCCACGGCAAGAAGCGGCGGGTGGTGCGAGTCCGGCACTGGTGGACCTGCCAGCCCGGGCAGGCGACGACGAGCGCTCCAGCGCCGGCCCCGGCACCCCCGGCGACGCCGCCGAGTGAACCCGAACCGGTGGCCAACCGGGTCAGCGTCAAGTCCAAGGACACGACCGGCTACTCCTACACGCTCTCCCGCCCCCAAGCCGGCGCCGGCGCGATCACGCTCGAACTCAACAACGAAGGCGAAGATCCCCACAACCTGAACCTGCGACTGGAAGGCAGCGGCGAAGCGGCCCACTCGATCGCCGACACCGCGCCAGGCCAGCAGCGGACGGCGACCTTCAACCTCCCCGCCGGCACCTACCGGCTCTGGTGCAGCATCCCGACGCACGACGAACAGGGCATGCACGC
>OUNO010005116.1_pt1 | contig 11617 bp, 5 predicted proteins | sample 1779811 | NCBI WGS metagenome assembly OUNO01 (sample SAMEA3914804, study PRJEB12502) | metagenome | biome: forest; material: soil | place: Canada | collected 2010-06-25 | depth 0.3 m
AAATTATATTTCAAAAGACATTTAAACTTAGCACTCATGAATCTTAAGAGAGTTTTCGGAACAATCCTGACAAGCCTCGGCATTTTAATTCTTCTTTATGGAGGATACGAATTTCTGAATGCCAACGGTGGCCATGCCTGGAAGGTAATCATCACTGCCCTGATCCTCGGAATAGTTTTCTTTGGCTCAGGAATAGGACTGATCAAGGGCACGCAGGACAATGTATAGTCTATTTTAAAAAGAGACCTTCACGGTTTCTGCAATAAATAAAAAGCGGATCAACATCTTTATGTTGTCCGCTTTTACTTTTATAAGAAACTAAACCTTTTAATTTTCTATGATACTCACTGCTATGCAGGCAAGGATTTATTTTTTTTCAAAACAGCTCATTAAATATTAAACCCATCATTGTCCAATGCTTTTATTTTTGAAGTTATTCTCAGCTGATGAGTATTATAAACCTCCGAATCAGGTTCTACACTTTTAGTTAAAAACACGCTCCCTCCGATGATGCTGTTTTTGCCTATAATGGTATTTCCTCCAAGTATCGTAGTCCGTGCATATATGATCACATTATCTTCTACAGTGGGATGACGTTTGGTGTCTGATAATTCCTTTGCTACTTGTAAAGCACCCAACGTTACTCCTTGATAAATGCTTACATTTTTACCAATTACACTCGTTGCTCCAATCACTATTCCTGTGCCATGATCAATCATAAAAGGAACCCCAATGGTCGCATTCGGATGAATATCAATTCCTGTTTTACCATGTGCAAATTCACTGATAATTCTGGGTAGAATAGGTATTTGCAATTGAGCGAGTCTATTCGCAATGCGATATACCGTAATGGCATAAAACCCCGGATAAGAGACAATCACTTCATCCACACTGGTCGCCGCAGGATCGTATTCGTAAATCTTATTAGCATCCAGCCTCAGGTCCTGATAAATTTTCTCCAATGAATCGTAAAAAAAATCTACGCGCTCAGCTATGTCGACAGCATCTGTATCGAGATAACTCAGCAATAAATTTTCTAAATCTATTTGATTTTTTTTCAATATCCCTTCATAGGATGATTGCTTGGGCAAATGATAGCTCGGAAATAAAAAATGAACAAGATCATTCAGCCAGGCAATAGCATCTTGCGCAGAAGGAGTGGCTTCCCACTCTGCCGCGTGTGTTTCTCGAAGAAGATTTATAAGTGACTGTATGTTGCTTTTCTTCATTAATTTATTAGAAACTTAAGTGTATTCTTTCAACATCAACCTTATTTATAAAGAAAAAATTCCAACTCCTATCGATAGTTTTCTTCTCAGGAAAAATTTGCAGGCCGAATGTCTACTCCAATCTTATCTTAATACATGTGTTTTTTTACTGCGAAGTTTGTATAAAGTATCAACCAGTACATGAATATCAGAACAGGTATTATAAAATGCCAGAGAAGGCCTTACGGTACTCTCCAAACCAAATCTTCTTAATATAGGCTGCGCGCAATGATGCCCCGACCGGACGGCTATGCCTTCTTCATTCAAGGCTGCACCAACTTCTTCCGTGCGGTATCCATCCAACACAAAAGATAAAACCGAAGCCTTATCCGGTGCAGTGCCGATCAGGCGAAGACCCGGAACGTCTTTCAGTAACCTCGTTGCATACAACAATAAATAATGTTCGTATTGGTTAATGACATCCATCCCAATTCTGCTTACGTAATCAATTGCAGCACCCAGACCTACCGCATCTGCTATATTGCCGGTACCTGCTTCAAATCTTCCTGGAGCTTTGTGATAAGTAGTATGTTCAAAGGTAACGTCTACAATCATATTTCCACCTCCTTGCCAGGGTTGTGTTTCATTCAGCAATTCTTCTTTGCCATACACCACTCCTATGCCTGTGGGACCAAATACTTTATGTCCGGAAAATACAAACCAGTCACAATTCAGATCGCGCACATCTACCCGCATATGTGAAACAGATTGCGCTCCGTCTACCAATACTTTTGCTCCGGCCTGGTGGGCCATCTCTACTATTTTTTTAGCAGGGGTTACCGTTCCCAAAGCATTGGATACTTGTGTAAAAGATACCAAACGTGTTTTAGCGCTTAATAATTTTGCATACTCTTCTAACAGCACCTGGCCATCATCGTCTACCGGGATGACAAGAAGCTTCAGCCTTTTCTTAGCAGCCAGTTGTTGCCATGGAACAATATTAGCATGATGTTCCAGATGGCTGACAATAATTTCATCGCCCGCATGGAGATTTTGTTCACCCCAGCTTTTCGCCACTAAATTAATCGCTTCAGTAGCTCCACGTACAAATATGATTTCATTCGCTGACTTCGCATTCAAAAAGGTTTGTACTTTCTGACGTGCTGCTTCATAAGCATCTGTAGCTCTTGCAGCCAATTCATGTGCCGCACGGTGAATGTTGGAATTTTCGTGTTCGTAAAAATAACTGATGCGCTCAATAACCTGTTTGGGTTTTTGCGTAGTAGCTGCATTGTCCAACCATATCAGCGGTTTGCCATTCACACGTTCCTGTAGTATCGGAAAATCTTTTTTTATCAGATTCGCATCAAAGGAAGATTCTGGCAAACCATCTTGTCTATAAATACCGAAAATACTTTTTTTAGAAAATGTAGATTTTTTATCTGTTAAAAAAAGGTGATCTCCTGACGATAAAAAATAATAAGAACTTTCATTCAAGCCTGAAGGAAAAACATCAGGCAGCTGTGGTGTTTTGTTATAAGAATTTCCTGAAAGTGGAATGTTCTTCAAGTCTAAGCCTGGTAATTGCTCTGGCAAAAAACTGGTATGATCTGTCAAGTATCCTTTTTGTAAAGCTGAGGGTGAAACGCCACTGCCTGAAACAGATTTAGGTATCCGGCTTGTACCAGACAGATTAGGATCTGGCAAACTTGTTTGCGGATCACTCAGATTTACACCATTGCCCTGATCTACCTGATTCTTTGCACTGGGAGAAATTCCAACGCCGCCAAGAGAAGGCGGAGTGATATGCGTACCAGGAAAATATGGATCCGGTAAACTCGTTTGCGGATCATTTAATTTGAAAACCTCCGTCTGTTGAAGCAGTGTCTCGTAGTTTGCAGGTTTTATATCCTTTTGTAAAGGAATATCCTGCTTGGAAAAATCACCCGGCTGAACTGAAAAGAGCTCATTGGCTAATTTTTCCAAAGCATTGATATCAGGCAAGCCTGTCTGATTAATATTTATACTCATGATAGTTTCCTATTTCTACTTCTTCCAGCACAGCAATCGCATCGTCTACCAATACGGCTAAAGAACAATAAAGTGAAACCAGGTAAGAGGCAATCGCTTTATCATTAATTCCCATAAAACGCACTGATAATCCTGGTGATTGTTCGCCTGGAAGACCTGGCTGATAAAGGCCTACTACGCCTTGACGGCTTTCGCCCGTGCGCAAAAGTAAAATTTTAGTTTTGCCATTTTCGATTGGCAACTTATCAGAAGGAATCAAAGGAATTCCTCTCCAGGTAATAAACTGCGAACCGAACAGAGAAACGGTAGGAGGCGGTACTCCTTTTCTGGTGCATTCGCGGCCAAAAGCAGCGATCGCAAGCGGATGAAGCAAAAAGAAACCAGGTTCTTTCCAAACTTTTGTAATCAGGTCATCAAAATCATCTGGCGTAGGAGCACCTACACGGGCCTTGATTCGCTGAGAAGGAGCTACGCTATTTAATAAACCATATTCTTTATTATTGATCAGTTCGCTTTCCTGACGCTCTTTAATGCTTTCAATCGTCAAACGCAATTGTTCACTGATTTGATTGTAAGGTTTGCTGTACAAGTCAGATACGCGGGTATGTACATCCAATACAGTGTTTACAGCGCTTAAATTATACTCGCGGGGATTTTCAACATAATCAATGAAGGTATGAGGAAGCTCTCTTTCATCACGACCAGAGCAATCTACTTCTGCAATGCTTCCTTCTTTTACTTTATTCAAACGGTACACGCCTGACTCTACAGGAATCCAATTTAATAAATGAGTCAACCAGCGCGGGGTAATCGAACCCATTTGTGGTACTGTACGAGTTGCAACGGCTAGTTGCCTTGCGGCCACATCACCCAGTGCCGTTTGTTTTTTGTTTTCTTCAGACATTTGATTTAGTTATGAATTTTAAAATGTAAAAAATGCAATTGATTATTCTTTCTCAATATGCGTTTGATTTATTGGCTTGATTTCAAAAATACTCTGATTTGAAATCCGAGAATACATTAAGCTAGTATGCTTACGAAAATACTACAATGGTTTATGCTTATTCCAGGCAACTGGTTTTTTTTCCTGCACCTTACCACAAGAAAAAATAAAGTGTCTTAAATACCGCCAAAATAGAGCAAACTGGAAATTTATTTTTTTTAACCATACCACTCACCTATCTCTGCTGTTTTGTATAGAAATTTACATTTCATACCTGTTACATGATGTGATTGGTCTTTCGACAATAAAAAAGCGGACCACATAAAGATGTAGGTCCGCTTTTACTTTTTATAAGAAACTAAACACTTACTCTTCTATGATCAGCTTTCCGGAATAGGCATTTCCATCTGCATCCACCGCTCTGTAAAAATACATTCCTTTTGAAAAGGAAAAATCAAGTCTGAAATCTTTTTGTTTTTTTATCACTTCTGTCATCACCACTATGCCTGAAGAATTCATTAGCTGCAAAAAAGAAATTTCCCTTTGAAAACTGAAGGCGGTAAAATTCTTCGCAGGATTTGGATAGACTTTGCTGGAATTCACCTCAGTCTTTTCAATTACATCTGTAGGAATGGCAATCGTATTGACCGTAGTATTCGTTACCACCGGTTGATTGAAATCAAAATAAATCTCTGCCTTGTTTTTTATTTCAGTACCTACAGCCAGGTGTTTCTTTTTCTTAATTCTATAAGAAACAAAACCATGACTGTTTGGCTCATCACGCGTGCTGTCGGGCAGGTTGATGTTTTCAAAAGCAAATTCGACTGCGCCATTTTCAAGTACTTTAAATTTAACAGCATGGCTTGATGTGATATCGCTGATAGAAGAAATGTCCAGATTGGCTTCCAGCGTATCCTTAACGATTACAAGTTCGGCTTTATAGGTTCCGGTATTTTGAAAACGAATGGTGTATGAAAGTATCGAATCTGCTTCTGTAATATTTCCTTTTGGAGACACTATCATTTCATTCGGATCAAAAGACCCTACTACTGTAAAAGGAAAATCAATTACATTGTTCCAAGGAGTAGGATCCGGGCTTCCGATATCTGCAGTAATAGAATGGGTATAAGCAGAGCCAAGCAAAGTAGAAGCCGGAAGTTTAAAAGTAAGTTGTATGCTGCGGGCCTCGCCGAGCATAAGAGTGCTATAGTTGAACTGAAGTGTTTTATTTATCGGATCATATGAATCAGGCGAAGGACTAGCAGATACGAAAGTATCGAAATCTCCATATACAATTTCTATCATTCCATCGGAAGGCAAGGTGCCGATATTTTCATAAGCTACGCTATAAGAATAATTAAACCCTGGCCTTGGATCAGACATCAAGGAGCCATATAAAACTTCAGTATCTTCCTCAAGAGAATGCGGTTGCATAGCAAAATCTTTGTTAGGATAATCTACTCCCGAAACAGGAATATTGAGGGCATATTTTCTTCCTACCGGACAAGCCGCAGTTCTGACATCGTCATAAAAGTATATAGAGTACTGATCAGGCAATACATAACGCATGGAATACTTCCCTGTATTGCCGGTATACCCAGTACCATCATATAAGTAAGCAGAAGTGGATGCACCGTTCATATAAGTCCTGTGATTCATGATCGGATAATCGGTTGCATCCTGGATACAATTTCCATTATTGTCTTGAAATATAGTCCCAGAAATATTCGCATAACAACTGTTGTCGATCTCCACACTGGTCCAGTTTGTAGCTTTGCAACCATTTACATCCGTAACCAAGACAGCATAATAATTTTTGGAAAGATTGCTGATTGCAGCGCTGGTAGCACCAGTATTCCATTGATAGGTATAAGGAGCCACACCACCATATGCACTTACCGAAGCTGATCCGCTCATATTGGTACAGCCGGTTTCTGTAGCCGAAATATAGGTGTATACCGGAGATATGTCATTGACGAATATAAACTTGTGAAAGACACAATTGTTCTGATCTGTGACATCTACATTATAATACCCAAGTCCAAGGCCGGTTTTGGAAGTTAAAGAAGTTCCGTCTGGCCAAAGTGTAGTATAAGGAGGTACACCGCCCGTAATGGTCAAGGTCGCACTGCCTTGTAGCTTTGAACAATAGTCATCGGTAACCGAAGCAACCACATTCAAAGAGCCTGCATTAAGGTTAACATTTGTAGTAGAAGTTACGGTGCATCCATTGGCATCAGTAGCTTTTACCATATAACCATTTGCTACTAGGCCGCTGATTGTTTGAGTAGTTTGGGCAGGAGTCGTACTCCAGAAGTAAGTGTACGGGGCTGTTCCTCCAGCTGCATGGGCGGTAGCGGTTCCATTGACGAGGGGACATTCCTCGGGCGTGCTGCTAAAAGTAATATTTACCGGAGAAGTCAGACCTACCGTAATTTCACCGGTAGTGGATTGAAATGCAGGATATGCACCATGATTTATAAAATAAGCCTTGCAGCCATTGACATCTTCTACTTCTACCTGCATCACTTTGTTTCCCGCAAGGTTATTTACGGTAGTCCCATTTGACCCGTCTGACCAGGCATAAGTATAAGGAAATGCGCCTCCGCTGACACTCACCGATACAGATCCGTTGTTATTCGGACAAACGGCAGGAATAGATGATAGATACGTCTGCATTCCATTGGTCAGTATTGTGCTGTCGTAGTTCGACTTGCCATCAGAGTCTGTAACAATTACATGATAAATACCAGACCCAAGATTAGACAAAGAAGCGCCAGTACTGAAAACAGGACCAACGTTTGAAGTCCAAGAATAAGTATAAGGAGCCAGGCCGCCTGATGGAGTGATGGTAATAGCTCCGTCATTGTTATTGCAAGTCATTTGCGTAACCGATTTTGCTATGAATGGTTGTGCCATACTAACATAGCATGCCGAGAAAAAAAGACATAGCATAAAAATAGTTTTCTTTTTATTCATAAACGTAGATTTGAAAAAGGTTGAGTTGTCTATAATGGATAGACAGAGACAGCACTAAAAGCGTTGCCTGGTTTTTGAGATTATTTACTAATATAAGAAAAAAAATAGCCCTATAATTTTAAACCCGGTACTAGGCAGGGAAATAAATATCGAAAGTAGCACCTTTATTTAATTCGCCGGTAGCGGTAATAACTCCACTGTGGTTCTCTACTATTTTCTTTACAATGGCAAGGCCTATCCCGGTGCCGGAATATTCTTCTTTGCCATGCAGGCGTTGAAATACTTCGAAGATCCTGTCTTTGTATTGCGGATCGAAACCAATGCCATTGTCAGCAACGCTCAGGTGACAGTATTTTTTTTCCGGAGAAAATGATTCTATTTTTAATTGATCTCCTGTTAAAATTTCGCATTTGACCTGAACGACAAGTTGCCTTTCCGGTACTGAAAATTTAATAGAATTGCTGATCAGGTTATTCAGCAATTGTCTGAATTGAAAAGGAATGATATTGACCTTGCACAAAGTATTTGCTTCAACGATTGCATTTTTCTGCACAAGCATTTCTTTCAGATCGCTTTTTACATCGTTGACAATGGTGTTCAACTCGGTCTTCTTGAAAACCTTTTCCGTATTATTCGTCCGCGAATACATCAGCAAATCTTCGATAAGCGTTTGCATTCTATTGGCAGCTTTTTGCATGCGACTGAAATAATCTTTGCCTTCTTCAGATAATTTCTGATGCTCTTTCTCCAAGATGCGGGTGGCAAAAATTTGTATTTTACGCAATGGCTCCTGCAAATCATGGCTTGAAACATACGCAAAAGACTGAAGCTCGACGTTCATCTTTTCCAGCTCCTGATTTTTTTCCTGCAGTTGCGAAGCGTTTTCTTTAATTTTATTGTCTGCTTCTTTTTTATCTGTAAGGTCATGGGTCACTTTTGAAAATCCTATTACAGTTCCTTTGTCATTGTGTATCGCAGTGATCACTACGCTTGCCCAGAAAAGAGTCTTGTCTTTACGAACCCTCCAGCCCTCCTGCAGTGCTTTACCTGTAGAGACTGCACGATCAAGTAATTTCTGAGGTAAATTATTTTCCTTGTCTTGTTCTGTGTAAAAAATAGAAAAATTCTTGCCAATAATTTCTTTTGATTTATACCCTTTAATTCTCTCAGCTCCTTTATTCCAGTTTTCAACAATGCCTTCGCGGTTCAGATATAAGATGGCATAATCCTGTACTTCTTCTACCATCATATGATAGCGCTCTTCGCTTACTATCAAAGCTTCATTTAACTTTTTCAGCTCTCTGGTTCTTTTGTCTACCTGGGCTTCCAGCTCTGTCGTAAATGTTTTCTGATCTTGTATATCGGTGCTCGTTCCTACCCACATCTGGATATTTCCTGCAGCATCTCTTTGTGCAATGGCGCGACTTAATTGCCAATGGTACTCACCATCATGCCTGCGGAAACGGTGTTCAAATAAAAAATCATTTCCGCTTTCGACTGACTTGATCCACTCTTTAATGTTTTCTTCTTTGTCGTCAGGATGTACAATTTGTATCCATCCGTCTTTATCAATTTCTTCAGGCGTCAAGCCTGAATAATTATAAACAGATTGGTTAAAATAATTTAGGTTTCCTTCCGCATCTCCAGTCCATACAAATTGCGGCATTGAATCTGCCAGCAACCTGAATTTTTGTTCGCGCTCCTCTAACTTCTGCTGGCTTCGCCTTTCTTTCGTAATATCCCTGAGGGTACCTATTAATTTAACGGCTTTATTTTTTTCATCGTAAAATACTTTTCCCTGAGTACTGATCCAGGAAATGGTATTGTCTGGTTTTACTACACGTGCTTTATACTTATAGATCCCTGTACGCAAAGCGGCTTCAAAAGCATCTTCTACAATTTTTTTATCCTCTGCATGGATCTGATTCCGCATTTCAGAATGCAATAGTTTTTTTATCGGATTATGTCCGAAAATTTCTGCCAGTCTTGGTGAATGAATAATTTCCCTGGTTTGTACATCCAGGTCCCAGGTAGAAAGCTCGGTGGCTTCTGTGGCAAGCCTCAGCCTTTCTTCGTTTTCATACATGTTTTCCTGAGAAACTATTCTGTCATGAATGTCCATGCTGGCACCTATATAGCCTTCAAAAACACCATCGGTAGAAAAGCGCGGCACACCGCTGTCAGAAGTCCAGCGGTATTCGCCGTCATGCCTTTTCAGGCGGTATTCCAAATAAAATTTTTCCCTTTTGTCAAATGCTTTCAGATATCTGTTCATACAATACTGCAAATCCTCAGGATGTACACCTTCTGCCCATCCGTTACCACTTTCCTGCTCCATGGTACGCCCTCTAAAGTTCAGCCATTCCGTATTGAAAAAGTAACAAAGCTTATCAGTACCGGACATCCATATCATTACAGGAGCACTGTCTGCTATGTTGCGGAAACGCACTTCACTTTCTTCTACTATCTTCCTCGCCTCTACTTTTTCTGTAATGTCATTGACAGTGATCATAATTCCAGATACCGCATTGTTGGTGTCAAACAAAGGAGAATATTCGTAGTCCAGATAAAATTTTCTTACCCCATCATCTCCTTCTACATAAACAATAGATTCTGTTTCTTTGTAAGGTTTTCCTGTCGTATATACTTGATGCAAATGCCCCAGGTATTTCTGTTCTTTTAATTCCGGAAAAACATCCAGCAGTTTTTGCCCAATCACTTCACTTTCTTTCCTGCGCCAGATATTCTCAAGAATTTCTTTGTTCGCCATTTCAATAATATAGTCTTCTCCTCTGAAAACCGTCATCGGAATGGGCGACTGCATGATCAGGTTGCGGAATTGTTTTTCGCTTTCAGCCAGTGAATGTTTTGCCTGGACAGACTCGGTAACATCAGTAGCCACTACTATAATCCCAGAGATCTCACCGCTGTCTTCTTTAAGGGCATGGTAAACCATGTTAAAATAGCTCAACTCCTTTTTCCCATACCGGTTTAATATGGCCGGAAATTCAGTGCCATGAAAAGGAATACCTGTATTAAATACTTTAGTAAGCAAGGGACCTACTACTTCTTTTACTTCCGGTAAAGAATCAAACAAGGACCTGCCAATAAACTCGCTTTCTTTTCTGTCTACGATTTGCAGATAGGTTTCATTGGCCATCTCTACAATAAAGTCCGGGCCACGAAAAATAGTAATTCCGAGCGGCGCTTGTTTTACTGTTTCACGAAAACGCTTTTCACTGTCTTCTACTTTGATCCTGGCTTCCACTTCTGAAGTAACTTCAGTAGCCACGCCTACTACACCAGTGATGGTTCCGTCAAGTTCTTTCAAAGCTTCCCAGGCAAAATTGACATAAACTGTTTCAATCTTACCATTGCGTGGAAGATTTACAGGACGTTCATTGGCAACATATTTTTCTCCGGTATTATAAACATGATCCAGCAAGTCTTCCAGTCCTTGTCCTTTTGACTCAGGCAAGCCTTCGAAGATTGGTTTATTCATCACTGCTTCTGCTGGCTTACCCCACATTTCCAACACCTTCTGATTGGCAATTTCTACCACATGGTCTTTCCCTCTGAAAACGCACATGGCTGCAGGGGCCTGCATGATGTTGTTAAAATATTTCTTATTACTTTCTTCCAAACGTTTGAAAGTATTGATCTTCTCAGTGGTTTCGGTACAAGTGACCAGTACGCCTGCGATATCTCCGGATTCATCTGTGACGGGACTATAACTAAAAGTCCAGTATACATCTTCAATCTTACCATTGCGGAAAATAGGAATCAGCTGGTCTTCGCTCCAGGTAGATCCTCCAGTCAGCACCTGATCTATCAGTGGTTTGATAATGTGCCATATTTCTGTCCATGCTTCTTCGGCTTTCTCGCCCAGGATAGATGGATGTTTTCCATTGTTTCCAAGACTGGGACGGTAAGCGTCATTATAAAAGCAGGTGAGTTCAGGTCCCCACCATAGAAACATCGGAAATTTTGAATGAAGTATAATGCTTAAAGTAGTACGCAAACTTTGAGGCCAGCTTTCAGGATTGCCTACAGCGGTTTTGCTCCAATCCTTTTTACGGGTAAGTTCACCCATCTCACCTCCGCCTTCCAGGAATCGAATGTTTTTATCGGTGACTTTTCCTTTCATCAAACTAACGAATTATTTAAGGTTGAAGGACAAATTCTTTTGAAGGTTGGGGAATGGTTTGCGCTACCAGATTAAGGGCATGATGGATCACGTCTTTCAGTTTAGAAAATTCCGCAGGCTTGCGGATATAATACCGGGCACCGTTGTTATAAAGAATATTTACTGCCTCCTGATCAAAAGAAGTAGAATAAATAACTACAGGTAGTTCTTTTAATTTTTCATTCTTCTTTATTTCTAACAGACACTCAAATCCATTTTTACGTGGCATATTGAGATCAAGAAAAAGTATGTTGGGCAAGTGTTCTATAT
>OUNO011319770.1_pt1 | contig 11613 bp, 7 predicted proteins | sample 1779811 | NCBI WGS metagenome assembly OUNO01 (sample SAMEA3914804, study PRJEB12502) | metagenome | biome: forest; material: soil | place: Canada | collected 2010-06-25 | depth 0.3 m
CTGGCAGGCCCACCACCAAGCCGCAGATCAGGTGGCGGCGTAGCCTTGGCCGCGACTACGCGCGTCTACACCCTCCTCGTCGCCGAGATGCTGAGCGAGGACGCCGACTGGCTCTCGGAAATCGCCGGCGAGATGGAGCCGGAAGACGGCTACCTGTGGATCTACGGGCCGAACGAGGAGCAGACCGAGGGCTTCACCGACTTCGGGATCGACAACCTGATCAACGTGATCAGGGAGTACAAATCCAACCCGGAACTACAGCCCCGGCCGCCCGCGAAACCCTAGGCAGGTAGCGCCCCGGCGCCTCGGGTTATGACCGGACGCTTACAAATCAAAGACTTAGATCATAGGTTCAAATTACCCCCCACCCAATCGTGAATGGTCGCGCCACTGACGGACGTCGCGGGCGATCACGTGGCTTATCGTAGTGGCGGCTCCTGTCGGCTGCCCGCGACCTCGGCGATCAGTTGCGCCACCGCTGGCCCAACTCGTCATCGAACCACATCTCTGCGTCGTAGAGTGGACTGGCGCGGGACCGGAAAGAAAAGACGCCCGGATAGCAGGCTTCCAGCCAGGTTCGGAAGTCGGTGAAGATCGGATGCTCCCGCTTCGCCTCCGGTTGCTCGCTAAGCCAATCGTGGCAAAGCCGGCGGACGATCTGCTCGCTCTCGGGTTTCGTGTACTTCGCCATGCCCCCAAGGCTAGCGCTGAGAATACGATTCGTCAGATGATCCTCCGATCCTCCGCGCAGGAGGCTGTGAGCACCACTTAGACGGTCTACAGAGCTTCATTTCCTTCAGGGTGCGTCCGCGGTCGCCAAGGCGCTTGACGGCTTACGCGAATTGAGCGGACATTTCCCGCTCTTATGACAATCTAACGGACATTTGGCTGCGCCGCTTGCCGCTTATGCAAAAGTGTCTTATGCGAATTTCGCGGACATTTTTCCGCTTTATGCGAATTTGACGGACATATTTGCGCTCCGGCGAGGCGTAAAGCGATCATGGCGGACATCTTCTTCACGGGTCTGGGGGACGAAGCCCAGGATCGGAAAATCCGAAGGGATCACGCTGCAGGCAAGCTCCAGCGTCTGGCCAATGGAGTTTACGTCGATCCGTCCAGCGGGCCGGCGAAAGGCGTCGTATTGCGCAACTGGCCCAAGATCGTCGCACGGCTCGTGCCGGAAGGCGTCATCACGGATCGGTCCGGCATCGAGGCCCAGCCCTGGCGGGACCGCTCGGGCAGCGCGCCAAAGGGAGACGCCATCCTCTTCATGAGCGCCCCGCGCAGCCGCGCCGCCATCGCCTTGCCGGGACTAGTCATCAACATCCGCCAGGGCGTCGGACCGGTGAACGGGGACATTCCCTATCTCGGGACCCATCTCGCCAGCGAAGCCCGTCGCCTGCTCGACAATATGGCGCCGTCCCGCGCACGCTCGGGGCCCGCCCGGACACTCGGTCCGGCCGAGGTGGAAAAGCGCCTGGACAGTCTATGCACCACCCACGGCGTCAAACACCTCAACACCATTCGGGACAAGGCCCGACAGTTGGCGCCGCTGATCGATCGCCAGGAGGAGTTCGAGACGCTGAACGCGATGATCAGCACCTTGCTGCAGACACGCGAGACCAAGGCGCTGACGCCGCAAGGCCAGGCGCGCGCCGAGGGGCATCCGCTCGATCCCGCTTGCATCGACCGCCTGATCAAGCTGGTCGAGTTCATGCAGGCCCGTGCGCCCGTCACCGTGGCCGACGCTGACACTTCACCCGACCGCAAACGTGCCGGGGCGTTCATGGAGGCCTATTTCTCCAACTTCATCGAAGGGACGGAGTTCGCGGTGGGCGAGGCCGTCGAGATCGTCTTCGAAGGCCGGATCCCTGAGACCCGCCCGCAAGACGGCCACGACGTGCTGGGCGCCTATCTCCAGCTCATGGACTTGGGCGAGCGGTCGGCCATGTCGATCGACGCAGACGCCTTCATCGACGAGGTCAAGGAGCGCCACCGCAACCTGATGGCGCCTCGCCCGTCCATCCTGCCGGGCGTCCTCAAGACCAAGCCCAACCAAGCCGGGAACACCGCCTTCGTCCATCCCGATCTCGTGTGCGGGACGCTGCGCGAAGGCGTGAACATCCTTCGTTCCATCTCGGACGCCTTCTCAAGAGCCCTCTTCGTTCATTTTCTCTTGGTCGATGTCCATCCGTTCAACGACGGCAACGGCCGCATCAGCCGGATCATGATGACCAAGGAGCTGCTGGCCGCCGGCTTATCCCGCATCATCATCCCGACGGTGTTCCGCAACGACTATTTCGACGCCTTGCGCGCGCTCTCCCGTCGCGGCGATCCTTCGATCTTCGTGCGATCCTCGGAGTTCTGCCAGAAGGTCACCGCCGCCTGCTCGGCGCCTACGGCCGATCAGGCGATCGAAGCCTGGGCCCGCGCCTATGGGTTCTGCGAGGACAGCCGTCACGCACGCCTGTCGATGCCAAACCCAGCATTGGAGGTCGAGTTCCGCAACGGCATTCCCGCGCCTTCGGATTATTGGGCGGCAATCATAGGGGACAATGGACCGGGCCTATTCCGCTAACGCTACGCAATCCAACAGGGAGCAGACCTTGCCGCTTTGCTATAGGCAGCACCCGCATGCGGCGGGCGCGCAAGATCGATCGTTTAGTGACACCGAACACCATGGCGCTATGGCCTACGCCGCCACGCGAAATAGCCCGACGCTTGACGCCAGGGCGAGCCCAGAGAACGCTACAAGATGATACGGCGGGCGCCTGCAATATCCGGTGAAGGTCCGCCTGGCCGCCCAGCCGGCGGGCGGTTTCCTCGAGCGAGGCGTCTGGGTTCGATCCACACTTGGACGCCAACGACACCGCCGAGAACGCCGCCGTCAGAAGATTGGCCACTCGATGTTCGATTTCCGCAACGAGCAGCATGGCGCCAGGCTCGAAGATGGTGGGCGGCGACGAGCGCTCGAGGTTGTTCATGGTGAATAATTCGTGACCTCAAGTGAGAGACCTCTCCCCCCGGACGAGGTCCCGTTGCAAGTCGCGTTCGATGGGCGGGCACTGTGCGCCTCGTCGCCTACGGTCGCTTGTCAATAGGTGTAAATCTTCGTCAAGCGATGGTTTGCCACGCTTGGCAGCGCACTACCTGCAGGAGGAGGCGGGCGCATGACTTGCGGGCACCTCGGGATGTTCAATGCGGTGACGCCCCAAGTCTCCACTCGCGGAGGCGCGCGAAATGGTCGTTCGACTACACTGAACCTGATGGCCCTATGACCTACGCCGCCGCGCGAAATAGCCCGGCGTTTGACGCTGGGGCGAGCCCAGCGAACGCTGCAAGACAGTCAGAGACGAGGCGCAATTTGAGATCAGTGCGGGTCCCCGCACCCAAAAACCCCGCTAAGTCACTGACTTAGCTGGGTTTATTCTTGTGGTTTTGAGTTATGAGAGCTGGGGGATTGAACCAGAAGGTCAGCAGCCAAGCGGGGGGCGAACCCGCGACCCCTGGTCCTATCGCCGCACCGGCCGTGTTGGAGGGTCACACATCAGGTCCCATGTTTGTCTCAGAGGGGTGCAGGGCAGGGGCCGTTCGGCGCTGTGATTGTCCCATTTGGAAAGATGACCCACCGACCCAACAACCCGACCTGGCGTTTAGTAAGCCAGCGTGCGAGGCCGTCCTCAGTAGCCCGCCATCCGGCGCTGCGCCTCGTTAAGCACCGGCGGCGGCGGTCGGCGGAAGCGCTCGGGATGCGGCTCGGCCAGGATCGGCGCGAATTGATCGGCGTTGATGAAGCGGTCGGTCCAATTTGTCGTTGAGATGACGCCCTCGACGGCTCGCTTGCGCTGTTCCAGGACGTCGGGCGGCGTCAGGCGCCGCGGCATCATGCACACCAGGCTCACCGCCCGCATCAACTCGGCTTTCGCCGGCGGCGGTTCGAGACTGCCGCTGCTGCAATGGATCGTGCGCGAATCCCACAGCAGCATGTCTCCCGCCTCCATGTGGCACATGATCGGCGGCGTCCCGCCGAGCAACGGATCGTCGGCAGGGAAGCGGAAATGGTCCAGGTCGAGCGGCAGACGGTTGAGGCGCGCCGGATAGACCTCCGGGATCCGCTCGAATGCCTTGTGAGAGTCAGGGATCAGGACATTGCCGCCGGCGCTGGGCGAGGTTGGCAACAGACTGACCAGGCCCTGGACGCACTGCTGGCCAGGCCGGGTGATGGGGTGCTGGTCGATGTGCAGCCACGACCCGCCACGGTTGGTCTTCCACGCTTCGTTCAGCGGCCAGGGTCGCCACAGCGCCATGCCGTCGAAGCTGACCAGCAGATCCTCCTCGCCCCAGACGGCGGCGAAGACCTGTTTCACCGAGGGTACGCCTCGGATGAACCATTGCGCGCTGCAGTGACCGATGCCGTGACCGGGGAGAATGCCCCCGTGCGCGGCGGTGGGCCAACGGTCGTCGTCCCAGGTGGTCCAGTCGCGCCGGTCGACGCCGGTGCCGAGACCCTCGAGATAGTCCCAGGTCAGATCCAGCGCCTTGGCGCATTCGTCGGGCGTCAGCGCGCCGGCGATGACCACATAGCCGTGCTCGCGCAGGTAAGCGATGCTCTCGTCCGATCCCGGCGCGAACCGTGCGACGTGAACATAGGTGGGCTCGAGCGAACCGGGTTCGGTCGGCTCGACATCCGCGGCGCCTTGGCGGAGTTCTTCCGATAAGGGGGCGTGGTCAGTGGCCGACATGGGATCTTCCTCTCTCTAGTGGCTCAGAAGGCCTTGGACACCCGGACGCCGACGACCCGCGGGGCGCCGACGTAGCCGACGTAGAGCCCGGTCGCGAGCGGCGAGGGGTAAATGATGTTCATGTACTTGGTGTCCGTGAGGTTGCGGGCGAACACCTCCAGGGCCAGATGGTCGGCGCTCTCGACGCCGATGCGTGCGTTCACGACGCCATAGCCGGGTTGATAGGAGTTCGGATCGAGGCTCTGAGAGAAATAGACGCTGCCCGTGTAAGCGTAGTCGAGCCGCACATAGCCGTCCCAATCGTTGATGATCGGCCGACGGTATTCGGCCGACGCATTGAAGGTGACTTGTGGCGCCAGGCTGAGCCGCTTGCCGGCTAGATCGCACACCCCGGCGACGTTGGGGAGGCACTGGCCGTTCGGAAAGCGGGTGTAGCGCGCATCGACATAACTTCCGGCCGCCGCCAGCGTCAGACCAGCGATCGGGCGGAACGCCGCCTGGGCTTCAACGCCCTTGCTGACAAACGCGCCGGCATTGGTGGTGATGATGTTGACGCCGTCGAAGGCCTGGGCCTGGAAGTTCTGGTACTGGGTGTAGAAAGCGGCCGCATCGAAGCTCAACCGATGCTCGAAGAGTGACGATTTCAGGCCGATTTCATAGTTGGTGTTCGTTTCCGGCCCGAACTGGAATTTGTCGAGGTTCTGGAGCCGGGTAAGGTCAAATCCGCCCGGCTTGAAGCCCCTTGCCACGCTCGCATAGGTGGTAACGTCAGGAGTCCATTTGTAACTCAGGTCAGCCATCCAGGTCGCCTGGCCATCGTTGCGGCTCTGTTGTGTCGAGCCCAGCGTCGGGTAGGCGAAGTTGTTCGAGGTCTGGGTGAACTGGGCGTTTTGGGGCTCCTGAGTGTAGCGCACGCCGGCCGAGGTCGTGAGCTGGTCGGTCCAGTGATAGTCCACGTGCGCGAAGGCGGCATAGGAACTGTCGCCGACCCTGGACGTGATCACCGTGGCGCCGTCCGTGCCCGGAAGGATGAAGAACTGGGGCGCGTCGGGGCCGAGCGCCAGGTTTTCGTAGTCGGTCGAGCGATGATAGAAATAGAACAGGCCTGCGACGTATTCGAGCTTCTCGCCGGACGGGGAACTCACCCGCAATTCCTGGCTGAATTGCTGGTGCCTCTGGTGGATGGTGAAATTGTCGAGGATGCGCAGCGGCAGCGAGTCGATGTCGCTGACGGGCGACGCATTCCAGAAGCGGTAGGCGCTCAGGGAGGTGATGGTGAATCCCCCGACCCGCCAGTTCAGCTCGGCGGTGACTCCGCCGCCCTCGTTGGGATTTTCGTTGACCGTGTCCTGCACGGTCTGGCGAGAATAGGGATAGCCCGGCGGCGCCAGCGGTGCGATCGGAACGCCAAAAATATTCGCGCCGGGCAGGACTTTATCAAAGATCGCCGAACAACAGGCGCTGGTCTCCTGGTGGAAGTCCGCCGATAGGGTCGCGTCGAGATTTGCTCCGACGTATCGGAGCTTTCCGCGCAGGCCGTATTTCTTCTCGTCGTCGACGTGCTTCTTGATGACCGGGTCATAGGTGTAGCCGTCGTGGGTGATCCCGTAGCCCGCCAGGCTGAAGCCCAGCACGTCAGGGACAATCGGCCCTGACAGCGTCGCGCGCGCCTCGAAGTCGTTGTAGCTGCCGTACACTAGCTCGCCGTAGCCATCGAAGTGCGTCATGTCCGGCTGGCGGGTGATGACGTTGATCAGTCCGGCGGCAGTGTTCATTCCGAACAGCGTGCCTTGGGGCCCGCGCAGCACCTCCACCCGCTCGACATCGAGCAGGTCCTGCGATGACCCCATGCCCGTGCGTGACAGGAACACACCGTCGATGAACACACCGATGGATGACTGCTCGCCCGGATTGGCCTCCTGGGAGGCGACCCCTCTCATGGTCATGATGCTGGTGCGCGCATCACCCCATTCGCGCGACGTGAAACTGGGCGCGAGGCTGGCCAGATCGTGGAAGCTGGAGACGCCGGCGTCCTTCAGCGTCCCACCCGTCACCGCGGTCATCGAGATCGGCACATTGATGATATTCTCCGACCGCTTCTGAGCCGTCACCACGATCTCGCCAACGGCGGTGGCCGCGTTGTCGGGCGTTGTTGCGGGCGCGCTCCAGGCGCTGAAGGGAGCGGACGCGAAAAGCGCGGCGCCAGCCAACAGGGCGCCGCGTCGGGCCAAGCTTGTGGTGTTCATCATCCTGCATGAAGGCCGTGTCAGCATCGCCTCATCCCCGTCGGTTGCTCGGCGAGGCTGACAGCCCACGCTCGGCTCGTTGAGCCAATTAGGCGTAATAGTGGAATGAGTGCAAGCATTAATTCGTGCACCTGCGGGGACCGGCGCCGACCGAATGCTCCGCCTACGCCCGGGCGAGGATCCGGTTGAGGTCTGCCATGGTCTCAATGAACGCGCGCTGGGGAAGGCCGGCGGAATTCGCGGGTCCAAAGGCGCCGTGGATGGCGCCTTCGTAGCGCCTCAGGACGACGGGTACGCCGGCCGCCTTCAGCTTGGCGGCGTAAGCGGCGCCATCGTCATGCAGCGGATCGTATTCGGCAATTACGATAACGGCCGGGGCCAATCCGGCACGGTCCGGCGCTAGCATCGGCGAGGCCAGGGGATCGGCCGCTCGGCTGGCATCGGGCAGATACATGCGACCGTACCGCTCGAGCTGGTCGCTGGTGGCGCCATAGCCCTCGGCGTTGGCTTGCCGCGAAGGATAGAGGGCGCTCGCCACGGGATGGAAGGGCGCCACCAGGTCCAACACCGGGTGGATCAGGAGTTGCGCGGCCAGCGCCGGTCCGGACTGGTCGCGCGCGCGTACGGCCAGGGCCGCCGCGAGGTTGCCGCCGGCGCTGTCGCCGGCGACCATCAGCCGGCGCTCGTCGGCGCCGAGTTCGCTGGCGTGCGCGGCCGACCACTGCAACGCGGCCCAGCCGTCGTCAATGGCGGCGGGAAACGGATGCTCCGGCGCGCGTCGGTATTCCACGGAGACGACGATGGCGCCGAGGGCGACGCAAAGGTCGCGCGCCATGACGTCATGGGTCTCGATCGACCCGACCACCCAGCCGCCGCCGTGGACCAGAAGCACGAGGGGGCGAGGGCCTTGCTCGACAGGGCGGTAGATCCGGATGGGCACGTCGCCCTCGGGTCCGGCGACGGTCTGGTCGTCGACCCTCGAGACCGGCTGCCGGAAAGGACGCAGCGCCTCGACGTGGGCGGGCTCCCTGGCGCGAAAATCGGCTATGGAAATGTCCGAAGGCGCGGCCGCGGCCAACATCGCCTCGCAGGTCGGGTCCAATGGCATTTCTGTTCGCTCCGCCCCGGCACTCTCGAACGCGTTTCCGGCCGAATTGAGAAAATCATTACACTATATCTCCGCATGTGCAATGCTGGCGAGAGAGGCCGGTCGTGGGAGGAATCATTGGTCGAACAGGTGCGGATCGGAATCCTCGGCTGCGCGCGAATTTGTCAGCAGGCGTTGATAGAAGCGGCGGCGCAGGTCCCGGAAGTCGAGATCGTCGCTGTGGCGTCGCGCGATCTTGCGCGGGCGCAAGCCTACGCGAGTGAACACGGAATCCGGCGCGCCCATGGTGGCTACGAGGCGTTGCTGGCCGATGGCGGTGTCGAGGTGGTCTACAACCCATTGCCCAACAGTCTTCACGCAGGGTGGTCGATCAACGCGCTGAACGCGGGCAAGGCGGTGCTGTGCGAAAAGCCGCTCGCCTCCAATGCGGCGCAAGCCGGCCAGATGGTCGCGGCCGCCCGGCGCGCCAATCGGCCGCTGATCGAGGCCTTCCACTATCGCCATCACCCGGTCGCCCGGTTCATTGCGGAGCGTGTCCGGTCGGGGGACCTCGGCCGACTTCGCCAGATCGACGCGACCCTCAACATCCCGGGGCGCCTATTGGCTCCTGACGATATCCGATTTCAGGAAGCGCTGGCTGGGGGCGCCACGATGGATTTAGGCTCCTATTGCATCAACATCTTGCGGCTGGTGGCCGGCGAAGAGCCCACGGTGACCGAGGCGTCGGCGTCCACCGTCTCGCCCAGGGTCGATGGCGCGATGCGGGCCCGGCTGGCCTTTCCGGGCGGGAGCAAGGGCGCCATCGAGTGCTCGCTGATCCACGATTCCCTGGTCGCCCGGCTCTCGATCGAGGGGGAACGAGGCGGGCTGGTCGCCGAGAACCCGTTTCTTCCCCAGCTGGGAGGCTGCTCGGTTACGATCACCGTGGATGGAGAGGCTCGCATCGAACAATTCGATCGAACGCCAACCTACGTATTTCAGCTGCGGTCATTGGTCGAGGTGATCCGCAACGACGCGGCCAGCCCGGCGCCGGCCGAGGACGGGGTGGCGAACATGAAGGTCATCGACGCGGTGTACACGGCCGCGGGCCTTGGCTTGCGAGGCTGACCTCAGAGCCCGATCGGCTTTCGTCGGCGCTCAATAGAGTTCGAGGACGGTCGTGCCACCCATCTCCGAGAGCACCACCTCCTTGACCCTCTGCATGTGCTGGCGCCAGACCGCCTCGGCCGCCGGCCCATTGCGCGCGGCGATCATGTCGATCAGCGCAACGTGGTTCGCCAGGCCGCTCTCGTTGAGCTCAAGTTGGTCCGGCCGTCCCCGCGCCACAAAGTACGGGGCATGGCGGCGAAAGATCTCGTCCAGCATCCCTAGGATCAGGGCCAGAACCACATTCTTTGAGCGTTGCGCCAGGACGCGGTGCAACTCGGTCGTCGCCTGACCATAGCGAGAGAAGTCGCCGAGCACCGCTCTCTCCTCTTTGAGGATCGCTCTGAACACGGCCAGGTCCTCGTCGGTCCGCCGAGTCGCCAGCGTGTTCATCAGCGGCGGCTCGATAATCAGCAGGGCATCCAGGATCTCCTCCAGGGTCGCGCCGCGAATCTGCAGCAGGACCCCGATGGTTTTGGCCGCGGCTTCGTCAGTTGGAAGCCGGATCCGAGCGCCCCCGTGCGCCCCGCGCTTGACCTCGATCAGGGATTCCGCCTCCAGGATCCGAAAGGCTTCGCGCAGTGACGCGCGCGAAACGTTGAACTCCACCATCATCTCGGCTTCGGACAACAAAGCGTCACCGGCAGAGAGTTCCCCGAGCACGATGCGCCGACGCAGCTTTTCAGCAATGAGTTCGGCGGCCTTGGGCACGCGGATCGAGCTCGCCTCGCGGTAGCTAGAGGTTCTCGGAGCGGCGGTCGCCGACGGCGGCGATTCATTGCGGTTTTTCACGTGTCGCCCTTCAGAAGCCGCAAACGATACTGGGTGATTATTCTACCCATTCATTTCACGCGGTACATCCGTAAAGGTTACGCCGCCAGGGTCACCAACGTTCATGCTCTGGCCGCGCCCGCGAATTCCGCTGGCGTAGAGCACGTACGGTTTCCGGACTGCGAATGGCGCTTAGGGGGCGCGAATAGCCTCCGGGAAGCATTGGCGTTCCACCAAGTCGGAGTCAGCGTTCGTTAATGCGGAGGATCAGTGCTCCTGGAATGAGTGTCGCCCCGCTCTGCCAGCGCCGACATACCAGCGGGTGTGATGTCCCATCCTTCACGATTGCGTTCAGCGAGACCCAGCTCAGTCAGCTCACGAGCGTCGGCGACGTTGATCCAGTCCACATCCTCGCCGGCTCTTTTGCGGCTTAGGTTTCCAAGCGCAGCCGGAAGGCTAGGTGTCAGGGGCATTCCGTTTGGTCTCGCGTCCGGATCGACGGGTCATTGGCGAGTGGCCCAAAAACCCGTGACTTCCCGCTTCTCGTTATGGAACTCGCCATCTTTGCGGACCGCACAATAGCACCCACAGCTTCGGTCAGGACAAATTAGGCTCTCGGTATCGATGGCACGGTGCACCGGCCGGGGAGGGCGCAATCCTTATTTCCGTTTGGCGTGGAAATACTGAGCGGCTGAACGAGAAACGGCCCGACCGAAGCCGGGCCGCCCCGTAGAAAGGAAGATTGATCCATCGCGTGCTTGACAGATCAGCGCTGCGGAGCACTCGGCAGCGGGATTTCACCCCACAGCGCCCGCGAAGGTAGGGGCTCGCTCGTGTCACCCCGATTGCAGGGAGGCAACAGGGCATTGTAAAGCGTCGCAATTGGGGTTTCGCATTGTATCTTCCGGTGCCCTAGACCCGAACCCATCCGCCGGCGGACCTCGCTGATCGACCGCCAAACCTGGTCAGCCTCAAGCCCGGACAAGCGCTCCACAGGTGCTATTCGCGCGGACAGGACCCGATCTACTTCGACCGGTCGCAGCCGGGCGGCGAGCTCAACCGCCTGTTCGAAGGTCGCTGATGGCGGCCCATGGCACCGCGGACCGGCCGGGAAGGGCGCAATCCTTTTTCCGTCCGGCGTCGTTTTGCGGACTTGGCGATCACGTCCGGTTTCGGGCCGGGAGCCAAAAGCAAAGTCTGTTTAGGTTTCTTGGACGCCCGCCAAGCGATGCGGTGGGGTTGGCCCGGAAGGCGGGTGTCCAAGAAAGCTCGAAGTACTAACCCGCTCGCGCGGGATGGCGGGTGAGGTCTATGGAGTTTTGAGCCTTGGCCCGGTCCCATCATGGTGGCGAGTGCGGGCGAGACGGTCCGGAGATGGGCCTCCACGGAAGGAATTGTCCGCCGCGCCGGGGCCGGCGCGATGTTGCGGTTGTCGCCCGGAGCGTCGTGAAGGTCCTTGGCGCCGGCTTTGGCCCAGGCGTGGGCGTGTCCGGAGTCGAGCCGGCTGCGCAAATTCGCCTTGCGGGGTGCGTTTGGATTCAACGGTCATGAGCTGTCGATCCCGGCCGCTGGCGTCGGCGGCGCGCCACGGGGCGAGGCG
>OUNO011323029.1_pt1 | contig 11603 bp, 7 predicted proteins | sample 1779811 | NCBI WGS metagenome assembly OUNO01 (sample SAMEA3914804, study PRJEB12502) | metagenome | biome: forest; material: soil | place: Canada | collected 2010-06-25 | depth 0.3 m
GACGACGAGGATCGCACCGTCTGCTTCGACACGGTAGAAAATCGCGTGCCGACCAGCCAATGCGCGCCAGTACGTCGGGTCGTCGGCGTGTTGACGGCGAGGGGCTGGGTCCAGGGACAGCTGCTGGCATCGCGACTGCAGCCCCGTCAGGTAGCGATCGCATTGCGCGTCTCCCCAGCGGTCACGCGTGTAGGAGGCGATGTCGCGTAGATCCTCGCGCGCGCGGGCGGTAAACCTATAGGGCAAGGCGCCGCCTACTGTCGACTTAGGCCGAGCTCGGCGCGCACGCTGGCGAACGCATCGCCTTCAAAGAGGCCACTCAGCTCCCCCTCTTCGAGCGCGGCTCGCACGGCGGCCCGCTTTTGCTCGATAGTTGCGATGGCTTCGACACCGGCTCGGACGACGTCCTCGACGGTCGCGAAGCGACCCGCTACGACCTGCGCCTCCGCGATGCGGGCGATGTCTTCGGGAAGGTCGGTAGACTCGATGTGTCGTCCCATGAGGCCTCGGCTATTGTGGCAGGAGCCGAGCGCTTCGACAATCACTCTCGCGGGCCTTAGCAGTCGACAAGGCTGAAGCTGATCGCGAGCCCTACGCCCTAATTTGCAGCCGTTTGATCATCTTCTGCAGCCCGAAACGCGACAAGCCGCGGGCGCTTCTGGCGAGGCGCCGGTTGGCTTTGGAGGCAACGCCGCGACCTGCGCTAATTCGTGGCCGCCGGCAGCGCGAAGCCGGCGACCACTAGCAGCCAGACGATCGCGCCCAGGGCGACGGTCACGATGTTCGCCGCGCTGAGGCGAGCGTTACTCTCCCCGAGCTCGTCCCCCGCGATGCGATTGACGATCACCTGCGCACGAGCGAGCGGAACGTTGCTGATCACGAACAGGGCCATCGAGCCGACGTTGGCCAGTACGTTGTGCTCGCCGAAGATGCGCACCAGTTGACTCGCTAGCGCGAGCACGATGTACGGCGCGGCGTAGTTGATCGCCCGCGGTGACGACGGCAAGCCCGCATCGCGCGCTGCGCGATCGAAACGCCGGAACAGGCGGTGCACGGTAAAGATGCTGAAGATGGCGGCCCAGGCCGGGCTCGTGCGCATGCCCGAGCGCCGCTGCGCGCGGAACTGCGCGAAGAACCAATACAGCGTGTAGAAGCCGAACGTACTGGTCGACAGGATGTAGAACTTGGACAACGACACCACGTAGAAATCTGCGCGCGCGTCGTCGACCCCCGCGGACCGCGTTTCTTCTTCGATCGCGTCCGCAGCAGGAGCCGCATACGGGTTCCCTTCCGCTGGATTTGCCCCCACTGGATCCCAACCCTTCGCTTCCATCGCCTCGCAGCATCTCATTGGAGCGGCCAGTTTGGCTAGCCCAACGTCGCTCTCCGCGGTGTGCGTTTCGTTGCTGCTCGCGTTCCGCTAGGCTCCGCTCGGGTCCATGGCGACGGTCGCGCGCACTCTGTGCATCGGTTTTGCGTTCGCGTGGCTCGGCCACGCGAATGCCGCCAGTGCCTTCCAGAGCGAAGTCGACGCCACCCTGGATGCGCAGTTCTACTCGCTACAGAGCCCGTACGGCAGCCCGCTCGTCGCGCGTCGGCGCTACACCCAGACGCTGGCCCTGAATTTGTATGACATTCAGGCCGATCACGTAGCGCTCGGCCCCACGCTCTCCTTCAAATCGCGGCTGCGGCTGGATTCGGATTTCGGGCAGCGCCCCGAAGAGCGCAACCCCGACTCGGCGTCGTACGTTCCGGGTTTGGTCGAAGCGCCGGTCGACATCATGTACGCGTACCTCGACGGGCAGCGGTACCTGAACGGGTACCTGAGCTTCCGGCTGGGCCGACAATACGTGATCGATAACCTCGGCTTCTGGTCCTTCGACGGCGCCGAGGTGATGCTGACCACGCCCGCGTTCTTGGCGGTGGAAGCGTACGCGGGGTTCGAGCAACGAGGCGGCCTGCCGATGATGCTCGGTACCTCTCGCTTCGAGTCCGGCGGCGTCTCGCGTGGTGACCGTACCGATCTCGGCTTCGGACAAGCACCGAGCTTCTTGCAGGAGTCGAAGCTCGCGCCTGCCTATGGCTTCGCGATCGAATCCGCGGGCGTCCAATTTCTGCACAGCCGCTTCACGTACCGCAAGGTCATCAACCGCGATGCCGTGCTGGTCTCGCCCTTCTTGGATACCGGTGGCGGGCTCACGTACGCGCTCGGCGATCGCACTTCGAGCGAGCGCCTCGGCTATTCGTTGCGCGCCGACAAGTCGGACCTCGGCGCGGTCATGGGCTCGTTCGTGTACGACCTGTACCTGCGCAAGGTGAGCCAATACAACGCGGGGCTCGATTGGTACGCGAGCGATCGCATCGTGTTCGGCGCCGCGCTGGACTATTTCTTGCCAACGTTCGACGCGGACTCGATCTTCAATTGGTTTGCACACCAAGGGACCACCTCAGCCACGGGTCGGGCGGACCTCGCGTTCTCGAAGAAGGTGGAGGTCGCTGCGTCGGGTGGCGTGCGCATGTTCTCCACCGAAGGCGACACGGGCAGCTACGCCGTGACGCCCGATCTGAACCAGAGCAGCCACACGTACGATTACTTCGGCTCGCTCGCGGGTCGCTACCGGTTTTGGGACGGCAGCGTGGCGCTCAACACGATGGCCGAATCGGGCGACGCCGGTCACCGCTACGGCGCCGACGTCACGGGCCGCAAGCAATTCGACGGTGGCTACTACGACTCGCTGGCCGTGCTCTCGCTCTATGATTGGGAAGATGCGCTGCGCGCCGATCGCAGCGCGACCAGCTTTTCGTACGTCGTGGGCGGCGGCATTTCACCGCGCTTCATGGAGTTTAGCCGCGGCCGGCTGGGGCTCGAGTGGGATCACACTATGAATCACCTCGTGGGTCAGCGCTTCCGCGTGCTGGCCACGCTCAACTTCTCGGTGCTCAGATGAGCCCGCGCGATCAACTCCGTTCTCGCCGTGAGCGGCTCGAGTCGCTCTGGTTGCTCGTGTTTGGTTGCTTGTGTGCGCTCGGCCTCGCCCTGTGCGGTCGCAGCCCGCTCGCCCATGCCGACTTCGTGGTGCCCAGCGCATCGGCCATGTCCGAAGCCGACGCTGGACCCGCGCCCGTCCGCGAGCAGAGTGACGCCGGGCCTTTTGCGGCGCCGACGCGTCTCACCCATGGCCTGAGCGCGACCGCTGACGGCCAAGCCGTGCCCGAGATGGACCGCCCTCCGGGCTCCTTGCCCAACGACAACGGCCCGAGCCCCGTCATTTTCCCCGCGCAAGAGCTGACGATTCGCTTCAATCATCGGCGACACGTCAAAGAGCTGGGCATGACGTGCACCACGTGCCACGAAAAAGCGCGCACTAGCCACACCGCCGCCGATTCCCTGCTGCCGCAAGGCACGCGCTGCGACGGCTGTCACGGCACCGATCATCGGAACCCGCGGCGCGTGCTGCCCGATGCCCAAGCGCCCCTGGGACAATGCGCGTTCTGTCACTTGGGCTACAGCAGCTCCGCCGGCAACCGTGTCGCGCGCTTCTCGGTGCCCACACCGAACCTGCGCTTCGATCACGCGCTCCACGTCACGCGCAACATCGGTTGCCCGCAATGTCACGGCGCGGTCGAGAACGTGGAGCTCGCCACGCGCGACCAAATGCCGCGCATGCGCGGTTGCTTCAATTGTCATCAGGCGCCCGCTTCGTCGCGAGGCCTGGCGCGTTCGGAGTGCCGCACCTGTCACCTCACCGACCCGGGCGGGATGATCAAGGTCAGCTTCGACGCCGGGCCGCTCTCGCCCCCGAGCTGGTTGCACGATGCCGGTCACGGCCCCGATTGGATCGAGCGCCACAAGACGATTGCCGGCAACGACAGCCGCTTCTGCGCCAACTGCCACAGCGAGAAATATTGTGCCGACTGCCATGATGGCCGCGTTCGCCCGCGCCAAGTGCACCCCAACGACTGGCTCTCGATGCACCCCATCGCTTCGCGCGAGAACCAGCAGAAGTGCGCGAGCTGTCACCGCGACCAGTCCTTCTGCCTGACCTGCCATCAGCGGGCGGGCGTGACGCTCTCGGGCCCCTTCGCCAACACGGTCGAGCGCGGCCGATTCCATCCTCCCAAGGCGGAATGGACCGATGGTCCCCGCACGCCGCGCCACCACGCTTGGGAGGCGGAGCGGAACATCAGCGCCTGCGTCAGCTGCCATGTGGAGCGCGATTGCGCGATCTGCCACGCGACTGCCGCCATGGGTGGGCGCGGTTCAGGCTTCCCGGCCGGCGCTGGGCAAGGCACCGATCCACACCCCGTGGGGTTTCGCGCGCGCTGCGCGTCGGCGCTGCGTCAGAACGCGCGGCCCTGCTTGGTTTGCCACACCCCAGATGACCCAAATTTGCAGGATTGCCGGTGATTTACAGGTGCAAGCCGTGCAAAAGCGGGAAGCCGCCCGCAAACTGCTTGCGTGACAGTTCCGCGGACTGGTATTGCGAATGCCGCTCGCAAGGCTACTTTTCCCCGCTACTGAAGGAGGCTCTTCGTGAAAGAGCTTGTTCGTTTTCTCTTCGAGAACCTGTACTTCGACTTCCAAGGGGACATCACCGTGGAGAAGGTGCGGGAGTTCTTGCGCGAGGACGACAGCCGCGAAGCACGCCAGCTTTTGTCCAAGATCATCGAGGAGAAGGGGGTCGACGACCTCCTGATCACGCTGGCGGACTGCCTCAAGGATCAGATCCGCAATGGCGTGAGCGAGCAGTCCATCCGCGATCAGCTGCACATCTACACCGACAGCTGAGCCCCAAAATCGGGCTGGCCGGCTGCTTTCTCGCGCTGGCCACGCTCAATGCCGGCTGCGACCTCGCCAAGCCGGCGCCGGAACCCGGACAGGGGCCGCCCCTGCATCTGATCGCTAGCTACCCCGCGGACGGTCAGGGCACGAACGCGGCCCCCGATGCGGACGTGAGCTGCACGTCCCCGACCCCGGATTGCCCGGTGCCCACGAACGTGGACGTGGAGCTGCGTTTCGACCGGTTCTTACTGCCCGGTGGCGGGCTCTCCGCTGGAGCGTTCCTGTACTCCGGCAATCCGCCGGCGAACGGCTCGCGCCTGAGCGTCGACTACGATCTGGTCGAGCGCGTGGTGGTGCTCCAGCCCTCGAGGCCGCTCGTTCCGCACACTCTGTATACCGTCGAAATCGTGCTCTATCCGGATTCGAGCCAAGGTTTCTGGGCGTACGACCGGGCGCCGCTCGTGGAAGCGGCGCTGCCTCTGCGCTTCAGCTTCAGCACGGGGAGCGGCCCGGCTCCTGCCCCTGCGCCGTTGCCGAGCGAATCGGACACCTGCGAGACCATGAGCCACGGGCCGCTCGGCAGCTGTGCAAAGTGCCACACGAGCACCCCAGCGGACGGCGAGGTCGCGGCGACTTTTCCGCCCATGGGCCTCGATCTGTCGAGCGCGCGCGGGCTCTTCTACACGGCGGTCAATCACGCCGCGCACGAAACCGAGACCGGCACCGACATCGGCGGGCAAGGCCTGCGAACGCCGGCTCGCTTTGGCGTGCAGATGAACGTCGTCGACCCGGGCAACCCAGCGACCAGCTACCTGATGTACAAACTGCTCCAGAAACCGAGCAATTTCCAGCTAGGCCCCGACGAGCAGAGCTGTGACACGCCGTATCACTCGCCCGTCGCGGAAGGCGGCTGTACTCCCCCGGATGCCGACGAGATCGCGCGCCTGCGCGAGTGGTTCCTGCGCGGTGACCCGATGCCCAAGAACGGCCTGTCGAAGGGTCAGGTGGTGAACGCCGCGCTCGATCATTCGACGCTGCTGCGCATCGCACGCTGGATCACGGCCGGCGCGACCTGCCCGGAGCCCGCAGCTCCCTAGGCAGCCAGCTCGAGCCACACCGCCACCTACGTTGACTGGATGCCAGAATCCAGCTACTTTATTGGGTGAACGGGGTGGCTGAATCGTGGCAACACAGTTGACAGTGAGCGACCGGCCCATCACCTGGCTCCGAACCATCGGACAGGGGGCCACGAGCTCAGTCTGGCTGGGGGACGCCGAGGGGACGGCCTGCGTGTTGAAGCTCGGCAAAGGAGCGGCGGACGCTCCGCGCTTCGCCGACGAGGCCGAGCGGCTCTTGTTCGGGGCCGCACCGGAGTTTCCGACCTTGCTGGGCGTGGGCCTCGCAGGCCTTGGGCTCGGCGGCGAGCTCGGCACGCGCATCGAGCACGGCACGCCTTATTTGCTGATGTCCTTCGCTCCTGGCCAAACCTTGCAGCGGGCGCTGGCCGAGCCCGATTTGGATTCGGAAGCGCGCAGCGCGTTGGCCTACGCGGTCGCACGCGACGTGGCGGCGGCGCTGAGCGCGCTGCATGGCTCGGGTGCGGCACACGGCGATATCAAGCCCGCCAACATCATCGTCGACGGCGATCGCGCGCGGCTGGTCGACTTTGGGCTGAGCGGCGTCGCGCATCAGCTCGAAGCGAAGGGCGGTACGGCGCGCTACTTGGCGCCCGAAGTATTCGGCGCTGGTGACGGCGACGCGCGGGCCCGCGATTTGTGGGCGCTGGGCGCGACGCTGCTCGAGATCTTGGCACCCGAGGCGGCCCAGGTCGCGGTCCGTGATTTCGAGCTGCGCTCAGCGAGCGAGCTCGCGTCCGTGGTGCGTGCGTTGCTCTCGCGCACGCCAGGCGCGCGCCCTTCTGCGGGCTGGGTGTTCCGCCGGGCTGCGGCGGCATCGGGCGAGCCGCTCGAGCGCGCGGCAGTGCGCCGTCGCGAGAGCGTCCGGCGCAGCTACCTGTCCACCCGGCGCACGGAGATCTTCGCGTTTGCGCGCAGCAAAGGCGCGCGGCTCGAGCTGGTCGGTCCCGCCGCGAGCTGGCTCGCTGAGGCGCGCCCGCTGGCCGAGGGCATCCTCAAATTGCGCGGGCGCCCGTTGGACGACGTGCTCGTGCCGCCCGTCGGCCCGCTCGATGCGCTGTCTCGCAGCCGCTTCCTGGTCGCCCTGGTGGGGCCCATGGCCGCTTCCTGGCCCGCGTTGCGGGAGCTGCGCGAAGAGCAGCTGATCGCGCGCCTGCTCGAGCTGAGTGAGCAGCGTGAGCCGGAGAGCTTCACGCTCGCGGCGATCGAGCAGGGCACGCACGAGGCGCCCCTCACGTCGATCGAGGTCAGCGCGGTCGACGTGGCGCTCGCGTTGCGTGAAGCGCAACCGGATCCGAGCTGGCTCGAGCGGGGTGAATCGCTCGTGCGCAGCGAGCGCGGCCCATTGCGCTTGGCCCTGGCCCTGAGCCGCGCGTTTCGCCTGCGCGGCGAGCTGGGGCGTGCGCTCGCGCTCTTGAGCGCGTTCCCGGACGCCGAAGCGCGCGTTGCCAGCGCCGAGCTGTGTCGCCGTGCTCGTGACGGCGCGGCCGCCAGCGCGCTCTTGGACGCGCTGGACCCCAACGCGCTCAGCAGTGATTTGCAGGCGCGTGTTGCGGCCATTCGCGCGCGCATCGCGCTCGACGCGGGTGATGTGGCAGGCGCGCGCGCGTTGCTCGAGCCGCTCGCGGGCGGCGTGCATGGCCTCGAGGTGCGCGCGCTCGTCGAGTCGAGCTTGGGCCACGCGCAACTGGCGCTCGATGCGGCGTCGCGCGCGCTCCTGCACGCCGAAGGCGACGAAGAGCGCGCGCGGGCTCAGGGGGTGATCGGCTACCTGGCGCACGCCAGTGGCGACGCCGAGGCCGCCCTGCGTGCATTCCGTGCCGCCAGCGATCTGGCCTCGCGCGCCGGCGCCTTGCTCGAAGAAGCCACGTACAGCACCGGCTGGTCCGCAGCGGCCACCAACTTGGGCGAGCTCGGCGAGGCGCTCGCCGCGGGCCGCCGCGCGCTGCTGCTGTTCGAAGCGCTCGGTCGCACGGGCGATGCGGCACGGGCCGCGCTGTCGACCGCGGTGGTGTACGCCAACGCCGGAGCCGTGCACGACGCGCGCGCGGCCGCGCTCGACACCGTACAGCGCGCGAAAGCCTCGGGGGATCGCCGCTGTCGTGGCTACGCGCACCTCGTGCTCTCCGACACCTCGCCGCGGGAGGACGACGCGATCGAGCACGCCTCGCGCGCGCTCGCGTTGCTCGAGGCCGAAGACGACGCGCTCAGCGCATCGGCGCGTTTGTGGGCCCAGGGCGGCGTCGTCGGCGTCGCCGAGCTCGACGCCAGCGCTCGGCGCGAGGGCGCTGCACAAGATGCGCGCCTCGAATGGTGGGGGGCGCGTGCGGCGCACGAGCTGCGCTCCGATCAACCCCTGCGCACGGACGTGCCGATTGCCGAGCTGCACGCGCTGAGCTCGGCGCGCGCCTCCTTGTGCGTGCGTGGGCGCGCCATGCACTTCGGCGCGCTCCTGGCGGCTCGAGTGGGCGATGCAGACAGTGCGCGGCGCCTGAGCGCGGCCGCTGGCGACGCGGCGCGCGAATTCCTGCGCCGCGCCCCGCCCGAGCTGGCCGCCGCCGTGCGCGCGCTCGATTGGGTGCGCGCTGCCGAAATCGGCACGGCCTCCGCGATCGTCCCCGAACAAATCTCGGACATCGAGGCGCTGGTGCGCAGCCTCGGTCAGCGGGATCGCCTGCGACCGCTCTTGCGCCAGGTGGTCGACTCGCTCGTGCTCTGGACCGGCGTCGAGCGCGGGCTTTTGCTGCTGCGTGCGCCGGGTGGAAAGCTCAAACCGCGTGCCGCGCGCAACCTGCGCCGCGTCGATCTCGGGCCGGAGCAGATGGCCTTGAGCCAGTCGCTCGCGCATCGCGCGCTCGAGCTGGGCGAGCCGGTGGTGGCCGTCGACGCGGCGGGCGATTTACCGGAAATGCACGAGAGCGTGCACGCGCTCAAGCTGCGCAGCGTGCTGGCGGTGCCGTTGATCGCGCACGGCGAAGCGTTGGGCGTGGTCTACCTCGACGACCGCGTGCGCCGCGGTGCCTTCGGCTCCCGCGAGCTCTCCTGGGTGCGGCTCGTGGGCACGCTCGCCGCAGTGGCGATCGTCGACGCCCGCAATCAGCTGTTGCTGCGGCGTGCGGCACGACGCGCCGAGCGTGCCGAAGCCAAGCTCGCGGGAGAGCTCGCGCACCGCGAGGCAGAGCTCGACGTCGCCGAGCGAGAGCTCGCGCGTTCCCGCGACGCTCGCGAAACTCGCTTTTCGTATCAAGCCATCATCGGCCAGAGCGAGGCCGTGCGTGGGCTCCTGAAGCTGGTCGACCGCGTGACGACCGCGGACGTGCCAGTGCTGATCGCCGGCGAATCGGGCAGCGGCAAAGAGCTCGTGGCACGGGCGATTCACGAAAATGGCCCTCGCTCGAAGCAGCCCTTCGTGACCGAGAACTGCGGAGCGATCCCAGAGACCTTGCTCGAAGCCACGCTGTTCGGTCACGTGCGCGGCGCGTTCACCGGAGCGACGCGCCCGCGCGCGGGCCTGTTCGAGGTAGCCGATCACGGCACGTTCTTCTTGGACGAGATCGCCGAGATGAGCCTGGGCATGCAGACCAAGCTGCTGCGTGTCTTGCAAAACGGTGAGGTGCACCCGCTGGGCGCCGCTGCCCCGCGCTTCGTCGACGTGCGCGTGATCGGCGCCACACACCGCGACCTGGACGCACTGGTCGCGGCCGGCAAATTCCGTGAGGACTTGTACTATCGCTTGAACGTGGTCAGCGTGCGCGTGCCGCCCCTGCGCGAACGTCCGGGCGACGTACCGCTCTTGGTGCGGCACTTCATGACGACCTACGCGCAGAAACGCAAAGTGACGATCTCGAAAGCGGCCATGGACGCGCTCGCCGCCTACCGTTGGCCGGGCAACATTCGCCAGCTCGAGAACGAAGTGCGCCGCGCGCTAGTGCTCGCCGACGACATCATCACGCCCGATATCCTATCGCCCGACGTGTTGGCCCGCGAAGGAGGCGATGTCACCCCAGACCGCGGCCTCAACTTGCGTGGCCGCGTCGACGCTTTGGAGAGTGAGCTCGTGCAGAGCGCGCTCAAGCGGACTGACGGCAATCAGACGCGCGCCGCGGAGCTGCTCGGCTTGTCGCGATTTGGGCTGCAGAAGATGATTAAGCGGCTGCAAATTGGGGCGTGAGAACTCTGGTTAGACAGCCGCTCGGCTGCCGCGATGAGCAGTGCGCGCGCCAAAACTGGCGCAGCAGGGGCCCATGATTTTGGGCGCAGGCGCTGAACCACGGTCGCCTCGGCTGTAGTCATGTCGCGCCGGGTTTCTGTCGAGTTGTAAGACCAGTGATGGCCGCTGCCAGGAGCGCAACACCGCTTGCCAAGTCCCCACCGAGCAACGATTCACCAAGGTCGACGGCGCAGATCGGGACGACAATCGCGCTCACTAACACTACGAGAGAAAGGGACCTGCTCCAATTGGAATTCACCATCTCGCGTGTTCCGACAATCGCGAGCGCTAAGGCGGCGCCACCGCCCAGCGCAACAAGCGCGCCCGCGCCACGGTTTTCGGGTCTCCAAACAGCCAGCGTGAGGCCCACAAATCCTGCCAAGCAGAGTGCGTTCAAAAACCGATAAGGAGATTTGGAAAGGGGCGACAGGAGAACTACCAAGCTTCCTGTCAGCGCAGTCATGACAAGCATGATGCAATACACTCTGCTCGGCTGAACCACGTTCTTGGCGATCCAAAGCAGCTTGAGAGCTTGGCCGCCATACATTCCGTACATGCAACGGATCGCGACTTCCCGAACATTCGCACGCGAAAACATCAGGGGCACCCACACTTATGGTAACGGACACCGAGAGCACCCCTGCCAGTGGCACAAACTGCCAGGCAAGCGTAGAAGCCCGGCCCAGTACTGCCAGTGGATATGAAGCAGGCGACAGCACAGGCACCTGCCCAATCGTCAATTAGTGCCTTCGCCTCACGGCATGAGAGAAATCCAGTTGAGTCCTTTGCGTTGACCGGATCGTTCAGGGCGTAGACGAAAAGGTTACTGCCACCCGCGGGACCGCCGCCCGCGCCGCTCACATGGTTGAAGGGCCCTGCATCTGGCTCGACGCCTGAGGTATTGAGCAAAGCCGGACTGCCCGCCGGGTCGGTGCTATAGCCAATTGGATCCTTACTCGTCCACCTCCCAACGCTCGGATCGTAATCCCTTGCGCCAAGAGTGACCTCGGACACGACTCCGCGGTGGCAATGCCGATTTCCCAGCTGCATTCGCAGGCTTCGAGGCTTGTCACCCTGAGGAGTTATTGGGGCTGCGATCAAAAATCTCAGACGCGAGTTTTGAATTGCGCGCGGGCGCGGTGGGAGGCGATTCGGGAGGTGAGCACGGCCACCGAGACGCGTGCACGCGCGCAGCGCGGCATTGCCGCTGATGCGTTCTCCGAGCTCGCTGACGCCAAGGCCTGACACGCTTCGGAGTCTAGCGGGGTTCGGGGTCGGCGGCCAAAGGAAGAAAGCGGCTTATTTGGGCCTCTTTTGGGGCGCTGCACGGCGCGCGTTTCACGTCGCGTGCGTCTAACGGAGCGTTGGAGCGGACGGCGGCCAGCGCGGCTCTTGAAACGGCTCGCCCGAGCTCCATGATGGGCTCGGGCTGTGCGCGCCGTTGTAACGTACCGCCGCCGCTCAACGCGCCGTT
>OUNO011323095.1_pt1 | contig 11590 bp, 8 predicted proteins | sample 1779811 | NCBI WGS metagenome assembly OUNO01 (sample SAMEA3914804, study PRJEB12502) | metagenome | biome: forest; material: soil | place: Canada | collected 2010-06-25 | depth 0.3 m
GGCTCGCCGCGGCGGCGCGCAGGGCTTCGAGCGGGCGACGGTCGTCGTAGTCACGCACTAGGTGCAAGGCGGCTCGCACGCCACTCTCGTCGTTCAGCGGGCCCTTGACCATGGCTTCGAGCATGCCGCGCGCGGCGGGTGCTTTCTTGCGCGCCAAGCGAAACAGAAACGTCGTGTCGCGATCGGCGCTCGGGCGGTCGCTGAGCCGCGCCACGAGCTCGAGCGTGGGGCGGACCGCGGGCGGCGGATCGCCTCCGGCGAGCGCCCACGCAACCATCGCCCAAGCCGCACGCGCGCTGTGCGGTCCGGAGCTCGCGCGCTCTGTCGCCTGGCGGAGCGGCTCGCCATCACCCGCACGCGCAGCCACCTCGGCCAGCACCAGCCAGCGCCCCAAATGGCGCTCGGCCTCGCGCAGCACGGCGAGGGCCGGCGCAATCGTCGGCGCGAGCGGCTTGCCCCAGGTGAGCGGCACGAACAGCTCCAGGCACAACGCGATGCGGTGGCTCTCTTTGATCTTCGGCGCCAGCGAAGCGACGTGCGCCCCGCTGGATTCACCGCGCGCGATCCGCGCGACTTCACCGGCGAAGGCCCAATGCGCATGCCGACTGCGGGCCACCTTGGCGAGCACCTCCGCAAGCGCGGGATCGGTGGTACGGCAGACCGCCGACAGCGTGGCGAAGCTACCCGCTTCGTCGTGCTCGAGCGCCTTCCTGAAGGCCGCCGTACCTCGGCGATCGCCGGCTTCGCCGAGCGCCCGTGCGGTCGCGGCATACAGCGGACGGTCGAACGAGGCGCGTTTCACCATCAGCTCGAACGCCTCCAGCAGGCTCTCGCGCAACCTCGCAGAATGCGGCGAGAGCGCGCGCAGCACGCCCGCGAGTCGCGACTCTTGCACCGGACGACGACGCAACGCTGCGCGCAGATCTCCGGACAGGCGCACCACTACCTGGTCGTCGATCACGTCCGTGCGCTCTGCTCGGGTCACCATGCGCCGAGCCGCCGAAGATAACATCGTTTGGGGCAGTCGGATTTCGTGCTCTAGTATTCGAGAGACATGCAAAAGATCGCTAGGGGCACCGGCGCGCGGTCGCTCGGGGTCCTCGCAGTAACGTTTCTGTCGTTCGCTTGCGCGAAGAGCAATGACCCGCCGGCTGGCGCGCCGCCCGCGGCGCTCGTGACGCCGGGCCCCGGTTCTAGTGACGGAACCGCACCGGCAACGCCGGTGCTCGCGGCGTCGCCGTCGGTCGCGTCTGGCCCGTCGGTCGCATCTGGCGCGTCTGGCGCGTCTGGCCCGTCGGTCGTGTCTGGCGCGCCGCTTTCTCAGCCGAATCCGCTGGCTTTGCCGTGCACCGCGGATGCCCATTGCCTCACTCACCGCTGCAACGTAGCCGCCGGTAAGTGCGCTTGGCCCTGCCAAACGGACAACGACTGCATGCCGGGAAACGCTTGCATCGCGCCCACCTGCCTTCCAAAGCTACAGTAGGTCGAAAGCACACATGAATCCGTCTGCCCCGTCTGGCGAGCCCGCCCCCGCCATGTTGTCCGAATCCGAGTACGACGCGCTCGCCGCGCCCGAGCTCCAGCAGCTGATCACGTGCCTGGATGCGCTGCCGCAAGCTTCGGTGGAAGCCGAGCTCGCGAGCGACATCTTGACCATCGAGTTCGACGACGGTGCGCGTTACGTGGTGAACTCGCACCGCGCCGCACGCCAGATCTGGCTCTCCGCCGAACGTTCGGCGTGGCACTTCGATTACGTGCCGAGCCGCAAGGCCTGGGTCGCCAGCAAGAGCGGCGACGAGCTGTGGGCCACCCTGGCTCGCCTGCTCTCGAGCAAGCTCGGCGAGCCGGTCACGCTGCGCTAAGCGGGCGCGACGAACAGCCGAAGCTGCTCGTCACCGATGCTGAACTCCTTGGCCTCGGGGTGAGCCTCGAAGCGCACCTCCGTCGCCAAGCACTCCTGGCGCAGGTGCTGCTCGCCAGCACGCGCGACGCGTTGCAAGCGCTCGCTGCCATCGATCCAGAGCGTGATGCGCGCCGTGAACTCGAGCTCGAGATCTTTGCGCGCTGCCTGGACGCGGCTCGCGATCTCACGCAGCAGGCCTTCGTCGACGAGGGCATCGGTGAGTGTGGTGTGCAGCACGACGACGCCGACGCGCCCCGTTTCCGCGGCAAAACCGGGGGCCGCCTCGGCGGTGACCTGGATTTCTTCCGGGCCGAGCTGGTACGATTCGCCTTCGATCGTGATTTGGACTTTGCCGGTTCGCGACAAATCGGCGTAGAGCGCGCTGCCGTCCGCGGCTTCCAAGAACTTCTTGGCGGCCTGCACGTTCTTACCCAGGCGCGGACCGAGCGCGCGGAAGTTCGGTTTGATGCGGAATGCGACCGCGCCATCTTCGTGGCCCGGGTACATGAAACGCACTTCGTGCACGTTCAGCTCTTCTTGGATGAGCGCCTTGTACTCGTCGAGCCGTTTCATCAGCTCGCCATCGTTGAAGACGATGTCGACGCGCTCCAGCGGTTGGCGCACCTTCAACTTGTTGGCGGTACGTACGCTCAAGCCCAAGCTCACGATGTCGCGCACCGCGCGTGTCTCGTCGACCAAGCGTTGATCGATCGCGGCCGGGCTCGCCTCGGGGAAGCGGTCGAGGTGCACGCTGGGCGCGTGCCCCGGGACCTGCGGGAAAACCTGCAGATTCTGATAAATTTCTTCGCTCAGGAACGGCACGAAGGGCGCGGTCAGGCGGCTCAGCTCGGAGAGCGCCAGGTGCAGCGTGGCGTAAGCATCCCGCTTGTCTTGATCCAGACCCGAAGCCCAGAAGCGCGAGCGACTGCGGCGAACGTACCAATTCGACAGACCCTCGACGAGCTCGACCAGCGCCATGGCGGCATCGTAGCTCTGATAGGCGTCGAGCCCCCGACGCACGTTCTGGATGGTGAGGTTCAGCTCGCTCACGATCCAGCGATCGAGCAGATTGCGTTCGCTCGCCGGGCGACCCGCGTGCTCCGGATTCGCGGGATCCCAACCATCGATGTTCGCGTAGATGGTGAAGAACGAATACACGTTCCTGATCTTGATCAGGAAGTCTTTCTGCAGCGTGCGCACGTTGCGCAGCGAGTGGCGCGTGTTGCTCCACGGCGGTGAAGAGGCGTAAAAAAACCAGCGAAATGCGTCGGCGCCTGGCGCGGGGGTATGCGGATCCTCGACCGTGACGCGTTGGCTCAGGGGTGCCCCAGGGACCTCTCGCGGCATCGTATCCAAACCGCGGGCGATCGGCTCGGCCTGCAGCGCACTGCGATCGGCATCGGTCAGCACGATCACGCGGCGCGGCAGCTTCTTCAGCACGCGCAACTTCACCGAGCGCGTGTGCTCGGCGCGATCGGGGCGGTAGAGCACGACGCTGGCGCCGTCTTCGAGATCCATGCCTTCCAGATCTTCGCGCGCGACGAACGCTTCGCCCTCGGCCGCTTTTTGACCGAAGGCCTCGTTCAGCACGCCGAAGTCCATGCGTACGCGATCGAGGATGATCTCGGGAGGTGTGTAGTTGCCCTTGCTCTTCGATTCCTTCTTGCCCTCGCGGTCGCAGACGTGGCCGAGCACGATGCAAGTCTTGAAGGGATGCGGCAGCTCGCGCATGCGCGTCAGCCCCACCCGCTCCTGAGTCTCGCGATCGAAGATCAGCGAAGAGACCATGAGCAGTGAATAGAACCAGCCGCGCGTCTGATCGATGGCCTCGCTGATGAAATCGGCCGGGAACGCGGAGTCGAAGCGCTCGACCGAGCCCGGTTGGTGCGGGAAGCCCCATTGCGCGAAGGGCACGCAGCCCGAGTCGAACCAAACGTCGATCACCTCACCCACGCGACGCATCTCCGCGCCGCAGGTCGGGCACGGGAACGTGACGTGGTCGATCCACGGCTTGTGCACTTGCAGGTGCGGGCTGAGCTCTGGATTCTTACGCCGTTCTTCGTGGAAATAGTCGAAAGCGTGCGGGTTGCGGGCTTCGATTTCAGTCGCGCTGGCGGGCGCGTGGCGGTGCTCGGGGTCGGCCGTGCACGTCCAAACATTGAGCGGCGTGCCCCAGTAGCGTTCGCGACTGAGCGCCCAATCCACGTTGTTTTCGAGGAAGTCGCCGAAGCGCCCATCCTTGATGTGCTCGGGCAGCCAATTGACGGCTTGGTTGTTGGCCAGCGCGCTATCGAGCTTGGCCGTGGTGCGGATGAACCAGGCGGGCCGCGCCAGTTGGATCAGTGGGTCTTCGTCGGCGCGCCAGCAATACGGATATTCGTGGCGGTAGATCTCTTCGAACACGAGCAGCTTCTTCTGCCCGAGCTCGGCGATGATGTCGCGATCGCAACCCTTCACCCAGCGACCCGCGAGCGAGCCGAATTCCGGCTTGAACTCGCCGTTCGGCAGCACCGCGCACAAGAGCTCGACGCTCAGCGGATCGGCGTAACGCGCGAGCTGCTTGCGGTGCGCGTTGTGATCGTCCTCGCCGAAAGCGGGCGCGATGTGCACGATGCCAGTGCCCGTGTCGAGCGTGACGAAGTCTTCGACGATGATGCGCCACCACAGCGCGTCGTCTCCCCCGCCCTTCAGCGCCACTCGCGTCTCGCCTAGGTCCTTTGCGTAGAAATCGAAGGGCGGGCGGTAGCGCTTTCCGGCAAGCTCGTTCGATTGCACGCTGCGCACGACGCTCAGCTCGTGGCCCAGCTTCTCGGAGAGCGCGGCGCGCAGATCGCTGGCAACGATCAGCTGTGACACGCCCAGCTCCAGTGCTTTGGCCGGCTTTTTGCCCTTGATTTCTAGCGCTGCGCCGACTTTTACGATGTCGTACTGGGTGTTCGGACGGAGCGCGGCGTAGCCATTCGAGGGCAAGGTCCAGGGCGTGGTCGTCCAGACCACGAGCGCTGTTTCGGGCTCGTCGAGCAGCGGGAATGCAACGTAAACGCTCGGGTCGTCGACCGTCTTGTAGCCTTGACCCACTTCGGCCGCGGACAGAGCGGTGCCGCCCTGCGCCCACCACCAGACGACCTTGTGCCCTTGATAGAGCAGGCCCTTGTTGAACAGCTCGGACAGCGCCCACCACACGCTCTCGACGTAACTCTTGTGATAGGTGACGTAGGCGTCATCGAGGCTGACCCAAAAGCCGATGCGCGAAGTGAGCCGCTCCCATTCGCCGGTGTAGCGAAACACGCTCTCGATGCAGCGCTTCACGAAGGGCTCGACGCCGAACTGCTCGATCGCCGCCTTACCGTGGATGCGCAGCTCTTTCTCGACCTCGACCTCGACCGGCAAGCCGTGCGTGTCCCAGCCACCTTTGCGGAGCACCCGCTCGCCCAGCATTGCGTGGTAGCGCGGGAACAAGTCCTTCATCACGCGGGTCAGCACGTGGCCGTTGTGTGGCAGGCCGTTGGCGGTGGGCGGCCCCTCGTAGAACACGTACTGCTTGGAGGTTGCGTCGCCCGCAGCCAGTGCTTTCTCGAAAATGCCACGCGCGCCCCACAGCTCGAGGATGCTCTGCTCGTATTTCGGAAAATCGAGCTCGGTGGGAACGGCTTGGAACGGCGGTTTCGTCATGACGGATCGGGCCTGTTGCGGGGCGTATACCACACGCTTCCGCCCTCGGAACGCTCCGCTTGGGCGAGGCGCGCGTTCAGCGAGCTTCAGATGCGACGGATGCCGAGCGCGCGCAATAACGGCTCCGGATCCGGCCTGAGCGCAGCTCCAATCACTGCCACGCCGGCAGCGCCTGCGCTGAGGCACGCCGCAGCATTGTGAGCCTCGACTCCGCCCAGGGCGAACAGCGCGGGGCGCGCACCCGGCAGCAATGCAGTACGCTCCAGCGCGGCGACGCCCAACGCAGGGCGCCCCTTGCGTGGCTCGAAGATGGGCGACAGCAGGCAGGCGTCGAGATCGGGCTCGGGCTCGGGCTCGGGCTCGGTTTCGGGCGCGTGATAGCCGCGCGAGAGGAACACGGCCTCTCCAAGGTACGCCCGCGCGTCGCGCGCGGAGATCCCGGAACCGGGGAGATGCAGCGCACGGGCCCCGACGGCTCGCGCCAAATCGGCGCGTTCTGCCAGTCCAAACGTCTGCTCGGCGCGTGCCGTCAACACCGAGAGCCGCTCGCTGATTCGCAGCCGCGTCGCCAGCGGCAGCTCGTAGTCGCGGAGCAGGATCAGCACGCTGCCCGGTGTCGCGGCGAAGGCCAGCGCCGAGAAACGCTCGAGCGTTCTTTCCAGCCCCAAGCGGCCGAAGTCACTGAGCACGATCAACCGTGGTGCCCAGCGTGCTGCGCCTTCAGCCATTTGCGGGCCGAAAGCGAGGCACGATGGCCAGCAGTGCAAGCACCATCACGATCGCTCCGATGGTGTCTGCGAGCCAATCCAACGGGTCTGCCGAGCGGTAGCTGGTGAAGGCCTGGCAGATCTCGAGCAGCAGGCCGAGGAATGAGGATCCGAGCGCGCCGACGAGCACCTTTCTCCGCATTCCAAAGCCGGGCAGCAGCCAGTGCGCCGCGCGCGCGAGCAGCGCTGCCAAGCCGCCGAACGCGAGCGCATGCAGCAACTTGTCGGTCGCTACGAAGCCCACTTCTGGCAGCGCACCCAAGCGAATCAACCCGCCGTAAAAGATGGCGCTCGTGTATGCGAGCGCCGGAAGAACCTGGCTCGCGAACGCGAGGCGGCGGTTCTGGGCAGACGCGCTGTCGTAAGTCGTGGTCACGAAGGAGTCTCGACGTCGGCTGCGGAGCGTGCCACATTTTGAACCATCGGCGCGAAATGATGCACAGTACTTCGCGCTTCCACGCGGCTCCCACCAAGACGATCGGCTTTTTGGTCGATTGGATCGACGGCGCGTATCAAAACCAAGTGCTCGACGGCGCTCGCGACGCGGCACGCGATCGACGCATCCAGCTGCTTTGCTTTTCTGGCGGGATGTTGAATAGCACCCTGCGCGGCGGGCCCTATCGCAACTCCGTCTTCGAGCTGGTGGGTCCAGAGAACGTCGACGGCTTGATCTTGATGAGTGGCACGATCGGCAACGAGCTGGGCGAGGCCGGCTTGCTTGCATACGCCAAGCGTTTCGGGAGCTTGCCCTGTGTCAGCGTCGCGGTCGAGCTGGCTGGCATGGCCAGCATCGTGGTCGACAACCGGACGGGTATCGAGAGCGCCATCACGCATTTGATCCGCACCCACTCGTGCCGACGCATCGCGTTCGTGCGCGGCCCCGCACACAACTTGGAAGCCGAATTGCGCTACGAGGTGTATCGCTCGGTCCTGCACGCGAACGACCTCGACTTCGACGCACAGCTCGTCGCGAGCGGTGATTTCTTGGTCGAGAGCGGTCGGTTGGCGGTCGAAGAACTGTACGGGCGGCGGGGCCTCAGGGTCGATGCGATCGTGACGGCCAACGATCAGATGGCCCTCGGCGTGCTGGAGGCGCTCGCCGCACGCAAGGTACGCGTCCCCGACGACGTGGTGGTGGTCGGTTTCGACGACATCGAAGAGGCGCGCTTCACCTCGCCGCCGCTCACCACCGTTCGCCAACCATTGTACGAGCAGGGCCGCGAGGCCGTGCGTCTGCTGCTGAGCGAGGTGTACGGCGGCGCCACTGGCGAGCGCGTCACGCTCCACACCGAGTTCATCGCGCGCCGTTCTTGTCGCTGTTTTGCCGAGCAGTCGCGGATCGCCCTGCCCGCCTTGCCCAAGCGCGCGAGCTTCGAGGCGGCGCTGGTCGAGCGTCGCCAGATCATCCTGGCCGACTTGGCGCGCGCGGCGCGCGGCGGCCTCGGTATCTTGGGCCCAGGTTGGGACACCAAGCTCATCAGCACCCTGACCAACGACCTGCAAGGCCTGTCGAACACCGGGTTCGCCAGCGCCGTGGAAGATGCCCTCCTCAAGCTGCTCGAGCAACGCGCCGATTTCAATCTGTTCCACGACGTACTCAGCGCGCTGCGCCGGCACTTGTTGTCGTGCCTGGAATCGGACAACGAGCGGCGCGCGTTGGTGGAAGATCTGTTCCAGCAGGCGCGCACGTTGATCGGCCAAGTCAGCGAGCGTGCGCAAGCGCAGCAGAAGCTGGTCGGCGCGCGGCTTTCGGGAGCGCTGGCGCACGCCGGTGGCGCCCTGCTTTCGAGCTTCGAGGTCCACGACCTCAGCGCCGCGATCGCGCAGCACTTCCCCGCCCTGGGCATCCGTAGCTGCTTCGTGGCGCTTCAGCCCGAAGACAAACACGCCCCACGAAAGCTTGCCATCGCCTACACCGAAGGTGCGCCTTTCGCCAATCTCGACGCAGCCGCAGCGCGGCGTCAGGACCTCGCGCGCTGGCTGCTCGACGCCGGGGCGTCGAACGCTTTCTACGTCGGCGCATTGTTTTCCGAAGAGCGCGTGCTCGGCTACGTCCTGCTCGACCTGGGCAATCGCGAAGGCATCGTGTACGAAGCGCTCCGCGAGTTCTTGAGCGCGGCGGTGCGCGGCATCGCGCTGCACGCGCGATCGCGCGCGACGGACGCGCCACCGCCCCTTGGGGCCTGAGCACCCGCGCAAGATGTCGGTCGACTACTACGTCGGAACGGAGCTCGAGCTGTTCTCTGGCGCCCAGCGCTGGAAGTCGTACTTTTCCGAGCTGATCCGCCCACACCTCGGCGCGAGCGTGCTCGAAGTGGGCGCGGGGCTAGGAGGCACGACCAAGGTCGTCGCACGCGGGTTTTCTGGGCGCTGGGTGTGCCTCGAACCCGACGTTTCGCTCGCCGCGAAGATCAACGTCGCCGTGCGCGCCGGCCAGGTCCCGACGACCTGCAGTGTGGTCGCAGGCACGCTGGCCACATTGCCGGAGCAGGATCGCTTCGATTCGATCCTGTACGTCGACGTGCTGGAGCACATCGAAGACGACGCAGCAGAGGCGCGGCTCGCCGCCAACCGGCTCAATTCGGGCGGCAAGCTAATCATCTTGTCGCCAGCCTACCAATGGCTCTTCAGCCCCTTGGATCGCGCCGTCGGACACTTCCGGCGCTACAGCAAGCGGACGCTGCTGGCCGCGATCCCGAGCTCGCTGAAACTAGTGCAACTCGCCTACCTCGACTCGGTCGGTCTGCTCGCGTCGACCGGCAACCGCTTCGTGACTCGCGCGGCCAATCCTTCGCCCTTGCAAGTCGCGCTGTGGGATCGGCTGATGGTCCCCGCTTCGCGCATCCTCGATCCGCTCGTACGACACTCGTTCGGCAAATCGCTGTTCGGTGTCTGGCAGAAGCCCTGAAGCCGGCTCTCGCCGAGCCTACAGCAGCGCCGTCTCTTCCAGCTCGCGGCCTCGGGTTTCGGGCAGCAGGAGCCAGATCACGCCCAGGGCCAGAAGCGGAAAGATGGCCGTGACGGTCATGGTCGGCCCAGCGCCTGCTTGCGACGTGAAATACGAAATCACCGGGGGCGAGACGCAGTAGCCGATGCGCCCGATCAGGTTATTGGACCAGGCGAACGCCGCGCCGCGGTACTGCGTCGGGAACAGCTCGGTCGTGAACGCGTTGAGCACGGTGAGTACGGTGTTCACTCCCAACACCGCGAACATCAGTGAAATCGTGAGCGCGGTCATGCTGTGCGCGGTGTAGGCCCCGATGACGCCGCCGATCGTGGCCGCGTAAATCAGTGTCGCGCCGGGCTTACGGCCGAGCACGTCCAGCAGTTTGCCAGCCGCGAACGCCAGGGGCATCGAAACCAAGGCCGCCAAGGTCACCGCACGCCCGACCTGCGCGTCGCTGAAGCCGCGCTCGGACACGGCAAAATCCTTCCAGAAGGTGACCGCATTTTGGGTGCAGACGTAGGTCAAGAACCAAACCGCAGCCAACTGCAGCATGCGCTTCTTGTGCCCCGTGCCCCAGATCGCGAACAGATTCTCGCCCTTCGACTCGCCAGATTGTTCGCTGAAACGGCTGGTTTCGCGTAGCCCACGCCGCGCCAGGGCGAGCACGAGCAGCGGCACGATGCTCACGAAGTACACGCTGCGCCAGCCGTACGACGTCTTCAACAACAGCGGCACCACGCCTGCGCAGAGGATGGCACCGACACCGCCCGCCGCGCTGACCACACCCATCACCGTGCCGCGGCCGCGAGCAGGATACTCTTCCGCCGCGATCACCATGCTGGTCGCCCATTCGGCGATCAGGAAGATACGCGCCACCATCTGCAGCAGCGCGAACACGTACACGTTCGGCGACAGGCCGGACAGAAACGTGAACACCGTGTAGCCGGCAATGGTCGCCGTGAGCAGCGGCTTGCGCCCCCAGCGGTCGGCTTTGCGCGCCAATGCAAAGGCCAAGATCGTCCCGCAATTGATGAAGCCGACGAGCAGCCCACCACCGAACTGACCGACGTGCAGATCTGCCCGCAAATTGGGCAAAATCTGGGTCAGCGCGAAGAAATCATAGCCTTCGAAGAAGCTCGCGACGCTCAGAAAAACCAGCAGCCGCCGTTGGTAGCTGGTGAAGGTCGGCGGCTTGCCAGATGATTCGAGCGAGCTCACGAAGAACCGTTGCTCATTCGATCAAGCCGGCTTCGGGGCTCGACGCATTGGCATACAGCCGCTTGGGCATGCGCCCGGCGAGGAACGCCTTGCGTCCCGCGATCACCGCGTCACGCATGGCCTCGGCCATCAACACGGGCTTCTTCGCGTGAGCGATGGCGGTATTCAACAAGATGCCCTGGCAACCGAGCTCCATGGCAACCGCCGCGTCGCTTGCGGTGCCAACGCCTGCGTCGACGATCACGGGCACCTTCGCGTGCTCCAGAATGATCCGTAAATTATAGGGGTTTCGAATGCCGAGGCCCGAGCCGATGGGCGCCGCGAGCGGCATCACCGCCGCGCAGCCGAGGTCCTCGAGCTTGCGACAGACGATCGGATCATCGATGCAGTACGGCAGAACCGTGAAGCCCTCTTTGACCAAGATGGCCGCAGCCTCCAGCGTCTGCTCGTTGTCAGGGTAGAGCGTCTTCGGATCGCCGATGACCTCCAGCTTGACCAGATCCGCCATGCCCAGCTCGCGCGCGAGGCGCAGCGTCCTGACCGCCTCATCGGCGGTGTAGCAACCGGCCGTGTTGGGTAGCAGCTTCCAGCGTTTGCTCTGCAGCAGCGACATCAACGAGCCCGAGCTCTTGTCCTTGAGGTCGACGCGGCGCAGCGCAACCGTGATCAGCTCCGTTCCGGAGGCGGTCAGGGCCTCGGCGGTCTCCTCGACGCTCGAGTACTTGCCGGTGCCGACGATGAGCCGGGACTGGAAGACATGAGAGCCGATCCGTAGGGTGTCTTGCTCGGACATGGGCCCACTCGTTAGCGCCACCCGAACGGCGCGGCAACGCCAAAGCGCGCTACAGTAGGCGCGCGATGAGTGCCACGGAACGCGAAGTGACCATCCACCCGAGCGCCTGCGTCGACCCGGGTTGCGAGATCGGCCCGGGCACGCACATCTGGCATTTCTCACACATCATGGCGGGCGCGCGCATTGGACGTGACTGCACCATCGGACAGAACGTGTTCGTCGCGAACGGCGCCAAGCTCGGGAACCACGTGAAGGTGCAGAACAACGTATCGGTGTACAGCGGCGTCGAG
>OUNO011323021.1_pt1 | contig 11583 bp, 12 predicted proteins | sample 1779811 | NCBI WGS metagenome assembly OUNO01 (sample SAMEA3914804, study PRJEB12502) | metagenome | biome: forest; material: soil | place: Canada | collected 2010-06-25 | depth 0.3 m
GAAACCGCGCCATCGAGAACGTCGAAGATACTCAGACCGCCGAGGGCTTGATCTGGTTCGATCATGAACTGAGCGACAGCGGCGATATCCGCGCGGTCTTCTTCAAGTGGTAACGTCGCAGCGAAAACGGCGTCTTCCCAGATACCGTGATCATTGAGTTCGCTCATCGCCGGCAACAAAAACTTAAGAGATGGATCCGACATCGCGTCGACCAACCAAGGCAGCTGGCCACGGCGATCAAATGCCTGAAGGAGCTTCGCCGCCGCAGGCATCGCGTTGGTTTCCGCGAGCTTCACGCACGAACGGTAGTACGGCATCATCTCAGCTGGGTAGCTGCATGCTGGGCCCATCGCCGTGAGAAGCAAAAGCTTGTCCCGAATCAGATAGTGGGCCGCGAGCTCTGAATCCTGACGGGTCAGCTCTTCAATAATGAAAAGGGCCGGATCTTTTACAGTCTGTGTTCCCTGCAGGCAGGAAACTGGCTTACGGGTGATTTCGAAAAGTGAATTGAAGCTATCGAGAATCGCCGCATCGTTCTGAGTCATCGCGCGAAATGAACGAGCGAGCTCTGGACCATGCGCGCGAATCTCGGCACCCGTCAAAGACGCCGAGACGCCCTTGCTATGAAGTGCGTCGTCCATCGCCATCGGCAGCGACTGATCAACCAAGCCCTGCATCAAACGACGACCGATCGTACGCGACTCGCGCTCGGGCGAGGTCAGATACGAGAAGGCACTCGAAACCAAGCCCTCGAGCGCGCGTCCGCCTGTGCGCTGCACGCCCATGCGGCGAATCAGCTCGATATAGGAACTCGAACTCGCCAAGGTCAGTCCCGCGTTCAACCCTGCCAGTGTATTTTGGGGAGTTAGTTTCGGCGCAAGTCGTTCGAGCGCTTTCAAAAGTTTCGGATCGGCGCGGCGGCCGGACCAGAAGCTTCCTTCAACCAAGTAGGCTTCTTTTAGGAGCGCAACTGAGCTGCTGACGAAGTCTTCGTTTGAAACGAGGATGCCAAACTGCTTCAGGACGCGGTCGATCGAACCCGAAGCTTTGAGCGCGCGGAAAGTCGTCTGGAGTTCAAACAGGCGCTCGGGCTGGGCCAGGACCGAGCCATTGATGAGATTGAGCAAAGGCTGAAGGTCTTGATCGCTGAGCTTCTCGACCAGGCGCTGATAGGCGTCGAGCGAGCCCCCGCCGTTCAGGCAGCTGAGAAGGCCGCGGAATGCGGTCGGGGTGAGGTCTGGGCGGTCGAGCTGGAGCCCCGAACACGAGGTCGGGATCTGGCGATAGCTCTTACGGCTCGAAACGGCCGTATCCATGCCCGAGCCCCCGAACATGCTCGGCGAGCATGCGGAGACCATCGTGGCGAGTGACATAGCCGCGAAGCTGAGCAGTGAATAAAGAGAGGCCGCAGGGGTTTTCAAGCGGCATCTAAATCACATATTGGACTATTTAAGTCAACAATTACCTAACTGCACGTAATTGCTTAGTAAAACTGATCTTTCCAGTCGCCAATTCGAAGAACATTTTGAAGTCGCCCATCAAACTCCAAATCGGGTTCTTGAATGCGGCCGGGCGGTTCTTTTCAAAACCAAAGTGACCGAGCCAGGCAAACCCATAACCCGCGACCGGGGTCGCCCAGAGCAGCCAGGTGTTACCCGTGATGAAAGTCGCGATCACGACTCCAATGACGATCGACGTCCCGACGAAGTGTAGCTGCCGGCAACGAGGGTTCGCATGCTCGCCCAAGTAGTAAGGGTAATAGTCGCGGAAGGATTCAAATTTCATAGGTATTCCCAGGGTACTGCGCGTACCGGATCAAAATCAACCCACCTCATCTTAACTCTTTCGCAGTGAGTCAATTTCGTGTTATGCGAGACGAGAACGGTCAACGAACCGTGTAGTGAGAGGCCCTCGAGAGGGGCCGTTCAAGGAGTAATTTCACATGGCATCTGCAAAAAAAGCCGCCAGCAAGACCAAAGACACCGTTTCCAAAGTTCTCAGCCAAGCCAAAGAATCGCTGAAAGTTCTCGAAGCCCTCGAGAAAGAAACGATCGCTCAGATCAAGAACGTGAAGAACAACATCAAGATTCCGTCTGCTGAAGAGCGCAAAAAACTTACGAACGACAAGATCGTCTCGAGCCTCAAAAAGCTCGGCATCGCAACTCAGTCGGAAGTCGAAGAGCTCAAAGCTCGCATCGCTACCCTCGAGAAGTCTGCGCCGAACGCTTAATAGGTGTGCCCACACTTTTGACCTCAAAAGGTACGGGATACATGTAAGCCAAAATAAAAGCCCCGGACTCCACAAGGAGCCGGGGCTTTTTTGTTTCGAGAAGTTACCCGAAGCCTACGTCATTGCCGCGCGGTGGAACCGGAGATCCCGGTCCGTTGCTCGCGATGTTGGCGAACAAGGTGTACTCACCGATCCACTGCAGGCGACAGGTCGCCGTTTCACCGGCACGGTGCTTAGCGACGATAAGCTCAGCGATGCCTTTGTCTTCGGTCTCTTTGTTATAAACCTCGTCACGATAGACGAAGCAAACCATGTCGGCATCCTGCTCGATGGCACCCGATTCGCGAAGATCAGAAAGCATCGGACGTTTGTCCTGACGGCTTTCGACACCGCGGTTCAACTGCGAGAGCGCGATGATCGGAACCTTCAGTTCCTTCGCCAGCTCTTTCAGGTTTCGAGAAATTTCCGAAATTTCGCGTTCGCGGGAACCGTCGCCTTTTTGAGACTGCTTCGAACCCTTCATGAGCTGAAGGTAATCGACTACGATCAGGTCGAGTTTCTTTTCCATCGCCATCAAGCGGCGGCATTTCGCGCGCATGTCCATGACGGTGAGACCGCCGGAGTCGTCGATGAAGATTCGAGCTTTCGCGAGCTGATCGGCAGCCGTGGTGAGACGCTGCCAATCGCGGTCGACAAGACGACCCAAGCGCAGACGTTTCGAATCGATTTTCGCCAGACCGGAAAGAAGACGGAAACCCAGTTCGTCCTTCTGCATCTCGAGCGAGAAAAGCGCGACGACCGCTTTGTGTCCGACGGCGGAGTTCTGCGCCATCGATAGAACGAGCGAGGTTTTACCCATGGCGGGACGACCTGCGACGATAATCAACTGGCCGGGGTGCAATCCGCTGGTCAGCCTGTCGTATTCATCAAAGCCCGTGGCCAAACCCGTGACCAGCTGCTTGCGCTGGGAATTCTCTTCAATCGTGTGCATGTTCTGCACGAGAATTTCCTGCATGCTGGAAAACGCCTTGGTCATTTTCATGTCCGAGACGCTGAAGACTTTAGCCTCTGCTTCATCGAGATAGGCTTCGACGTTTTCAACGCCTTCGAACGCTTGAGCCTGAAGATCTGCGGAGAGCTCGATCATTCGGCGTAGCAGCGCTTTGTCGCGAATAATGTTCGCGTAATGCTTCACGTTGCCGACTGCGAACTGATCTTCGAAAAGACTGGTGAGCGTGCCGGTTCCACCGACCGCATCAAACCAGTTACGATCGCGTAGAGCGGCGGAAAGCGTGATCAGATCGACGGGCTCGCCCTTTTCACTCAGGTAGGTGATGACGTCGAAAATTTTCTGATGGGACTGATGGTAGAAGTCGCGCGACTCGAGGCCGACTTCACGAACGATGAAGACCGCTTCGTTGCGAACGAGAACTGCGCCGAGAACCGAACGCTCGGCCTCGGTGTTGTGAGGAGGAAGTCTTCCGCCCGGAACTCCGTGCGAACCACGACCGCGTGACGATCCGTCGCCGCCCGCAGAACCGCCGAACGAAGACCCGTAACCGTTATCGTCCACTCCCGAATCATAAGTCGACATCGGGACCCCCCAACCAAAAAAAGGCCGCTACCTCTTCGCGAAAACAAACGAAGTGATAGCGGCGACAAATCAATTTACCACTGAGGAATACTCAGAGGCGGCTCACCCGGATAGCTTCTTACGAAGCCGCCAGATGAAAAAGCTTACTCAGCCTTAACAACCCAAACTTTGAGGGCTGCGGTGACTTCTGGAGTGAGCTTCAAGGTCACAGCGTGAACGCCGAGAGCCTTGATTGGGTGTTCGATGTGAACCGAACGCTTAGCTACGTCGAAGCCGCCTTTTTTCAGCGCATCAGCGATGTCAGCAGTGCTGACCGAGCCGAAGATCTTGTCGTTCTCGCCGACCTTGCGGGCGACGGTGCACGAGAAGTTAGCGACTTTAGCGGCGAGCTCTTCAGCTGCGCCTTTCTGAGCCAGGCGTTTCTTCTCGAGGGAACGTTTGTGGTGCTCGATCGCAGCGACGTTCTTTTCGTCAGCGAAAACTACCAGTTTACGAGGAATCAGGTAGTTGCGGGCGTAGCCGTTGGCAACCTTTACGACGTCGCCGGTCTGGCCGAGATTCTCAACATTTTCACGCAAAATAACCAACATGGACTACTCCGTAACGGAATTAAAAAAGTGTGGCACTCACGATTGCCGTAACTTGCTTCGAAAGTCAAACCACAGATCGAAAAAGCCTAGGCTTAAGAGCAAAGGCAACATCACCAATAGAGAGATCGCGTATCCAACCGAACGGAAAAAGCCGCGAACTTTCCAAACATCAAAGAAAAACCCGAGAATACTGAGCCCCTGAAGCGCATAGACCGCCATCAGGAACTTAAAGAGGTTGAGCGCAACCACCGACGCAGGACCCAGATCAAAAATCAGGAGGATGCCCGAGACAATTGCCGGCCAAACCAACCATTCCGGGGTCTTCCAACCTCGGAAGAAACCGACTTCAACCCCTATTCGCTCACGAATCCGACCCGGATTGAGGCGAAGAAGCAGGAGAAGGTTCGTCCAAACCAATGCGAGAACGACAATTCCAAGCGCCGAAGGCAACTCAGTCATGACGGTTTTGCGAATATCGTCGAAGCTGGCGTCTTCTTCCGTTCCAAACCAGCTGGTTCGCGCCTCAGGACTCAGAGAGTCGACCAAGGACTTCAAATTCGCTTCCACCTGGGTCCGCAACTCAACCAACGGGTTGATGTGATGAATCCAAGCGTACACGGCCAAAGCCCCCGCGCCAGCCAAGAGCACGCTTAAAAGCGTGAGTCCGACTGATTTCGAGAGCGAGAAGCGTGCTTTAAGGAACTCAGGAAGTGCTACCGCAAGAACGCCGATCAGCACCAGATACAGACTGCTGCTGAAAGGACCCGCCAACCCCCAGACCAAAGCTGCGTTCGTAATGATCGCGAGCCACGCCCAAGGTCTCCGCGAACGACTCGCGACCACTAGAAGTGGAAGCGGTGCGAACACCGAGAAAAAACCGCTAAAAAAGAGAGCCGCACTCAAGAAGAAGGGAACTACCTTCAACCAGACGGGCGGAGCGCCCTCCGGACTTCCTGAAAACTCAGGAGTCCGAAGGGGCTCGCGCCGATCAGAATTCGGCTGGATTGGATCGGTCATTCAGACCCGATTTACTCGTCGATGCCTTCAGAAGCGTCGTCGGAGATCACAGGAGCTGCCGAACGGCGCTCACCGCGATCATCGCCGCCACGGCGTTCAGCAAAACGCTCTTCACGGCGTGCTTCACGCTCGGCGTCGCGTTTTTTCGCTGCTTCTTTCATTTCTTCGCGGCGCTTGGTGAATTTGCCAGCGTCGAATTCTTTTTCGAGGTTCACGGTAAGGAAGCGCATGATGTTGTCATGAATGCGCAGGTTACGTTCGATCTCGTGAACGACTTCGCCCTTGCCGGTGTACACAACGTAGGTGTAGTGGCCGCGAGATTCTTTTTCGATTGGGTAAGCCATTTTCTTCTTACCCCAGTCTTCGTTCATGACGATTTCGCCGCCGTAGTTGGCGATGATCGCTTTTACGCGCTCGTTCAGAGTTTTAAGACCGTCGTCGGAAAGGTCCGAGCGGGTGATGTAGGTAGTTTCGTAGCCCGGAAGTGGGATTGCTTTTGCCATTTGAGTTCCATTCTCCTGTGGAGTCGCCCGAGGCTGGGCTCCGAAAGTCGAAGCCGATTCCAACGCCTAGAGCAAGAGTAGCGGGGGTCTTAGCATGGCCATTATGTCAGCCCAAGCCCGAAATTACTCGGTCGGGCCCGAAGGCCCAGCAGAAGCCGAAACCGACGCTTCCGCCTGAGCCGCTTTCTGCCTCTGGATACCGAACCACTGAACCACCCAGATCGATCCTTCATACATGAGCACCAGAGGCACCCCGAGGAGCAACATCGAAACCGCGTCCGGTGGCGCAAACAGGGCTGCTGCGATCGTAATTCCGATCGTGGCATTTCGACGCTGGGCACGTAGGGTGGCCGCATCGACTAGGCCCAGATAGCCCAATAGGCTGATGAGAACCGGCAGCTCGAAGGCCAATCCAAAGAGCAGGAGAAGCTTCAGGCAGGTTCCGTAATAGGAGTCGATAGTCAGAAGCGGGACATCTGAAGGAGCCCCGTAGGTGACGAAAAATTTGAAACCGACCGGAAAGAGTACGAAATAAGCGAAGCAGGCACCGGCCAAAAAGAAGAACGTGGCGGCCCCGACAAAGGGGACCACGAGCTTCCGCTCACGAGGATGGAGCCCCGGCGCGATGAATGCCCATACTTGATAGAAATAGTACGGCGACAGGAAAAAGAGCGACGCGTAGCCTGCGATCTTCAAATGGGTCATGAAGTTTTCGAACAGGTTCGTGAAGTAGAGTTTTCGCTGATCCGGCGGAAGCACGTCAAACAGGGGCTTCCGAAGGATTTGAAGAATCGGCTCGGAAACGAAATAGCAGACAATGAAGCCCGCAAAGAAGACAAACAGGGCCCGAGTCAAACGATCGCGCAGTTCATCAAAATGGTCGTAGAAGCTCATGAAGCCTTTCGGCAACTGGCTTTCGCGTTTAACTGGAGAATCCTCTTGAGCCATCACTTCTTACGGGTGATATCAGAGGTATGGCCAAGAACAAACTCCTCGTCACTCTTCTCGTTGTCGTTGTCCTCGGAATCGGCGCCGGACTCGCGTATCAGCAGTTCGCTTCGAAAAATGCCGCGAACACGGCGAATGATCCGACCGCGAATCAAACGCAGTTCAATTCGACGAGCCCATCACCTGGGCCAAGCAGCTCTGTGAGCCCCGCCCCGAGCGGCGAACCATCACCTGGCGCAAGCGTTCAGCCTTCGGGAGCCCCGACTCAGGCCAAAGCTTCCAATCCAAATCCTGATCTGACGGTCGATCCAAACGGACTTTCGAAAGCCACCGTCATCGTCACCACCACTCAGGGTGTGGTGAAATTCAAATTCTATCCAAAGGACGCTCCGAACACCGTGAAGCGCCTGATTGAACTCATTAACCAGGGCTTCTACAACGGCCTGACCTTCCACCGCGTCGTTCCTAACTTCGTGGTTCAGGGCGGCGATCCGCAGGGCAACGGCTCAGGCGGAAGCGGTCAGAAGCTCAAAGCCGAGTTCAACGATCGCAAGCACATTGAAGGCGCCGTGGCCATGGCCCGCGCCGCGGACCCAGATTCGGCCGACTCACAGTTCTACATCACGCTAGGGCCTCAGCCTCACCTCGACAAGAGCTACACCGTCTTCGGACAGGTCACTGAAGGCATGGACGTCGTCCGCAAGCTGCAAGTCGGCGACAAGATGACCTCGGTGGTCGTCGAGTAAAAGGTGTCCGACACCTTTTGGTTGAGACGCGCGTCATAGCGCGACGGCTACTGCCAGTCTTTGCGAATCGTTTCGTTCGGTAAAATGCCGGCCTCTTGAAGAGCCTTGGCCGCCCGTTCGCTACGGGTGCGCACCCAAAGTTCATAGAGCCTAAGCAGATCTTTTTCAGACTTCTGAGTCGTCTGATCGCTTACGACGGCCAGAACGTCGACCAGCTTGGGAAACTTTTCTGCGAGTTCTCCGTAAAGGGCACGGCTCACAGTTTCTTCCGTGCGTGCCGCGACGCTCGAGTAAGCCGCACAGCCCATGTCGATGTAGTAATCAACGTCGACCAGCTTGCGGTTCAAACTATCTTGGAAGTAGCCGGCCACATAGAGAGAGACATCGCCAACGTGCCGAAATAGGCCACGCTGGACCTCAGCGCGAGGCTCTTCGAGCGCTTCCTTCACCATCATCACCAAGGGCTCTTCGCGTGCCTGGCCTGTGGCGTCCTTGGGATATAGCCGGTCCGTCATCATGAACCGATGAAGGAGGTTTACGAGGTAAAACTCCGTCTCGGGCTGGATCAAGACGCTGTTCTTACCCACGGCGTCCGTGACCAGTTCACGAAAGTACTCTTGAGGCTGCGCAACCAAGGTGAGTGACGGCTTACGTTCGGTCTGATCCATCTTTGCAAGATCCTCCTGCAGGGGGGACGCCATTGGCCAAAATCGCCAATCTCCGCGCCACGGCTATCCTAGCCGGACCCCTATCTAATATGTTAGCCCCACCAGCCAGTCTGTCAAACCCACGTGAAAACTGGAGCGCACCACCGTCGGCAGCTGTCAATAGTGCGTCGGTCAGGACCCAGGACGGGGCCCCGTATGGACCCTGTCCGCACTCCCCGATCTAGCTCTCGATTTCCCGGCACTCTTGGATCTAAAATAGGCATAAGTGAACCACCGTCTAATGAGTCTTATGAATCACCCACGTTTCTCACCGTTTTTTATGATCGCGTCGCTGATGGCGACCATGCCGCTGAGCCATGCCGAATCGGCGCAGATTAAAGTCACGCTCTTCGGCGCGCCCTGCGTTTTGACAGGCCCGATTTCCGAAGAAAATCTTCTTATCGTTCATTCGATGAGCCCCGAGCGCATGTCGCTTCCTGAGTCGCTCGAACAATCGCGCCAGACTTCCGCGACTGCGAAAAAGATTTCGAGTGTTCCTGCTGGGCTCGACCGGTATCGCGAAAAACTCGTGCGCCGCCTTGATGCGCAACAAATCGTATTTGAAAGTCTGAGCAAGTCGCGCCAAGCAAAAGACACCAAAACTCTTTTCGAAGCGACAAAACCACTTCAGACACCTGAGAAGTCGAAACGTTTTCAGAGTGAAGTCAGCAAACTGATCGCCAAGAAAAAGTGGGCGACTGGCGACGACGACATCATCAGCCTGTTTAACGACTCCGTCGACGCGTTTCCGGAAGAAGAATTTCACCGTGCGATTCAGAAAATGGGAATTCGCTACGCTTGCTCTTTTGAAGCAGAAGATAATGGCGAAGCGTCGAGCGGCGAAGGCGAGTGAACTCAACTGATAAAAAGTCACGACTTTTTATCAGTTGACTGATAAGCTAAATGGGTGAGTTTCACCGGAAGATACCTGAAATCACCTATTGAACACGACGCGCTCGCCGCTGGAAAGATGGCCTGGATCAGCGGTCCGCGCCAGGTCGGCAAGACGACTCTTGCCAAAAGCCTGATGGAATCTCCGGAAAACTACGGATCCTGGGACAACAGTGCCTTTCGAAAGCTCTGGGCCACAGGTGCTGACGCATGGGTCGAAAAAAGAGGGCCAGGCCCGCTCGTACTGGACGAAATCCATAAAGACCGCCGCTGGAAAACGCGGCTCAAAGGCCTTTTCGACCATTGGGGCCCTCAAGAAGGGATCGTCGTCACAGGGAGCGCACGACTCGATATCTTCAAGCGGGGGGGCGATAGTTTGATGGGGCGCTACTTCCCCTATCGGTTGCATCCTTTCTCGGTTGCAGAGGACGTCACACCTCCGGGGCCTGACGAAATTGGAAATTATACGCGCGCCCGATTTCAGTGGAATGATCTCCTCGCTCTGAGCGGATTCCCTGAGCCACTGCTTGCCGGAAATCACGCAAAAGCGTTGCGCTGGTCTCGATTGAGACGTGAACGACTCGTCCGAGAAGATGTCAGAGATCTCAGAGCCATCTCAGACTTGAGAGCACTCGAGGTTCTCACCGACCTCCTCGCGACAAGGGCGGGGGGACTTCTTTCGATTAACTCCCTTCGAGAAGACGTCGGAGTCGCATACGCGACCGTTCGGGATTGGGTTGGACTTCTCGAGGCGCTCTACTTTTGTATTCTTCTCAGACCCTATTCAGGCCGACTGAGCCGCGCATTGAAGGCAGAGCCCAAACTCTACGTCTTCGATCCGATCCTGATTCAGCCTGAAAACAAAGGCGCCCAGCTAGAAAATCTGGCCGCGCTTCACCTCCTCAAGGCATGTCAATTCTGGACGGATACCGCGCAGGGCGAATTCGACCTTCGATACATTCGCGACAAGGAAAAAAGAGAAGTCGATTTCCTTGTACTCAGAGATCGTAAGCCTTGGATGCTCGTGGAGTGCAAGACCACCGAAAAGGATCCACACCCGAATCTGATCCATTTCTCTAAGATGCTCGGTACCAAGAAGAACTTTCAGCTCGTCCACCAAAAGGGATTCGACCGAGAGTATCCCGCGCTCAATACGCGCGTACTCGACTACGAGAAATTTTTCTCCGGTTGGGTCTGAAATTCAGACTTCGGCGCTACATATAATCGATATAAAATTTATGTAGGTCGTTGCGTTTCTAACATCTGGCGATAGTATCGATCCGATACTGCAGGCCCGAGGAAACTGCGATGGCGACAAAACTGAAAAAATATAAAAAACTTAAAAAGACGACGACGCAAAAGAAACCGCGCTCTAACTCAAAGACTTCAAAACCCAAGAAAACTGCGCGGACGACGAAGTTCACTCAAGACTTAAAGAAAAAACCATCACGCCCTCTCGGCCCTTCCGAACCGCCAATACACCCCTGGCGTCTCTGCCCCGGCGGTCAGCACTGGGTCATCGAACATCCAAGAAAAGTAGCACCCTCACCAAGACACCCCAACGGGACCACCCACGTCCGCGCTCATTGCCAGATGAACCCGACCAGGAAAGATCAATTCTATCCGGACGAAATCGCTGAGATCGCTTCACGCTATTTTCATCTGCTCTTGAACAGACCGAATCCCAACCCACTCAAGTTCCCTAACGGTTCAGACTACGACGAACTGATTGCCGGGTGGACTCAATATTGGAACGATATTTTTAAGGTAGGTGATCCACTTGATCCAGATCTAGTGAAAGCTTTGATCGCGACAGAGTCCGGTTTCAGGCCCACGATCATCACTCCGGTTCCTCGCTCTAAGGAAAACATGGCGAGGGGTCTTATGCAGGTCACGGACGAGACCAGGAAAATTCTCGCCGATGAGAAAGGCGAGCTTCGGGATCATTTGGTCAATCTCACTCCCGAAGAGGCCTTGAATCCGAACATCAACATCTGCGCCGGAATTCGCTGGATCTTTAGGAAACGCGAGATTGCTGTCTCGAAGTTCGGAAAAAACACCACTTGGGATCAGGTGATCGAATTCTATAAAGATGGAAAAAAGAGGCCTGCCATCATGAAGATCTTTCGCGAGGTCTACGCGGTTCTAAAGAACAAGGGATCCGTATGATCTCGCGCATCGGGCCGCTTCTCTTTCTATTTTTAGGTTTCGCCCTAGCAAAAGACGAACCCAAAACGCGACATTTCGCATTGCTCACTGAAGACCATGGGCTACTCACTTACGACGACCTTGAACGCGGCAAAAAAATAGCCCTCCCTTCGGCCTTCAATAGGAATACCTATTCGCCATTCCCTTAC
>OUNO010000926.1_pt2 | contig 11576 bp, 5 predicted proteins | sample 1779811 | NCBI WGS metagenome assembly OUNO01 (sample SAMEA3914804, study PRJEB12502) | metagenome | biome: forest; material: soil | place: Canada | collected 2010-06-25 | depth 0.3 m
GAGACAGGGTCAGCACGGTGTCCCCCGGACCGACCCCGGCTAGCGCGGACCAGGCGGTGACGCCCGCGCATGGCAGCGTGGCGGCCTCAGCGAAGCTGAGGTGTGCAGGAGCGAACGCCAACGCTTCCGAGTCAACTGCCTTGTATTCAGTGAGCCATCCGTCGCGCTCGGTGCCGTAAAAGTCGAAGGCGGTGGGTCGGCTGCCGCCGAACCACGTGGGATAGAACGAGTCGATGACGCGGTCGCCCACCTTGAAACGAGTAACGCCCGCGCCGACGGCTACCACCTCACCCGCCGCGTCCGACACTGGGATGAGTCCGGGAGAGACGGGAAATGGTGACCAGCCCATGAGGATGGCGTAGTCCCGGAAGTTGAGGGAGCTGGCCCTCACCTGGACCAACACTTGCCCCGCTCTGGGCTGCGGGATGCTCTCCGTGACGGGTACCAGACCATCGAGACTGCCGAATCGTTCCAAACGATAACTCTGCATCAGGCGCTCCTTGTCGAGTGGCAGCGGCAATGTGGTCTCTTGGAGCGCGGCTGGAATGACCGTTAGTCGGAAGTTCCTGCCCGAGCGTCCCGCCCGCCTCGTGGCGGCGTAGATAGACTCACCCAATGTCGGAGCGTGCGATTGTACGATCGACTGAGGTAAGTTGAGCGCGGCTGGCACCAAACGAATTGGGCCTCAGAATCGAGTTGAGATGACCCTTGGTCGGCTATCCCTGCCTGAGCGCCCTGCCCAGATCGAAGCAACGGATGCTCTAGAGGATGCGCTGCGCAGTGTGCACGTCGAGAGCTCGCTCTATGTAAGGCTACAGATGCGCGCACCGTTCGGCGTGCACTTTGACACGCGAGACAAGCCGCGCATCGTGGCCGTGACCCAGGGGCCCTGTTGGCTCGTTTCAAAACAAGTGCCCCAGCCTTTGCGGCTCGCCGCCGGTGACTGTCTGCTTCTGAAAGCCGATGCGAATTTCTCGCTGCAAGATGAGCTCGGCCGCAAGCTCGTGCCGTGTGACACTGTGCTTACGCGGGTCACCGGCACCACCGTGCTGCACGGCGGTGACGGTTCGCTCACCGAGATCGTGGCTGGAGCGCTCACCTTCGACGCCACAGCGGCCGAACCGCTGTTGGCTCTCATGCCGCCGCTCGTACGCGTTCAATTGGCCTCGACACACGCGCAAGTGCTGCAGAGCACCCTCGACTTGATTGGGCTCGAGGCGTTCGAAAACGGTCTGGGCGCCGGCCTAGTGATGACACGACTTTTGGACGTGCTTTTCGTGCAGGCAGTGCGAGCGTGGAGCAAAGCGGAAGGCGCGGGCGGGGTTGGCGCGCTGGCGGCGCTCAGGGATCGGCGGCTCGGCGCGGCGATTCGGGCGATGCACGCGGACTTGGCGCGCCCTTGGACGGTCGAATCGCTGGCTCGCGAGGCAGGCTTGTCGCGCTCGAGCTTTGCCGCCGCGTTCAAGTCGGTCACGGGTGAGAGCCCGCTCGGTTACCTCACCGGTTGGCGCATTTACCGCGCGAAGGCCTTGCTGCGCGCGAGCGACCTGCAACTAATAGCGATTGCGCAACGCGTTGGCTACGAGACGGACACGGCGCTGAGCCGCGCGTTTCGGCGGCACGAGGGGATTGCACCCGGCGAGTGGCGACGACAAGCCGGGCGATGCGATCTGCCCTTCCGTCAGCAGTAGGACGGCTCTGATCGACACGGCATAGGACCGGTTGGCTCAACCCGACCGTGCTGAAAATGGCGCCACGCGCCTCGTACGCCAACCCAAGGGAAAGGCCTGGCGATGCGGACTCGACGGACGGGATCTCATTTGTCGAGCTTCGGCGACTCATTGAGCAAGAGCCAATACATGCCGAGGTTCTGGATGGCGCGCGCGAAGCCCTCGAAGTCTACCGGTTTGACGATGTAGCTGTTCACTCCGAGCCGGTAGCTTTCTACCAGGTCACTCTGCTCCCGGGATGATGTGAGCATGACCACCGGGATGGCCTTCGTGCGTTCGTCGTCCTTAATGCGCTTGAGGACCTCCAGACCATCCACTTTCGGCAGCTTGAGGTCCAGAAGGATGACCTTGGGCCCGTTCTCGAGCTTGCGGCCCGCGTGCGCACCCTCACAGAAGATGAAATCGAGGGCCTCGGCCCCGTCGCGTGCCACCTCGATGTGATTGGTCAGGCGGGCCTTTGCGAGGGCGCGTTGAGTCAGCTCTAGGTCTTGAGGATTGTCTTCGACCAACAGGATTTCGACGATGACGCTAGAGCCAATCATTCCGAGCCTCCAGATAGGGTGAAATAGAAGGTAGCACCGCGAGCCACCGCCGCGTCCGCCCAGATGCGGCCGCCGTGGCGGTTCACGATTCGCTGCACGATTGCCAGCCCGACACCGGTACCAGTGAATTCCTCCTGACGGTGCAACCGCTGGAACACACCGAATAGCTTGCCTGCGTATTTCATATCGAAGCCAGTGCCATTGTCACGAACGAAGTAGACCGTCGTGCCCTTCTCCCGGCTGGCGCCGATTTCAATGATGCCGTGCTCGCGCTTACTCGTGTATTTGAACGCATTCGAAAGTAGATTCACCCAAACCTGCTTGAGTAGAGCAGGATCGGCTTCACAGGCAGGAAGCTCGGCTAGCTGGATCTCCAGCTTGCGCTCGGCGTGCTCGGTGTTCAGCTCGGCGAGCGTCTCGCCGACCAGCTGCTGTGTGTCCACCGTTCGCTTCTCGAGCGGCTTTCGGCTGAGCCGCGCGAACCCGAGCAGGTCATCGATGAGCATGCCCATCCGCTGCGCTCCCTCGCGGATCGTGTGCAAGTATCGCTTCGCTTCTTCGGGCAACTGTGGCCCGTAGTCCTCGAGTACGATTTGCGAGAACCCGCTGACCGTGCGCAGCGGCGCCCGTAGATCGTGCGACACGGAATAGGAAAAGGCCTCGAGCTCTTTGTTCGCGGCCTCGAGCTGATCGGTACGTTCGGTGACGCGGCGCTCCAGACTGGCGTTGAGTTGCTGAATCTCCTGCTCGGCTCGTTTTCGATCGGTGATGTTTCGACTCACGGTCGCGAGCACACTTGGCTCGCCGTGCGAGTCCCGCACCACGAAGGCGTTGTAGATCATCCAGATCGCTTCGCCCGTCTTGAAGTGACGGAAGCGAATCTCAGTTTCAGCGTGCCCGTCGCGGTGCACTCGAGGCACGAACTCATCGCGGATGAACGCTTGATCTTCCGGGAAGAAGAAGTCAGCCGGCGTCGTCCGCAATGCTTGTTCCAGGTTATCTAGCCCAACCATCCTCAGCGCGGCGTCATTGACGAACACGGGGACCCCCTGCAGGTTGCGCATGCCAATGAATTCCAGACTATTTTTGGCGAGCGACACGAATTTTTCCCGCTCTAGCTCGGCCATTTTTCGATCGTGAACGTCCAGCAAAAAGACCGCCACCCCTTCCCCCGAAGGAAACAGCCGGATGTCCAGCCAACGGTCGGCGATCGGCGAGTAGACCTCGAATGCCAGCGGAGTGCGCTCGCGCATGGCACGCCGATAATTGTCCTCGAACGCGCTGCCGAGCACCGAGGGGAAGACCTCCCAGATCGTTCGGCCCAGCATCTGCTCGCGGTCCTGACGAAACAGCCTCTCTGCCCGGCCGTTGACGAAACTGAAACGCCATTGCCGATCCAGCGCGAAGCAGCCCTCCGTCATGCCCTGCACGATCTCCGCGAGTCGGCGATCCGCCGCGTGGAGCTCCGCTTCTCGCTCGCGCAGCGCCTCCTCGGCGTTCCTGCGCTCGGTGATGTCGGTGCTATAGATGCGCACTCGTCGAAGGTCGGCGATGTACGTAAGCAACTGCGAGAAGAACGATGCTCCGACGGCCAACTCGCGGTGTAGCGTGGCTTGTTCTGCGAGCTCCGCCGCCGCCGCTTGCAGCCCAGCGAGCAGTGGGTGGCGGAGCCCCTCGGTCTGTAGGTCCGGAAACTGCTGCAACGCCGCCGGATTCGCGTAATGCACCACGCCACTCGCCAGCTCGATTTCGACGATCGGGCTCGGGTTGCGCTCCGGGAAGGAAGCGAGCCACACCGCTCTGACCTCCGTGCTCTTGCGTTCGGTAACGTCGCTCACCATGCCGAGCATCCGCACGGGTTCGCCCGCCGCGTTGCAGAATACGTTGCCGTGCACCCAAATCCAACGCAGCGCGCCGTCGTGGCGGATGATGCGACACTCGAAATCCAACGGCGTTTTGGCTGCCACTCCGGCCAGGAAGAGCTGGCGTACGCGCCCGCTCTCTTCCGGCAGCACGTGCTTCAGAAATGTTTCGACGGTCCACTCCGGTAGCAGTTCCGGATAGCCGAAAATCTGATCGTGTTGCAGCGAGCGATTCGCCGTATGCGTCATTAGATCGAGACTCCAATAGCCGATATTGGCAGCATCGAGCATTAGCCGCAGTGCCTCTCGGCTTTCGCTCAGGGCGGCCTCCGCGCGTTTCCGTTCGGAAATGTCCCGCGCGACATTGGAGGCCCCGATGATCCGACCACTCGGATCCTTGATCGGCGATACGGTCACGGAGACTTGGATCAAGCTTCCGTTCTTGCGCAAGCGCAAGGTCTCGAAGTGTTCGATGCTTTCGCCTGCGCGAACCTGGGCGAGAATCTCGGCTTCTTCGGCCTGGCTTTGCGACGGAATGAGCAAGGTGATGGGGCTTCCGATCATCTCGCTCGCCGCGTAGCCAAACATCCTCTCTGCGCCGGCGTTCCAGCTGGTCACCTTGCTGTGCAAGTCCTTGCCGACGATGGCATCGGCAGAGGACGCCACGAGCGCCGCCAGCAACGCCGAGGCTTCCGCCGCCCGCTTTCGCTCCGTGATGTCGCGCAAGACGACGGTGTAGAGTTTTTCCCCCGCCACCTCGACTTGGGAAATCGACGCCTCGATCGGAAACTCCACCCCGTCGGCCCGCAGCGCGCTCAGCACGCTGAGCGAGCGCATCGAGCGCGAAGTGACGCCCGTGCTGCCAAAATCGTCCACGTGCTGCCGATGATGGGCGCGAAAACGCGGTGGGATGAACTGATCGAGCGATTGCCCGAATGCCGCCGAAGCTACGCAGCCGAAGAGCTTCTCGGCGGCGGCGTTGAACAGCACGATCCGTTGCTCGCGGTTCACGCTGATGATCGCGTCCATCGCCGAACCGACGATGCCGCCGAGGCGGGCCTCGCTTCGCTCCAGAGCGCTGGTGCGCTCTTGGACGCGCGCCTCGAGTTGCCCATTGGCCTCGTGCAAGGCCGCCTCTGCGCGGCGGCCGCCTGCGAAATCCTTCCCGATCATCAAGAGCGCCACCGCCACACAGCCAAAGGCCAACGCGCTGCCGCCCGAGATGACAGTACGGGCGAGCGTGACCGAGTGTCGCGTGGTCCACGCTCGCGCGCTCAACAGAGCTCGTTCTGTGGCCGCCATTTCGGCCACGGCCACGCGCACGCGGTCTTGCAATATTTTTCCGCGCCCGCTCCCGATTGCCTCCTGGGCAGCAACGAGACCGTGGTCGCGGCGCAGCTCGACGTTTGCCGCCGCGTCGTCAATTCGCGACGCGACTAGCGGAGCCAGCCTATCTAGCCGCCGTTGTTGCTCGGCATTGTCCGCGGTCAGTTTGCGCAGTTGCCTGAGCGCGCCTTCGATTCGATTGCGAGCGCCTGCGTAGGGCTCTAGAAAGCTCTCGTTCCCCGTGATCGCATAACCGCGTTGGGCCGACTCGACGTCCGTAGCAGAGGACAGCAGGGTATGCAGGACATCAATCACCTCCTCGGTGTGACGTGTGCGGTCCGCATTTTCGCTCAACCGCGTCACGCTCGTGAAGGACATGACTCCGACCACACCGAGGCAGGCGAGGGCCAAGGCAAACCCGACCTGTACCTTTCGCTCGGGCAGCAACCTCCCGCGACGACGAGCGCTGGTTTCCTGCCGCCGAATCTCTTTCAGCTGGGCTTCCGTCAGCGTGCTGCTCAAGACGCCCACGACAATCAGAATCAACCAGTCCCAAGTGTCGACCGAGCTCGCAATTGCGAAGCTGCCCAGCGGTGGAATGAGCAAATAGCTCGTGCCCAGCGCGGCCACGGCGGTCGCTACCAGTCCGGGGCCCAGCCCGCCGACGTAGGAGCTGAGAAAGATGGGCAGCACGAACAAGATCAACACTGGCCGGTCGTCGAACCAACTGGCCAAACATACCCGCAAGGCAGTGACCGCCCCAGTGACTATCAGCGCCAACAGGTATGCAATCCACCACGGTTGGCGCGGCGAGACAGAAGGCTGAGCGCGCTTGGACATGGACACCTCGCGGTATTTGGAGCCGATACGATGGCTCATCGGGCGTTCTCCGAAGGATGACGCCCGATGAGCCCGAAGTCGTTTAGCGGTCGAGCGAAAAAGGCGCGCTCTGCGGCCTGACCGCTCAGGCTTTGCGGGGCGGCGCCGTGCACCTGCTGTCCAGCACTTCACGAACCTTGCGCAACAAGGAGGGCGGAGTGATGGGCTTCTCCAGGAAAGCGATCCCTGAGTCCAGAATGCCGTGCTGCACGATTGAATTGTCCGTGTAGCCCGACATATACAATACCTTCATCTCGGGTCGCAGGGGCGCAAGTCGTTCAGCCAGCTGCCGACCGCTCATGCGCGGCATCACTACGTCTGTAATGAGCAGTTGGATTTTCGCCGTGTATTGCTCGCAAATCAAGAGAGCGTCGCCGCCGCTCTGCGATTCGAGCACGTTGTATCCGCTGCGACGCAGGATCGCGCGTGCCAAGTCGCGGACCTGTTTCTCGTCCTCGACTAGCAGAATGGTCTCGGTGCCGGTCAGGACCAACGGTTCGCTCGTGATGATCCCCGCCCCCTCGCGCGCGTCGTCGTTCCGAGGGAAGTAGATCTTGAAGGTCGTGCCCGCGTCAGGCTCGCTGTACAGCCAGATGTGGCCGCTCGATTGCTTGACGATCCCGAAGACGGTAGCGAGCCCGAGCCCGGTCCCGCGGTCTTGCCCCTTCGTGGTGAAAAATGGCTCGAAAACGCGGGCTCGAACGGCGGCATCCATGCCGACGCCGGTGTCGGTCACCGCGAGCATCACATACCAGCCGGGCTTCACCCCGATGTGCTCCGCAGCGTACGCGGCGTCTAGCTCCACATTCGCCGTCTCGATTGTCAGCCTACCGCCGCCTAGCATCGCGTCTCTCGCGTTGACCACCAAGTTCATCAAGATTTGCTCGATCTGCCCTGCGTCGGCATGAATCTTACCTAGGGCGCGGTCGTTCAAGACCGTCACTTGAATGTCCTCGCCGATCAGCCGTCCGAACATGCGCGCCATGCTCGTCACGACGTCGTTCAGATCGAGGACTACGGGTTGCAAAATCTGTTTGCGACTGAACGCCAATAGCTGGCGAGTGAGCTGAGCTGCTCGTCGCCCGGCGTGCTCCACTTCCTCGATGTCGGCGCGAATCGGCTCGCCCGGCTTCAGCTCGGCGATTACCAAGCTGGCATAGCTGAGGATCACGGAGAGCAAGTTATTGAAATCGTGCGCGATGCCCCCGGCTAAGCTGCCGATAGCTTCCATTTTCTGCGCCTGACGAAGCTGTTCCTCGGTCTTTCGGAGCAGTGCTTCGGCGTCCTTGCGCTGGGTCACGTCGTGCACGACGTACAAGCGAGCCATGCGGCCCTCGAGCTCGAGGTCGTGGCTCGTCAGCTCGACCCAAATCAGCGCTCCATCCTTCTTTTTGTGGCGCTCCGCTCGATCGACGTCGAAGCTGAGCTGCTCGCTGGCTAGGTCCAAGACGGCCTCTGCGGTCGCCTCGTTGAACACCAAGTCTGTCAGCGTCAGCTTGGCAAACTCCTCTCTGCTGTACCCGTAGTGAACTACCGCTGCTTCGTTCACTGTGAGCAGCATTTGCGTGGCGGGGTCGCACACCCACGTGGGCAGCGGGCTGTTTTCGAATAGCGCACGGTAGCGCTGCGCTGCCTTCGCGAGCTCGGCTTCAGCAGCGCGGCGTGCGGCTCGAACCTCAGCCTCACGAATTTCGCGTTCGATGGCCGGGACCAGGCGCACGAGTTGCCCCTTGATCAAATAGTCGTGAGCGCCCCCGTGCATGGCTGCGACTGCAACCTCTTCGCCGATCGTCCCCGAGACGATCAAGAAGGGAATATCGAGCTCGAGTTCCTTGACGAGCGCGAGCGCCGAGAGACCGCTGAAGGTCGGCATCGACCAGTCGCTCGTCACCGCGTCCCAGGACTGCGCCTGCAGCGCGGCGCGCATGGCATGGGCGTCTTCCACCCGCTCGAACTCTACTGATTCAATCGCTCGCTTGAGCTCGTGGACCAGCAGCGTTGCGTCAGACGCCGAGTCTTCGACAACCAAGACACGGAGTTTTTTTAACGCCATCGATTCCAACTCCGGAGGTTACACCGGATAAACGGTCGAATGACTGATTGCCAATGCCGCAAATGAGCCCTGCCAGCCCCTTTTGGGACCTAGCACATTTTTGCAACGGGTGTTCCTCGGCGAGCGGTGGGGTGGACAGATTGCAAATTGGCCGCCGTTGCGTGCAATTGGCAAATCAGCATGAGTCGAAGGATGCCCTCTCTGTATCCGAATTTCGCAACCCGATCGGCCTGGCGGTAACTGCCTTCGCACATGAAGTCATCGAGCGAGTCGGGCGACAGCCGAGGCCGGGACCAGCTGGCTGTTCCCCACCATCGAGCGAGAGATGCGAGACCAGAAGAATCGGGAAGCGCGTCGCTCTGCGGACGCAACGCCGATCGCGAGTGTCGAGACCGGCCAATTCGAGAATGACCGAGCTCAACGTGCCGGGGCCCGACGGTACTGGAGCCACAGCCTCCGAGGTGCAGCGACGCGGAAAGTCCAGACAGTGGAGCTCGAGAACGCGGCCCGCGTTCTCCCCACCGGCAACTTGGGAACCATCTGGGGGCGTCAGGTCGAAGGGTTAGATGAGCGTGATTTTGGCGAGCTGGGCCACACAAACGCGCCCCGCCCTGGTGGGCGGGGAGCCGTGCCAGCGCGAGCCAGCCAGGCAGCGATAGGACGCCCCAATGACTTGCCGAAGAAAGAGGTCAGCGCCGCGCCCGTCATGGTGCTACACGTCGCTCCCCCAATGAGTAATCCAGACCAATACGTGATCGTCAAAGCCCCCACGAAAGACCGCAGCCGCGGTGCCACGGGCACGAGCCTCAACCTACGCAAGCGCAGCGCTGCGAATTGGAGCCTGTCGGTCCCCGACGCCTCGTTCGATAGCGGGGACAATACCTGGGAAGAAAACCTCACCGCGACCGTCAAGCGCACGGGTGAGTCGGTGGAATTTTCCGCCAGTGACCTGGCGCGCTTGCGAGCCGAAGCGAATCGCATCCTGTTCCCCACGGTCAAGACCCAACGCTTCGATCGAGACTGATCGCTACCGCCCGCGAGCTTCGCTCGTTTCTGATCAGAGTCCCGCGTACCAGCACATGGCGCGCGGAACTCGACGAGTGCGGGTTCGCCGCGCGTGAATCGCTCCTCCGAGCTACCTCCCGGCACCGCTTGCCACCCCTCGTGCAGCTCACGAATGGTGTCTTGGGAACACCGAGTATCGAAATCCACTCGGAGATGTTGCCACCCAGATCGGCGTGGCCCCATTTGCCGTCGCCCTTCGGTGATTCCGAGCCCACGCGATTGGCTGCAAACGGCCCTGGTCCCAAGTACAAAAGGCCTCGGTCTCGAACCAGCTCAGGCACGTCAGAGGCAGGTGCTCTGTCGTTGCATCGCCCGGCATGTGGCTCCAGGTCTGGAAGTTGTCGCCGCAAGCGAGCGCGGCAGCGTCAGCGGGTAAGCTCGCGTTCCACGCGGGATCCCAACCCGGGTCTTCGGGGTTGTGTGGATTTTTACCGGCGCCCGCGGCGATTGTACTGCAAGCTTCCGCGCGCCGGCGCGGAAACCGTTCAAGCGAGCAACGCCCGACCAGGCACTCCAAACACCGCATTCGAAATCGATGCTGTCGTGGAGGCGTCGCTCCGGGCGGTCACTCCAAGGACCGCCCGGAACTTTTGTCAATGCACGTCCGCGCTCAGGGAGCGGCGGGCGGGAACTCGAACTGTTCCCAGGACGTGACCGTGGTGCCACAAGTGGCGTTCGCCGCTCGCAGGCGAGTCACCGCAGGGTTGGCGGTGGGAGCTTGGACGAAGCGGTTGTTGTCCACGTCGTCGACCGCCCTCAGGCTTTGCTTGGTGCCACAAGCGGTGCTGTCGAACGTCACCGCGTCCACGTAGCCGGCGTTGGCAACGAGCTCGTCGGTGGTGCCGTTGATGTCGTTCAGCGTCACGAACAGGCCGTTCTGTGCGCGCAGCTTGAAGGCCGTGCCCACGTGGTCGACCATCTCGAACACGGCGCCGTCCGTGATCACCGTGCCCGTCCATTCCAGGAAGCTATCCGTGCCGAGTACCACGTATTTGCTGCCGTTGTTGGTCTTGATCGTGATGAGCGGCGTGCCGCACGCGCCGTTGTCTTGGTGGCTGCACAGGCCGGACGCGCACACGTCGTTCGTGCAATCCACACCGTCCGTGGCGCACGCGGTGGTCGAGGGTGCGTTGCTGAACGTGCAAGTTCCGGCAACGCACGTTTCGGTCGTGCAGTCGTTGCCGTCGTTACAATCTGCGTCGAGCTTGCAACCCGCGGCCACGGGGATCAATTCGAACTTCTCCCAAGACGTGGTGCTGGTCGCAGCGCAAGTGGCGATCGACGCTTCCAAGAACAGATTCCCGCCTGCGGTCACGTTGCGGTTGTTGTCGTCGTCGCTGGACACGTACAGCCCAACGTAAGGTGCGGCTCCGCAAGCGGGTGATTCGAAAATCGCTGCGGTCGTCGAGTCGACGTTGGCGTACAGGCGGTCGGGCGCGGTCAAGCCAAGGTACTTGCCGCTCGCGACGTCCTTGATCTTGAATTTGAGCTTGGTCCCGTCCAGGTACACCTTCTCGAACACGCTGGCGAAGGGCTGTCCGACCACGACCGGCAAGCCTGGCTTGACCCCGTTCACGGTCAACACCCCGTCTGTCGGCGACACGGTGACGTACTGATACGGCTGCGCGTGATTGGAGCGGATGATGAACGTATTTTCGCCCACACAAATGGCCTTGTCCTTACCGCAGCTGCCTTGGCTGCACACGTCGTCGGTGCAGGGATTGCCGTCGTCCGCGCAGGGAGCGCTGTTCGGCGTGGTCACGCATTGGTGAGACACGCAAGCAACGTCCAAGCAGGCGTTGGTATTGGTGCAATCCGCGGCGGCGTTGCACACGCAGGAGCCATTCGGTGCGCTCGTGCAGGTGCCGCTGAGGCAGCTGTCCGCCGTGCATTCGTCGCCGTCGGTACAGGTGGCCAGATCGTTCGCGGGGTGCGTGCACACCCCGCCGCTGCACACGTTGCTGGTGCAGGCGTTGCCGTCGTCTGCGCAGGCCGCGTTGTTGGGCGGGTTGCTGCACACGCCGCCAGTGCAAACGTCGTCCGTGCACGGGTTGTTGTCTTGGCAATCGGTGGGCGCCGAGCAACCGCCGGGGTTCACGCCACCGCCGGCACCGCCGCC
>OUNO010000346.1_pt2 | contig 11566 bp, 7 predicted proteins | sample 1779811 | NCBI WGS metagenome assembly OUNO01 (sample SAMEA3914804, study PRJEB12502) | metagenome | biome: forest; material: soil | place: Canada | collected 2010-06-25 | depth 0.3 m
GCCAGCGGCCCGGCGATCAGGCCAGCGGTGACGGCGTCACGGTCGCTGAGCAAATGGCGGGTCACCGGCAGGATGACCACCGCCCCGATGATGTTGTAGCCGGCATAGGTGGTTCCACCGATCAGGGCGTCCGCGCCGACCTGGACCGGAACGGCGAACGCGGCGGCGATGTCGTGGCCGAACGCGCCCAGGGCCAGCACCAGGAACAGGCCGTAGACGCCATAGAGCAGGATCGAGACCCAGGCGAACAGCTGCTCGACCACCTTGCTGCCGAAGGCTACGAAGACGGTGACGCCCAACATCAGGGCCAGCATGCCGGCGAACCTGGGCGCGCCGAGCACCGCGTGACCGATCTCGCCCGCCGCCGCGCCGAACACGGCCAGCACCACGATGACGAAGAAGGCGTAGGCCAGTTCGAAGGCGATCCAGCCTCGACCCAGCAGGGCCTGGAAGAAGCTGCGATAATCCCGCGCCCCGTTCGCCCGCGCGAACAGGAAGGTCAGGACGCACATGCCGCTCCAGATCAGCGTCGCCAGGGTCAGGCCGGCGAGGCCGCCCGACGGTCCGGCGGGCAGGAAGAACTCGGCGATCTCGCGGCCCGTGGCGTAGCCCCCGCCGATGACGGCGGCCTTGAAGGCCAGTCCCGGGAGCAGCCAGCGGCTGAACCGACCAGGCGCCTTGCCGCTCATGCCAGGCCGCTCATGCGAGGCAGGCGTCCAGCAGGCGCTCGAACGCCGGCCCGCCGCGCAGAGGGTCGGCGGTCGGCAGACCCAGGCGCACGGCTGTCGCCTCGATTTCGGCCTGGGCCGCCTCGGGCGACAGCTTGCCGGTGTTGAGGCTGATCCCCGCGCAGCGGATGTCCGGGCTGGTCACCCGCCCCAGGGCGATGGTCGCCGAGATCACCGCCTCGAGCGACGGAAGGGCATGGCCAGCGTGGCCGAGGATCTCGGTCCGGCCCGGCTCGTGGCAGACGACGAAGACGTTCGGCTGGCTGCCTTGCAGCAGACCCAGCGACACCGCGCCATAGGCCGGGTGCAGCAGCGACCCCTGCCCCTCGATCACGTCGATGTGGTTCGGAGAGGCGGCCGGGCTCAACATCTCGGCGGCGCCGGCCAGGAAGTCGGAGACCACCGCGTCGATCGGCAGACCGGCGCCGGCGATCATGATCCCCGTCTGGCCCGTGGCGCGAAAATCGACGTCCAAACCCCTGCCCTTCAGCCCCCGCGTGATCGCCAGGGCCGCGTACTTCTTTCCCAGGGCGCAGTCCGTGCCGACGGTCAGGATGCGGCGGCCCGAACGCGGCTTGCCCGAGCCGACCGGGATTCCCGGCGGGGGCGTGCGCACGTCGATCAGCCGCCGTCCGGTCCGCTCGGCGGCCGCCTTCAGTTCGGGGATGTCCGACAGCCGGGCGTGCATGCCCGAGACGATGTCCAGCCCCGCTTCCAACGCCTCGACCAGACCCGCGATCCAGGCCGGCGGGATGATCCCGCCGGCGTTGGCGACGCCGATCACCAAGCCGCGCGCGCCCATGACCGCCGCCTGGGCGGGGGCCAAGGGCGGCAAGCCGGTGCTGACCCGCGCGCCGGGCAGCGCGAACTCGCCGATGCAGCGCTCGCCGACCCAGTCGCGCAGGCCAAACGCGGTCTTGGCATAGCCGGGCTCGACCGTATCGCCGAGGAACAGCAGGTAAGGCGAAGGCAGGCCGCCGACCTCATCCGGGGCCTCATCGCGCGGGACTCTCGCGATTGCGCTCATGCGATCAGAAGCCTGCGGTCAGGCTGACGCCGATGACGCGCGGCCGGATCACACCCGTGCCGATCGCCCCGTTCGGATAGATCGGCAGACCGTTGGCGGTCACCGCGCTGGTCGAGGTCTTGCCGTCGGCGTCGGTCAGGTTCTTGACGTAGGCCTCCAGGTCGACCCGGCCGAAGCTGATACCCGCGCGCAGATCGACCACTTCGTAGGACGCCAGTTGGCGCTGGGCGCCGTTGGCGGTGCGGTAGTCGGCGTCAAAGCTGCCGCTCTGCTTGCCCATCACCCGCAGCGAGGCGCCGACATAGGCTTGCTTGTCGCCGATCGACCAGTTGTAGTCGCCGTTGAAGCCCAGGCTGATCTTGGGCGTGAACGGCAGTTGGTCGCCCTTCTTGCCGCCGACCAGGTCGCTGGTGTCGCCGGCCAGCTTGGCGTCGGTATAGGCGCCGTTCGCCGACACCGTCAGACCGGACGCCAAGCGCGCGGTGGCGTTGAACTCGACGCCGTCGCTGTCGGCGTCGGCCCCATTGGCGTTGATGCCGAAGTTGTTGACGACCGTGAGCAACTGAATGCCCTTCCAGTCGATGTGATAGACCGCCAGATCCAGGCTGAAGCGGCGGTCGGCGCTCTCGCCCTTGAAGCCCGCTTCGTAGCTGGTGACCTTGTCCGGCGCGAAGCTGGACGGGGTGTCCGCCGGGGCGTTGGGCGGAAGCACGTTCGGGCCGCCGGGCCGATAGCCGCTGGCGACCCGGCCATAGAGCGAGCGACGCTCGTCGAACTTGAACTTCGGCGCCAGCGAATAGGTGAAGACGTTGTCCGAAGACTTCAGGCCGCTGTTGATCGGCACGCCGCCGGCCAGCACGCCATCGGCCTCTTGGCTGGCGGTCTGCTTGTTGTGGCTGTAGCGGCCGCCGACGTCGATATCGAAGCGCTCGCCCAGGTGCAGGGTCCCGTTGGCGAAGCCGGCATATTCCTTGTATCGCGAGTCCAGGTTCAGCTCGGCCAGCAGCGGCAGGCCGGTCAGCTTGGTCAGGGTGCCCGGCGCCACGGCCACGTACTCCTGGAAGATCAGACCCTTCTCGTCGGTGTAATAACCGCCAACCAGCCACTCGAACGGCGCGCCCTCGTTCGAGGCCAGGCGCACTTCCTGAGTGTACTTCCGGTTGTTGGTCTTCTGGCCCAGATACAGGTTGTTGGCCGGGCCGAGCACCGCTTCGATCAGGCCGCTCAGGTTGGCGGTCGCGTCGTCCCGCTTGGTCTGGTTCAGCTTGGTGTAGCTGCTGGACGAGGTCAGAGTCGCGAAGCCCAGGTCGTAGTTGAACAGCGCGTTGTAGACTCGATAGTCGATGTCCGAGAACGACGGCACGAACTGCGACAGGGTCGGCGCGCCGTACAGAGTCTTCAAGGTGTCGGGATCGCTCTCGACCACGGTCGAGGCGTCGGCCTTGATGTCCTGCAGCATGGCGGTCAGGCGCAGGTCGAAGGCGTCGTTCGGCTTGTACAGCAGCGAGGCGCGGCCGCCGTAGACCTCGCCGTCGTTGATGTCCTTCTCGACGTCCGAGCCGCCGGTCCCGATCGAGTCGATGAAGCCGCCTTCCTTGCGGTAGAAGCCCGAGGCGCGCACGGCGACCGTCTGGCTCAGCGGGATATTGACCATCGCCGTGGTCCGATACGACAGATCACCGCCCTTGGTGTCCTCGAGCGAGACGCGGCCCCGGGCGCGGTAGGCGTCGGTGTCAGGCGCATTGGTCACGAACTTCAGCAGGCCGCCCATCGAGCTGGCCCCATACAGCGTGCCCTGCGGCCCGCGCAGCACCTCGATGCGGGCCACGTCGAAAGTGTCGAAGTCGCCGGCCAGGACCGCGCCGTTGACCAGGGCGCTGCTCGAGCCGAAGGGCGTCTCGTCCATGTAGACGGCCACGGTCGAGGCCACGCCGCCGGTGTTGACGCCGCGCATGACCAGGCGCCCCTCTCCCGGCGTGCTCTGGGTGAGCTGCAGGCCGGGAACGAGCTTCAGGTAATCGGTGAAGTTGGTGGCCTGCTGGTTTTCCAGCGTCGCGCCCGAGATCACCGAGATCGCCTGCGGAATGTCGATCAACGTCTGTTCCCGCTTCTGCGCGGTGACGACGATCTCCTCGACGATCGAGACATTCGACTTGGGCCCCTCCGCGTCCGCCGCGAAGGCCGGAGCTTGGACCAGCAAGGCCCCGATGGCGCTGGAGATCAGTAGGGCCGCACGATTGATTTTCATCCCATTCCCCCTTGTTGAAGCGCCCCCGCCGGCGCTGGAGTCCGCTCGGATGTTCCCGTGCTCGACCCCGTCATTACGCAAATTTAATCCCAATCAGGACACTTTTATCCCAGTTAGAGAATTGTCAACGGCAATTGCTCGACTAGGCGGACGATCCGCCCGCCTCGACACGGCGTGCCCAAGGATCGATCAGTCGCAGCAGGATCGCGGCGATGACGGCCAGTCCCGCCAGCAGCGCGAAATAGGCTGTGTGGGACATCCGGCCCCACAGGGTCCCCACCAAGCCGGCGCTGAGGCTGCCGGCGAAGATGGTCAGGTACCAAGCCGCCACGGTGGTCGCCCCAAATCCGGGCGGGGCCAGGCGGGCGAAGAGGCCTAGGCCGGTCGGCAGGATGAAGAGCTCGCCGAAGGTGTAGACCCCGAAGAACGCCACCAGCCACAGCCAGTGCGCCTTGCCGCCGCTGAACGCGTCGACCGCGCAGAGCATCAGATAGGCCCCGGCCACGATCAGCGCCCCGGTGGCCATCCGCAGGGCCGGCGAGGTGTCGCGCCCAGCGTCGGCCCGCTTCTTCCAACCCGCCAGCAGCATCGGCGTCATGGCCATGACCAGCAAGGGATTCAGCGACTGGAACCAGGTCATCGGCACGGTCCAGGACCCCAGCGTCCGGTCCACGCTCGCGTCGGCCCAAAGAGCCACCGTGTTGCCGATCTGCTCGTAGGCGCCTCGGAAGACGGTGACCGACAAGGCGACGGCGGCCAGGACCAGGACGGTCGGCAGACCCATGCGCGCCCTCGCGGCCATGGGCGCGGCGATCGACGCCGCAGGCGTCGGAACAGCCTCGGCCCTACCCTGCTCCGCCGGCAGATAGCGCTGCCCCCAGAGATAGATCACCAGGCCGGCCAGCATCCCCAGCCCCGCCGCCCCGAAACCGACGTGCCAGCCGAACACCTCGCCCAGGGTCCCGCAGATCAGCGGCGCCAGGAACCCGCCGATGTTGATGCCCAGGTAGTAGACGTTGTAGGCCCAGCCACGCCGGGGATCGCCCTCCGCATAGAGGTCGTTGATCTGGCTCGGCAGGGTCGGCAGGAACAGGCCGTTGCCCAGGGCGATGGTGGCCAGGGCGACATAAAGCAGGTTCGGAAAAGCCATCATGAAATGGCCGGCGGCCATGACGCTGGCGCCGATGATGATTGCCCGCCGCTTGCCCAGCAGCCGGTCGGCGATCACCCCGCCGACGATCGGCGTGAAATAGGCGCAGGCCGTGTAGGTCCCATAGATCAGGGACGCGGTTCCCTGGGCCACCATCAGTTGCTTGGTCATGTAGTAGACCAGGAGCGCCCGCATGCCGAAGTAGGAGAACTGCTCCCACATGTTCGTCAGGAACAGGACGGTCAGGCCGCGCGGTTGACCGAACCACGGCGGCGCGTCGAGGACCTTTCCGCTCATGCGGCCGCCGCCGAGGCCGGAGCGCCCCAAACGTCGTCGCCCGCCCAGACGGTCCCGTCGCGATAGACCACGCTGGGCGTGCGGTCCTTGGCCAGGAAGGTCGGGCCGTCCAGATCGACCAGATCGCAGACCTGGCCCAGCACGAAGCCCGGCCCCGTGGCCAGGCTGGTCCCGACCATGGTGCCGACCATGACGCCCAGGCCCAACCGTCGCGCCTTGGCGGCCATCAGCAGGCCCTCGGTCAGCCCCCCGCATTTGTCGAGCTTGATATTGATCACCTGGAAGCGCCCGGCCGCCGCCGCCACGTCGGGCAAGCTGACGACGCTCTCGTCGGCGGCGATCGGAATGGGCGAATCGAAGCCCTCCAGTTCGTGCTCGTGACCGCGCGCCAGGGGCTGCTCCAGCAGCGACACCCGCTGCTCGACCAGGGTCTCGACCAAGCCCTCCAGGTCCTCGCGGACGAAGCCCTGGTTGCCGTCGACGCCCAGCCAGACATCCGGCCTCGCCGCCCGGATGGCCCGCACCCGCGCCTGGTCGAGGGCCAAGTCGCCGGTCAACTTGACCTTGATCGATCGCGCGTCCGCATAGCCGACCGCGCCCTTGGCCATCGCCTCGGGCGTGTCGGCGCCGAGAGTGAAGGTGGTGCGCAACGGCTGGGGGGCGTCGAGGCCCGCCAGACGCCAGACCGGCTGCCCGACGACGACGGCCTCCAGCTCCCAGAGGGCGCAGTCGACGGCGTTGCGCGCTCCGCCCGGCGGCAGGATGAAGCGCAACGCCTCGCGGGTCGGCCAGGCTTCGATCGCTTCGCGGACCGCCTCGATCTGGGCCCGCATGCCATCGACCGTCTCGCCCAGGAAGAAGACCCCGGACGCCTCGCCCCTTCCTTTGGCGCGACCGTCCGACAGCGTCACGACGACGATGTCGGAGCTGTCGAAGACGTGGCCGGCGATCCGGAACGGCTGGGCCAGCCGCAGCGTCTCGCTGGCGATGTCCAGGGTCAGCCGTCCCATCAGTAGTGCACCGACATCGCCAGAAGATGGAAGGTCAGGGCGACGTAGAGCAGCACCAGCGGCGCCAGCAGCATCAGCACGCTCCACAGCTTGCGCGCCCAGCCGCGGCCGTCGGTCCAGGTCAGCCACAGGTTCCAGCCGGCGGCGAGCACGGCCAGCGGCAACACGATCCAGCCCAGGCCCTGGAGCAGCAGCAGCACCCCGTCCATCCCGCCGGCCATGGCGGCCGCGCTGGACGTCAGCTTCGCCACGCCCACGCCCCAGCCGACGATCAGGGCCAGCAGCAGACCCGCCCCGGCGCGCGCGGCCCGCGAGACGGTCAGCGCCTTGCCCGAGATGTCGGAGCTGGTCTTGTAGCGACGGCGCACCAGGGCCACGACAGGCCAGTAGAAGAAGGTCAGGACCAGGACGCCGACGCTGGCGATGATCGCCGGCAGGAGCCAGGCGCCGTCGTGGCTCGCCGGGATGCGGTCGAAGACCATGAAGGGCGAGCCGAAATCCCAGCTCCAGCGGACAGGCTTGCCGTCGACCACCTGGGCCGCCAGGCGATCGTGCCCGCCGACCTCGCGCCAGACGTAGGGGGCGATCTCGACCCATTCCTTCGGGCGGCCGTTGGGGGCCAGCAGGCTGGGAACGATCAGTTCACCCTTGGGCCCCACCGCGACCTTGGCCTGGCCCAGCATGTAGAACAGCGACAGGAAGGTGCTGTCGGCGCGGCGGCTGACGTCCCACGTGCCGGCCATGGCCTTGGCGTGCTCGGCGGCGATCTTGGCGTCGACCTTGCCATCGACTCCGCCGCTCGGCCCGCCGGCGGACGGCAGGTAGCGATCCGAGAAGTCGCGGAAGATAGCCGTACGCAGCACGCCCGCCGCGCCCTCGCGACCGCCGCTGTTGAGCGACAGATAGAGGCCGACCCCGTCGTTCATGTAGAGGTGCAGCGAGGAGTGGAAACCCTCGGTGTCGCCCAGATGGCCGATCACGGTCCGGCCGTTGATCGAGGTCTGGAAGAAGCCCAGCTCCATGCGGTCCAGCGGCTGGATCAGCGAGCGCGGGTCCACCTTGTCCACGGGGCTGTCGTGCATCATCCGGGCCGTCTCGGCCGACAGGACGCGCTGGCCTTCCAGTTCGCCGCCCTGCAGGTGGGCGATCATGAACCGGCCCATGTCGGCGCCGGTGGAGGAGGCCGCGCCGGCCGGGGCCGGGCCGACGATCTCGAAGCCCTTCGAAGGCTTGCCGGGCTTGTCGTAGCCCGTGGCGTCATGGCCGACCAGGTTCGCGGGCAGCGGCTGCCGGAACGTGGTGTTCGACATCTTCAGCGGGCCCATCACGTGGCGGTCGAGATAGTCGTCGAACTTCTCGCCCGACACGCGCTCGACGATGTAGGCGGCAAGGGCCGTGGCGTAGTTCGAATAGGCCGGCGTCGTGCCCGCGTCGAAGATGCGCTTGGGCACGTGGCTCTTCAGGTACGCGCCGAGCTCCGGCTCGGGCTTGCCATAAAAGATGAGCTCTTTGACCACTTCCTCGAAGCCGGCCGTGTGGGTCATCAGCTGGCGCGTCGTCACGGGCTTGCCGTTGCGCGGCGGAATCTTGAAGTCGAGGTAAGTGTTGATGTCGGCGTCCAGGTCGATCTTGCCGGCCTCGACCTGCTGCATCACCGCGGTCCAGGTGAACAGCTTGGAGATCGAGCCGGGCCGGAACAGGGTCTTGTAGGGGTCGACCGGGGTACGCTTGTCGCGGTCGGCGTAGCCAAAGCCGCGCGTCGTCAGGATCTGGCCGTCCTTGACCACCGTGACCACCGCGCCGGGAATGTCTCCCGTGCGCAGGGCGTAGGGCATGTAGCCGTCCAGCCAGAGGTCCACGTCGGCCTTGGTCAGGGCCGAAGTCGCCGACGGAGCGGTCAGGGCCGCCGCCGCCGCCGGGGGGGCCGCCGCCTTGACGACCGGCGGCGACGCCGTTTCCTGCCGCGTCTGGCCCTGGGCCGAGCCCAGTCCCGCCAACAGCGCGAACACCGCGACAGCAGCGCCCTTGATCGTTCGCATTCCTTGTCTCCCCTCGCCGACGGCAGGATTGCCCCCGCTCGGCCCAGCCGATAGATTGGGAGTCAACAATCCTGATCAGGACAATTGCTATCCTGATTAGAGAATTCGTCAACCGTCATGAGGAGTCGCGGCGCGTGCCTGCCAATGCCCACACCCTTGGAACCCTGCTTCGCGGACTGAGGGATCGTGAGGGCCTCACGCTCAAGCAGATGAGCGCGAGGAGCGGCATCCCCGTCTCGACGCTCTCCAAGGTCGAGCACGACCGCCTGACACTGACCTACGACAAGCTGCAGCAACTGGCTCAGCGCCTGGGCATGCGCATGTCCGAGCTGTTCGCCGAGGACGCGGCCAGCCCGCCCCAGCCGGTCACGGCCCGTCGCAGTCTGGGCGAGGTCGAGCGCGCCGTGCGCGTCGAGACCCCGAACTACGACTACTATTACCTGCACACCGAGCTGCGCGGGAAACGGATGATCCCGGTGATCACCAAGATTCGCGCCAAGAGCGCCGAGCAGTTCGGTGACCTCGTCCGTCATGCCGGCGAGGAATATATCTACGTGCTGAAGGGCCGGATCGTCGTGAACACCGAGTTCTACGATCCGGTCGTGCTGGAGGAAGGTCAGTCGATCTATATCGACTCCAGCATGGGCCACGCCTACCTGGCGGCCGAGGGTTGCGACGAGGCCGAGGTGCTGGGCGTGATGTCCAGCGAGGACGAAGAGTTGATGAAGGCCCTGCTGGGCATCCACGAGGACCAGAAGCAAGCCCGCCTGTCCCACGGCTGATCGCCGGCGGGACAGCGCCAAAGTCGGGCAAGTGGATGCGCCAAGCCGAACGTCGGTTGCCGATGAAGAGGCTGATCTGTTCGAATAGCGCCCCCAATTCCCGACTGGGCGCGCGGCACAAAGTTCGAAATGCGTCCACGAAGGGGAGCCACCTCTGGCTGTAGAGCGAAATCCGGCTTGAAGGCCGGATTTTTCGTATCCGGAAAGACGTTCGCTTCCTTCGTAAATCAAATGGCAGTCGAAGATCCGCCGACAGCACGCCGTTGGCCCACGAGCAGCTCGAAAGTACGAGCTTCAACAGCGGTTCGTTTGTCGTCCGGCGTTCCGGGAACGCAGCCCGCAGACTTCGACCGCCTGTGCCAGCGATCTCATCTGGCGCAGGCGCGGCGGATGACCACGAACGGCTATCGCGAACTGCTGGACGTCAGCCGGCCGTGAGCTTCAGACGGCCGGGTCACGGATTGACCGACGAGCGCAGGGTGAACGGCACCCACCGCCGCTCGTTCTCGGACACTTCGAAGGCGCGATCGACCGGCGGAAAGGCGCGCTGCGAACAATCGTCTCGCTCGCAGATGCGACAACTGACGCCGATCGGCGCGGAGGGGCCAGACAGGTCCAGACCTTCGGCGTAGACGAGGCTGTCGGCGTATTGCACTTCGCAGCCGAGGCCCAGCGCGTAGCGTCGGTCCGGCCGCAGATAGGCGCCCGAGGGCTTGACCACGCCCTTGGCGATGCTGACGTAGCGCACGCCGTCGGGCATTTCGGCCAGTTGCACCAGCCAGGCGTCTGGCCGCGCGAAGGCGTCGTGGACGTTCCAGAGCGGACAGGTCCCGCCAAAGCGCGCGAACTGCAGGCGCGTGGCGCTGTGGCGCTTGGTGATGTTGCCGGCCTGATCCACCCGCACGAAATAGAACGGCACGCCGCGCGCGCCCGGTCTTTGCAAGGTGCTGAGGCGATGAAAGACCTGCTCCAGGCTTGTCTGGAAGGTCAGGCTCAGTTGCTCGACATCGTGGCGCGCCGCGCGCGCCGCCTCGCGGAACCCCCCGTAGGGCAGCAGCATCGCGCCCGCCGCATAGTTCAAAAGCGCGGTGCGGCAGACCTTGGCCGCGCTCTCGCTGCGAAACCCGACCGCCGCCAGTTCGGCTTCCACGGTGTCGGCCAGGACCGTGGCGACGATCTGGTAGGCCATCTGGAAGCTTCGAGTCGCCGGAGACTGGGCCCCGCCCAACACCAGCACGCCTGCTGCCTTGTCGAACCGCCGCAACAGGTCGGGTTCGCCGGAGCTTTCGACGCGCACCCCCAGGCCGTCGCGCAGGCGGCGCTCGAGCGCTTCGGGAGCGACGCCGGCCCCGCCAAGGCCCAGATCCTCGGCCAGGGCCTCGGCGGCGACGTCGAGGCTATGGATGTAGTTGTTCTTGTAGTGAAAGAAGTCGCGCACCTCCTCGTAGGGCAGGAGCGCGCTGGCCGCGCCGCGCTCGTCCAGCGACACGGCCTCCTCCGTGGTCTTCAGGCGCTCGTCCAGCCGGCGGTAGGCGTGATGCAGCGCCAGATAGGCCCTGGCGAGGTTCGGGGTGTTGGCGACGGCGGACTTGATCTCCTGCAGGCCCGGCGTCTCGCCATCCTGGACGGGATCGGCCGTGGCCTCGCGCAGATCGGCGATCATCCGCTGATCGTCGGCGGCGTCGAGCGAGGCCGCATCTACCTCGAACACCCGCATGACGTCCATCAACACCCGCGCGGTGGCGGGTCGCTGATTGGCCTCGATCTGCGACAGATAGCTGACCGACAGCCCCAGCCGCGCCGCGCAAACCTCCAGCGTCCACGCCCTGGCGGCGCGCAGCAGCCGGACCTTCGGGCCGATAAACAGCTTCTCGCGCAATTTCACAACTTTGCAATTTTGCAGAAATGGCCTTCGCATCTCCGCTTTGAAACTCGATTTTCCTCAAGTTTTCTTGGCGATCAAGCACAAACATCTCATTTTGTGGATGAAGCAGTACCCCTCCCGGGTTTTGCTTCGTCCCGCGGGCCTGGCCCGACGCCTTCGGCCGCCAGGACACCAGCTCGGCCTGGCGGCCGCTTTCTTCGACCAGACCACTCAAAGACCACCACTCAAGGGCCTCCGCGTGCAGCACATACTCGAGGAACTGGATCGTCGTCGCGAAGAGGCCCGGGCCGGGGGGGGCGAGAAGCGGGTGGCCGCTCAGCACGCCAAGGGCAAGCTGACGGCGCGCGAGCGGATCGACCTGCTGCTGGACGAGGACAGCTTCGAGGAGTTCGACATGTTC
>OUNO011322121.1_pt1 | contig 11558 bp, 7 predicted proteins | sample 1779811 | NCBI WGS metagenome assembly OUNO01 (sample SAMEA3914804, study PRJEB12502) | metagenome | biome: forest; material: soil | place: Canada | collected 2010-06-25 | depth 0.3 m
CGCTGCGACCGAAGATGAAAAAAAGCTTTCTGTCGCCGAGATCATTACCGAACTTCAGCGCTAAGGCTACTTGCGAGCTAATTCCACCTCTGTTATAATTAGTCGAATGGAAACAACTCTCAAACACCTATCTGATACTAAAGTTCAGCTAACAATCACCGTTGGCTCACTCGAACTGGCCGAGGCCGAAGAAACAGCGCTACTAAAACTTACTAAAACGGTAAAAGTTCCTGGCTTCCGCGAAGGCAAGGTCCCGGCTGGCGTGGCTGCAAAGCACGTTGACCCAGCTTCGCTGCAGGAACAAACGATGGAAGACGCCCTGAACCGCGCCGTCGCCTCAGCCTTCTTGCAACAAAACCTCCAAGCCCTCGACCGACCACAAGTCGAGATTAAGAAGTTTGTCCCGAATGAGCTTCTAGAGTTCACCGCTGAAGTTGAAATCTTGCCACCAGTCACTCTCGGTGACTATAAAAAGCTCACGACCCGTCCAGAGCCAGTCGCGGTGAGCGCCAAAGAGGTTAATGAAATTATTGAACGCATGCGCGCCAGTTTCGCCGAGAAAAAAGAAGTCAAGCGCGAAGCTAAAGATGGCGACGAAGTCGTGATTGATTTCATCGGTAAGAACGATGGCGTCGCTTTTGACGGTGGCACGGCCACTGATTACAGCCTGACGCTTGGCAGCAACCAATTCATTCCTGGCTTTGAAGAAGGTGTTGTCGGCCACAAACCTGGCGACGAATTCGACCTCGATTTAGCATTCCCGAAAGATTATCACGCCAAAGACTTAGCTGGCACCAATGTTACTTTCTCAACCACACTGAAGAAAGTTCTCGAGCAATCACTGCCCGAAGTTGATGATGTGCTGGCTGCCAAAGCTGGCGCTTTCACCAGTGTTGCCGAACTAAAAGCTGACATCAAGAAAGAAATTAGCAAGCAAAAAGAGCGCGAAACTGATGGCAAGTTCCGCGACGCCTTAATTGCCGAATTAGTTGAGAAGAGTACCGTACCGATCCCAGAGATTCTGGTCGAAGATCAAATGCGCTCAATTGAGCAAGATTTTCAGCAGAACCTGCTGTACCAAGGCCTCGAACTCGACTCATATCTGACCACCAATGGCTTCAAAAACGCCGACGAGTGGCGTGAAAAAGAAGTACGCCCGACGGCTCTGCGCCGCGTCCAAGCTGGCCTCGTTCTGGCTGAAGTCACCAAAGCCGAGAACATCGGTGCGACTGACCCTGAGATCACCGAGCATGTCGAAATTCACAAGCAACAATACTTAAATAATCCCGAAGTCCTCAAACAGTTTGAGACCGACGAAGTCCGCCGCGACATCGCCAACCACTTCATTACCGAAAAAACCATCGACTACCTGGTCTCTACCAATGGCGGCCACACTGGCCACTCGCACTAGAACAGATCGAGATAACCATAATTAGCACTCACTTGCAACGAGTGCTAGTTTTATATACAATAGATATATGAATAAGCCATCGAGTTACTTAGTACCAACAGTGATCGAAAAATCTTATGACGGAGAGCGGGCCTTTGATATCTACTCACGTCTTTTAAAAGAACGTATCATTTTCTTAAATGAGGATGTCAACGAACATACCGCATCTGTTGTCGTGGCGCAGCTATTGCACCTTGCATACGAAGACCCAAAGAAAGACATCAAACTCTACATTAATAGCCCGGGCGGTAGCATCTATGATGGTCTAGCCATTTACGACACCATTCAGTTCATCAAACCGGATGTCCAAACGATTGGTATTGGTTTGCAAGCGAGCATGGGCGCCTTCCTTTTATCCAGTGGTGCGAAAGGCAAGCGCTATGTACTGCCAAATAGCCGCATCATGATCCATCAGCCATCAAGTGGCACCGAAGGAAAGATTACAGATCAAGAAATCCGTTTACGCGAGGGAATTTACCTCAAGCAGCGCCTGGCAGAGATCTTCTCAAAGAATACTGGCCAAAAGCTTGCCAAGGTTGAAAAAGACATGGACCGTGACTTCTGGATGAGTTCAGAGGAAGCTAAAACGTACGGTATTGTTGACGAAGTGATCGACAAGGCTTAGTATCACCCTATGATTAAAGGTGAATTTTCGTACTTACTGAGTGAAACAGACTTTTCAGGTGAGCAAGTGGCAGAGGTACTTGCTGCATCGGAAGATTTAGTTAGTTCTCAAATTGCTCGAGCCGAAAAGGGGCTAGTTGGCCTAGACGCTTTTTTGGCACCAAAATATAGTCTACGTGCGAACAGGACTCAACTGTCAGTCTCGCTGGACATCGACGTGCAGAGACGTGACGCAGATGCTTGGGACACTATTGAAGCTGAACTTGAATTTATGAGGCGCAGTCTTTACGGGCGTCTTAGCCCTGAATCGAGCACGTTGCTAGAAGCAAGCGTGGCCGGACAATCCATATACGGCATGCACACTTATGACATTGCTCGCATTGCGCCAAACCAATCGAATGCTATTGCCATTCAAACACTTTCGCTACAAGACTTAACTGACGGTGGCCACCGAGATCCTAGGGGTTTAGCCAATCCTCGAAACTTGGAGAAACTCGTGATACAGAAAGAAAGATTAGAGCGCAATCCACTCGATTACCTCGGCACATTCCGTGGCGATGTTCTCGTTGGCTTTATAAAGACACATGAATGGTTGTTAGGTGATCAGCTTGATTTCGGTAAGTTTACTGAGCGACGCAAACTTCGAAAAGAGTACAAGGCTGGTGTACGCACGTTTGAAGATCATCCGCTTGGTATTTTGGGGTTGGTAACTGATAAAGCAGTAGCTAATTACCAAGATCGTCAACGCATGATTGACGATCTACTTGCCTATGCTCTCTTCGAAGCCAAAAGCAGCGATCTGGCTCGTCGTGTCGTCATTCCAATCCATGATAAAGATGAAGTTGCTCCGGCGCTAATTCGAGCTAATTTTGACCCGATGCGACTCGACGGCAAATCGTATGGCATGCACCAACAACTGTTTGAACATGCAGTGGCTGCATAATCTGTAAAATCTCCCCCAAAACCCTTGCATATTCGCAAGAAACTCTGCATAATAGACTCCAAGAAGTAGTGTAGCCGTGGTTACTTGTGTCTTGAGATTGGTGTGGCGTCACCTCCGGACAACCAGCGGTTAAGGGAATCTTCGGTGCCAAAGAACCCCTGTTACAACAATCAAATCTAAATCCATGCGAGGACACTAAAAGCCTATGGCAACGACCAAACGTAGCGACGTGAAGCGTGTTTTCTTTACTAAAGATGACACTGCGCTCCCATTACCAGATTTAATTGCACACCAAAAAGCGAGCTGGAAAGAGTTCGTTGAAACGGGTCTCGGCGAGATTTTCGCTGAACTGAACCCAATCGACGATTACACTGGCCAAAAGCTAGCTCTCCGGTTTAAGGAATATGCATTCCACGAGCCAAAGAACAGCGAGCAGTACGCGAAAGAGAACAACTTAACCTTTGACGCACCACTACACGCCAATGTTGAGTTGACTAACAAAGTGACCGGTGAAGTCAAAGAACAGGAAATCTACCTCGGTGATTACCCATGGATGACTGATCGCTCAACCTTTATTATCAACGGTACCGAACGTGTCGTTGTGTCTCAGCTTATCCGTAGCGCCGGCGTCTTCTTTACGGCCGACCGCCTCGCGACTCGCAACAACTATGGTGCGAAGTTGATTCCAGGCCGTGGTGCATGGTTGGAATTTGAGACCGCTTCAAACGGCGCACTTTACGTCAAGATCGACCGTCGCCGCAAACTGCCTGTGACGACTCTTTTCCGTGCCCTCGGATACAACAAAACTGCTGACATTAAAGCGCTCTTTGAAAAAGTAGACACTGGTGAAGTCAAATACATCGACGCCACTCTCGAAAAAGATCCAGCCAAGGGTACAAACGAAGCTTTGATTGAAGTCTACCGCCGCCTGCGTCCAGGTGACCTGGCAACTGTCGACAACGCCCGCAGCATGATCGAGCGCATGTTCTTTGATTTCAAGCGCTTTGACTATAGCCGCGTTGGCCGCTACAAGTTGAACCAGCGTTTGAACCTCGAACTGCCGAACACGACTGAAAACCGTGTCTTCCAGGTCAGTGACCTCGAAGCTATTGTTAAAGAGATCATTCGTCTCAACAACTCACAAGAACTGCCCGATGACATTGACGCGCTTTCAAACCGTCGGGTCAAATTGGTTGGTGAGCTCGTCGCTCGTCAGTTCCGCGTTGGTATGCTCCGCATGCAACGTAACGCCATGGACCGTATGTCTATGTCTGACATTGAGAATGTTTCTCCGAACCAACTGATCAACGCTCGCCCCGTCGTGGCTGCAGTGCGCGAATTCTTCGCCAGCTCTCAGCTTTCACAACTGATGGACGAAACCAACCCACTAGCCGAACTCGCTCACAAGCGTCGCCTTAGCTCAATGGGTCCTGGTGGTTTGAGCCGTGAACGTGCTGGCTTTGATGTCCGTGACGCTCACCCAACTCACTATGGCCGTCTCTGTGCCGTGGAAACTCCAGAAGGTGCCAACATTGGATTGGTGCTGAACTTGGCTGCCTATGCTCGTATTAATGAGTATGGCTTTATCGAGACTCCTTATCTTAAGGTTGTTAAGGGTAAAGTTACCGATGAAGTGGTCTACCTCGATGCTTCAGAAGAAGCCGTTGAAGTCATTGCCGACGCTGGCGCAGAACTAACTGCTGCTGGTAAGTTTGCCAATGTTCGTGTCAGTGCTCGTAACGGTCTGCTCCCAGAGCAAGTTGACGCCAGCGAGATCACCTACATGGATGCTGCCCACAAGCAGATTCTTGGTTCAACTGCCGCTCTGGTGCCTTTCGTTGAAAAGAACCGTGTTGACCGTTCATTGATGGCCTCAAGCATGCAGAAGCAAGCTGTGCCACTGCTTCAACCAGAAGCCCCTGTTGTGGGAACTGGTATTGAAGGCGAAATCGCTCGTAACACTAGCCAATTGGTTGTTGCTGATGGCGCTGGTGAAGTTATCCGTGCTGACGGTGACGAAATCCACATTAAATACGCCGATGGCCTCAAAACCTACAAGCCAATTCACTTTGCGAAATCAAACGACGACCGCTCAATTAACCAAAAAGTCCGCGTTTCTCGTGGCCAAAAGGTTAAAAAAGGCGACATCCTGATCGAAGGTGCCTCAGTCGCTGATGGCGAAATCGCCCTCGGACGCGACCTGTTGGTTGCCTTTATGCCATGGAATGGCTACAACATGGACGACGCAATTGTCTTGTCTCAACGCCTCGTTCAAGATGACACACTCACCAGTGTGAACATCAAGGACTACACCGTTGAAGTCCGTGAAACCAAACTTGGTCCAGAAATTGTCACTCGTGACATTCCAAACGTCTCTGAAGAATCACTGCGTCACCTCGACGAGAACGGTATCGTTCAACTTGGTTCTGAAGTTAAGTCTGGCGACGTCCTGGTTGGAAAGATTACTCCAAAGGGCGAGCAAGAGCTCAGCTCTGAAGAGCGATTGCTCCGTGCTATCTTCGGTGAAAAAGCTAAAGACGTTCGCGATACCTCACAGCGCATGAACAATGCTGGTGGTGGTAAAGTTGTTGGCGTTAAGATCTTCTCACGCGAGAATGGTCACGAGCTCAAAGCCGGCGTATTGATGCAGATTCAGATCTTCGTTGCTCAGTTCCGTAAAATCTCAGTTGGTGACAAGCTAGCTGGACGTCACGGTAACAAGGGTGTCGTTGCCCGAATCTTGCCTGTCGAAGACATGCCATTCATGGAAGACGGTACGGCCGTTGACATTGTTTTGAACCCACTCGGTGTGCCATCTCGTATGAACATCGGACAGCTGTTTGAAACTCACCTTGGTATGGCGGCCCGCGCCCTTGGTTACAAGGTTGCAACGCCACCATTTAACGGAGTAACTGATGAAGTTATCTCTGCCGAACTCGAAAAAGCTGGCCTAAACCGCGATGGCAAGAGCCAACTCTACGATGGCCGAACTGGTGATGCCTTTGAAGAGCGCACAACCGTCGGTGTCATGCACATGTTGAAGCTCCACCACATGGTGAGCGACAAGATTCACGCCCGTTCAACTGGTCCATACACGATGGTGACTCAACAGCCACTTGGTGGTAAGGCCCAAAACGGTGGTCAGCGATTCGGAGAGATGGAAGTCTGGGCCCTCGAAGCTTACGGTGCCGCATCGACACTGCAAGAAATGCTCACCATTAAGTCTGACGACGTCTACGGACGTGCCAAAGCGTACGAATCGATCATTAAGGACGAACCAATTGTTGGTCCGAAACTACCTGAAAGCTTTAATGTCCTCGTGAAAGAACTCCAAGGCCTGGGACTGCGCGTTGACTTGCTCGACGAGACTGAAGACGCGATCATCGATGCTGAACAAGTTATCGGAAGCGTCATCAACGGTCAACCTGTATCTGCAGCCGACGTTGATCTAGCCGAAGAGGTTGAAACTATCCTCGACGAAGCTGATGACATTGGAGAGATTGAAGACGGCATGAGTATTCAGGATATTGATGAAGTAGAAGAAATAAAGGAGGAGGCGTAATATGTCACGCGTTATAACCAACAACAATGGCATTGCTGACTTTGACGCTATCCGCCTCAGTGTCGCCAGTTCTGACGACATCATGAAGTGGAGCTATGGTGAAGTCACCAAGCCTGAGACTATTAACTACCGAACTCAGAAACCTGAGCGTGATGGTCTGTTCTGTGAACGAATCTTTGGTCCAGTTAAAGACATCAACCCGCACGACTCAAAACTCAAGGGTGTTCGTTCTCGCGAAGCCGCCGTCGACAAGAATGGCGACCTGGTTACCAAATCTATCGTCCGACGTGAGCGCATGGGTCACATTACTCTTGCGACTCCTGTTGCACACATCTGGTTTATGCGCGGAACTCCTTCGGCAATGTCCCTATTGCTGGGAATCACCGTTCGTAACCTGGAGCGTATTGCGTACTTTGCAACCTACGTGATTTTGAAGTCCGAGGAAGACAAGCGCGATAAGATGATCGCTGATCTCGAAGCTGAAACTGAAGCTGGCCGTGCCGCCATCAAGATTCGCTACGAAAAAGAAGCAGAAGCTGAGAACGCTGACGTCAAATCACTGGCTGAACAAATGTCACGCGAAACCGAAGAGCTCAACGAGGCTTACACCGTCAAAAAGACGATGCTCGAGAGCCTTTCAAAGAACGCGCTGATCTCAGAAGTTGATTTCCGTAACCTACCTGAGGAATACCAAGATTTGGTTGAAGTTGGTATGGGCGGACAAGCCCTCAAGGCTCTTCTTGACGACATCAAGCTCCCAGAGCTGATCGCCGAACTGAGCGAAGATGCGGCCAACGCCAAGGGTCAACGTGAGAAGAAACTTCTCAAGCGCCTCAAGGTTCTTGAAGGTATGCAATCTGCCGGTATCAAGCCAGCTAGCCTGACTTTGACCGTTCTACCTGTCATTCCACCAGACCTTCGTCCAATGGTTCAATTGACCGGTGGCCGCTTTGCGACTTCTGACCTCAATGACCTGTACCGACGTGTCATCAACCGTAACAACCGTCTCAAGAAGCTGATCGATCTCAATGCGCCTGAAGTGATTCGCCGCAACGAAATGCGTATGCTCCAAGAAGCTGTTGATGCCTTGATCGACAACTCGGCTGCCCGTGGTGGCCGTGCAGTTAACGCAACGGGAGGACGTCGCCGCCTCAAGAGCATCTCTGACATGCTCAAGGGAAAGCAAGGACGCTTCCGCCAGAACCTCCTCGGTAAACGTGTCGACTATTCTGGTCGTTCAGTTATCGTGGTTGGTCCAAAGCTAAAGATTGAAGAATGTGGTCTACCAAAGCAGATGGCTCTCGAACTCTTTAAGCCATTCGTTATTCACTGGCTGATCGCTGGTGAATACGCCCACAACATTCGCTCTGCCACTCGTTTAATCGATGCTGGTGAAGCAATTGTCTGGGACGCGCTTGATGCAGTTATCGAAGGCAAGTATGTGCTCCTTAACCGTGCACCATCACTTCACCGACTCTCAATCCAGGCTTTCATGCCGAAATTGGTTGAAGGCAAGGCAATCCAACTGCACCCACTCGTCGCAAACGGATTCAACGCCGACTACGACGGTGACCAGATGGCAGTTCACCTTCCACTGAGCAAGCAAGCTCAAGAAGAGGCTCGCACATTGATGAGCGCAACCGCTAACTTGCTGAAGCCTGCCGATGGTGCGCCAGTCCTTTCAATCGCCCAGGACGTCGTGCTCGGTAATTACTACCTGACCTACGACAAGCCAGGTGCTCAGACTGATGTCCGCAAGGCGTACAGCTCTGTCTATGAAGCTGAAATGGCCTATGAAGGTCACCACATTCAATTGCAGACACCAATTCGGGTCAATATCCGTGGTGCAATCCGTGATACTACTCTCGGACGCGTGTTCTTCAACGAAGTGCTGCCAGCTGACTTCCCATACGACAACAACATTCAGACTAAGAAACAACTCAAGAAGGTCCTTAACCAAGTATTCGAGACCTACGGTGCGCAGGAAACTGCTCACACCGCTGACCGCATGAAAGGCTTAGCTTTCCGCTTTGCGACTGTTGCGGCCGTATCGACTGGTAAAGACGACTACATTGAGTTTGAGGAAACTGCCGAGTTCATCGCCGAAGGTGATGCCAAGACAACGCTCATCAGTGAACAGTTCGACCAAGGTTTGATTACCGAGGAAGAGCGTTACAGCCTGACGATTGCCGCTTGGCGTGCCGTCATCCGTAAAGTCACTGAGTTCCTTCAAGTACAGCTCAAAGATATGGATACCAGCGTGTCACTGATGGTTAACTCTGGTGCCCGTGGTGATATCTCTAACGTCCAGCTAGCGAGCGCCATGATTGGTATCATGGTTGACGCCACAAACCGTGAGATCGAGCTGCCTATTCGCTCAAGCTACAAAAAGGGTCTGAGTTCACTCGAACACTTCGTGGCCACTCGTGGTTCACGTAAGGGTCTGATTGACACCGCTCTTAAGACGGCTGACTCAGGATATCTGACTCGACGTCTCGTCGACGTCTCGCAAGATGTCTTCACCGTTGAAGATACTCCTGGCGACGACGAAGGCTTCACGATCTACCGTGCTGAAACTGAACTGACTATGATCGACTTTGGCAACCGTCTGTATGGACGATTTGCCGCTGAAAACGTCGCTGGTCATGTGAAGGCAGGCGAGTTGATCACCCGCGAAGCTGCTGCTGCGATTGAAGCTGACCCAGAAGTCAGCGAAGTGAAGATCATGTCAGTTCTTTCAACAAAGAACCTCCGCGGCGTTCCACAAAAGAGCTACGGTATCGACATGTCTACGAACATCCTGGTCGCGAAAGCTCAGCCAGTCGGTGTCATCGCTGCACAATCTGTCGGTGAGCCTGGTACCCAGCTGACACTTAACACCTTCCACGCCTCGGGTGTCGCCGAAAGTGACATCACCCAAGGTCTGCCGCGTGTTGAAGAGCTCTTCGAAGCCCGTTCTCCAAAGGGACAAGCCTACATCACCGAAGTCACTGGACTCGTAGAGCAGTGGGAAGATGGCAAGAAGTACATTGTTCAAGTCACTCCAGAAGCAGGTCACGTTGAGCGCATGGCGCTTGAAGGCCGAACTGTCTCTGTAAAGAACGGTGCCAACGTCAAAGTTGGTGACGTCCTGGCGAGCGGTGAGAGCGAATCAAAGCCACTGGTTGCACCATTTGACGGAGTTGTTGAGACGACCAAGACTCACTTGGTTATCGCGGCTAACGCCAGCTCACCAGTCCGCTACGAGATTCCTGGTAACATGCAACTCTCAGTCAAGACTGGCGATATTGTTGAAGCCGGCGATCGTCTCAGTAACGGTTCACTCAACCTGCACGACTTGATGCGCCTCAAGGGCATCGAAGCTACTCAGCGCTACATCATCAACGAAGTGCTCCGTATCTACGCCGCACAGGGTCAAGACGTTGCCGACAAGCACCTCGAGATCATCGTTCGACAGATGTTCAGCCGCGTTCAGGTTGAAGACCCAGGCGACAGCGCCTTTGTAACTGGTGACATCGTTTCTAAGGCTGCCGTCATGGAAGCCAACGAAGTCCTGCACAAAGAGAAGAAGTCAGAAGTTGTCTTCACCCAGTTGCTCCTCGGTATTACCAAGGTCTCAATCTGGTCTGACAGCTTCCTGTCTGCCGCATCGTTCCAAGACACGACTCGTGTTCTGATCAATGCTGCAGTGAGCGGCCGCATCGACCGTCTACACGGCCTCAAGGAAAACGTGATCATCGGTCGCAAGATTCCTGTCGGAACCGGTGTCAACAGCGCAACTGCGCTCGATACTCTGGACGACGAAGTCAGCGCTGAGATCGCCGAAGACCTCGAACTAGCCGCCTAGGTTCAGACGAGGAGGATTGGTTTATCCATCCTCCTCTAAGGCTGGGCTCTCTTTAGGCCTTTTCGGAGGATGAATAAACCACCGCTCGTTTGAAAGAGCGGTGGTTTTGCATTAGAGACGAGATGCCGCAAGTGTGAAAGAGAGATCAGTAGCGAACAGAATTATGCAGACGACCGAGATAATGGCAAAAGCTTTCAGGGGTCTTGGACCCTGGCTCCTTATGACGTATAGGATATCTAAAGTAGCCGTTGCACCCAGGAGGGCGTAGTAGAGGGTAATGGCACTGAGTATGCTGATAGCGCTAGCAGCGGTGCCATCCCTAACCTGGAGCCAGCCCAGAACTAGGGAAAGGAGAATCACGAGGGGGAAGGCAAAGATCGTAATGGCTAGGGTGAGCGCATTTAAGGTAATTGTCCACGCAGCGATCTTGCGAGCTGGTTCTTGTTTTTTCATTGAGCTAATTTACGCACTTAGGTAAGCAAAAAACTCAGGAAGCCAAAATATCAAACCGAGAATTGACCATGCGCCTAGCGGTAACGCCAGGACAATAACGGCAATAAGCAGACCGATGTATTTTTTGCTCGTTACTTTCTTTTTTACGATAGCCTTGATATTGAGCGTAATGGTGAGAATAGACAGTACGGCTAGGTAGAAAAAGTGAGCAGCGACGAGTGGGTGAGAGAAATTATTATTGGCCGCACTGTCAATGCCGTCAGAGCTAGGGTATAGCGACGTTGCGACGCTCACAATGAGGCCAAAAATAGGGACAGCTAAGATAAAAGCACTTCCCCATAAAATGTTTACGATGAGCAATAATCGATTTTGTTTCTTCATGCTAGCCAGTATACCACGGGTACCACCTCTTGAAAGACGAGCCTGAATCTGCTATGATTATTGGTGAGTTTCCGTCCGCCTGTTACGAGTTAATGTACAAGGTTCGTAACCAGAGGTAGACACCCCGTTTTTGAGGCAATGCTGACGCTTCAGAAACACTATTGCAACTATTCTTGTTGCCAAATTTTAATTCTAAACTGAAAGTTTACTACAGAATGCCAACTATCAACCAACTCGTCCGCAAGCCTCGCAAGAGTGCCCACGCGAAAAGTAAGTCACCGGCTCTCGGTCGCATTCA
>OUNO010004826.1_pt4 | contig 11554 bp, 10 predicted proteins | sample 1779811 | NCBI WGS metagenome assembly OUNO01 (sample SAMEA3914804, study PRJEB12502) | metagenome | biome: forest; material: soil | place: Canada | collected 2010-06-25 | depth 0.3 m
GCGGCCGTGACGGCGACGCGCAGACGGGCCCGCGCCTGCTCGCAACTCAACGCCCCGAGCAAGCCGCAGCCAGCGCTCGCCCCGCGTCGCAAGTGATCACCGAGCAGCGCCCGCGTCCGACTTCGCGGCGCTGGGTCCCGTTCGCGATGGTCGGAGTCGCGTTGGCGCTCGGCCTGGGCGTCGGTTCGTTACTGCGCTCGAATCACGCCGGCACTGCTGCCGCGCCGAGCGCGCTCCCCGTTGCTGTCGTGAAACCGGCGGCCGTGGTTGCGGTAGCACCGCCCGAAGCGCCATCTGCCGCGCCTTCGAGCACGGTCGCGCCCGCGAGCACGGTGAGCGCGAGCAAGGCTTCCGCGCGTCCAGTGACGAGCCCCTCGCGCCCTGCGGCCCCTGCTGCGGTCCAACCACGCCCCCGATCGGCCGGAAAGCGTTATGACTTTGGCTTCTAAAGCGCGCTTCAAATCGCGCGCAATTTGGCTGTCCGTGGCGCTCTTTCTGGGTACCCCCGCCCTGCACGCAGAAGATGCCGAGACGCGCACCGCAGCGCGCGATCTCGCGACTCAAGGCGCGCAAGCGTTCGACGCCGGACACTTCGCGGAAGCCGCAGACTTCTTCAAGCGTGCGCACGAGCTGGTGCAAGCGCCGTCGATTGCACTCTTACAAGCGCGCAGCTTGGCGAAAGTCGGGCAGCTGCTGGAAGCGATCGACGTCTACGAGCAGACCGCGCACTTCAAGTTGCTGCCGGATTCGCCCGAGGCGTACGCGCAAGCCGTCGAGACCGCACGGAGCGAGGTCGAAGAGGTGCGCAAACGAGTCCCGCGCCTGAAGCTGACGCTGATCGGCGTGAGTAGCGGTGAAGCCCCTCAGGTCAGCATCGACGACAGGCCGACACCCGCGGCGCTGCTCGGCGTCGAACGTCCCATCAACCCGGGCATGCATCACTTGGCGGTGCACGTTGCCGGGCAAATGCGCGCTTCGCGCGAGCTGAGCTTGGTCGAGGCCGAGAGCTATCGAGTGGAGCTCGACGTGCGCCCCGCGCACCCGGCCGAGAAAGCCGTGGTGGCCGCGCCAGCTCCGGTGAACGTCGAGGACCCGCCGAATCAGGCTTCGTCCCCTTCGTCGTCACTCCGCACGATTGGCTACGTGGGCCTCGGCGTCGGCGCACTCGGCCTGGGCATCGGGACGTACACCGGGATCGTGGCCTTGCACCATAAGTCGAACTTGGATGACGCCTGTAAGCCCGGGTGCCCCGCCTCCATGGCGGGTGACATCGACGGCTTCCGCAGCAATCGCACGGTGTCTTGGATTAGCTACGGGGTCGGCATCGCGGCCGTCGCGACCGGCGTCGTCTTGATCATGGTCGGTAAACCCTCGCAGGAGCACGTCGCTCTCCGCGCGCTGCCCAACGGGCTGCAGATTGGCGGTCGGCTTTGAACAAGCGCTCTGCGTTGCTCGGCTCGTTCGTGGTGAGCTTGTTGCTCACGGGCTGTCCACTGACCGATCACTATCAACTGATGTCGGAAATGGCGGGCGCTCCCAGCGCCGGCAGCGACGACGGCGGCAGCACGAACCAAGCCGGCGCTCCGGCGTCGGGTGGCGGAGGGCGCGCGCCGACCGCGGGTCAGCCCGACCCAGGGACCGCCGGCGAGGCCGGCGAGAGCATGGTGAGCGGCGGCTCGGGCGGCTTGCTCGAGATGTCCGGGGGGGGCAATGGCGGCACCGCTGGCGGCTCTGGAAGCGGCGGCGACGCGGGTGCGAGCGAGCTCGGCGGCATGGGCGGGAGCAGTGGCGCCCCGACTTGCAACCAGCTCTGCCCGGCGCAAGAGATTTGCTGCACCACGGCCTGTGCCAACTTGGCGACGAGCGCCGCGAACTGCGGCGCGTGTGACGCCGCGTGCAACTCGCCCCGTCAGTGCGCGGGCAGCGTGTGCAAGAACGGCTGGATTGCGATGAGCACGCCGCCCATGGGCTTCGGAGCCCGCTCGCGCGCAGCGGTGGTCGCCATGGGCAAGTCCGTTTTCTACTGGGGCGGCCAAGACGGCAACGGCAACGCCTTGAACAACGGCGCCATCTATCGGCCGGTGACCAACGACTGGAAATTCTTACCGGTCGATCCAGGCGCGCCCAGCGCACGCATCATGGCCAGCGCGGTCTGGACGGGCAGCGTCGTGATCGTATTTGGCGGCACGGACGCGAGCGGCCAGAACATCTACCGCGACGGCGCGATTTACGACACAGGCTCCAACTCTTGGAGCGCGCTCCCCGCAAGCACGACCATCAGCAAGCGCAGCGCACCCCTCGGCTACTGGGATGGCACGCGCGCGTTCTTCTGGAGCGGGCTGGGTGCGTCAGGGGCTGGCATCTCGAACGTCGATCGCTTCGACCTGACGAGCTGGTCGGTCTCGGGGAACCCTGGGGATCCGGGCGCTGTGCTGTACCCCGCCTTCGGCTTCGACGGCTCGGTGATGTACGCGCTCGGCGGCCAAATCGGCAACAACCGCAGCGATAAGGGCTACACCTACTCAGCCAGCACCGACATGTGGACGCCGCTGCCGAAGGCGGGCTTCAACCTCACGCCGCGCTCGAGCGCGTTCGGCGCTTGGGATGGCACGCACTTCGTGGTTTGGGGTGGCCGTGACGACAACGGCCTACGCACCGACGGCCAATACTTCTCCGCCGGCAAGTGGACGACGATGAGCACGGGCCCCGGCTCCGGCGCGCCCACCGCGCGCATGATCGGCTTCCGCCGCTCGGGCTGGGCGTTCCAGGCCAGCGCCGGCGTGGTCGCCGTCATCGGCGGCCAGACTTCGATCAACCAAGGCACCCTGACCACGACGGGCGCTTCCTACAACGTGGCGCAAGGTCAATGGACCACGATCCCGAGCTGGCCATCGGGCGAGCCCCACGAGTACGGCATGGGCGTGTGGACCGGCGAAGAGTTCGTGCTCTGGGGCGGGCGGGACACCAACACCGTGAGCAGCACGGGCGAGCGCTGGGCACCGTGAGGGGCGCGTAGCGGACCGCGTGGCGCTGGATCTGCGCAAGCCACGCAGAAACTGCGCCACAGAGCAGGTCCTATCCTCCGGGTTCCGCCGCTGTCACGGCCTCCGGGTGGCATGAGTGGTGCATCCCGTCATGAAAGGAGCCACGCATGAGCAAGTCTCACCATCACGCTGCACGCGAAGCCAAATGGTGCGATCGCCGGCTGGAGCGCCTGGTTGGCGCTGCCTTGGATGGCGCTGAGATCCTCAGGGTCACAGCGCTCGGGTCTGACTCGAGCGCGTCCGTCGTGACGGCCAAGGACACGGGCTACGGCGCGCCGCTGCGCATCGACATCCGCCACGAGGGGGCGCTCAAATCCGTGGTCTTGCACAGCGCGACGCCCAACCCGTTTGGGCACGAGCTGCGCGCCAATCGCGCAGAAGAGATGCTGATTGCGGCCGACACTTTCGACCTAGTGCCGCGTCACACGCGGGTATTCGACGTCGGTGCGTTCCGCGGAGAAGACTTCGTGTCGCTGCGCGACACGAGCGAGTTCTACTTGCTGACGGAGTACGCCGAGGGTCGGCCTTACGCCCATGATCTACGGCAGATCGCCGAGCTCGGCGCGCTACGTCCCAACGACTTGGCGCGTGTCGACGCGCTCGTGCGCTACCTCGTCAGCATGCATGCCATCAAGCTGCCCCAGCCGAGCCTGTACACGCGCTCGATTCGAGACCTGCTGGGCAGCGGCGAGGGCATCTTCGGCATCGTCGACGGCTACCCCGAGCACGCAGACGGCGTGTCGCGTGAGCAGCTCGAGCAGCTCGAGTCGCTGAGCCTCGGTTGGCGCTGGCGGCTGAAGCGGCACTACGCGCGGCTGGTGCGTATTCACGGCGACTTTCATCCCTTCAACGTACTGTTCGACGAGGGCTCGGAGCTTCGGCTGCTCGACGCTAGCCGCGGCTCTGCCGGTGACGCCGCCGACGACGTGTGCGCAATGACCGTCAACTACCTGTTCTTCGCGCTGGACAAGCCGGAGACCTGGCAAACGGCGTTTCAACCGCTGTGGCGCCGCTTCTGGTCGGAATACCTGGAAGCCTCGCGCGATTCAGGGCTCTTGCAGGTAGTGGCGCCGTTCCTGGCCTGGCGCTGCCTTGTGCTGGCAAACCCTATCTGGTACCCGCAAGTCAGCTCCGCCGCGCGCGGTCGTCTGCTCGATTTCGCGACGCGCGCCCTGGGAGCCCAGTGCTTCGATCCCGAATCGGCCAACACGCTGTTCGCCAAGTGAAGCCTGAAGGGCCGCGTGCGATGCCGCTCGGGCCTAGGAGGCTGGAGTCAGCGCCGGCAAATGCCGCGCGAGATCTTCCCTGCGAGGAGTAGCTCCGTGAAGGGACGGGAACGTTGCTCAGGAGGCAGAGGGTGCGGTCGGCGGCGTGTTTGCCGGTGCTTTCTGGGCGGCGCGAGCGGGCTCGTCGTGCAGCAGGCGCAGCGCTGGCGTCTCGAGATCGTCGAATTGGCCCGAGCGGGTGGCCCACGCGAAGGCGAGCACGGCCGCGACGGACAGCAAGAGAGTGATCGGTAAAATCAGAAAGATGATGCTCATCTGGACTCCTCTCGGGAAAACGTGCGCGCGTGCAAGGCCGCGCTCACTACCGTGATCGAGCTCAGGGGCATCAGCACCGCCGCTAGCAACGGATCGAGCCTCCCCGTGATCGCCAGCGCGACACCGACCACATTGTAGGCCAAGGACAGCGCTATGCCGACTCGAATCACCCGTAGCGTACGGCGCGCGCCGGCGGCCGCGAGCGCTACGACATCCAGGCCAGCTCGAGTCGTGAACACGTCCGCCGCAGACAAGCACGCCTCTGCGCCGCCGTGCACGGCGATACCCACGTTCGCCTTGGCCATGGCGGCCGCGTCGTTCACGCCGTCGCCGACCATGATCACGCGCTGACCCGCGGCGCGCAGCTCGGCAATTCGGGCCAGCTTGTCCTCCGGGCTGGCGCCGCCAATCGCGCTCGATATGGCGACACCGAGCTGTTGCACTACCGAGTCGACCACGCATTGATGATCACCGGACAGCACCTGTAGCTCGAAGCCGAGGGCAGAGAGCCGAGCGAGACTGCGCGAGGCGTCGGCACGCACCGTGTCGGCGAGCGCCGCCACCGCCCGAGCTTGGCCGTCGATCGCGACGATCACTGGAGTTTGGCCAGCTGCGGCGTGCGCTTCGGCACGCTCCGTCGTCTCGATCGGCAGTCCTCGGAGCGCGTTCCTGACGAATGCGGGCGAGCCGACCAGCACTTCGTGTCCGAGCACTCGCGCGCGTACGCCGCCCGGCAGCTCCTCGCGCTCGCTGCAGCTGAGCTGCGGGTCAGGTAGCGTTCGCTGAAACGCGCGTGCAATCGGATGGTTCGAGGTGGCCTCTACGGCCCGCGCCAGAGCTCGTGTCGCTTCATCGCCGCTGAACGCAGCGAGCTCCAAGCGCCCTTCGGTCAAGGTCCCCGTCTTGTCGAAAACGATCACGCCGGGACGAGCGAGCTCCTCGATCGATTCGCCGTTTTTGAACAACACGCCGCTCTGCGCGGCGCTGCGCAGGGCCGCGCTGACCGCCAAAGGCGTGGCCATGCCCAGCGCGCACGGACACGTGACGACCAACAATGCGACCGTATGATCGACGGCGTGCCGCGCGTCGAGCTTCAGCCAGATCAGCAGAGTCGTGCTGGCCAGCGCCAGGATCACCGTGACGAAGTAACCCGCCACTCGATCGGCCAGCTTCACGATCGGCGCGCGCTCGGCCTGGGTGACCTCCACGCTGTGCATCAACCGACCGAGGCGTGTCTCGGCCCCGGCGCTCTCGACTCGAACGCGCAGAGTCGTCGCTTGATTCGTGGTTCCCGCGTGCACCCGGTCGCCCACGCCCACTTCTTCGGGCAAGGATTCGCCGGTGAGCAGTGAAGTATCGATCGTCGAGTGCCCGTCGCTGACGACGCCGTCGACGGCGATGCGCTCGCCTGCGAGGACTTCGACGATGCTCCCGACGAGCACCGAACCGGCCGGCACCTCGTGTCGCTCGGCGCCCTCGACTAGGCGCGCCGTGGTCGGGGCCAGCGCGTGGATGAGCTCGCTCGCCTTCGAAGAACCGCGGCGTTGCGCACGCTGCAAGTAACGGCCAACCAGCAACAAGAAGATCAACGTGCAGAGCGAATCGAAATACACGTCACCCGTGGAGCGCAGGGTGTTGACGGCGCTACCGAAGTAGCCCGCCAAGATGCCCAGGCTAACCGGCAAGTCCATGTGGGGAGTGCGGGTGCGCAGCGCCGCGAGACCACCGCGAAAGAAGACGCTCCCTGCCCAAAATACGGTCGGGGTTGCGATCAGGAAGCTGCCCCAGCGAAACAGCGCCACGTACTCTACGCTCATGCCGGCGAAGCGACCGGAGTACAGGGCCAGCGCCATCAGCATCACGTTGCCGGCCGCCGCCCCCGCGATCCCCAAGCGCAGCAGTAGCGCGCGATCGCCTCGCCGTTGCTCGGCTACCAGCAGTGTCGACTGCGCCGGGTGCGGACAATAGCCGAGCGAGTCCAGAGCTCGAGCGACCTGGCTGAGCGGCGCCGAGCGCGAATCCCAGCTGACGCGCAGCACGCCGCGGGTCAGATCATAGCGAGCCTCGCGAACCGACGCCTCGACGCGGCTCAAGCGCTCGAGCAGCCAAATGCAAGCCGAACAGTGGATGCCTTCGACGATTAGCTCCACGCTCAGGATGCCGGGTTCCTGCTCTTGGCAGTGGGCGGCGCGAAAGGCGGGGGCGTCCAGCTCTTCGAACTTGCGCAGGCTTTGCTTGGGCGTTCCGAGCTCGACCTGCTCTTGCTCTCGGTGGGCATAGTACGCCTCGAGGCCAGAGGCGTGCAGGATGGCGTAGACCGAACGGCAACCGTCGCAACAGAAGCGTTGGGGATCCGAGTCGGCGTGCTTCGATGGTGGCACTGGCAGACCGCAATGCGCACAAGCCGCGGGCGGCGGAACGAGCCGAAGTGGAATCGTGGCTAAGCCTATTCGAGAGGCGTTTGCCATCAGTGGTGCATTCGGTGACACGGGCAATCGCCAGCGCGCGGTAGCGCGGCGGGCGCGTGGGGCGTGCCCAGCACCGCGGCGGCGGCGAATGCAGGCAGGTTCGCGCGCGTGGTCACGGTGAAGATGCCGATGCCGAAAATCACTGCGGCGCTGAGCACGGGAACGTGGCGTCGCATGCGAGCGACCAGTGTGCTCAGTGCGACCCCGAGCCCGAGCAAAATGGGCAGATTCCCGGCCCAGAATGCGGCCATCAGCAGCGCGCCATGCCACGCGCTGGCGGTCCCGGCCGCAGTCACCGCAAAGGCGTACAGCCAGCCACACGGGAGCAGCGTCGTTGCTAGGCCCAACGCCAGCCCACGCCACACGGGTGGGCGCTGACGGAGCGAAGCGAGCGCACGTGTGATGCGTTCAGGAACGCTGATTCGGCCGCGCAACACCCGCACGCCTTGCGACTCCAAGAGGGCGCCCAAGCCCCAAAGTGTCATCAGCGAGCCGGAGGCGATCGCCGCCACGCGCCCGATGCCCGCCGCGTTGCCGGCCAGATCGACCGCGTGACCCAGCGCGCCCGCGAGCGCGCCGAGCACCACGTACGATATGAGGCGCCCCAAGTTGTATACGAGCTGAGGGAGCATGCGGGCGCGACCACTCACGCCGTCACCGACGATCGCCACGAAGCCGCCGCACATGCCGGCACAGTGCACACTGCCGAACAGGCTGGCCGCGGCGACTGGGATCAAGAGCTCAGGGGTCATGCCGCCCCCCCTGCAACGAGAAGTACTCGCTCGTCGGCGGTGAAACGTGCCGCTGCGCTGAGCGTCGTGACACGAAACACCCACAGGCCCACGTGCGGCGCGTCGATCGGCGCGCTGTACACGCCAGGGGCAGTTTCCTGGAAGGTAACTCGGCTCAGCTCACCGGAATACGCGTTGGCGAAGGCCTGGGCAGTGAGCGACGCGCCGGTGATGGGGTGCCCCTGGCCATCGGCGAGCGCGAGCTCGAGCCGCCCGTGCCCGCGCGCGTCGAGCAGCAACGAAGCGGGCGCGGAGATGCGATAGCCGAGGCGCTGGTTCTCGGCGGCTTGAGCCTGCGTCTGATCCCAGTGAATCGCTTTCTGATAGTAGTCCGCTTCGGTGGCGAAGTTCGGGTCGCGCACGGCGACGACTGCCATCGAGCCAACGCCCAGGGTGCTGCCCAAGAGCAGAACCACCGGCACGTACGCCCACGGTATCCGCCAGGATTTGTGCTCAGGTTTCGCTACGTCGTTCATGATCACCGTGCCTCTGGTCCCAAGAGCTCGTAGGGCAGCTCGATTCGAAATCCCTGCCCGCCGCTGACGCGGAAGCGCACTGCGCGTGCACCACGCAGCTCGCTCTTCGGTGCCATCACGAAGACGCTGGTCGTGCGCTGTTCTCCGGCTGGCACGCTCAGCGGGTTTTCGGGGGCAATCAGCTGTGCCCGCTCGAAATCGCTGAGCTCCAGGCGATAGCTCTGAGCATTGCTCGAGCGATTGCGCACCTTGATCCGGATTTGATTCACGATCTGCTCGCCGTTTTCCGTAAACGGAGCGCCGATACCCCGCAACACGGTGACTTCCGCGCTGGGCTTCGTGAGCAGGGAAGTGCCGAGCGTGAGCAATAGCCCGACTAGCATCACCGAGTAGATGACGACACGCGGACGGAGCGCCGAGCGCGTTTGGCCAGTTTCGAGCGCTTCTTGCGAGGCATAGCGAATCAACCCGGCGGGCTTGTGGATGCGGGCCATGATCGAGTCGCACGCATCGACGCATTGCGCGCAAGCGATGCATTCGAGCTGCAGGCCCTCGCGGATATCGATCCCCGTCGGACAAGCGACGACGCAAGCGCGACAATCGATACAATCACCGTTACCTGGCTTCTGCTTGCCCTTGCTGCGCGGCTCACCGCGCTTGGCGTCGTAGCCAATCAGCAGCGACCGTCGATCCAACAGCACCGATTGCAAGCGTGCGTATGGACAGATCACCGTGCACATCTGCTCGCGGAAGTACGCGAAGTCGAAGAACATCAGGCCCGCGGTCACACACACCACGAGGAACCCGGCCATGTGCTGCGAGGGCGCCTCGAGCACCCAGCTGCGCAGCGCGCGCGTGCCTACGAAGTAAGCCAGGAAGACGTTGGCCAGCGCAAACGAGAGCAGCAGAAATACTGCGTTCTTCGCCAGCCTTCGGCCGCTCGGGCCAGCTTTGTCCAGCTGGATTTGCGACTCGCGCTTGCCCTCGAACAGGCGTTCGATGGGCCGGAACAGAAACTCCATGTACACCGTCTGTGGGCAGCCCCAACCGCACCAAGCGCGGCCCACGAGCGCGGTCGTCCAAAATACGATCGCGAAGATCGTGAGCATGAGCAGCATCAAGAGGGCGCCATCGGTCGCCAAGAACGTGTGACCGAAGAGCGTGAACTCGCGATGCACGACGTCCAGAAAGACGGCTGGTTTACCGGCCACGTGCACTATCGGCAGGCCAACGAACAAGCCAATCAACGCCCAGCCCAGCCAGCGGCGCCTCGCGTGCAGGGGTCCCGGATACAACCGCGGGCGAATGCGGTTGCGCGTGCCGTCCGCGTTCAGCGTGGGCAACACTCGTTCGGGTGCAATGGGCGGGTTCATGACGGTCGTTCGCGCTCACGGTGCTGGCGTGCCCTCGGGGGCTTTGCCGGGCACGTTGCTTCCGCGCAGCGTGCCGACGTACGCCACGACCTTGCGCAGCTCGATCGGCGTCAGCTGACGACCCCAGGCCGGCATGCCTTTGCTGGCGACGCCGCCTTCGACCACGCCGTAGATGTCGGTCAGCTTACCTGCGCCATGAATCCACGAGCTGTCGGTCAGGTTCGGGCCGATGACGCCCTGAGCGTTCGCGCCGTGGCATGGCGTGCAGCGCAAACCGAAGAGCGCCTTGGCGTCCGTCATCAACGCGGGGTTGCTCATCAGCTTGCTCAAAGACTCTTCACTGACGGGCTCCGCGAGCGACTGTTTGGCTTCCGCCTCGCGCGCCTCGGCCATGTCTTGCAAGTAGCCATCGGCGACCGAAGTGCCGTTGTGCGACACGTGGTAGTGAAAGAAGTAGCCGACCGAGAAGAAGAAGCTCCCGGCCCACATCCAAACCCACCAGCGCGGCAGCGGGTTGTCGTACTCGCGGATACCGTCGTACTCGTGATCGAGGATGCGCGCTTCGGGCTGTGCGCTTTTCGCCTGGGTGACGCTGCTCGCATCGGGCTGCGCCGCGAGCGGGTGCTCGGATCGTGTGGTCATGGCCTGTTCCGCTCCACGTCGTGGCGATCGATCGGCAGGTCGCGGACTTTTTCGAAGTGCTTCTCGCCCTGCAGCAAGTGAATCGCCACGCCGATGAAGATGCCGAAGAAAATCAGCAAAGGTAGGGTGGCGAAGATCGAGATGTGCATGGCGGACACCACGTCGCTCAGTTTCATGGTCAGAAGCCCTCCGGTTGGTTGGTCTTGGGCAGTACGTTGCTGGGGATGTTGCTTACCGGCGCTGCGCCAGCGGCTCGCGGTTCGCCCGGCGAAGAGCTCGCTGCGGGCAGCTTCTTGATGTCGGTGCCGAGGCGCTGCAGATACGCAATCAGCGCGATGATTTTCTTCTGCTCCAAGCCGGCAGGGCCGCCTTGGGCCAGGATCTCGCTGCTGATTTGCTTGGCTTGAGCGCGCGCCATGCTCTCGGCGTGGAGCACGGCCTCGCCGTACGGAACCCCGAGCATGGCCATGGCGTCGACGCGCTTTTGAATACCGCCGTAGTCGAGGTCGTCACGGAACAGCCAACCGTAGGCCGGCATGATCGACTGCGGCGTCGTGGAGCGCGGGTCCTGCATGTGGCGCACGTGCCAGAGGTACGGGTACTTCCCGCCGATACGATGCAGATCGGGTCCGATGCGGCGCGAGCCCCACTGGAACGGGTGGTCGTACACGAACTCGCCCGGCTTGGAGTACTCACCGTAGCGCTCGGTCTCCGAGCGAATCGGGCGCACCATTTGCGAGTGGCAGTTGTAACAGCCCTCTGCCACGTAGACGTCGCGACCGACGAGCTCGAGCGGGGAGTACGGCTTGACCGAAGCGATGGTAGGGATGTTCGACTTGATCAAGAACGTCGGCACCACCTCGAACAGCGAAGCCACGATCACGGCGACAGCGACCCAGATCGTGAACTTGAGCGGTTGGCGCTCCCACACCCTGTGCCACTTGGCCTGCACGAAGTAGATCAAGCGCTGGCCAGTGTCGGAGATGGTGCTATGCGAGGGCAGCACGAGCTCGGTCGTTGGTCCCTCGTAAGCGCGCAACGGCGGGGCTTCGTCGACCGATGCCTCGTACGTGGCTGGGCGCTGACGCCAGGTCATCAAGATGTTGATGAATGCCATCACCACGCCGACCACGTACAGGCTCCCGCCCAGCACGCGCACCCAGTACATGGGCAGGATGCGCACGACGGTCTCTACGAAGTCCGGGTAGGCGAGCCTGCC
>OUNO010000539.1_pt2 | contig 11513 bp, 7 predicted proteins | sample 1779811 | NCBI WGS metagenome assembly OUNO01 (sample SAMEA3914804, study PRJEB12502) | metagenome | biome: forest; material: soil | place: Canada | collected 2010-06-25 | depth 0.3 m
TGGAGATCGCGCTCGACGGCGCTCGTACGCGCCGCATCCCCGCCACTCGAGCGTCGCTGCCGTTGGCTGAGCTGCTCGATACTGGCGCGTCGCTCCAGCCGGGCAGTCATTGGCTGTTCGCAGCAGCGGTGCTCCCGTCCGGCCTCGTGCCTCGACCTGCGCCCGGCGCGTCCCGAGCGGCCGTCGCGCGCCATTTCTTCGTTGGTCCCGCGCCGAGCGGCGACACCGGTCCAAGTGGCGCGCTCTGGTTGCGCAAGCCCGAAGGCACCTACAACGGCTCGAAAGACGCCGAGACCCTACTGTTCGATGTGCTCGTGTTTTCCGCAACGGGCGCGCCGGTGGAGCCGCTGTACACGGTGTCGCTAAACGGCGCGGGCCGGGTCGGCGAGCTGCATTTTCCTTCGCCCTTCGCGGTGCACGACGTACCGAGCGGCGAGTACACGGTCGCGGTCTCGGCGCCGGGTGCCCAGCCGATCAGCGCACGCTTTACCGTCAATCGCGAGCTGGGCGGGGCGCCGTGAGCGGCACTTATCTGTCCGGAATTCTGTCGGCTTGGGCGGCCGCGCAGCTCGGGTTGGGTGCGTTCTTCGTGCTCGCGTACTTCGCGGGCCGCCGCGAGTCCGAATACTTCGTCTTCGGCTTGCTGTGCTTCGCGCTCAGCGTGATGAGCGTGGGCGTCGCGATGGATTATCACGACGGTCGCCATGCGCACGGCATCTTTGCCGACCAGGTGGGCTTGTCGGGCGTGATTTTCGCTGCCGCGTTGAACGTCCACTTTGCCGCATGCTTCACGGGCCTCAAACAGCGTCTGCGCTTCGTCTGGCCGCTGTACCTGCTGTCGCTGTTCTTCTTCGTCGCGAACTGGACTGGCGCGTTGTGGGTGACCGGTAAATACCGGGTCCTGAGCTCGAACGTACTCGGCGTGCGCGTCGAGCACATCGTCGGCAATGCCAGCGCGCTCGGCAACGCCTTTTACTTCGTGGGCCTGCTCGAGACGCTGGCCACGGTCGCCATCTTGGTGCACGCCTACCGCTCGGGCAGGCGCGACGCGCTGGCTTCTTTGATCGGCATTTCTCTGGCGGTTCCCGCGGTATTCAACGACGTCGGCCTGGCTTCGGGCGTGTTCAACAACACGATCAGCCTGCTGCCGCACGCATTCTTGATCTTCGCGTTCGGCGTGGCTGGCACGGTGCTGCTCCGTTACCGGCTCGCCGCCGGTGGCCTCGAGCAGACGACGCAGCGCCTGCAGCTGCGTACCGACGAGCTGCGTAGCTCCTATGCCGAGCTACGCACCGTGCAGAGCGAGCTCGTGACCAAGAATCAGCTGGCCGCAGTGGGCGAGCTCGCGGCGGCCATCGCGCACGAGGTCCGAAACCCCTTGGCCGTGATCGTGAACGCCGTCGCCGGCTTGCGTCGGGTCTCGGGCAGCGAGGAAGATCGCAGCATCTTGCTCTCGATCGTCGACGAGGAGGCCGCGCGCTTGAATCGCCTGGTCACCGACCTGCTGCGCTTCGCACGGCCCGTGAACGTGAAGCGCTCGCCGGTGTCGCTGGTCGAGCTCGCCAACCGTTCGCGCTCACAGGTGCTCGACGGCCACGAGATCGTGGTCTCCATGGGCGAGGATCCGGACATCCAAACGGTGTGGGTCGACCCGAGCTTGTTCCGCTTGGTCTTCGACAATTTGGTGCAAAACGCCTGTCAGTCGATGCGGGGCGGAGGCCGCGTCGATATCTTGGTGACTCGCGGCAAGCTGCCCAGCGGCGAACCCGCGGTCGCGATTCAAATCAGGGATCACGGGCACGGCATGGAGGCCGAGGTTCGTGAGCGCGCGCTCGACCCGTTCTTCACGACTCGGCCCAGCGGAACCGGCTTGGGATTGCCCATCGTGCAACGTATCGTGGAGGCGCACGGCGGTGAGCTCACCCTCGAAAGCCAAGAAGGGGAGGGCACCAGCGTGACGCTGCTCTTGCCTTTGGGCGCTCCGCAGGAAGATCAGCTTGCGGGTGGGCAACCTGCGCCCCATCACTTGGCCTGAGCGAGCGAATGAAGACACTCTCGAGAGAACAAGTGGTCGCGCTGGACAAAGCGCACGTCTGGCACCCGTACACGGCGATGGACCAGTACATCGCCGAAACCGAGCCGCTGGTCGTGGCTCGCGCCAGCGGCTCGCGCCTCTTCGATGCCGACGGCCGCTCGTACCTCGACGGCAATTCTTCGTGGTGGTGCGCCGCGCTCGGTCACAATCACCCGCGCTTGGTGCGCGCCCTGCAGGCGCAAGCCGAGCGCCTCTGCCACACCGCGCTCGCTGGCATGACCCACGAGCCCGCCGCGCTTTTGGCCAAAAACCTCGCCGCCATCGCCCCCGCTGGCCTCGAGCACGTGTTCTTCAGTGACGACGGCTCGACGGCCGTCGAAGTCGCGCTGAAAATGTCGCTCCAGTATTGGGCCCAAAATGGCCGCCCCGAACGCACGCGCTTCGTTGCTTTCGACGGCGCGTATCACGGTGACACGTTGGGCGCGACGGCGCTGATGGGCGTGGAGATCTTTCGACGCCCGTTTGCCTCGGTGCTCATCGAGTGCCTGCGCGTGCCGTCCGCGAGCGATGGCTACGAGCGCGCGTTCGCGGCGCTGGAGCAGTTACTCGAGCGTGATGCGGATCGCATCGCGGCCGTCGTGCTCGAGCCCATGGTGCAAGGCGCCGCCGGCATGCGCACCTACGACGCCGAATTTTTGCGCCGCGCCCGCGCGCTCACCAAGCAGCACGACGTGTTCCTGGTGCTCGATGAAGTGTTCTCGGGCTATGGCCGCACCGGGCCGATGTGGGCGGCCGATCATGCGGGCGTGGTGCCCGATCTGATGTGCACGGCCAAAGGCTTCACGGGCGGGATGCTGCCGATGTCGGCAACGCTCACGCATCGCCGCATTTTCGAGGGTTTTTTCGGGGGCGGCGAGCGCGCGTTCTTCTACGGGCACACCTTCACCGGCAATCCGCTGGGCGCGGCCGTCGCGCTCGAAGTGCTGCGCGTGTACGAAGAAGAATGCGTGCTGGAGCGCGCAGCCGCCAAAGCAGAGCGCATTCGTTCGGCGTTCGCTGGCTTCGCGGAGCTGCCCGGTGTGCTCACCACACGCTCGCTCGGCATGATCGGCGTGCTCGAGCTCGATGGCGGCCAGGGCTACCTCGAGCGCGGCGGCTGGCGCGTCTATCTCGAAGCGCTGCGCCGCGGCGCCTACGTGCGGCCCATGGGCAACGTCGTTTACATCACCCCCCCTCTCAATATTAGCGACGCAGATCTGGACGAGCTCTTGGGCATCGTCGAAGGCTCGGTTCGCGCGTTGACCGCCAGCTAGTCCCGAAAGATCCGATGGCCGAAAGAAAACACTACTTGTTCGTGTGCGTGAACCGCCGCCCCGATGGCACCCCGAAGGGCTCGTGTGCAGCGCGCGGCGCCGTCGAGCTACACGACAAGCTCAAATCGCTGCTGAAACAGCGCGGATTGGCAGGGCTCGAGGCGCGGGCCTGCACCGCGAGCTGCCTCGACACGTGCTGGGTCGGCCCCGTGATCGCGGTCGAGCCCGACGGCTTCTTCTACGGCCGCGTCGCCGAGAGCGACCTCGAAGACATCGTCAATAGCTTCGAGACCGGCGAGCGCGTCGAACGGCTGGTGCTGCAGCCGAGCGACTACATCGAGCCCAAAGAGCTGAAGAAGCTCTGAGCTCGAGGCCGCAGCCTCAATCGGCGAGCGGCGCGAACAGATCTTCGAGGTCGTTCTCCGTCAATCGCGAAGGAACGCCGGCGCTGCCCAGCAAGGTGGCGGCGAGTTGCTGCTTCTTTTGCTGGAGGCGCAGCATGCGCTCTTCGACGCTGCCGGCGACGATCAGGTTGTACACGAAGACCGGCCGCGTTTGCCCGATGCGGTAGGCGCGATCGGTCGCTTGCGACTGCGCAGCGGCGTTCCACCACGGGTCGTAGTGAATCACCGTGTCCGCGCTGGTCAGGTTGAGTCCGGTGCCGCCGGCCTTGAGGCTGATCAGGAATACATCCGCCTGGCGCGCCTCGAATGCATCGACGACGGCCTGGCGATCGCCGGTCGAGCCGGTCAGCTCGAGCGCGGCGATCTTGCGCTCTTTCAGGCCGTTCGAGATCAGGGCCAGCATGCGGGTGAACTGCGAGAACACGAGCACGCGCCGCCCCTGCTCGAGCTGCGTCGTGAGCAGCTCGAAGAACAGATCGAACTTGGCGGAGCCATTCACCGCGCGCGCGGAGGGAGTCGCGACCAAGCGCGGATCGCAGCACACCTGGCGCAGCTTCATCAGCGCGTCCAAAATGGCGATGGCCGAGCCCTGCACGCCCTTCTTCTTGATCGCCGTGCGCACCTCGCTGTGCGCGGCCGCGCGGATGCTCTCGTACAGCTCGCGTTGATCGCCGCCCAACTCGACCGGGCGCACCAGCTCGGTCTTGGGCGGTAGATCTTTGGCGACGGTCTCTTTCATGCGTCGCAAGATGAAGGGCGCGACGGCGTTGCGCAGCGCGCCGAGCTTTTGGGCGTTGCCCTCACGCTCGATGGGATAGCGAAATGCCGTGCGGAAGCGATCGGCGTCGCCCAAGAAGCCCGGCATCAAGAAGTCGAACAACGACCACAGCTCTTCCAGGTTGTTCTCGACCGGAGTTCCGGACAGACACAGGCGGTGACGCGCCGAGAGCGCGCCCACGGCCTTGTTGATCTGGCTACGCGGGTTCTTGATGGCCTGCGCTTCGTCCAAAATCAGCAGGTGAAACTCGCGATCACGGAAATGCTCGAGATCGCGCAGGATCAGCGGATACGTGGTGAGCACCACGTCCGCGCCTTCGATCTCGCGTCGGCGCGCCTCGCGCTTGCTGCCGTGCAGCACGCAGACCACGAGGTGCGGTGCGAATTTCTTCAGCTCGCGCTGCCAGTTGCCGATCAAGCTCGTCGGCATCAGCACCAAGTTCGGTCCCTCCATGCGCCCCGAGGCCTTCTCGGCCGACAGGTGCGCGATGGTCTGCAGCGTCTTGCCCAGGCCCATGTCGTCGGCGAGCACGCCGCCCACGTCGCATTCGACCAAGTGCTGCAGCCAATCCACCCCCTCTTGTTGGTAGGGGCGGAGCGTGGCTTGTAGGCCGTTGGTGCTGGTGGCCGCCTTCTGCTTGGACCCCTTGCCGAGTGCGCGGCCGCGCTTGCGCACGTCACTGTCCCCGCCCCAGAGCAGCGTCGCCGCGTCGAGCGCTTCGTCCAACTTGGCGACGCTGGCGGCACGCGAACCGGGAAAGCCGAGCGCGCCGTTCGTCAGCTCTTCACCACGGTACAGCTCGAGCAACACCTGCAGCACGGAGCGCAAGCGCTCGGGTGGCACCGGCAAATAGCGGTTCTCTCCGACCGGAACGACGCGGAAGCGGGCTGGCATGCGCAGGAGCGCTTCCAAGCTCGAGGCGTCGGGGCACTCCTCGAGCAGCTCGAGCAGCGCGGGCACCAGGTTCACGCGCTTGCCCTCGATCTCGATGCCGAGCTCCAGGCTGAACCAATCGCTGCGCGTTTCTTCGGCGTCGACCGTGGCGTACCAAGGCACGTCGGGCGACACGACTTGGTACGGGTAGTCCGGAGCGATCTCGATCTTGAAGCCCAGGCTCTCGAGCTGCGGCAGTGCGTAGGCCGTGAAGGAGCACAGCGTGTGAACGTTGCCGCCCACCTGCACGACGTAGTCGGCCTGCGAGTCCAGATCGGCGGCATACGCCGACGCGCACTCCACCTCGACTGCGCCGAAGCCCTCGAGCAAACATTGCGCTCGTGATTCGCCGGCGGCGTCGCGCTCGACCCGCGCGAGCCCGCCGCCAGCACCGACGAAGAACTGCTTGCGCCGATCGGAGGCTCGAATGCGCGTGCCCGCGTATTCGAAGGACAAAGCGAGCACCGGCACGTCGAGCTCGGCGTAGCCGCCGTTCGCATCGTCGTCGGGTTGCTCGACCGACATGCGTTCGACGAACAAGCGCACGCAGGGCACGAAGGGGATGGCGCCGTTTGGAGCGGCGACCGGCGGGGACTGGGTAGTGGCTTCGGCGAACAAGAGCGAGCCCTTGGTTAGATCAAACTACGGAACATTTGTCGATCCCCTATGAGCCGCATCCGTTCAGGTAGGTAGGTCCATTGACCACACAGCGTTGGAGGGGCCTCGACACATCTACCTGAAATACCTACATTATTTGGGTGTTTGACAGAATGGACGGCTTGGGACATCTTGTCATGATGCCTGACGCGATGACAGAAGCGCTCGACGAGTTGTCTCCAAGCTCCCGGCCTGCGGCCGGCGCGGGCAGTGACTTCACGGTCCTGGTCGTGGACGACGAAGCGAGCAACCTGGCGTCGCTCGAGAAGATCTTTCAACGCGAGGGCCTGCGCGTATTCACCGCAGACGGCGCGAAGGCCGCGCTCGAGGTCGTGCGTCGGCACCGCGTGCAAGTCGTGCTCACCGATCTGATGATGCCGGGTACGAGCGGAGCCGAGTTGCTACGCGCTTTGAAGGAAGTGTCGCCCGACACCGAGGTCGTGCTGATGACGGCGTACGGCACGGTGGAGACCGCCGTTCAAGCCATGCGCGACGGGGCCTACGACTTCGTCGAGAAGCCGCTCAAGCGCATGACGATCGTCAAGAGCGTGCGCAAAGCCGCCGAGCGGCAGTCACTCGTGGCCGAGAATCGATCGCTTCGACAAGAGCTGAAGCTCTTGACCAACCGCGAGATCGTCGGCCAGAGTCCGGCGTTGCGTCGCGTGTTGGACGTCGCTACGCAGGCCGCGCCGTCCAGCGCAACAGTGCTGATTTTGGGCGAAAGCGGCACGGGCAAGGAGCTGATCGCGCGTTACATTCACTCCAAGAGCGGGCGTGCCAACGGCCCGTTCGTCGCCGTGAACTGCGCGGCGATTCCGGAGAGCATCTTGGAGGCCGAGCTCTTCGGTCACGAGCGCGGCGCATTCACGGGCGCGATTGCCAAGCGCGAGGGGCGCTTCGCGCGAGCGCGGGGCGGCACGCTCTTCTTGGACGAGATCGGTGAGCTCAGCCCGGCCGTGCAAGTGAAGATCCTGCGCGTGCTGCAAGAGGGTGAGTACGAGCCCGTGGGTGGCCACACCGTGAAGGCCGACGCGCGCATCGTCGCCGCCACCAATCGCGATCTGGTGTCCGAGGTCGAGGCCGGGCGCTTCCGCGAAGACTTGTATTACCGCCTGAACGTGATCGCGGTGACCGCGCCTCCGCTGCGCGCTCGGCGTGAGGACATCCCACTCTTGGTCGATCATTTCTTGGGCGTGTACTGCACCAAGAATGGGCGCGCGCGCCTGACCGTGCCGAGCGAGGTGCTGCACAAGCTGATGGACTACTCGTGGCCGGGCAACGTGCGTGAGCTGGAGAACGTCATCGAGCGCGCGGCCGTGCTCTGTCGCTCCGAGACGCTCACGCTTTCCGAGCTCCCCGACGCCGTGGCCAGCGCGACGCCGCGCCCGCCATCCGAGCTCAGCTTCCCGATCGGCACCCCCCTGTCCGAAGTCGAGCAGCGCATGATTCGCGACACGCTTTCGCACACCAACGGGGACAAATCCCTGGCCGCCCAACTGCTCGGCATCTCGACCCGCACCATCTATCGCAAGCTCGGCGAATCCGAGTGAGTCCTGTAATTCCGAGGACTTCGCAGGCTACTCGTGCCGTCCGGCCCTGTGCCTGGAGCGTCGTTTTGCCAGTTTGTCGCTGCGCACCGATCGGGCCGGGAAAGCTTGCCAGCTTGGCGGGCCGCCGTGCGTCCTCCAGCGGCAAAACCCTTGGGAATCCGTTGGTTTTTCCGGTAAGGAGCGCTGGCACGCCTCTCGCTTAGGAGTGCCTGGGAACCGCCGTGACTTTCGATCTGCTGCTCAAGAAGTATTTCCTCGGCGTCGTGCTGGCGTTCGTTGCGCTCGCTGCGTACTTCCAGGCCGCTGGCGCGACCCAGCTGCTCGGCGCTGCGTTCACCAGTCCCTCATCGAGCTCTCTGCCGCCGCGCTCGATGGCGTTGCCTGCACCGAGCACGCGCGAGCGTCCGAGCGCGGAAGCGATCATCCATCGGAACCCTTTCGATTCGGTGACCGGCCCCCTCGATGCCGAGAAGCTCGACGTGCCGGTGCCGACCAAGAGCCCCGTCGACAACAGCGATCCACTGTCGGCGCCCGCGTGTGACAGCCCGACCGTGTTCATCGTCACCGAATCGACCGATCCGTTGTGGTCCGTCGCCGCGTTGCAGGCTCCTGGTGAGCCGCGCCCGAAAATGCACCGCGTCGGCGACGACGTGGGCGGCAAAAAGGTCGAGTTCATCGGCTACAACCCGCGCGAGTCCACGCCGTCGGTCTGGCTTTCCAGCGGCAGCACGCTGTGCCAGGCAATGCTGTTCAAGACGCAGCCGGTGCTGCCTGCGGCGCCTGCGGCTGCTTCTGCCGCACCCCCGCCCATGGCGGCGCCCGCGGGCGGTCCGTCGCCCGTGCCGGCCGACATTGCCTCCAAGATCCAGAAAATCAGCGACACCGAGTTCAACATCGACCGCTCGGTGGTCGACAAGATCCTCGAAAACCAGGCGGAGCTGATGAAATCCGCGCGCATCGTGCCCGAGACCAAAGACGGCAAGGTGCTCGGCATTCGCTTGTTCGGCATCCGACCCGAGACCCTGCTCGGGACGCTCGGCCTGCAGAACGGCGATCGCCTGGAATCGATCAACGGCTTCAACATGGGTAGCCCCGAAAAGGCGCTCGAAGCGTATGCCCGCCTCCGTACCGCTCCCGAGCTGGCCGTCACCGTCAATCGGCGCGGTGCGCCCGTGAACATTGTCCACCACATCAAATGAGTGATTCCGTGACGCGTTTCGTGCCTTCGAAGTTCAAGTTCTCGCCTGCTTTCGGGCTCACCGGTCAACTCCGGACGGCGTCGGTCGCGCTGCTGCTCGCCGCTACGGCGTCTGCTCAAGATGCTCCGGCACCTCGTAAGCCGATTGCGGCCGCTGCGGCTCAGCTGAAGCAAGCTCGCAAGGCTGCGACGCCGGTCGCTGCGGCGCCGGTCGCCGCGCCGGCAGCAGCTGCGGCACCTGCAACGGTGCCGGCGGCTGCACCGGCATCACCGGCCGATCGCGATCCGCCCGGAGCCGCACCTGCTCTGCCCACCACGATGGACAAGATCGCGGCTGCCACCGACGTGCCCTTCAAGGCGCAACCCGGGGGACAGCGCGTCAAGTTCAACTTGCAGGACGCGGACCTGGCCGAGCTCGTCAATCACATCAGCGGCCTCACCGGCAAGCGCTTCATCTACGGCGCGAAGGTGCGTCAGATCAAAGCGACCGTGGTCTCCCCCGAGCCGGTTACTTTGGAAGAGGCGTACCAAGCGTTCCTGTCGATCCTCGACGCGAACGGCATGACCGTCGTGCCGCACGGTCGCTTCTTGAAGATCATCGACAGCGGCGGCGTGGTCTCGCAGCCGACGCCCGTGATCGCTCGCGGCGAGCCGGTGCCAGACTCCGATCGCTTCGTCACTCGCCTGTATCGGCTGGAGCACGTGGGCACCGACGAGGCCATGGCCTTGCTGGGCAAGTTCAAGAGTAAAGACGGCGATATCTCGGTGTACACGCCGGGCAAATTGCTGATCGTCACCGACACGGCGACGCAAGTGCGGCGGCTGATGCGCATCGTCGAAGAGATCGACGTGGGCGGCTCGGGCCAGCACATGTGGATCGAGCCCGTGCACAACGGCACTGCGCAAGAGCTGGCCAAGCGCGTGAACGAGCTGTTCGACCTGGGCAGTGCTCCCGCAGCGCCGGGTGCCCCCGCTGGCGCCGCCAAGGGCAACGGGCTGAACAAGGTGATCGCCGACGAGCAGACGAACTCCCTGATCGTCGTCGGCACGGAAGACTCGTACTTGCGCCTGCTCGAGGTGTTGAAGCGCCTCGACTCGCAGTCCACCGAGACCGGCAAGATCCACGTGCTGCCACTGCAGCACGCGATCGCCGAAGAGATGTCGCAGACGCTCAATCAAATGCTGGGCGGAGCGGGCGGCGCCAATCGCCAAGCACAGCCGAACAACGCGGCCGGTGGCGCAGCGCAAGGCACCTTCGAAGGAGACCTGCGCGTCACGGCCGACAAGAGCACGAACTCGCTGATCATCACCTCCTCGAACCGCGACTACGCGACGATGCGGCTCGTGGTCGACAAGCTCGATCACTCGCGCCGTCAGGTCTTCATCGAAGCCGTGATCATGGATTTGTCCGTGTCCGACTCGACGCAGCTCGGCGTGTCCTTCCACGGCGGCGGCGTGCTCGGCGCGCAGCAAGACACGCTCTTGCTCGGCGGTTTCAATGCCGGCAAATCCGTGGCATTCCCGGCCGATCCGAGCCTGCTCCAGGGCTTCGCGGCCGGTATCCGCGGTCCGAACCTGCCGAACACGTTGAACTTGCTGGGCACCGGCTTGAGCGTCCCGGAGTTCGGTGTGGTGTTGAACGCGGTCGCTTCCAGCGGTCGCTCGAACATCCTGGCGACTCCGCACATCATCGCTACCGACAACGTGGCCGCCGAGATCAGCATCGGTGAGAACATCCCGCTCCAAACCAACGTCGGCGGCTCGAGCTCCGCGCTGAGCGGGTTGGCGGGCGCCGCCGGTGGCGCGACGGCGGGCCTGGGCGGCCTGCTCGGCGGTCTGGGCGGCTTCGCCGCACCTCGCCAAGACGTCGGTAACAAGATCAAGGTCACGCCGCACATCAACGAGTCGAACCAGGTCCGACTCGAGATCGATCAGGAGAGCAGCGCCCCCGGTGCGACCTCCGGTACGCTCGGCGCCGTCAGCATCACCAAGCGCACCGCCAACACCACGGTCGTCGTGCAAGACCAGCAGACGGTCGTGATCGGCGGCCTGATGAGCGACGAGTACACGACGTCGCGCACCAAGGTGCCCGTGCTCGGTGATTTGCCGCTGCTCGGCGCCTTGTTCCGCACCTCCGACGTGCAAAAGCGCAAGAAGAACCTGCTGCTCGTGCTGACGCCACACGTGATTCGCGATCAGGAAGATCTACGCAAGATCTTCGAGCGCAAGATGCAGGAACGCCAAGAGTTCCTCGACCGTTACATGGTCTTCTCGGGCCAGGATTGGAGCCCGCCGCGCGATTGGTCGCGCACGAGCGGCCTCGTCGAGGACGTACGCAAGGCGTTCGCCGAGATCGCCGAGCAGGAGCGGCTGATCGAGGAGAGCCGTCCGCGCGAGACGCCGCCGCGCGAACCGAGCGACCCGATCGAGCTGGCGGGTGACGTGCACGGCGTCGGCGCCGCTGCTCCGGCCGACAACAACGCGGCACGCCGAGCGCGCCCGAACGGTGGTGGAGGAGCCGCTGCTCCTGCGCCGCTGCTCGCTCCTGGCGCTCCTGGCGCTCCTGGCGCTCCGGGCGCTGCTCCCGCTGCGCCTGCCGCGCCCGCGCCCGCCCCACCGCCTCCCAGCGCGCCGCCCCCGACGGG
>OUNO011284684.1_pt1 | contig 11507 bp, 11 predicted proteins | sample 1779811 | NCBI WGS metagenome assembly OUNO01 (sample SAMEA3914804, study PRJEB12502) | metagenome | biome: forest; material: soil | place: Canada | collected 2010-06-25 | depth 0.3 m
CGGAGTGAGTCGGCATCCCGTGATTCTGGTTCCACGTGGAACGAAGGTTTGTAGATGGCCGTCGCGGTCTGCCGGTAGTCGGGCGCAAGGGCGGCGACCTGGACGTAGGCCTCCTTGAGGAAAGGGGCGAGGGTGTCGAGGAGGGAGTAGCGCTCGGCCATCAGTTGCCCGCCGACCGTGGCGAGGTTGTCGTCCCAGATGTCGAGGGTCGGGAGCTCCACATCGCGGCGGCGCCCGGCGGACTTGAGCAGCGTGTTGCGCTGGCGGAGGATACGGTCGTAGTCGGCCTTGACCCCGGCGAGACGGGGAGTCTGCAGGATCAGCAGGGCGTCGAGGAAGTGCCGCCGATCCGAGGGATCGCCCTTGATCAATGCGAGATCCTCCGGCGAGAAGAGGACCGTGCGCAGGACGCCGACGATGTCCCGGTTTCGGGGAAGCGGGGACTTGTTGATGCGGGCTCGATTGGCTTTGCCGGGCGTGATCTCGACTTCGAGCAGGGCCGTACGGTCACCGCGTACGACCTTGGCGCGCACGACGGCGTTGTCGGTGTTGGCTCTGACCAGCGGAGTGTCATTGGACACGCGGTGCGACCCGAGGGTCGCGATGTAGTCGATCGCCTCGACCAGATTGGTTTTGCCCTGGCCATTGGCGCCGATGAACGCCGTGGAGCCGGGCTCGAGATCGAACTCGACCGATTCGTAGGAGCGGAAGTTGTGCAGCGCCAGATGAGCGACGTGCATTACTTTTCGGGCTTGACCGCGTGGCCGCCGAATTGATTGCGCATCGCGGCGACGGCCTTCATCGCCGGCGACTCGTCCTGACGCGAGGAGAATCGCGCGAACAGGGAGGCGGCGATCGCCGGAACGGGTACGGCGTTGTCGATCGCAGCCTCGACCGTCCATCGGCCCTCGCCGGAGTCCTCGGCGTAGCCTGCGATCTTGGACAGTCCCGGATCTTCCTGCAATGCCTTGACCATCAGGTCGAGCAGCCAGGAACGGACGACGGTGCCTTCGCGCCAGGAGTCGAAGACCTCGGTCACGTTTTCGACGAGGTCGACCTTCTCGAGGAGTTCATAGCCCTCGGCATAGGACTGCATCATGGCGTACTCGATGCCGTTGTGGACCATCTTGGAGAAGTGACCCGCTCCGACACGGCCTGCGTGGACGAATCCGGAGTCACCCTCGGGCCGCAATGCGTCGAAGGCGGGCTGAACCTTGGCGACATCCTCCTTGGAGCCGCCGACCATGAGCGCATAGCCGTTCTGCAATCCCCAGACACCGCCACTGACCCCGGCATCGACGAAGCCGATCTTCTTCTCTGCCAGCGCGGCCGCATGCTTCTCGTCATCGGTCCAGCGGGAGTTGCCGCCGTCGACGACAACATCGCCTTCGCCCAGAAGAGTCCCGAGCTCGTCGACCGTCGAGCTGGTCGGGGCGCCGGCAGGCACCATGACCCACACGACTTTGGGGGCAGGGAGCTTGTCGACGAGTTCGGCGAGGGAGGCGACATCGCTGACGTCGGCGTTGCGGTCATAGCCGACAACCGTGACGCCGGCATTGCGCATACGTTCGCGCATGTTGCCGCCCATTTTGCCGAGGCCGACGAGTCCGATGTGCATCGTGTTGCGCTCCTTGGTTGTCAGTTTGCGCTGATTAGCTTTGCAACCGCACGGGCATGATCAGGTAGCGGAATGCGAAGTCAGGTTCGGCTCCCACTTCCTTGACGCCGGCGATCGCGGCGGGCTTGGTGTGTTGCGTGAACGACAAGTGCACGACCGGATCGGTCATGACGGCGAGACCCTCGAGGAGGTAGCTCGGGTTGAAGCCGATCGAGATGTCGGCACCGTTGATAGTCGCCTCTATCGATTCGGAGGCCTGGGCCTCGTCACCGCTGCCAGCCTCGAGCAGCAGGAGGCCGTCGGAGAATGTCAACCGCACCGGGGTGTTGCGCTCGGCGACGAGCGAGACGCGCTTGACGGCATCGACGAATGTCTGGGTCTCGACGAACGCGACCGTCTCGGGCTGCGTCTGGAAAAGTTGGCGTACGCGCGGGAAGTCGCCCTCGAGAAGGCGGGTCGTCGTACGGCGGGTGCCGCTGCCGACGACGCCTTCGAAGCCGATGAGCCCCTCGCCGGCATCACCGGACGAGATGGCGATCGTGATATCGCCGCCGGAGACGAGCGATCGGGCCGTTTCGCTGAGGACACGGGCCGGCACGAGTGCCTGAGCGGATTTGTCGGACTGTTCGGGGTACCACTCGAGGTCACGGAGACTCGCCCGGAAGCGGTCAGTTGCCATAAGCGAAATGGTCGACCCTTCCATCTCAAGCCGAACTCCGGTCAGCAGCGGAAGCATCTCGTCGCGGCCGGCCGCGGCGCTGGCCTGGCTGACTGCGCTCGCGAACGCCTCGGACTTGACGGACCCGGAGGCCGAAGGCATGTCGGGAAGCTGTGGATATTCCTCGACCGGCATCGTCTGAAGGCTGAAACGGGCACTGCCACAAACGACCGAGACCTTGGTGCCGTCGAGGGAGACATCGACCGGTTTGTTGGGCAACGACTTGACGATCTCGGCAAGCAGGCGGCCCGAGACGAGCGCGCGTCCCTCATCGGCGACCTCGGCCGGAAGCGTGGCCCGGGTGGAGGTCTCGTAGTCGAATCCGGAGAGGGTCAGGCCTTCATTGGTGCTCTCGATCAGCAGACCAGCGAGGACTGGGACGCTCGGACGATTGGGCAAGCTTCGCGCCGTCCAGGCGACAGCGTCGGCCAAGGTGTCGCGTTCGATGCGAAACTTCACGAGGTGGTGCCTCCAAAAGACTGTCGTGCTCGTCGGTATGAATCCTGCCACGGTTGAGTGACAGATCGGTAGTGAGGTGAAGCCCCTGAATGTTATTCACATTCACAGGCCTGCGTGACTTCATCTTGTTCTTTGTATGTATATCTCTGTAGTAGTCGTAGTAGGCAGTGTGGAAACCGTGGATAACCCGTGTTTCCCCTGCTGGCACAGCATTTCTTGCGGTGGATAACGTGTGAGGGGCGGACCGGCCAAACTACAGGAACCTGTGTATATCCGTGCGCCGTTCACATCCCGTTAACATAGTTTGTGGTTCTTTCCACGATGTTTCTGGTGTTACCCACAGGTCCGTCCCCAGGTGTGCAGTGGCGCGGTGTTCGATCGTGGGCATCAGGATTGGCGTGCTTGTTGCTTGATCCTGTTGGTCAGCTCGGTGACCTGGTTGTAGACCGAGTGCTTTTCAGCCATGAGCTTGCGGATCTTGCGCTCGGCGTGCATGACGGTCGTGTGGTCGCGGTTGCCGAATTCCTGGCCGATCTTGGGCAAGGACATATCGGTCAATTCGCGGCACAGGTACATCGCGATCTGCCGTGCGAGGACCAGGTTGCGGCTGCGGTTGGTGCTGCACAGGTCGTCGAGGGTGAGCTCTGAGTAAGCGGCCGTCTGCGCCATGATCAGGCCGACCGTGATATCGGGCTCTCCGCCTTCCGCGACGAGATCCTTGAGCACGATCTGTGCCAACTGCAGGTCGACTGTCTGATTGTTGAGATTGGCAAAGGCGGTCGCCCTGATGAGGGCTCCCTCGAGCTCTCGGATATTGGTCTGGACCTTGGTGGCGATGAACTCGAGGACATCGGCCGGCGCCGTGAGCTTCTCGGTCATGGCCTTCTTGCGGAGGATCGCGATGCGGGTCTCGAGGTCCGGCGGCAGCATCTCGGTCTGCAGGCCCCATTCGAAGCGGTTGCGCAGACGCTCTTCGAGGGTCTTGAGCAGCTTGGGCGATCTGTCGGAGGTCATCACGATCTGCTTGTTCTCGTTGTGCAGCGCGTTGAAGGTGTGGAAGAACTCCGTCTGGGTTGCTTCCTTGCTCTCCAGGAACTGAATGTCATCGACCAGAAGGACGTCGATCTCGCGGTACTTGCGTTTGAGGGCCGCCGTGCGGTTCTCACTGATCGCGTTGATGACGTCGTTCGTGAACTCTTCGCTGTTGACGTAGCGGACGCGCGACGACGGATAGAGATTGAGGACGTAGTGGCCGATTGCGTGGAGCAGGTGGGTCTTGCCGAGACCGGACTCGCCGTGAATGACCAGGGGGTTGTAGGCCTTGCCCGGCGCCTCGGCGACGGCGACCGCGGCAGCATGTGCGAACCGGTTGGATTGACCGATGACGAAGTTCTCGAACAGATAGCGCGGATTGAGGCGGGCCTCGGCAATGCTGCCCTGGCGCGGAGTGGCCGCTCCGCGTTTGGCGGCCCAGCTCGGGACGAACTCGTCCTCGTCGACATCCTCGTCATCGATGTCGAGCTCTGGTTCATTTGTCGACAAGTCGTCTTGTAGACTTGTCTCTACGGGTAGTGAGGGGTCGACTGTGACGCCGAGGCGGATGTCGGTACCGAAGGTCTCGCTGAGAGCTTCCTCGAGGCGAGTGCGGACGCGTGACTCAAGTTGCGTGCGGGTGAGGTCATCGGGGACGGCGACGATCAGGGTGCTGCCGTGAAGGGTGATCGGTCGGGCCGAGTAGACCCATACCTTCATTCCCGGTGAGAGTGAGTCGACGGTGGACTGCCAGGCCTTGGCAAGATCGATGTCCTGGGCCGGATCCGGACCGTCACTCATCATTGGCCTCCCAGGGCATCCACATGGTTTTCCACATACTGTGCATCCGATGGGAGTAATTCCCGAGACCTTGTGGAAAAGTCGGTTATCGCGGTGACGCTAGCAGGGTGAAGGTGCACGTACAAGTGGAATTCCACAGCAAGTCGAGGGTCTTCGGCGTGTCGCGTGGACTCCCTGGCACGTGTTGTCGTATGTGTATCAGTTTGACCGGCGGTATGGACCCCCGTACCGTTGGATAGTCGTCACCGACAACTGCCGCGTGCCCGCAATTTGTCATCCCCGGATGGCTGTTCCTTGTGGGCGAGCGGTGGCCGTCGAAAGAACGGTCCACTATTTCCAGAATAGGATCTCCTCGTGTCCAAGCGCACTTTCCAGCCGAACAACCGTCGTCGCTCCAAGAAGCACGGCTTCCGCCTCCGCATGCGTACCCGCGCCGGCCGCTCGATCCTCGCATCGCGCCGCCAAAAGGGCCGCGCGAAGCTTTCCGCCTGAATCGTGCTCGCGCGCGATATTCGCATGCGAAACAGCGAGGATTTTCGACAGACAATCCGCTCCGGCAAGCGCTCGGCCAGCCCCACACTCGTTGCCCACGTAGTTCCAGGTGTGCAGGGTGGAGCCGGCCATACCTCCATTGGGTTCGTGGTCAGCAAGGCCGTGGGCCCGGCTGTTGTGCGTAACCGGGTCAAGAGGCGCCTGCGCCATCTGATGCGCGAGCGTCTTGAGTCCCTGCCGGTCGGTTCCCGTCTGGTGATCCGGGCACTGCCCCGGGCCGCCCAGGAAACCTCCTCGACTCTCGCCGGCGATCTCGACGCGGCCCTTATCCGATCCGGTGTGCTGTGAAGGCGCTTCTCGCATGAAGTGGCCCATCATCTGGTTTCTCAGGGCCTATCGCTTTGCGATCAGTCCGTTGTACGGCCAGGTGTGTCGCTATCACCCCACCTGTTCGGCGTACGCACTCCAAGCTGTGGAAAACCATGGCGCCATCAAGGGCAGCTGGCTCGCAGCCAAGCGCGTCCTACGCTGTCACCCCTGGAGCTCAGGCGGATTCGATCCGGTTCCTGACGCTTCGACTTCAAGAGGAGAACAATGTTCGGCTTCCTAGGCGACATCGGGTCGGCCATCATGACGCCGCTGTATTACGTCGTGTCCGCGGTGTTGATCGGCTGGCACTGGCTGTTTGCCCATGTTCTTCCCGACAACTCGGGCTGGACCTGGGCGCTGGCAATTGTCGGGCTCACGGTGACGATTCGTACGGCCCTCATCCCGCTGTTCGTCAAGCAGATCAAGTCGAGCCGCAACATGCAGCTCCTGCAGCCCAAGATCAAGGAACTGCAGAAGAAGTACGGCCACGATCGTGAACGGCTGACCCAGGAGCAGATGAAGCTCTGGAAGGACACGGGCACCAACCCGTTTGCTTCCTGCATGCCACTGATCCTGCAGATGCCGATCTTCTTCGCCCTGTTCCGCACGATCGACCAAGCCGCCAAACATGGTGGCTCCGGAGCTCGTGGCTTCCTGACCTTCGACCAGGCGGAATCGCTCCAGTCGGCGACTCTTCTTGGCGCCAGGATCGCCGACACGTTCATCAAGAGCAACGCCGTCGAGACCAAGATCCTCACGATGGCCCTCGTCGTCATCATGTGCATCACGCAGTTCCTGACCCAGCGGCAGTTGATGACGAAGAACATGCCCCCTGACGCCTTGTCGGGTCAGTATGCGCAGCAGCAGAAGATGCTCCTCTACATACTCCCGTTTGTGTTCGCGTTCGGCGGTGTCGCATTCCCCCTGGGCGTTCTCATCTATTGGACGACCTCCAACGCCTGGACGATGGGTCAGCAGTTCTGGGTGATCCGTAACAACCCTGTGCCCGGAACCCCCGCGGCCAAGGCGAAGGCCGAGCGCGATGCCCGCCACGGCAAGACCCCGCCGGCCATCGAGTCTTCCGACACGATCGTGATCGAGAAGGAACAGAAGCCCCCGGCCCGGCAGCAGCCCAAGAACAAGCCTCGTAGCCAACGCAAGAAGAATCCAGGCACGCCTCCAGGGAAGAAGAAGCCCCCTGCGAGCCCGACCGACAACAACCCCTTGAATCCTGACGACAAGAACGGTGACGACAAGTGAGCACTCACGCAGACAAGCTTGAACGCGAAGGCGATATCGCTGCCGATTTCCTCGAGGGACTCCTCGATATCGCCGACTTCGACGGCGACATCGACATGGACGTCGATGGTGACCGCGCCGCGGTGTCGATCGTCGGTGGCGATCTTCAGGACCTCGTGGGTCGGGGCGGCGAAGTCCTGGACGCACTCCAGGAGCTGACCCGACTCGCTGTCTACCGCGAGACGGGTGAGCGCAGCCGGCTGATGCTTGACGTCGCCGGCTACCGGGCAGGCCGCAAGGCCGAACTCGTCGAGATCGCGGACGAAGCGATCGCCCAGGTCAACACCGACGGTGAGCCGGTCAAGCTCGACCCGATGACGCCGTTCGAGCGCAAGGTGGTTCATGACGCGATTGCCGCTGCCGGACTGACGAGCGAGTCCGAGGGCGTCGAGCCCCGCCGCTTCGTCGTCGTGCTTCCTGCTCCGAGCGAGTCTGACTCAAACGAGTGATGGCGTGACTGTTTCACGTGAAACACCTCCACCGCCCGGCGCGGTGGAGGTGTTTTCGTCTCACCTTCCTCTTGCCCAGCGTTACGTGGAGTCTTTGGCCTCGGATGGTGTGGTCCGCGGGCTGATAGGTCCCCGCGAGGTACCTCGACTGTGGGATCGGCACATCCTCAACTCCGCTGTCGTGGTCCCCCGCGTCCCGCTGGGCGCCACAGTCGCCGATGTCGGTACGGGCGCCGGCCTGCCGGGACTCGTGTGGGCAATTGCCCGGCCGGACCTGGAGATCACCCTGATCGAGCCGCTGCTGCGACGTACGACGTACCTCGAGGAAATCAGCTCTGAACTGGGGCTTTCCAATGTCCGGGTGCTTCGTGGCCGGGCAGAAGAGGTGCACGAGGAGTTCGATGTGGTGACGGCTCGCGCTGTGGCCGCACTCGAGAAACTGGGTCGCTGGTGTATGCCTCTGGTCCGAAAAGGCGGTGTTTTCCTCGCTCTCAAGGGCCAGAGTGCCCAGCAAGAGGTGGAATCCGCGACCAAGGTGCTGAGGAAGCTCGGTGCGACGTCTATCGTGGTCACTACGTACGGGGATCTCGAGGTCCCCACCACCGTCGTGGAGGTCACCAAGTGAGTGCTGTGCAAGCCGACGTTGTCCAAGGTTTGGGCTGGCCGGTCGCACCGCTCCCCTCCCCACAGCCCGTGGGCTGGCAAGAGCCTGTTTCACGTGAAACCAAAGACGGGAATCAAGAGTGAGTGACTACGGACCCGCGCCCGCGGGCGCCTACAGCCGCGGAGCCGACCGCGGTATGGGGTTCGGTGGCGACGGTGGAACCCCATTGGCGACCGAAGCCCAAGAGCACATCTACCTGCACGAACGCGTTCAGGCGGCCTCGGAGTTCCCGAGGCCCGATGAGACGCGGATCTTCGTGGTAGCGAATCAAAAGGGTGGCGTCGGCAAGACCACGACGACCGTCAACGTCGCGGCCGCCCTGGCTTCCCGAGGACTCCAGGTGCTGGTCGTCGACCTCGATCCGCAGGGAAATGCCTCGACGGCCCTGAACATCGAGCACACCGAGGGAACTCCGGGTGTCTACGAGGCCCTTGTCGAGGGTCGACCCATGGGCGAACTCGTACAACCATGCCCCGAAGTCGAAGGCCTGACCGTTCTCCCTGCCTCAATCGACCTCGCCGGCGCCGAAATCGAGCTGGTCTCGCTCGTTGCGCGTGAAACCCGCCTCGACAAGGCACTTCAGGCGTACCTGCAGGGTCGCGAGGCGGCGGGTGCCCGCATCGACTATGTGCTCATCGACTGCCCCCCTTCGCTGGGCCTGCTCACGATCAACGCGATGGTCGCCGGCCGGGAGGTACTGATCCCGATCCAGTGCGAGTACTACGCGCTCGAGGGTCTCGGCCAGCTGATTCGCAGCATTGAGCTGATCAGGGCACATCTCAACCCCCACCTCAAGATCTCGACGATCCTGCTCACGATGTACGACGCGCGGACCAAACTCTCGGCCGGAGTCGCCGAGGACGTGCGTCACCACTTCGCCGACAGCGTGCTCAAGACCGCGATCCCCCGCTCAGTGCGCATTTCCGAGGCGCCCAGCTACCGGCAGACAGTTCTGACGTATGACGGCAGTTCCTCGGGTGCGTTGTCCTACCTCGAGGCGGCCCGTGAAATCACTGAGGCACTGACGAAGGAGCAACAGTCATGAGCGGACGCCGCGGCCTGGGCCGAGGACTCGAAGCACTCATCCCGTCGACGCCGGCCGAAGCCCGGGAGAGCGGACTGAAAGAGATCGTGGGCGCCCGCTATGCCGATCTCCCGATCTCACAGATCGTCCCCAATCGCCGCCAGCCCCGCCAGGTGTTCGATGAGGACGACATGGCAGAGCTCGTTCATTCGATCAAGGAGGTCGGACTGCTCCAGCCGATCGTCGTCCGTGCGGTCGGGGAGAAGCAGTTCGAGCTGATCATGGGCGAACGTCGCTGGAGGGCCTGCCAGAAGGCGGGACTCGACTCGATCGGTGCGATCGTGCGCGACACGTCCGATGAGGACCTTCTGCGCGATGCCCTGTTGGAGAACCTCCACCGATCACAGCTCAACCCGCTCGAAGAGGCATCGGCTTATCAGGCGCTGCTCGAGGACTTCGGCTGCACTCACGAAGAGCTCGCCGAACGGATCGGTCGTTCACGACCCCAGATCAGCAACACCCTGCGACTGCTCAAGCTCACCCCGGCGGTCCAGCGTCGAGTCGCCGCCGGCGTCCTGTCGGCGGGTCATGCGCGGGCCCTGGTCTCGGTCTCGAACCCCGAGATCCAGGATCGGCTGGCGACCCGAGTCATCGCCGAGGGATTGTCCGTACGGGCACTCGAAGAGATCGTCACAGTCGGACCGAGCACGTCGTCGACGTCGTCCAGGCGAACCAGCCCGGCGATGTCGGCACCGAGGCTGGCCGATCTGGCGACACGTTTGTCGGAGCGCTTCGAGACCCGGGTCAAGGTCGACCTCGGTCGATCGAAGGGCAAGGTCACGGTCGAGTTCGCAACGCTCGAGGACCTCGAGCGGATCGTTCAGATCATGGACCCGCGGCAGCCCTGAACAACCCCATACATACAAAGAAACAAGTCGACAAATATATTTGTCGACTTGTTTCTTTTTGATGTAAGGCCTGATCAGGCCCGGTGCTCAGGCGTATTCGTTGAGGTCCGAGAGGATCGCGGACTTCGGGCGAACTCCCACGATCGACTTGACGACTTCGCCGCCGACGTAGAGGTTCATGGTCGGAAGACCGGTCACGCGGTACTGCGCTGGGGTGACGGGATTGGCGTCAGCGTCCATCTTGAGGATCGTGAGCTTCTCGCCCTTCTCGAGTTGGATCTCTTCGAGGATCGGCGCGAGCTGGCGGCACGGACCGCACCAGCTGGCCCAGAAATCGACGAGGACGGGGCCCTCGGCGCCGAGTACCTTCTCGGCGAAATCAGCGTCGGTGACTGCTGCGATGTTTCCCACTTTTGGCTCCTTGAGGTCTACTGACTGATTCAACAACGATGCGTGCCCAAAGATTCCGGCACGGCGACGGGGGACTTACTTGGCGAGGTGCTCGAGATCGGAGAGGTAGCGCTCGGCGTCCAGAGAGGCCGCACAACCGGTGCCGGCAGCCGTGATGGCCTGACGGTAGGTGTGGTCGACCAGGTCGCCGCTGGCGAAGACACCGGCGATGTTGGTGGCGGTCGATCCGGGCTGGACGATGACATAGCCCTCGTCGTCGAGCTCGACCTGGCCCTTGAGGAGCTCGGAGCGAGGATCGTGGCCGATCGCGATGAACAGGCCGGACGCCTCGATGCGGCGAAGTTCGCCGGTTTGTGTGTCCTTGAGTGTGATGCCCTCGAGCTTGTCATCGCCGTGAAGTTCGGCGACCTCGGAGTTCCAGGCGAACTCGATCTTGTCGTTGGCCAGCGCACGGTCCTGCATGATCTTGCTCGCGCGAAGCTCGTCGCGGCGGTGGATCAGCGTGACCTTGTCGGCGAAGCGCGTGAGGAACGTTGCTTCCTCGACGGCGGAGTCGCCACCGCCGATGACGGCGATGTTCTGGTTGCGGAAGAAGAAGCCGTCACAGGTCGCACACCAGCTGACGCCGTGCCCGGAGAGACGATCCTCGCCCTCGATCTCGAGCTTGCGATAGCCCGAGCCCATCGAGAGTATGACCGCCTTGGCCTTGTATTGGGTGCCGTCGGCGAGGCTGACGGTCTTGATGTCGCCCTGGAGGTCGACGGCCGTGACGTCATCGGAGATCAGCTCGGCGCCGAAGCGCTCGGCCTGGGCACGGAACTTGTCCATGAGGTCGGGGCCCATGATGCCGTCGGGGAAGCCCGGGTAGTTCTCCACGTCGGTCGTGTTCATCAGTGCGCCGCCGGCCGTCACAGAGCCCTCGAAGACCAAGGGATTGAGATTGGCGCGCGCGGCATACACGGCTGCCGTGTAGCCCGAGGGGCCGGAGCCGATGATGATGACATTGCGTACGTCGTCGCTCATAGAAGTTCTTTCGTCGTCATGCTGGTAGAACAAATCCTAGGGCGTCGATAATTCCCCGGGACCACCGTGCCGTCGGACACGCTCAGGACTTGCCGCGAACCGTGATTTCCCTGATTTCACCGCGGAAAGCGCCATCGGACACTTCGGGCAGTTTGGTCATCCAGATCACGAGGTGACGCGTGAGAATCCCGGCTGGGAGGGTCACGGTCGAGTCGCGGCCGGAGTTGGCGACGACGGCGA
>OUNO010039003.1_pt1 | contig 11497 bp, 7 predicted proteins | sample 1779811 | NCBI WGS metagenome assembly OUNO01 (sample SAMEA3914804, study PRJEB12502) | metagenome | biome: forest; material: soil | place: Canada | collected 2010-06-25 | depth 0.3 m
CCGCGGCCGAGGTGCTCGGCCCATTCAAGCACGCCGTGTGCTTGGGCGTGCACGGCGAACGTCAGGATCTGCTCGGCATCTTGCTCGTGGTCGACGACCGTGTGCGCGATGCTTTTTCTCCGGACGAAGTGGCCTTGCTCGAATCGCTCGCCGTACAAGCGGGCGTCGTGATCGAGAACTCGCGCCAATACCGGCGCATGCAGGAACGCGATCGCCTCGCCGCGCTTGGCCAAATGGCGGCGGGCCTCGCGCACGAGGTGAAGAACCCGCTCGGTGCGATCAAGGGCGCCGCGCAGCTCCTGGGCGACCCGAGCCAAGACGTGAAGCTCGGCAAGGCGGACCTCGAGTTCGTGAGCATCATCTTGGAAGAGGTCGAGCGTTTGGATCGCGTCGTCGGCTCGGTGCTCGACTACGCGCGTCCCTCCAAGGGCGACGCAGGCGCCGTGGACGTGAATGCGGTCGTGAAGCGCACGCTGACGGTGCTCGCCTCCGACCGTACCGAGGAGTGCGTGCTGCGTACCGAGCTCACCGAGAGCCTGCCGCCGGTGCGCGCCGATGCCGAGCAGCTGCGTCAGGTATTGATCAACCTGATCCGCAACGCGGTTCAAGCCATGGGCGGTCACGGTACGGTTCAGGTCATCACGCGCCGCCGCACCGAGCGCGCTTCGACCGTCGCTCGCGATTCGGCCATCGTGCCCCAATCGGACTGGATCGAGATTGCCGTGCGCGACGAAGGCCCGGGCATTGCGCCACAGGTTCAGAAAAACCTGTTCGTGCCGTTTTTCACCACCAAGGACCGGGGTACCGGCCTGGGCCTCGCGATCAGCCAGCGGGTCGTGGAAGAGATGGGCGGCCGGATCGAGGTCGTGTCGCGCCCTGGAGCCGGATCTACCTTTTCGCTGGTCTTGCCAGCGGTCGCCGAGGCCCATGTCTCCCCCCGACCGCCCGCCAGCCAGGCCCAACACCTCCGTGACGACGCCCCCGCGTCACCCAGGCTTAGCGCCGGGCCGGTCTTGTCCGTACCCTCAGGGCCGGGGCGCGCTTGACCCGTTCTTCCTAGGCAACCTATGATTTTTTCCTCCGACTTCCAGTGCTTGCCCGCATCGAGCCCTGAGTCATCCCCCCGCACGCGACCATGACCAAGCGCTTCGCCCCCAAACCGAGCGGCACCGACCCCGGCGCAAGTGAGCTTCGCTACGGGCTGCGGTTCATCTCGGGCAAGTACCAGGGCGGTGAGTACCCGCTCGGTGAGGGCCAGGAGATCGTGGTCGGGCGTTCGAGCGAGCTCGACATGGTGCTCGTCGAAGAGATGGTGTCGCGCAAGCACGCGCGCATCGCGCTGACCGACGGCGTGATCACGATCGAAGATTTGGGTTCCACCAACGGCACGTTCGTCAACGGCGAGAAGGTCGACCAGGGCACCTTGAAAGAAGGTGACCGCGTGTTGATCGGCACCAACATCTTGAAGGTGATGGGCATCGCACAAGACGGCGATCAGAAGCTCGACCTCAAGGCGGCCGCTGCGGGTCGCGTCACTGCGCGGCAACGCATGAGCCGCGTGGGCGACGAGCCGCCGCGTATGTCGGGTAACCTGGAAGAGATCCCGCTGCCCGATCTGCTGCAGCTGTTCGGCACTTCGAAGAAGAATGGCGTGCTCGTGTTGCGCACCGAGAACCGTGAGGGGCGCATCTACCTGGCCGAAGGCAGAGTGCGCTTCGCGACGATCGACGCCATGGAAGGCGTGCCGCCGCTCAAGGCCGTGTACCGAATGCTCGATTGGCACGAGGGCGTATTTTCGCTCGATCCGCCGGATTCGCGCGAGTTCGAAAATCCGGTCGACGCCAGCGCTCAGGAAATCCTGATGGAGGGCATTCGCCAGCAGGATGAGTTCAACAACCTGCGCGGGCGTTTGCCGGCGCTCGACAAGCGGTTGGTGTTGAAGCTGCCGCTCGAGCCGAAATTGCACGATCTTTCAGCGACCGAGCTGGACCTCGTACAAGCGGTGCTGAACAGCCCCTCGCTCGAGGTGGTGTTCGACTCCGTGCCGGGCACCGATCTCGAGACCGGCCACGCCCTGCAGTCGCTCGTGCAGCGCGGCTACTTGGAATCCGGCGAGTGACCGGGGCCCGCCCCGCGCGGTAGCCCACTCGCCGACAGCTCCTGCAGCTCGCGTTTGAGATCCGGGTCGGATTCGAGCAACGAGGCTTCGCGCAGCAGGTGAGCGAGCAGCGGCCATTGCGGATGCTCGTCGCGTAGGTTCTTCACGGTCACGAGCGCGCCGCGGCGCACGGGGAGCTCGGCATACTCCAAGTACGCGCCCAGCGCGCGCACCACGTCGCGTTCGGCGTGCACCGTGGTGCCCATCATCTTGGAGATCGGCCCGTCGCCGAGCTCGAAGCTTTCGCGATCGAACGGCCGTTTCAAATCGTGCAGCGCGCGGTTGGGCCACTTTGCGCTGGGAGAGGGGCGGGGCGCGGTTTGCGGGGTCGGCCCGGGCGCGCCGCCGTCGTGCAGCAATCGCTTTTGAGAGAGCTCGGCGAGCGACAGAAAGCGCACGCGCTCCGAGAAGCGCGCCAGCGCTAGCGCCGCTGCGGCCAGAGTCGGCAACGCCTGATCGGCCGCATCACCGACCGCGCCCAGCTTGTCGAGCGCGCCCTGAGCCGCGATGCACAGCTCGACGTCGGCCTTTTCCTTCAACGTGGCCTTGCAATCGCCGAGGTTCGGCTTGCTCTGCCAGCGCTGATGAGCGCGCTCCAGCTCCTGCGTGAAATGCGAGCCACGTGCGTTCACCTCGTAACTGCTGGCCGGAGCTGCGGCCGAGGCGGACGCCTGGGGCTTCGCTGAGTGGTCGTCGTGTCGGCAGCCCAAAAGCGCGAGCGCGCCGAGCGCTGCCCAGAGCGAGGCAGCTCGGCAGCGACCGCCGCCACGACAACCAGCGCTGCTCGCTCGCCGGCTCAGTACACGCCGCGCCAATTGGGACCGTAGAAGCCGAGCTGCGAGGCCGTCATGTGCATGTAGTCGAGCACGCTCTTGTAGTTCGTGACACGCAGGGCGAAGGCCGTGCTGGTTTGGATCGGTTGCCCGACGCAATACGTCACGCCGGTGGGGCACGCGGTGTTGTCTGCGTAGCGCTGCACCGTCAGCTCACCCGTGGGATTCACGACCGTCGTGTCGACTTGATACGCCTGCGCGGTCAACGTGTTCATCCACTCCAAGACGCGGGCGGCGATGCCGCGCTGCACGGTCTTGCCGTCGATCACTTCGGTGCCGTAGCTGTGCGCTAGGTACAGCTGTCCGCTCTGCGGATCGCGCCAGGCAATGGTCTCGGTATCCGGGAAGCCGGGCGCTGTTTCCACGCCGATTTGCCAGATGCGCATCATGTCGACCCAGTTCAGCTTCCAGCTCTCGGGCAGGTTCAACATCGCGAAATACGCTATGAATTTGTGGATTTCGAAGCCCACCTCGGGGTCGATGGCCAAGGATTCCTTGGGGGGAGCGGCCGAGGGCACGCTGTTGCCGCTCGGAAATTCCTGACAGTACAGATGCCCCTGCGTCGGCCAGCACATCTGCGACGCATCCTTCGGCCACCAGGCGCGGAAGCCCATCGGCTGCGTGAGCGCGCCGCTTGCGTCCACGTTCGGCTTGCCTTTGGTGCTGGCCACGCGCCAGCCCTTGATGTCTTCGTCTTCCGTGAGCGAGTTGGCCAGCAAGCGCCGCACGCCCTCGGGGAACAGCGTCGCGAAGCTGGTGTTTCGGTAACGGCCGTCTTGGAAGTCGTCACGCGACTCGCTGATGAAGCGATCCTCCGAGTCGGTGAGCAGGTACGTCATCAGTGTCTTGTCGTAGTACGAGCCGACGTTGTAGTCGTAGTCGACGGAGTAGTAGGCCTTGGTGCGGTCGAACGAGTTGTTCAGCAGGCGCCCGCCCCAGCTCACGTCGACGCCGATTCCGGTCGAGCCATCCGGCACCATCAGACTGATGCTCGAGGTCATGTCGACGCCGGGATTTTGATCCGTCGAACGAAGCAGCGTGGTCTTGAATGGGCTCCAAGCCGTATCGCCGAAGTGCGCGCCCGAATTGGGGCGCGTCAGGATGCGCGCGAAGTGATCGAACACCATCGACGAAGCGAGCGCGGCAGACTTGAATTGGCCGTCGTTCGCGGTCAGCTGATCGAACAACCCCGAGGCCTGGAAAAGCTCGTTGTACAGGCCGAAACCCTTGGTGATTTCCTTCAGCTTGGCGTTGTAGCGGTTGAATCCGCGCATGAATGCCTTGCGCAGGCTGAAGGTGGTTCGATTCCTGCGGTAGTCGTCGAACAGGTAGCGGTCCTCGAACTCGCTGATCATGTAATGAGCCACTTCGTAGGCGTCGGCGCCGTTGTCGTCACGCAGCACCGGCAAGTTGCCGATGTCCGCGTAGTTGTCGGTGCCGAACATGTACGGGCGCCGTACGCGACCGAGCGCGTCGAAGTTCCGCTGGATGTTGCTGCCGATCGCCGGCTCCTGCACGAAGCCGCCGGTGTCCGGCTGTAGCTCGCGGTACGGCACGTAGTCGGTCGGGATGCCGGTGCACACGCTGTGCGCCACGATGCCGCTGTCGAACTCGGGGCTGTACACGCCGTCTTTGGCTGCGTCGTAGCCTGCGGGCGGACTCGTATCGACGTCCTGACAGTCCCGAATCAGGTTCATGTGCGCGTTCAGCTGCGAGTAATGAAAGTCCGACTGGTTGTTGGTGTAGATCGGGCCAATCAGGCCGCCGAAGCCATCCAGCAGCGAGTGCAGCGTGGCGCCGTTCGGCGAGCAGGCAGGGCCGGTCGCAGCTCCGCCCAATGGGGTCGAGCCGCCGGGGCGGCATTGCACTGCAGCGGGCTCGTCCCAAACATCGGCGACGTCGGCGTAGGCGAGGCGCACCGCGGCGCGGTCGTACGGGCCGATGCCGAGCGTGTCTTGTGCCAAATCCCCCGGGTAATCCATGACCGAGGTCTGCTCCCAGCGCCAGATCAAGCCATCGCGCTCGGCAGGAGTGACCGGGTCGAGCCAACGCGGACCGGTGCAGCTCGAGCCGTCGGTCGTGGCGGTGGTGCAGACCTTGGTTTGGGCGCCATTCTGAGTGCGCAGTTGCCAGTACTGCGGGCGGAAGTTGAGCGCGTCGAATGACGACGTGAACTGATGCCGGAGCCCCATGGAATGGCCGAGCTCGTGCTCCAAGACGCCGACCGTGATGTGGCGACGAATGAAGTCGTGCCACTTCTCGTTGCGCTCGGCGACCTTGGCTGCGGATGCCTGGACGCCGGGCGTCGACGGGTCTTCGTCTTGCAGCGGGAACTTGGTGTTCATGATCGCGGCCCACCCCGCCATGCTGCTCGGCTCGGGCGCTTCTTCCATGCATTGCCCGAGACCCGCCAAACGGACCTGACGCTGCTGCTCGAAGTCGAGCATGAACTGCGCGAAGTTGCCGCGCAGCGGCGAGCCCATGTTCAGACCGATATCGGTGGGCTGCGCGCTCGGGTCGAGGCCCGCCAATTGCAGATACGGCGCGGTCATCAGCTGCGACTCGATGGGCGAGCCGCGCGATGCGCTGAGCCGACCATCGATCGCGGCGTTGCCTGTGCCGAGCACACTCGCGCCGTATTTTTGGCGCGTCGCGGACTCCGCCCAATCGGCGAGGCCTTGTGCGCCGATGCCCAAGTTGGGCGCTAGGACCTTGCTGCCGTCGTTCAGGCGGTTGTCGAGCGCGCCGAGGCGAGCCGCGATCTCGGCCGGATCGAGCACGGGCGGCGTCGATGCCTGCGCATCGGGCGCGCGGGTCACCTGGTTCACGCGCGCCGAGACGTAGCTGGCGGTGGCGACGTCGGTGTTCGTGAGCTCACCCAAGTACCAGCGCATGGCGTCGATTGCGTTTTGCGCCGCCATGTCAGTCACCGAGTTCCACACGTTCACGCTGGCCGCGATCACCTCGCCGGTGATCGGGTCGACGGCATCGACCATGATGCCCCACGGGGAAGCCGACTGCGGCTTCTGGATCAGATTGATCATGTGGTAGCGGAGATCACCCACGCGCGCGAGCAAGCCGGGCGTCCCGCAAGAGGCGTCGTCGCCCGCGATCACCGGGTTGTGGCAGAGCACGAACACCTTCGGGACGACCTTCAGCGCGCCCTCGAGGGTCGGGTCATAAGCCTTCTTGCAGTCGCCGATCACGGTCGCGGTCACGCCGCCCGACACGCGAATGCACTCGGTATAACGCGCAGTTTGTGCCGCCTGGCGCAGCGCTTCGTCCCACTGGCTGAGCGCCTTGGCCGAGTCGTCGAACAAGGTCGGGTCGCTCTCCGGACCGAAGTAGAAGGGCGTGGTCTTCGTTTGACGCTCCGAGTACGGCAGCGTGCAGGCGTGGCTGAATTGGTCGCAGCGCGAGCCGGCACCCGCGTTCTGGCATTCGTCGTCCGTGCCGTCGGGGGTCGCGCTGCCGTCGCCGGCGATTTCGTCCCGCGAGGGGAGAGCGCCCACGGGCGTGGTCTGATCGGTGTAGCAGGCCATCACCTGACCTTGCGCGTCGTGATAGTGGCTCTGTGCCCAAATGTTGTGACGCGATACGAAGCGGTACCACTTGTCGTCGACTACTCCGTAGTTGCGATCGTAGCCGAGGCGATCGGGGCTGACCGTGCCGGTCGTGAACATGCCGAACATCGCCATGCGCTGGCCGTCCCAATGTACGGGCTCGTAGTCGTCGCTGACCACCTGCCGGAAGGACAAACGCACCTTCACCTCGCTCGGGTTGCAATTGCCGACCGGACCCGTGCCGCCGAAGAAATCCGGCGTGAGGAAGCACGCCGGCAGATTGCCGAAGGGCGTGTACACCGTCTGCGGCGTCACGAAGAGCTTGTTGGTGATGTCGAAATAGCCGCTCGTCGCGTCGAACACCGGCGCGTCCGGATCGCTCGGATCCGTCGCAGAATAGGCCACTGGCTCGTACTTGAAGGCGTCATCGAACGCGCTCAGCGCGGCCAGAGTGTCGAGCTGATACGCGTCGGTGATCAGGTTCTGCGACCAATCCACGCGCATGTATTGGCGGGCGTACCAGGGGCTGTCGGTGGTGTTTTCCTCGATGACGTTCAGCTCTTCACCGGTCGTGGTGTTGTAGCTGCGCTTGATGTCGAAGTGACTCTCGATCTTGAACGCGGCCACGATTTGACCGCTGTTCTGATCGGGAGAGGTCGGCGTGCCGTTGCCCGTGGCATCGGCGATGCGTTCGTACGTCAGGCGCGCGAGCAGCAGATCTTCGGTCACCTCGAAGCTGACGCGCGCCATGGTCTGTGCGCCGCTGGCGGTGAACAGCTGATCTTGGGTCGCGCCGTAGTCGACGTCGACGATCGTCGGTCGATAGTAGAACTCCGGGTTGTCGTGCGGGTCCGAGAGATCTTCACCGACGAAGAACGACTTCTTCAGCGCGTTGGCTTGCACGCGATTGATCGGAGGACGTTCGCTCGCGCAACTCGCTACGCCCATTAGCACCAGCACCAGCACCGCACACAGCATCAAGCGACGGATAAAGCTCGCGGACATCGACACTCCTGCTCCCGTAGAAGGGGCGCGTCAGGATACCTTGGAGAATCGCGCAGCGCGCAGCCCACGCGCTGAATTCGATGTCTAAAGGTGAACCGTGCAGGCGACGCGTGCCATGGGTCACCCAAATTGCGTGGTGCCCAATTGTTCAGCAGTTGCGCTCGGTTACCGTTTGGTGTGAGTCCGAAACTCGACGGCGCGTGCGTGTGCTTCGAGGCCTTCGGCGCGTGCGAACGCGGTAATTTTCGGGCCCTGCTCGATCAACGCGTGCGCTTCGTAGTCGATGATCGAGGTGCGCGACACGAAGTCGTAAACGCCGAGCGGCGCACCGTAGCGCGCAGCGCCACCGGTAGGCAGCACGTGCGAAGGCCCCGCGAGGTAGTCACCCGCGGCTTCAGGCGTCATGGCACCGACGAAAATAGCTCCCGCGCGCAAGATGCGATTGGCGAGCGCGCGCGCCTCGACGGTGTGCACGGCGACATGCTCGGCAGCGAGGACATTTGCTACGGCAGCGAGCCCGTCGCGATTCGCCACGACCATTGCGTAGCCATTGTTTCTTACAGAAGTCTCGGCGATCTCGCGACGAGGCAAATCGCTCAGCTGACGGACGAGCTCGATGGCGACGCGTTCGACCAGCGCCGGGTCGTTGGTCACGAGCAGCGGGTAGGCGGCTTCGTCGTGCTCGGCCTGCGAGAGCAGATCGGCGGCGACCAACACGGGATCGGCCGAGTGATCGGCGACGACCAGAATTTCGCTCGGCCCTGCGATGCTGTCGATGTCGACTTCGCCGAAGACCAGGCGCTTGGCGGCGGCGACGTAGATGTTGCCGGGCCCGACGATCTTGTCCACGCGCGGCACGGATTCCGTGCCGTACGCCAAAGCGGCGATGGCTTGCGCGCCGCCAGCATCCAGCAGCGCGTGCACACCGGCCAAATGGCAGGCAGCGCGCACTTCGGGGCTGGTATCGGGGCTCGCCACGATGATCTCGTGCACACCGGCGACTTGCGCGGGCACTGCGCACATCAGCACGCTCGACGGGTAGCGCGCCTTGCCACCGGGCGCGTACACGCCCACGCGTTCGAGCGGCGTGACCCGGCTGCCGAGCGTGACACCCGACTCGGTGTATTCGAAGCCGCCCAACGCCTCGGCTTGGCGTTGGTGATAACGGCGAATGCGCGCCGCCCCTTCGACGAGCGCTTCGGCGACCGGCGCCGCTAAACTGCGGAGCGCAGCTTCACCGCCGTAGTCGCGCTCGAGCCAGGCTTTCGGCAAGCGTTTCTCGAAGCGCTCGACGTAACGCTTCAGGGCCGCGTCGCCCTCAGCGCGCACGGCGGCCAAGATCTCGCGCACGGCCGGCTCCACGCGATCGAGATCGCTCTCGCCTCGGCGCGCCAGGCGCAGCAGCAGTGCGTCGTATTCGGCCGAGCCCTCGGTGACGGTGCTCAGACCTAGGGGCTCGCTCATGTCCAGTGTCCGGCTTTGAGGGCGGCGGGATCGTAGGCGCGGATCTTCGGGCCGAGGGCCTCGCGGAACACCTGCTCGTCGTCCATGTCGATGTCGTCTTCCGGGAAGCCCTTCGCGACGTCCATTCCCACCGCCAAAATGCGGAGGAACATGGCGAAGCTCGAGGCGCACAAGCGCGGCTTCCAAATGTCGGTGCCGCTCATGGCGGTGTACACCGGGCAGTCGCCCTCGGCATCCGGGCTCGACACGTCCAGGAAGTAGGGGTCGCCCAGCAGTGAGCTGTGGGCGATGATGATCCACCCGGCACGCCAGCCATTGGCGGCGGCACCCGAGCGCAGCGCGCCGGATTCAGCGAGCGCGAAGCCCGCTTGCTCCTCGGCCAGGCGCTGTGCAGGGATTAGCTTGATGCGCTCCGCCGGCGTGCGCGTCTCCACGTCTTCCGGATTGGCAGCCAACAAGAACTCGCGGAAGCGCCGAGGCACCTTCAACTGGGCCTTGAGCTGGTCCACCATTGCCGGTTCGGCCTTGCCGAACTTGGCCCGCACGTGGCGTTGAGCGAATGCGTCTCGCAGCGCTGAAATCGATTCGGCCAGATCGCTGTCCAATCTCGCGAACCTTCCGCTGGGCCGAACGTGGACTGACGACGTCGACCAGAGCGCGGACGGAACTGACGTTACCGCCCGGAAAGAGCCAAAGAAGGGGCTTTTTCTACTAGCCCCTGGCACGAAGGCAAGCGGGAATCGCCCCCATGGCGCCCCAAGGCCCACTCTTCAGCATTTGTTCAGGGTCCGGCCGCTCGAAATCTCGCTCCGCTCCCCGAACTGAGCCGCTACTTCAGAACGTGTAGCGCAGAGCCAGGCCTGAAACCCAGGCCAGTGGGGGCTGGCTACTTTGCTCACGTTTGAACGTCGCGGTGTAGTCGCGCACGCCGCCGTGCACGGCCAAGGCCAGGTGCGGGCTCACTTGGTACCATTCGACGCCCAGCTCGCCCGCGAAGTAGAGGTTGAATTGATCGGAGCTGGTGTAGCCGTAGCTTCGCAGCACGTCAGCGGTCACCTCTGCCCCGCCGACGCTGCCCTGCAAGTACAGCCCGACGCGGTCGCTGGCTTTGACGGTACCGCGTAAACCGGCGCCGAACCCCCACAGCGAATAGGTGCGCTCGGGGGGCGGCTGGTGCGCGTAGCCAGTGTTCGAGATCATCAGATCTCCCTCCGCGAACACCATCAGGAAGCGCAGCGGCTCGTAGCCGAACTGCAAGTGGAACCAAGGCGCCACCGGCGAGATGTGCCGCATTTCGCCGAGCTGCCCGAAGGCCCCGATACCGCTCTCGACCACGAAGCCCCTGTGGCGCGGTGGGGGAGGCGGAGCGAGCTCTTCTTCGTCCGCGCCCGAGTCGGTGAGCGGTGGCTTGTCGCCGTTCGCGTCGAGCCACGACACCACTTCGTCGCTGGAGATCGCGCGCTCTTTGGGCTCGGACGCGGCGTGTGCGGCTCGCGCTTCACAGAGCAGCGCACACAAGCCGAGCGTGGCAACGCACCCGAACGCCCCCGGGTAGCGTCTACCGGAGGTCAGGCGGAGCGCACGCATCGCCCTTCAGGCTACTCCATGAAGTCGGCGCGCGTCGACAGGGTAAGCAGCGGGAGACCGGCCGCGCGAATCGTGTCCGCGCCGCCCTCCAAGCGATCGACGAGTGCGATAATTCCCACCACCACCGCACCTGCAGCCTTCAGCGTTTCTACGGCCTTCAAGCTGGAGCCACCCGTGGTCACGACGTCTTCCAAGAGCGCGATGCGCGTGCCGGGCGACAGTGATTTGTCGCCTTCGACGAGTTTCGCCGTGCCGTGATCTTTGCGCGCCTTGCGCACGTAAAAGCCGGTCAGCGGTCGGCCCTTTTGAAAGCTCACCAACGATACGGCGCTGGCCAGCGGACAACCGCCGAGCTCGACGCCGCCCACCGCGTCGCACGCGGGCAGATCATCGAGCGCTTGGAACATCAGCTCACCGACCAGCGCGTGGCCCTCCGCCGTGAGGATCGTTTGCTTGCAGTCGATGAAGAAGTCGCTCTCACGACCCGATGCGAGAATCACGCGCCGTCGTTCGAAGCTGAGCTCACGGAGCAGGTCGATCAGTCGGGCGCGCTTCGTCGGGTCGATCATGGGCCGCGAGCTTAGCCGAGCTCAGTCTTGGCTCTTCTTCTTTTTCGCTTTGGTGCCCTTGCTGATCACGGGCACCACGGGCGGCGGAGGGCGGCGCGGCTCCGGCTTGATCGGTCGGACCGGAGCGAATTCCGTCGCGGGCGCAGCAACCTTCGGCGGGTCTGCCTTGCGCAGCTCGCTGCGCAGCTCTGGTTTCGGCGGGGCCGGCGGCGCTTTCGGAATCGGCGCTGGTGCCGGTGCCGGTTTCGGCTCCGCTTTCGGCGGCGCGACGACTGCACGCGGTGGCGGCGCCAAGCGCGCCGGCGCTGCGGGGCGAGC
>OUNO010124193.1_pt1 | contig 11488 bp, 11 predicted proteins | sample 1779811 | NCBI WGS metagenome assembly OUNO01 (sample SAMEA3914804, study PRJEB12502) | metagenome | biome: forest; material: soil | place: Canada | collected 2010-06-25 | depth 0.3 m
GAGCAGGAGGGCGGCAAGCTCGTGGCCATGACGGGCGACGGCACCAACGACGCGCCCGCCTTGGCGCAGGCCGATGTGGGCGTCGCCATGAACACGGGAACCACGGCGGCCAAGGAGGCCGGCAACATGGTCGACCTCGACTCCAACCCCACGAAGCTCATCGACGTCGTCGAGATCGGCAAGCAACTGCTCATCACCCGGGGATCGCTGACGACGTTCTCGATCGCCAACGACGTGGCTAAGTACTTCGCCATCATCCCGGCGCTGTTCGTGGCGATCTACCCCCAGCTCAACTCGCTGAACATCATGCACCTGCACAGCGCGCAGAGCGCTGTGCTGTCCGCCGTCATCTTCAATGCGCTGGTCATCGTGGCTCTGATCCCACTCGCCCTGCGCGGCGTCAAGTGGCGTCCCTCGGGTGCCGCGGCGATCCTGCGCCGGAATGTCTTCATCTACGGCGTCGGCGGGATCATCGCCCCGTTCATCTTCATCAAGTTGATCGACCTCGTCATCGTGGCGCTGCACGCGTACTAAGGACCTTCATCATGCTCACCCAATTCCGCCGCGGTGCAATCTTCTGCATCATCTGCCTCGTTCTCTTCGGCCTCGTCTTTCCACTGGTCGGCGTGGGGCTGTCCCAGCTCTTCTTCAAGCACCAGGCCGACGGCTCCATCACGGCCAACGGCTCAACCCTGATCGGACAGAACTGGTCCCAGGCCAAGTGCCCGGGCCACCTGCCGGGCAGTTGTGTCTTCCAGGGTCGGCCCGACGCGCTCGGTCCCTACTCGGACGCGAACAGCAAGACACCCAACCCCGCCGGACACCCCGGTGACGACCCGTTGACGGCCAACGGGGTCGCCGGCGAGTCAGGGGCGACGAATCTGGGACCACGCTCGCAGGAGCTGCTCGACTACACGAAGACCCTCATCGCCTACTGGCACCGGCGTGGCGTGAACCCCACCTCCGACCTGGTCACGACGTCAGGCAGCGGTATCGACCCCGACATCACCCCCCAGGACGCGCAGGCCGAGATCCCCATGGTGTCCCGGGCCACCGGTCTCTCGGCGGCGAACCTCCAGCAACTCATCAGCCAGCAGACGACCGGTATGCAGCTGGGCTTCCTCGGCTCGCCCTACGTCAACGTGCTGCAGCTCAACGAGGCGCTGGCCAAGCTCACGTCGTGATCTGCGTCACCACCGCCATTGCGGCGTTGGTGCCACGACGACGGTCGCGGGTGGCCGGCAAGATCGAGTCAGTCGTTTCCTTTCAGCGGCCCTGGGTCCGCACCGACGTCGTTCTGGTCGACGGGACCGGCGCGTTGGTCCTCCGTTTTCACGGCCGGGCCGCCGTGCCCGGGATGGCGGCCGGGGCAATTGTCGTCGCAGAGGGCACTCCGGCGCTCGAGCGGGGCGTCCTCCTGATGCGCAACCCGCTCTACTCGTTCACCGCGGTGGGATGATCGCCGTCGACCAGCTGGTACCCGACGCCAGGGACGGTCTTGAGCAGCCGGCCGTCTTCGTCGGCCATCTTCTTGCGCAGCCGGTGGGTGTAGACCCGCACGTAGTTGGACTCGGCGCCGTAGCCGGGGCCCCACACGTCCTTGAGGATCATGTGGTGGGTGCACACCTTGCCGGCGTGGCGGGCCAGGTAGGCCAAGAGGTCGAACTCCTTGGCCGTGAGCTGCAGGGCGGAACCAGACAGCGTCGCCATGTGATGGACGAGATCGACCTCCAGGTCGCCCACGTCGATCGTGGTGGTGGACGTCTCGTCCCCGTCACGGCGGGCGGCGGCATGGCGCAGCGCGACCCGGAGACGCGCCTCGAGCTCGGCCATGCCGAACGGCTTCGTCACGAAGTCGTCGGCTCCGCTGTCGAGTGCCTCCACCTTGCGCCGCTCGTCGCCGTAGGCCGACAGCACCACGATCGGCACGTTCGAGAATTCGCGCACGCGGCGGCAGACCTCGAGGCCGTCGATGTCGGGCAGGCCGAGATCGAGAATGACGATATCCGGCCCCGCCAGCGCGACCTGGTTGATGGCATCCGATCCCGAATGGGCGATCAGTACGTCGTCACCCCGGGCGGTCAGGCCGATCCGCAGCGCCTTGAGCAGCGACGGATCGTCGTCGACGACGAGCACCTTGGTCACGGCAGCCGCTCAGACCGGCGCCGCGACGCGGGTCTCCGACGGGACCGTGAAGATGACCCGTGCCCCGCCGTCCATGTCGGGGTCGATCCAGATGAGCCCGCCGTGCGCCTCGACGAAGGCCTTGGAGATAGCGAGGCCGAGGCCCGCCCTTCCCCCACCGCCGTTTTGGCTGAACATCTCGAACACGCGCTCCCGGTCTTCCGGCGCGATGCCCGGACCGTCGTCGGCCACCGCGATCTCGACCCGCGCCGCGTTCCCCGGCGCGCGCCGAGCCTCCACCCGGATGACGCTGTCGCGTGGGGACAGCCGCTCGGCGTTCTCGAGCACGTTCGCCAGGACCTGGCTCATGAGGACGTGATCGAGGTGCAGGAACGGCAGGTCGGACGGTGCGTCGATCGCAATGCGGCCGCGCGCCACGAGGCCGCCGAGCAAGGCCACCGCTTCGTCGACCAGGTCGGTGAAGCCGATCGTCGTCGGCCGCAGCTCGAGCGCACCGGCCTCGAGTCGGGTCATGTCGAGGAGATTGGTCACGAGCCGGGCCAGGCGGTCCGACTGCAGCTCGATGAGCTCCAGCAGCTCGGCCCGGTCCTCGATGCTCAAGCGAGTGTCGAGCTGGCGCAGGTTCGAAACAGCGGTCTTGATCGAGGCCAGCGGCGTCCGCAGATCGTGCGAGGCCGCGCCCATGAGAGCGCGGCGCCAACGGTCGATCTCCTCGAGCAGGCGCGTCCGCAGGGCCTGTTCGCTCAGCTGCGCCCGGTCGACCGCCAGTGCCGCCTGGTTGGCGAACGTACCGAGCAGACTCCGTTCGCGCTCCACCAGTTGGACGTCCTGGAGCACGAGCATGCCCACCGGCCGGTGACTCACGACCAGCGCGACCGACACCCGGCGCGGGCCGGCGTGGTCGAGCAGCCCGAGGGAGCGGGTCTCCCCGCCCGACGTCACCGAGGCCACGTCCGCCTCGGTGAGCGGCTGCCCCGCGCTGGCCGCGACCCACAACGCTGCGCCGGCTCCCAGATCACCGCTCTCGCCTTCGGGCAACACCAGCGCCGTCCAGCACGGAGCGAAGACGGATTGCACGGTGGCGACCATGTGCGCCAGCAGTTGCGACAAGGTGAGATCGCCGATCAGCGCCTGGGACAACTCGTACAGCCGTTCGGACTCCTCGGTCCGGCGTTCCGCCTCCTCCCAGGCGCTGCGCAACTTGGCCACGACCTGGGAGACGATCAGCACGACCAGGGTGTAGACCGCGAGTGCGATCCAGTTCTGGGGCGAGCGGATGGTCAGCGCGTCGTAGGGCGGGAGGAAGAAGGCGTCGTAAACGAGGAACCCTCCGAGCGCCCCCACGACGCCGGGAAGGGCGCCGCCGATGACGACACCCACCAGGGCGGGCAGTACGAACACCAACGCCGGAATAGCCACGCTGAGGTGGGCTCGGAATGGGAGCAGCAGGGCCAGCAGCGCACCCAGCCCGGCCAGCGTGACGACGATTGCCAGCGCGGTCCGCTGGTACGTTGCCCTGGGAACAAGCCCGCTTGGTCTGACGTACGCCACAACTCTCCGTTCTTCGGAGCCTGGAGTGAGTGTACCGACGTCCCGACGGGACCCGGCGAAGCGAGGAGGACATGACCGCGAGCACGGGTGAGGACGAGGGCGTACGCCCGACCGGCAAGTTCCGGGTCTACCTGGGAGCGGCGGCCGGCGTCGGCAAGACGGTCGCCATGCTCGATGAGGGGTGGCGGCGCTTCCAGCGCGGGGCGGACGTGGTCATCGGGTTCGTCGAGACCCACAAGCGCCCCTACACCGTGGAGCAGATCCGCGACCTTCCGGTCGTGCCGCGGAAGAAGGTCGCATACCGCGATTCGCAGTGGGAGGAGATGGACGTCGACGCGGTACTGGCCCGCAATCCCAAGGTGGTGCTGATCGACGAGCTGGCCCACACCAACGTGCCCGGCTCGGGGCGTCACGGGAAGCGGTGGGAGGACGTGCTCGAGATACTCGACGCCGGCATCGCGGTGATCACAACGGTCAACGTCCAGCACATCGAGTCGCTGGCCGATGCCGTCGAGCGGATCACCGGCGTGGGTGTGCGCGAGCGGGTGCCCGACTGGGTGGTGCGGCGGGCTGATCAGCTGGAGCTGATCGACTCCTCGGCCGACCAGCTCCGGCGGCGCATGCTGCACGGCAACATCTACCCGGAGCCAAAGGTCCCGGCCGCCCTGAACGGGTTTTTCCGCGCCGAGAACCTCGTGGCGTTGCGCGAGCTGGCCTTGCGCTTCGTGGCTGACGAGACGGAGGAGGAGCTCCTCGAGTACCTCCGCTCCAAGGGTGCGGCAGGCGAATTGTGGGAGACCAATGAGCGCATCTTGGTGGCCGTCACAGGGGCGCCGGGCAACGCAGCCGTGATCAGGCGGGCGGCGCGCATGGCTGCCCGGATCAAGGCTCCGCTGATCGCCATCCATGTGGTCTCCGGCGACACCGACGCCACGCAGAGCGGCACGGCCGAGCTGGAGGAGCTGGTGAAAGCGGTCGGCGGCACCTGGCAACGGGCGGAGGGGGACGACGTGGCCAAGACGATCTTCACCGCCGCGGTCGACCAGCAGATCACCCAGATCGTCGTCGGGACGTCGCGGATGACGCGCTGGCAGTCCATGACGCGGGCGTCGGTCATTCAGCAGATCCTGCGGATGGCGTCGGAAAATGACATCGACGTGCACGTCATCGCAAGGCGCGACGAGCCGAACGGTCGCCCCGCCGCGGACGATGACGGCTAAGCGCCCGACAGATCGGCGAAGGCGGCGTCTGCCGCCGTGCTCGCCGCCAGCTGCATGCAACGGTTGAGGTGAGCGAGGGCCTTGGCGCGGCGGGGGTCGCGGGCGAGGTACTTGGCCACGGCGACCGGGTCGGCCGACCCGTCCGGCTTGCTCAGGGAGAACACGGCTTGGTCCACGATGTGCTCGTCCGGGCGGTCACTAATGCCCCGGTAGACCGACCAGTCGACACCGGCGGCCTCGCACACTTCTGCCACAGCGGCCGCTTCCATGTCCACTGCGCCGAATCCCCGCGCGACGATCGGCTGCCACACGTCGTCGTCATCGAAGAGCCCATCCGTGGTCATCAGCGCGCCGGAGGCCTCTCGCGGTGGGATCGGATGGGCGTCGAATACGGGCCCGTCGGGGTAGAGCTGAACCCGTTCGGGGACCATGAGCGCACCCACCGGGAGGGCGGGATCGAGTCCGCCGGCGATCCCGACCACCATGACGTGATCGATCGACCCGGCCGACAGGGCGCGCTCGGTGGCCTCGCGAGCCAAGGCCGGACCCATGCCTGTCACCAACGAGCCGACCCACCACACTCCTGCGTTCCCGGCATGCGAGAACACCTCGTCCCCGGACGTGGCCTTCAGTCCGAACGACTTCACGATCGCCTTGAGTTCGGGTTGCATCGGGGCGAGGACCGCGACCCGTTTCGTGGTGGCTGTCACTCCGTCATCATGCCCGATCGTTCACTAGCGTGGGCGGCCCAGCCAGCGAGAGGAGTGCCATGCCCAGCGCCGAACAGGTCGTGAGGGATTTTTGCGCCGCGGCGAGCACGCGGGACCCCGAGGTCCTGCGCGGCTTCTTCTCCGACGACGTCGTTTACCACAACATCCCGATGGAGCCGGCCGAGGGGATCGAGGCCACCATGGCGGTGATCAACATGTTCGTCGGGATGTGCGATGCCCTGGAGTTCGAGGTGCACCATCTGGCCAGTGACGGGGCCACGGTGCTGACCGAGCGCACGGACATCTTCACGCTCAAGGGGAAGGCCGCACCCCTGCCCGTCATGGGTGCTTTCCACGTCGCGGACGGGAAGATCACCGCATGGCGGGACTACTTCGACATGGCGCAGGTGACGTCCATGTTCGAAGCGGGGTAGCGGGCATCCTGCGGTCTCAGTAGCTGTGACACCGCCCTGGTGCGTCGGGCGGTCCACCGACGTAACGCGCTTCCCAGGCCAGCTGTACCGCCAGCGGCGCGCTGCCGGCGGTCGGGTACCCATCGAAGTGGTGCCACTCGAGGATTCCGAAGTACCCGGCGTACGGGTTGTTGCGACCGCCCTCCTCACAGATGGCGGTCGCCACCCACGCGGCCGGCATGGTCTGATCCTGGGTCGCCACCGCCTGGAAGAAGGCCAGCTCCCTGAAAAAGGTGGCCTGCTGGACTGCGTTGGCGTAGGTCACCATCTGGGCGACCTTGCGCGCCTGGGAGTAGGACATCAACTTGTCGTTGATGCGCACTGCCTGGGTCGTAGCGGCACCCTGGTGCGAGCTGACCGCCCTGTGGCGGGTCGCCTGTGCCCAGGCAGGACCGCTGCTGAACAGCGACATGAGTACAGCTGGAACGACAACAACAATGACGGCCACCGCCGTCGTGAGTGCAATGCGGATCCGCACGGCACCTCCCTTCGTCGGGCGTGCACTCGGCGCACGCCTGGCTCTGCTCGGTGTGGGGCGGGCTCCGGCCAAATGCATTCGCGCCCCGAACGGCGAGCGGGAAGGCGTCGTCCGTCCTGGCATGTCGCCGCAGGGTGTGCGGCCGGTTGTGTACAGCCCTCGAATGTGTTGCTCGGTGTTATCCTCATTTCGGGGCCCCGACACGCGGAAGCCCATCGATGGTTCGGTCTTTACAGCCCGCAGACGTAGCGGGTCGTCCAGGGCTCCCAGCCCCGCTGGGAGTACAGCTTGAGTGCGGCCGCGTCTTGCACTGCCGCCGGGTAGTCCTGGGCAGGCGAGGGCAGCCCCGTCAGGCGGTTCCACGTCCCGAACTCGAACTGGTACGCGCCACCGTTGCCCACGGCGTAGTTGCCGCCGGACTCATGTTGACGAATGCAGGCCCAGTCGGCCGTATTGGTGCTCGTCGCGTCCGACACTCCGCCCGATGACGCGGGAGCCGTTGCCACCACTGCGGCGGCCCGTGCAGCCGCTGCCGCTGCTGCTTGCGCGGCAGCCTGTTGCTCTTGCTGCTGTTTCTGCGCCGCGACCGCCTTCAGGTAGGCGATCTCGGTGAGGTATGTCGTAACCTGTCCGGCTTCCACGGCGTCGGCGTAGGTCACCATCGTGGCGGCCTTGCGGGCTTGGGCGTACGACATGAGTTTGTCGTTGATCTCCACCGTCGGGTGTTGGCCGACCGCCTCGTGGCGGGTCAACCGCGTCGAGGCGGCGGAGCTACTGCCGAAAACCGCGAACAAGCTCGCAGGTACGGCGACGACGGCCACGGCCGTCCCTAGTGCAATGCGGATCCGCACGGCACCTCCCTTCGTCGGGCGCGCGAGGCGCGCCAGGCTCTGCTCGGTGTGGGCGGGCTCCGGCCATTGCATTCGCGCCCCGAACGGCGAGCGGGAAGGCGTCGTCCGTTCTGGCTTGGTGCCGCAGGGTGTGCGGCCGGTTGGGTACAGCCCTGGAGTTGTTGCTGGGTGTCGTCCTCAATTCACGGTCCCGGCCTGCCCGCATGCGGGCGCGTCGAGACCTCAGTCGGTCCGGGCGATCCGGGTTGGCTATCTGCTTTCGGTATGCGGCTGGAACTTCGCTCGCAGCATGCACCCGAAAGGTCAATCCGGATTAGCGGACAGCAATTTAACCGACGGCTCCAGGAACCCGTGTGCACGCAGCCGTTAAGGGGCTGAACTGGGGTTTTAACCTCCTCACTTGTGACGAGAATCACAAAGTCCCTGGTCGGAGGGTCGCATTTAGCTCAATGACGGACATAAATTTGGCCTTAATTTCTCGAAAAAGCGTCTGACCAGTAGCAACGCTCATCTTCCAAGAGCCGAAGCACGGTCCTGGGACCCATGCACCGCCGTCGTAACGCTGCGTAGGGTCCCGTGCCGAAGCAGTCGCAACGAGGAGGTCACGGGTGGCACAGAGCATCACGGTCACTGACCAGGACCGCTACACGGTCGCAGGTCTGATCCGTCACCTGGCGCGCCAGCAAGCCGGCGGCGAGATGCTGGTGCAGGGAGCCGAGCGGCGCACCTGGGCCGAGGAATTCGACATGGCCTGCCGCGTGGCACAGGCGGCGCGACGCGACGGGCTCGATGTCGGCGACCGCATCGCGTTTCTCGACCGCAATGGCATCGCGTACTTCGACTTCCTCTTCGGCGGCGCGTTGATCGGTGCCGTGAACGTCGCGGTCAACTGGCGCTTGGCGCCGACGGAGATGGCGGCGATCATCGACGACTCCGGCGCGCCCATCTTGGTCATCCACGCGGACTATCTTCCGGCATTGGCCGACATGGAGAACCGTTTGCCCTCTGTTCGGCGCATCGTCGTCATCGGAGACAGCGCGGCCACCTGTCCCGACCCGCGGTCCGTGTCCTTTGACGGGTGGATCGATGGCTGTCCCGCTGACGACCCGGGCCACGTCGGAGCACCCGATGAGGTGAGCATGCAGTTGTACACCTCTGGGACGACCGGGCTGCCCAAGGGCGTGATGCTGACCAACTCCAACCTCTCCACGGCGATCGCCGTGGCCGGCATCACGTTCCACATCGCCGACGACACCGTGAGCCTGGTCGCCATGCCGCTCTTCCACATCGGCGGGTCAGGCTGGGCGCTGTGCGCAATGTCCCGGGGCGGGCGGTCGATCATTCTGCGCGACGTCGACCCGGCCCTGCTCCTGGAGCTGATCGCGGTCGAGCGGATCACCGAGATGTTCGTGGTGCCTGCCGTCCTGATGGTGCTTCTGGCCACCCCGACGCTGGCCGCAACCGACCTGTCGAGCTTGCGGCTGGTCTTCTACGGCGCGTCCCCCGTCTCCGAAGATGTCCTGGTCAAGTGCATGGCGGCCTTCGGATGTGCCTTCTGCCAGGTCTACGGGATGACCGAGACCACCGGTGCCATTACGGCGCTGGGCTTCGAGGACCACGATCCGGACGGTCCGCGACGCGGCCTCCTGCGCTCTGCCGGCAAACCACACGAGTCGGTGGAGCTGCGGGTGGTGGACCCGGACAGCGGCCGCGACGCCGCGCTCGGAGAGGTGGGAGAGGTCTGGACGCGTTCGCCCTACAACATGAAGGGCTATTGGGGAAAGCCCGAGGAGACGGCCGCGACCATCGACGGCGCTGGCTGGCTCCGCACCGGCGACGCGGGGTACTTCGACGTCGAGGGGTATCTGTACCTGCACGACCGGATCAAGGACATGGTCGTCAGTGGCGGCGAGAACATCTACCCAGCCGAGGTCGAGAACGTGCTGCTCGCATATCCGGCCATCGTCGACGCCGCGGTCATAGGCGTGCCCGATGAGAAGTGGGGGGAGACGGTCAAGGCGATCGTCGTCCTGGCGCCGGGGGAAACGTTCGACGAGGGAGCTGTGATTGCGCACTGCCGCAGCCGACTGGCTCACTACAAGTGCCCGACCTCGGTCGACGCCCGCGATGCCCTGCCGCGCAACCCGTCCGGCAAGATCCTGAAGCGTGAGTTGCGGGCGCCCTATTGGGCCGGCCAGGAACGCTCCATCAACTGAGGGCATGGAATCCGACGCCGAGGATGCGGTCGCGCTGCTGCAACAGGCGACGGGAGAGGCGTACGAGCTGATGGGCCGGCTCCGCGGCGGTGAGACCGGTGCCCACGAGGTGCGGCGCGGTGGCGACGGGACGCGGCTGGTCCTCAAATGGGAGTGGGAGACGGAACCCGACTCGCAGATGTTGCGCCGCGACGGCGTCGACCTGGCGGAGCGCCTTCGGACCGAGGCGGGCTGGCCCGTGCCCCAGCAGAGCATCGTCGAGGCACCGGGATGCCTCCTCGTCCTGCAGGCCTTCATGGCCGGAGACCCGGTCCGCCGGTTCTCGTCAACGATGGCGGATGACCTGTTGGAGCTGCACCACCGCCGGCTCGGCCTGGGTGCCGGGCGTTCCGGCCAGCCCTGGGCGGAGCGTCTGATCCGGACCCTGGTCGTGGGCGGCCGGGGCTATTGCCTCCACGAGCCGCTCCGCCGGTATGACGCCCGGACGGCGTCCCTGGTCGAGGAGGTCGAGGCGTTCGGCGCCCGGGTGGTCCCCGACGACTTCGCCGGCAACGACATCGTCCACTGGGACCTGCACCCCGGCAACCTGCTGCAGCAGGGTGGCGCATTGTCCGCCGTCGTCGACACCGACTTCTGCGTCGTGGGGGATGCAGCCTTCGACCTCGTCACGCTGGCGTTGAGCAGCGGCACGCTGCCGTGCCCGCCGGATGTGCGCCGGGAACTCTTCCACCGGGCGCTCGATCCTCTGCCGCCCCTTCGCCGCACGGCCTACCTGGGCCACCTCTTCGTCCGCGTGTTGGACTGGCCCATCCGGCGCGGCAGCGCCGGCGAGGTGGAGCACTGGCTCACCCAGGTCGAGCGCTGCCGGGCTGCTGGTTACTTCTGAGGGCGGAGCGCGCCGATGCTGCGCGCAGGGTCCTTCGCTACCCGAATGTGAAGTCGTAGGCCTCGACGCCGGGCGAGACGGTCAACGTGAGCTCTCCGGTTTGCAGAACGTTCCCCGAGAACAACGTGTAGAGCTTCGGTATGCCGGAGATCGGCACCGTGGTCAGGTGCCTGCCGTTGTAGGACACCCCGACGCTGCCGTGCCCACTGATGACGAGGTAGACATCGTCCGCGGTGAACTGGAGATCCAGTGTCGCGTTGGAGTCGGCCGTCGCCTCCTCGTTGTTCACCGTCCAGGTGCCGCCGAACGCAAAGCTGTTCGAGGGGATGGTCGCCGGCGCGTGGTACACGATCGCCTTGTTCGGCACCACGGCGGTCCCGACCTCGTCGGTCAGGCGCTCGTCGCCCACATAGCTCTCAGGCGTGATGTCGTTGGTCGGGGTCTTGTCAGGGACCTCTGTCCGGGCGGGGAGGTTGGTGACACCGTTGGCCGAGAGGAGCATCCTGATGTTGTCCTCCATACTGCTGTATCCGCCCTCCCCGAAGTTGTAGGCACGCACGATGCCCGTGGGGTCGATCAGGTAGTCCGCGGGCCAGTACTCGTTGTTGTACGCGTCCCACGTGGCCAGGTTGTTGTCCACCGCCACCGGATAGTCGATGCCGAAGTTGCCCGCCGCGCTCTCGACGTTGGAGACCTCGTGCTCGAAGGCGAATTCGGGTGCCGAGACACCGACCACGACCAACCCGTCGTTCTTGTAGTCGTTGTACCAGCCTTCGACGTGGGGCAGTGCCCGCTGGCAGTTGATGCACGAGTAGGTCCAGAAGTCGACCAGCACCACCTTGCCGCGGAGGTCGCTGAGCGACAGCGGCTTGTCGCCGGGGGTGTTGAACCAGGTGGTGATCCCCGTGAAGTTCGGAGCTCGGCCCAAGTCCGGCAGGTTTGTCTTGTTGGCCATGAA
>OUNO011316769.1_pt1 | contig 11481 bp, 8 predicted proteins | sample 1779811 | NCBI WGS metagenome assembly OUNO01 (sample SAMEA3914804, study PRJEB12502) | metagenome | biome: forest; material: soil | place: Canada | collected 2010-06-25 | depth 0.3 m
CGAGCGCGATGGCGCGGCCCAGCCGCAACGCGAGCTCCGGCGTCATCGGTTCTGCGTTGGCACGGCCGCGGATACCGTCGGTGCCGAAGAGCTTACGTTCACTCATTTTCAGTAAGACGAAGTTACAAAGCGACGGCTGGATCCGTCGGCAAATTCAAGAGTAACGCACGCGCAGCCCCGACCAGGAACGTGGAGCCGGTGACGACGACGACGCCGCGCGGGCCGACCAGCGCGCGCGCTCGTGCCAAGGCTTCACCGACGGAGCCAGCAACCTCACCGGGCAGGTAGTGCGCGAGCTCGTTCGGATCGACGCCTCGGCTGATGGGCGGCGCGACGTACACGCGGTGGCCGGCCACGCCCTCCAACCGCTTCAACATCGCGCGCCAGTTCTTGGTCTCGATCGCGCCGAACACGAGCACGATCTCTTTGCGCGATTCGATGTCGCCCAGCACGCTCGGATCGAGCGCGTGCGAGAGCGCGACCGCGCCGTCGGGGTTGTGCGCACAGTCGAGCAGGGTCAGCTCTTGGCCGCTGCGGTGCAGCAGTTCGTTTCGGCCCGGCCAGGTCGTCTGCTCGATGCCCTGGGCCATCACCTCGGGGGCAATGCCCAACTCGCGCGCGATCGTCACGGCCACCGCCAAGTTCGAACCGACGAGCGCGACGCGCGGGTAGGCGAGGGGCGCGCCCGCGATCGGCTCGGGGCTGGCGAGCTCCACGATCGTTGCGCCGACCGCGGCCGCCTTGGCCTCGATCACCGCGCGCGCCTCGGGATGGATCTTGCCGAGCACGACCTTGGAGCCGGCTTTGATGATGCCCGCTTTTTCACCCGCGATCAGGCCCAGGCTATCGCCCAGGTCGGACATGTGATCGTAGGCGATGCGCGTGATGGCCACGACGCGCGGCGGCGGGAGCACGTTGGTCGCGTCGAGGCGCCCACCGAGGCCCACTTCGATCACGCCCAAATCGACCTTGGCCTCCTTGAAGGCCAGGAACGCAGCCAGCGTGGCGACCTCGAAGAACGTCAGGTCCGGCGCGCGGTCCATGACCCGGTTCAACAGATCGACCAAGAGCTCGTCGCTGATCGGTTGGCCACCGATGTTGATGCGCTCCGCGAAGCGCATCAGGTGCGGCGAAGTGTAGACGCCGACCTTGAGCCCATTGGCGCGAGCGATCGAGGACGTGAACGCCGTCACCGTGCCTTTGCCGTTGGTGCCGGCGACGTGCACGGTCGGGAATGCGCGCTCGGGGTTACCGAACGCGTCGCAGGCGGCCTGCATGCGCTCGAGCCCCAGCTTCTTGCCGAGCGGAATCAGGCGATACAGGCGCTCGAGGGTCGACTTCAAATCCGTCACGTGGCCTCACAACCGAGGTGCGAGAGCAGGAGCCGCAAGCGCTCACGCATCTCGGGGCGCGGCGCGATGGTGTCCACCATGCCGTGCTCGAGCAAAAACTCGGAGCGTTGAAAGCCGGGCGGGAGCTTGGCGTTGATCGTGGCTTCGATCACGCGCGCGCCGGCGAAGCCGATGGTGGCGTTCGGTTCGACCAGGTTGATGTCGCCCAGGAACGCGGTGCTGGCCGCGACGCCGCCCGTGGTCGGGTGCAGGAGCACGCTGATATATGGCTTTTTTACGCTCCTGAAACGGCCCAGGGCGCTCATCGTCTTGGCCATTTGCATCAGGCTCAAGATGCCCTCTTGCATGCGCGCGCCGCCAGAAGCGTGCAGCAGCACCACGGGCAAGCGCTCGGAGGTCGCACGCTCGAACAAGCGGGTGATGCGCTCGCCCACGACGGAGCCCATGCTGCCGCCCATGAACGAAAAGTTATAGGCGCCATAGGCGATCGGAATGTCAGCCAAGCGTGCGCGCCCGATTTCGACGGCTTCGGTGGCACCCGTCGTGGCTTGCGCGCGAGCGATGCGGTCGACGTAGCGCTTGCCGTCTTCGAACTCGAGCGGGTCCGCGGGCAGGATGTGCTCGTCCCAGCGGTCGAGCGCCGCCCCATCCAAGAGCAGCTTGCGCCAATCGGCGCTGCTCATCGGCATGTGATAGCCACACGCCGGACACACATAGAACCGAGAGGCGAGGTCCTCGGCCGTGTTCACGACACCGCAGCCGGTGCATTTGCGGAAGAGGCCTTGACCCACCGAGCGCTTCTCGGTGCTGGTCGACTGTGCGGGGGTACGTTCGGGCAGTGCCACGGTAATTTCGAAACCTAGCAGACGAATGGGGGCCGAGCCTCCCGCAAGCGAGGCCTGCGCGCAACTCGGTTCGTACCCCTTTTTTCTGAGGTGGTGGCGGCAATTGCCCAGGGATCGGGCAGGGATGTGGCAGGGGCGTTGGTTCTCCTTGAGACCCACCGCAAAATCGGGCGAAATCCCGGTCCCATGACGCAAGGGCTCCCCCCGGCCGTCCTCGACCTGAGGGCCCCCCTGATTGGCCGCGACGCAGATCTGCGCCGGCTCGACGCGATCTTCGAGCGGGCGGTGAGCGACGGGGAAGCGCGCGCGGTCACCCTGATCGGCCCCGCGGGCATGGGCAAGACCCGGCTCGCCGACGAGTACCTGCGCAACCGCAAGCCGAGCGAGCCCGCGTTGCGCGCGTTCTGGGGAGTACCGCGCTCGGAGCGACTGGCTTACGGATTGTTCGAGCGCCTCTTGCGTGCGCGCTTCGCCATCGCCGATGGGCTCGAGCGCTCCGCCGCTGCCGCGAAGATTCGGGACGAGCTCGCGCTCGTGCTCGAGGACCGGCGCGTGGGTGACGTCAGCTACTTCTTGGGCGAGCTGATGAACCTGCCGTTCGCGGAGAGTCCGTTGACGCGCGCGGTGGCCGACGATCCGTCGCAAGCACGGCTGATGCGGCGCGCGATCCTACGCAGCTTCGTGGAGAGCGACGCGGAGCGCGGCCCGCTGTGCCTGGTCTGTGAGGACCTGCACGCGGCCGACGAAGATTCGATCGAGCTCTTGCGTTACCTGATCGAGAATCTGAAGGGCCCGATCGTGATCGTGTGCCTGGCGCGCCCCGAGTTTTTGGCGCGGCACGAGGGCTGGCGCGAGATCGGCGGCGCGCGGCACGAGCTGATGGAGCTCGGCTCGGTCAACGCGCACGAGTCGAGCGAGATCATGGCGGCGCTGTTGAGCAAATGCGAAGAGCCCGCACAGCGCTTGGTCGAGGCGGGCGTGGGCATGGCCGGCGGTACGCCGGGCCTGCTCGAGCACATGGTGCGCATCTTCTTCGACGCGGGTGTGTTGAAGGAGCACGACGGCGTTTGGCAGGTCGACCTGGATCGGCTGGCGAACGCCAAGCTGCCGCTGACGGTGGCAGACGCCGTGGCGGCCCGCATTGCCGCCTTGTCGGCGCGCGATCGCCGGCTCCTGGAGCAAGCCGCGGCCATGGGCAGCGTGTTTTGGCTGGGCGGGCTAGTGGCGCTCGGGCGCCTCGATCAGAAGGCCCCCGACTACTGGGAGGTCGATCAGCTCACGGACGTGGCTGACGTCGAGAAGCTACTCACCGATTTGGTGCAACGGGACTACGTGCTGAATTTGCCGGACTCGGCGTTCAGCGGCGAACAAGAATACATCTTCAAGCACAACTTGGAGCGCGAGCGCATCACCCAGCTGACCGCGCCGGCTACGTTGCGCCGCTACCACGGCGCGATCGCCGATTGGCTGGCGCAGAAAGAGACGCTGCGCAGCCAAGAAGAGTACGTGGCGATGCTGGCACGGCACCTGGAGCACGGCGGCTCGCTGACGCGAGCAGCGTTCACTTACTTGGATGCGGGCAACATCGCGCGCCACCAATATGCCGCCAAAAAGGCGCACGATTACTACTCGAAGGGCCTGAGCTTGCTGGGGGACGACGACGCGCGCCGGCGCATCGACGCCCTGCACAACCACGGCGACGTGCTCTTGCTCTTGGGTAAGACCGACGAAGCGCTCTCGGCCTTCCGCGAGATGCACGCGATTGCATTCCGACTCGGGCTGCGTGCCAAGGGCGGAGCCGCGCACAACCGCATCGGCCGCGTGTACCGCGATACGGGCTCGCTCGATCTGGCGCGCGATCACTTGGAGACCGCGCTCGCGCTGTTCGAGAACGTGAACGATTCACGCGGTGTCGCCGCTAGCCACGACGACATCGGCAAATTGTTGTGGATGCGTGGTGAGTACGAGCCTGCGCTGGAAGAGCTCAAAAAGGCGCTCGATATGCGCAAAGAGCATGGTGACGGCCGGTCCATCGCGCTCAGCTTGAACAACATCGGCCTGGTCTGGCGCGACCACGGGCAGCAGGCGCAGGCGCGCGAGGCGCTGGAAGCCGCGCTCAAGATCCGCCGCGAGCTCGACGACCCGCTGGGCAGCGTGGAGAGCTTGAACGATCTCGGCGGACTGGCGCTCGATCAAGGTGAGCACGAGAAAGCACTGCGCTTGTTCGTCGAAGCGCACACGCTCGCCAAGGACGTGGGCGAGCACAATCGCATCGCAGCGGTGCTCACCAGCATCGGTGTGACGCACCAGCGCATGGGCCACAGTGACGAGGCCGTCGTGTACCTGACCCAAGCCGAAGAGCTGTGCGACGAATTGGGCGACAAATTGCACCTGGCCGAGGCCAAGCGCGCGCTGGCCAAGGCCTATCTGGAGCAACGGGAGCTCAAAAAAGCGCGCGAGCTGATCAAGCGCGCGGTCGACCTATTCGGCCAAGTGCGCAGCAAGCCGCACTTGGCGGTCGCCCTGCGCACGCTCGGGGAGGTCACCGGAGCCGGCGCCTGGGGTGAAGGCCACGAAGTGAAGGCGGTCGACTATTTCATGCGCTCGATCGCGATCTGCAAAGAGATCGGCAACGAGCTGGAAGTCGCCCGCAGCTACCAAGCGTTCTCGAGCTACGTGTTCTCGTCCCAGCACTACAAGCACAACGCCGACATCCAGCGCGAAGCGCAAAAACTGAGCGAAATGGCGGACCTGATCTTCGAACGTCACCGGATCCGATCGCGCGCCAGCGTGGCTTGAGCGAGGCACTCCGCCGCGTCGCGAGCTGCGCTGTGAAACCTGCGATCGCCCCTTCAGATCTTGCTCGACGCGCGCGCTCAACTGCGCGAAGTGACGAGCCATGAGTGTTCGCCTTCCATTGCGCGTGAAGAAAGTCGGACCCGTCGACGTGCCGGTGCCGGCATATCAGACGGAGCGGGCGGCGGGGTTGGATCTGAGCGCCGCGCTCGAGAAGCCGGTGCGGCTCGAGCCGGGGCATCGGGCGTTGATTCCGACCGGGCTCGCGTTGGCGATCCCAGATGGTTACGAGGGGCAAGTGCGGCCGCGCTCCGGGCTGGCGCTCAAGTTCGGGATCAGTATCGTCAATACGCCGGGTACGATCGACGCCGATTACCGGGGCATGGTGCAGGTCTGTTTGATCAATCTGGGGCAGGAGCCGTACGTGGTCGAGCCGTTGTCGCGCATTGCGCAGCTCGTGATCTGCCCCGTGCTGCAGGCGGAGCTCGTGCTGGTCGACGAGCTCGACGAGACCGCGCGCGGCGCGGGCGGCTACGGCTCGACCGGCGTCTGAGCGGCGATGCGCGTGTAAAAGTCGCGCAGCTCGCGGGCCACGTCCGCGCGTTCGACGTCGCGCGTGATGATGTGGTGCGAGCGCGGCAAGATCACGACGCGTACGTCGTTCGTGCCCAATAACTGTGCCACGCGCCAGGCATTTCCCACGGGGCAAATGCGATCGAGCGCGCCGTGGATGATCAGCGTGGGGCAGCGTACTTGGCCGAGGCGCTCGCGCAGCAAGCGGCCCGAGCGTTCCAGATCGATCGCGGCGTGCACGGGATCTGCGGTGTACGAGATCTGAGATTTTCGGGCTTCGAGATCGGCGATGTCGGAGCTGCCCTTGCGCATCAGGAAATCCGGAATGCGCAGCACGCCTCCGGCACGCAACGCGAAGCCCAAAGCCGGCCGCAACCAGGCGGCGTTGGCCAACATCACGAGCCCAGCGACGCGCTCGGGGTGGCTGATCGCCACGTGCGCGGCCATCAACGCGCCCAGCGAGAGCCCGGCGGCGATCACCGGGCCTGCGCTCGCTAGCTCGGCGTAAGCGCGATCCGCACCGCTGGTCCAATCGGCGAAGCGTGTCTTGGCCAGGTCACGCGCGTGGCTGCCGTGGCCGGGGAGCGATTCGGCGAGCGCGGCCAGCCCGAGCTCACCCGCGACCTCGGTGCACAGCTCGACCTCGCGCGAGGTGCCGCCAAAGCCGTGGAAAGCAACGACGCCGGGCGCACGCCCGGCGAGTCGGATCGGCTTGGGCAGCGCGCCGTTGAGCGCGCCGACGTCGCTCTTGGCCGCGCTCTTCGGGGCGACCGAGGTCATCCCTCGCCGCGCTTGATGCCGTAAGCGCGCACCTTTTTGTGCAAGTTCGTGCGCTCCACGCCGAGCACGATCGCGGCCTTGGAAATGTTCCAATCGAGCGCTTTGAGCGTCTCGATGATGTACGAGCGCTCGGTGGTCTCGCGGTATTCACGCAAGGTGAGGCGATCGGAGGGCGAGTGGGGCAGGGGCGTGCTCGTGCTGTCGGCCTCGCCGCCCAAATCACTGTTCGCGAGCGCGTGTGCGCCGCTGTCGTCCGGCTCGTCGTCGAAGGGGCTCTCGTGCGGATCTTCGGGCAGGTCGGCGATCGTGATCACGTCGCTGGACAAGATGGCCGCGCGTTCGACCACGTTCTTCAGCTCGCGCACGTTGCCCGGCCACTTGCGCCGCGAAAGGGCCTCGAACACGCTCGGATCGATGCGCTTCACGCGTAGGCCGTTGTCTTTGCAGAAGCCGGACACGAAGGCCTCCGCCAAAATGGCGATGTCCGCCTTGCGCTCGCGCAGGGCCGGCACCCGGATCGGGAACACGTCGAGCCGGAAGAACAGATCCTCGCGGAACGAGCCCTGCTTCACGGCGGCGCCGAGATCTTTGTTGGTCGCGGCCAGCACGCGCACGTCGACGTTGATCACGTGCTCGGACCCGACGCGCACGACCTCGCCGTTTTGCAGCGCGCGCAGCACCTTGGCCTGCGCCGTCAGATCCATGTCCCCGATTTCGTCGAGGAACAGCGTGCCGCCGTGGGCTTGCTCGAAGAAGCCACGTTTGCGCGCCTGGGCGCCCGTAAATGAGCCCTTTTCGTGGCCGAACAGCTCGCTCTCGATCAGCTCACGCGGGATCGCCGCGCAGTTCACCTTCACGAACGGCGCGTCTTTGCGCGGGCTCAGGCGGTGGATGGCGCGGCTCACTAGCTCCTTGCCCGTACCGCTCTCGCCGGTGATGAGCACGCTGGCCTTGGTGGGCGCGACCTTGTCGATGTCTTGGAACAGCTTTTGGATCGGCGCGCTGGTGCCGATCATCTCGTAGCGGGCTTCGAGCTCGCCGCGCATCTGCTCGACGGTGCGGCTCAAGCGCGCGGTGCGAATCGAGTTGCTGACGCTGACCAGCACGCGCTCGCGGTTCAGCGGTTTCTCGAAGAAGTCAGTCGCGCCGAGCTTGATGGCGGCGACGGCGTCGTGCACCGTCGCGTGCCCGCTCACCACGATCACCGGGATTTCGCGGGTCGCCTCGTCGGCGCGCAAGCGTTTCAGTGCCTCGAGCCCGCTGATCCCCGGCAGCTTGAGATCGAAGATCGCGACGTCGACCGGTTCGTCGGGATTGCGCAGGGTCTCCAGCGCCTTCTCGGCGGACTCGGCCTCGAGCACGCGGTAGCCCTCGCCGGTCAGCACCATCTCCAGCGTGCGCCGAATATTTTTCTCGTCGTCGACGACGAGCACGGTCGGGGGAACGGTATTGAGGGCTGACGGATCGGGCATGCGCCTCTGGGACGGAACAGCGGGAGAGAAACGGCGAGCCTAACAGCGCGTCAGGTCGCCAGCTGCTGCAAAAAGCGCTTGGCCGGCACCACGAACGGGCTCTCCGGGTAACGCTCCAGCACCAGCTGCAGCACGGTGCGCGCTTTGAGCCGCTCTTTCTGCTTCATGTACACCTCGGCGAGCAGCACCATGCCCTCGGGCTCCAAGCCGGAATCGGCGTAGGTGCGCAGGGCGTATTGGATGCGCGCCACCGCGGGTGCGAACTTGCCGCGGTCCAAATAGAAGCGCGCCACGTACAGCTCGTGCCGGGCCAACAGGCCCGTGACGACGGCTTGCATGTACTCGAGCTGCGGGGCGTGCTCGCTGTTCGGGTAGTCGTTCAGGAACGAGCGGATGCTGGCGTGCGCGTCGTTCACGTAGGCGAGATCGCGCTCCTCCAACGACGGCAGCAGGAACGAGGCGCTCACCGCGTCGTACTGCGTCATCGTCACTTTGTAGCGGGCGTACGGGATCTCGGGATCGTTCGGGTAGTCATGCACGAACGATTTGTAGCCAGCGGTGGCTTCGGCGAACTTGTCTTGCTCGTAGTCGGCATCGGCCAAGCGCAGCTCGGCCAGGCGCGCGTAGCGGCTGTAGCCGTACTTGCGCTTCACTTCGTTCAGCATTTGCCGAGCGCCTTCCCAATTCTTGGAGTCGAAGGCGTCCATCGCGGCTTCGTAGTCGCGCTTGGCGTTCTCGGAGTAGTCGAGCGGTGTGTTCGAGTGCGCTTCCTTGTCACATCCGGAGAGGCTCGGCAGCAGGCATAGGGCCAAGCCGAGGGGCAGCGCCGAGCAAATGCCGCGCCAGATGTGCGCGCTTCGCGCGTGGGGCTTCGAGATCCGCATCTTCGAAGGCTCTGGTAGTGGCGTTCCGGAACGGGCGCAAGCTCGGAGGCCGGAAAACGGGCGCGCGGGGGGCGGTGCCGAGGCGGTGCCGAGGCGATGCGGGCAGCTCCATGAAAACACGGGACTAGCGTCGCTCGGAACATCGAGTAAAGATGCTCGCCGAGGCAACATGAACGAGCCCGTTCCGATGACCCCTGGTGGCGCGCAGAAGCTGCGCGAAGAACTGGTGCGCCTCAAAGAGGAGCGCCCCAAAATCTCGCGTGCCATCGGCACCGCGCGTGAGCACGGCGATCTGAAAGAGAACGCGGAGTACCACGCGGCCAAGGAGCAGCAGGGCCTGGTCGAGGCTCGGATCAAGGACATCGAGGACAAGCTGTCCCGTGCCGAGGTGATCGACCCGAGCAAGCTATCAGGCGATCGCGTGCGCTTCGGCGCCGTCGTACTGCTCACGAATTTGGACACGGAAGAGGAAAATACATACCAAATCGTGGGTGCTGACGAAGCCGATCTCAAGAACGGCACGATCTCCGTGTCGGCGCCGCTGTCGCGCGCGCTGATCGGCAAGTCGACGGGCGATGAAGTGATCGTGAACCTCCCCGGCGGAACGCGCCGCTACGAAATCGGCAGTATCGAGTTCCGCTGAAGTGGCGTTTTCGCTCAGGCAAGCGAGCGGGCCGCTGCTCGCTCGAGTGGCGCGCGCCTGCTGGGCGGCCTGGTTCGTCGTAGCGACCGAGCTGCTCTGCGCGCTGCTCGGCGCCGGACGCGAGCTGAGCGGCGTGTGGGAAGTGCAGTTCGGCTTGCTCTGGCTGGCCCCCACCGTGCTCGCCGCGGCCGCTGTCGTGGCATTGGTCGGGGCATTTGCCGCGTGGCTGTTCGAGCATGCGGAGCTGCCGGCGATTCGCGGCTTGCTGGGCGCGTTTGCGGCCGTGTTCGGTGTGGTCGTGGCTTTTGGGGTGGGGGGAGGCCGGCACCTCGCGACATTGGGCCAACGCGGTGGCTTCGCGCTGTTCGTGGGGGCGCTGAGCGGCGCGCTGGCCTTCGGCTTGGCGCCCACGCTGGCGCGGCTTTCGCGCACGCGCCCGGGGGCGTGTGTGGCCCTCGTTGGCGTGCTCGGGCTGTTGGCAGAGCTCGTGAATCAGCGCGTGCTCGTGCGGCTGTACCCCGCGTTTCATTTGGGCCTCGCTGCGCTGCTCTTGATCGCGGCGCCGTTCGCGGCCGAAGCCCTGAGCCGCGCGTTCGAGCGGCGCGAAGCGGCGAGGCCCAGCGTCGGCCTGACCGGCGGCACGCTGGCGCTCTGGGCGCTGCTGGCGCTGGCCGTCTTGCCCAGCGCTGAGCGCCTGGCTCACTTCGACAACTTCCGACTCGTGCTGAGCGAGCACGCGCCGATCGCAGGTCGCGCCGTCGAGCTCGCGTCGTTGATTGCGCCTCCGGCGCCCGAGGATGCCGTCGACTGCGACGCGCTCACGCCGCGCGAACGCGCCGAGCACGCAGCGTGCAGCGCGCAGGCAGCCGAGCAGAGCCGGCGCACGCTCGACCTTCGGGACCGTGATTTCCTGCTCATCAGCGTGGACGCGCTACGCGCCGACCACCTGGGCAGCTACGGCTACGCGCGCCCGACCACGCCCCATTTGGACGCGCTCGCCGCGCAAGGCGTCGTGTTCGAGCGCGCCTACGCCCCGACGCCGCACACGTCGTATTCGGTCACGTCGTTGATGACCGGTAAATACATGCGGCCCTTGCTGCTGCAGGGCATCGCGCAGGATTCGGACACCTGGGCCGGGCTCTTGCGCACGTACGGTTATCGAACCGCGGCGTTCTATCCGCCGGCCGTGTTCTTCATCGATCCGGATCGCTTTCAGTCCTTTCGCGACGCCTTCCTCGGCTTCGAGTACCGCTGGGTGGAGTTTGCCGAAGGACCGAAGCGGGTCGCGCAAGTCACGACCTATTTGGACAGCGCGCCGGCCGACAAGCGCCTGTTCACCTGGGTGCACCTGTTCGCGCCGCACGAACCCTACGAAAATCACCCGGAATATGCATTCGGCGAGCGGGATCTGGATCGCTACGATTCGGAAGTGCGCTTCGCGGACGAGACCGTGGGCGCGCTGGTCACGGCCTTCCGCGCGCATCGTCCGAATTCCGTCGTGATCGTCACCGCCGATCACGGCGAGGAGTTCGGCGAGCACGGCGCGCGCTACCACGGCACGAGCGTGTACGAAGAACAGGTGCGCGTGCCGCTGATCGTCTCGGTGCCGGACGTGCTCAAACCGCGTCGCATCGCCGAGCCCGTGCAGAGCATCGATCTATTGCCCACGGTATTGACGGCCCTGGACATTCCTCGTCCGCCGCGCCTGCGTGGCCGTGATTTGGGCCCGCTCTTGGCCAAGCTGCGGCCCGAAGGGAAGGGCATGGTGCTCGCCGAGACCGACGAGCAAACGCTGCTGGGCGAGGGCAGCTTGCGCCTGATTTGCGCGCGCAAGCTGGGCGCCTGTAAACTCTTCGATCTCGCGCAAGATGCCGAGGAAACGCGCGATTTATCGGCAGATCAGCCGAAGGAATTCGCCGAGCTGCGCGTGCGCTTGAAAGAGCTCGGCGCGTCTCACGGCCGCTACGAACAAAACGGGCTGCGCGCCGAAGGCAAAGGTTGGCCTCCTTCGATCTTGCGTGGCATCAGCGGCGATGGCGATGCCGTCGAAGAGATCGCCGCGCTGCTCGACGATGCGGATCTCTCGATTCGGCGCAAAGCGGCGGAGCTGCTGTTCGAGCTCCGGCGACCCGAAGC
>OUNO010005551.1_pt1 | contig 11468 bp, 13 predicted proteins | sample 1779811 | NCBI WGS metagenome assembly OUNO01 (sample SAMEA3914804, study PRJEB12502) | metagenome | biome: forest; material: soil | place: Canada | collected 2010-06-25 | depth 0.3 m
ACGATGTACAGGATCTCGCCAAATCGCGCTTCGAATGCCACGTCCTTCACCGCGTAGGTACGGGCCTCACCTGTACCAAACCATTTCTTAAGCCCTTGAGCTGCTATTGCGACACCGGGCATGGCTTCTACCCCCGGAAGATGTCGAAAGGTTCAATTCGCAGCACTTTCCTGACCCCGATGTAGCTCGATACCGCTGCGATGATCAAAACCATCACAAAGGCGATTCCGAGATTTCCGTAGGTAATCACCGATGCGTAATCGGGAAGCCTGAGCTTTGCGAGAGTGATGAGCAGAACGCAGAGCCCAACTCCGAGCCCGTACCCCGTTAAGGCGGTAAAGGTCGCCTGAAAAAGAATCATGTACACAAGCTCACTCCCCTTGGCTCCAATCGCCTTGAGGGCACCGAACTTCTCGAGATTCTCCAAAATGAATGTGTAAAAGGTCTGGCCCGAGATCGAGAGCCCGACGATGAAACTAATCACCGTCATCAGAAGAATATTGGTTCCAAGGCCCGTCTGATATTTGTAGTAATCGCTAATCTTCTCAACAAACTGCTCTTTGGTCAGTGCCAAGTATCCAAGTTTTCGAATACTTTCCTGAATGCGCGGGATATCCCCTTCAGATTTTGGCTCGATGAGGATGTAGGAGATCGTGAAGCGCGGAGATGGAATATACTGAATCGCGCGATTGTAGGTTGTATACAAAGTCGGTACTCCGAAGAGCCCGCTGCTCGCCACCTTTGCGATCCCGACAATCTTTCCGGCATTGTCATTCAACTCAAACTCCGTCCCAATCACGGGGCTCTCAAGCTTGGTATATTCAGCATCCTTGACGATCAGAAACCCGTTCTCGGCAAAGATATCTTCAATCTTCCCATTCAGAAGCTCGGGTCGCCCATAAAGGCTCGCGTCATCGAGCCCGATCACCGTCACGGGCTGGAACGTTCCGCTTCTGAGTTTAACCAAGGCACCACCCGAGAAAAGCGGAACGGCATACTTCACTCCGGGAATACTTCGGGCGGCATCGAGTACGTAGTCGGGCATTCCAATGCTATTCGCGACGGTATTTACCGCGGGATCCATCACCCAGACCCGAGCTCCGATATTGATGACGGTTGAAGACGACTTGTCGAGAATCCCGGCGAAAAGCGAGGTCATTTGCACCATCAGGAAGACGGCGAATAGAATTCCGACAAGAAGCGCAATGAACTTCGCTTTGTCATTTACCAAGAGTTTGTAGGCTAACCGGAGGACACCTTGCATCGCGGAGGGAGCCGCTCTTCAAGATCCCGGCCAAGCCGGCTGGAACTCGCTAGGCAATTGAATTGCACTCATTCAACTCATGGCTACTCGCATAAGAATACCGGACGTCCAAAAATCAAAAGAGTACTTCGAGGCAAAGATGGCATTCACCACTGGCCCCGTCGAAGTCGATTACTTTCGAAATCAAGGAGATGACTTCAATTTGATCGATGTTCGAGCCAAAGAAGACTTCGACGAAGAGCATGCAGAGAGCGCGCTGGGCCTTTCTCAAGATGAATGGAATAGCTTCCGTGGTCTTTCGAAGGACAAGCTGAACATCCTCTACTGTTATTCCGAAGTTTGCCATCTCGCGGCGAAAGCGGCGGTCAAGTTTGCAGCAGCCGGATATCCCGTCATGGAAATGGACGGAGGCTTCGAGGGATGGAAGGCGCACGACCTTCCCACCGTAAAAGCCGTCGAAAAGAAAACCGCGTAAGAGTTCGCGGAGTTCTAACCCACCGACCGGCATAGCTCCTGCACCACGTGCCGGGCTGTGGTGATCGACTCAAAGCATTCAAAACCCCTCCTACTCACACTGCTGAGCCTGATTTCTGTTTCAGGATCCACAGCGCGCGCGGACGCGCCAAAGTTTGAAATCTACGGATTCGCACAGTCCGACTACATTCAGGATTTTCGACGCGTCGATCCAGCTTGGGAGGATACTCTCCGCCCTTCTAAAATTCCCACGATTCCTGGACTCTACGGAAGCGATGTTCAGTCGAGCATCAGCGCCAAACAGAGTCGCTTCGGAGTAAAAACCAATCAACTGGTAGAGGGACACGATCTCTACACTCAACTGGAGTTCGACTTCTTCGGCGTTGGTGTAGATGCCGGCCAGACTACCATTCGCTTGCGTCACGCTTACGGAAAATGGGGGCAGTGGCTCGCAGGGCAAACACATAGTCTCTTTATGGACATCGATATGTTTCCGAACATCATCGACTACTGGGGTCCTTGCGGCATGGCGTTTCTTCGAAATCCACAGATCCGCTGGACTCCGATCTCCGGCTCGGAATCGTTCGCGATCGCAATCGAGAAGCCTTCGGCTGACGTCGACGCCGGAAATATCCGTGAAGTTGACCCGGGATTGGGTGCGGCCATTCAGGCAGATGAAACACTTCCCGACTTGAGTGCCCAGTTCCGAACCAATCGGCCTTGGGGACATTTCCAACTCGGCGCACTGTTGCGACGCCTTGGATATGACACTCCAGACACAACAGCAAATCAGCCAAAAGGCCACACGGTGGGCTGGGGCTTCGACGCGAGCTCGAACATCAAGCTCGGCGGAGATCTCCTCTTACTCTCCGTAATCTACGGACAAGGTATCGCAAGCTATATGAACGACGGTGGAACCGATCTCGCCCCCGAAGGGGTGCCCGGAAGTCTGACTGGCAAGGCGGTCCCTCTCCTAGGCATCTCGGCCTACTACCAACATAACTGGAATAAACGCTTCTCGTCTGTAATCGGCTACGCCCGAACCCAGGTCGACAACACGAGCTTTCAATCCGGAAGCGCGTTCAAGACCGGCCAGTACGCATCAACCAACCTCCTGATGAAACCGGGCAAGAACATGCTCGTCGGCGCAGAAATTCTCTGGGGCCGCCTCGATGCCAAATCAGGCGCAAGCGGAACCGACGTTCGCTCTCAAATCACCTTCAAATATGACTTCACCAGTCTCGATTTCGAAAGGAAGAGTCCATGATTTCAGTCAAGTCATCCCGTCTTAGTTTGATTCTCTCGACGGCGTTTCTAGTCGCCGGGTGCTCAAGTGCGCCGAAAGAATCCGCCGGCACGGCCGCTTCGAATGGCCCAGACATCGCTGCAGATACCGCTCCGGCAGCGACGACGAGTACCGCCGCGCAACCGATCGATAAGGCTAAAATCGACTCGGCTTTGAAGGCGGCGCACTCAAAATACAAAGGCCTCAAAGAAGGAAAGAATGCCGATTATATTCCAGCACTCGCAGAAGTTCCGTCGGACCTCTACGGAATCGCACTCGTCACTCCCGACGGAGAAGTTCATTCAGTCGGTGATGTCAAACGGCCCTTTGCTATCGAGTCTATTTCCAAGGTCTTTACTCTAGCCGAAGTTCTTCAGGAATCAGGCGAAAAGAAAATCACCGGCTCGGTCGGCGTTGACGCCACCGGAGATGTCTTCAATTCGATTGATGCGATCGAAAAGAACAAAGGGCGTGACATGAACCCATTCGTCAATCCGGGAGCCATCGCGACGACATCGATGGTGAAAGGAAAAACCGCGGACGAAGTCTGGACGAAGATTCTCGGAATCCACGAGGCCTTTGCGGGCCGTAAGCTAGACGTGAACGAAAAAGTCTATCAATCGGAAGCAGCGACCAACCAGAGAAACCAGGCCATTGGACAGCTGATGCTGGCATACGAAATTCTGAAGGGGGATCCCAAGCAGGCCACGGACATCTATACGAAACAGTGCTCGATCAACGTCACTGCAAGAGACCTCGCCATCATGGCGGGAACTCTGGCGAACGGTGGCATTAACCCAGTCACCCACAAGCGCGTGATCGACCAGAAGCACGTCAAAAGCATTCTTGCAGTGATGGCGACTGCCGGGCTCTACGATACCAGCGGGCAGTGGCTGTTCATGACCGGGCTCCCAGGTAAGAGCGGGGTCGGCGGTGGACTCATCGCCGTATCACCAGGCAAATTCGGGATTGCGGCTTTCTCGCCTCCTCTCGATGCCGCGGGAAACAGTGTTCGCGCTCAAAAGGCGATCGCGGATATTTCGACCGCGATCGGCGGAAATCCTTACGACGTTCGTCCAGTGGCGGAGAAAAAGGAAGCCGTTGCAAGTTCGAAATAGGCAGTCGACGGGAATGGTGCACCTCCTGGTTAGAGGTTAGGTGCACCAACCCGCAATAATGATGCGCTCGCCGGAAGTCACGCGGTTGATCTTATGCTCGAAGCCCCAGACGCCGGTGGCGAATACAATCATGGTTCCAAACGGCGGGGTCGGAATCTCTGCACTGCCCGCGCTATCCGCACTATCCGATAGAGGTGGTTCGCGCCTTCGTATTTCAAGACGCCCCCCTTCAACTCCATCTGCATCCAGCGTCAGCGAAAGCGAAAACGCCAACACACGCGATCCATCGTCATGCCAGATTCCGTCCTCATCTGGCTCCACGCGCGATGAACGAATCGCGATGATGAATTCGATCTCGCTAAACTTCTGATAGCCCAGGAGGCGGTCGAAGATCACACCACCGGGCAGCGTTTCGATTCGAACCAGTCGATCGAGCTCATTCCAATCGCGCGCGCTCACTGCTTCGCGAACGGATGCGGGAAGATCGATCGGGTCGAGGAAGAAGCCCCGCGCCAAGAGTGCGCCATGAGAATCCATACACGGAGCGTCTTATCGCGTGTCACCGGGAATTGCATCTCCCCCTTCCGTGAGTACAATTCAGCGTTTTATCGGTGATCTGCTCGCTCGACCGAACGGTCCAATGGGGTTCCGCTTCCTGCTCCAACCGCTCATGGCGGTATTCCTGGCCGTCAGAGCCGGCACTCGTGATGCGCACGCCGGAAGGCCCGCCTACCTCTGGGACATGTTTAGCAAGCCAGAGCACCGAAGGGATCTCCTTAAAAGCGGCTGGAAAGATGTAACGCGCGTCTATTTTCTCGCCATCGCACTCGACGTCATTTTTCAGCTTATTCAGTTCAAGTGGATCTACCCATTTGAATCATTCGTGGTCGCATTCGTACTCGCGGTCCTTCCATACATTCTCGTACGAGGACCGGTAAACCGCATTACCCGACTCAAGCAGCTTGAGACCCCGAGCCTCCTGCACTCCGAGGAGGACGCGGTGGTCGTGGATATCGATTCTTCCGGTCGGAAGTCATCCACTTTTGATAAGTCACCCGAGCAGCAAGAACGGCGCAAACAGCAAAAAGGATGAGGGCCGCACACGATAGGATCAGCTTCATTAAGAAGCGATTCGTCGCTGATTCAAACCGATCGACCATCCCCTCCATATGCGCCATGCTCTGGGCATGAACGGGCGACTTCAAAATTTGGCGATACTCGTCCAGGCCCGTGACAGCGTCGGAAACTAGTTCGTTTCTGAGTTTTGAAACTTCCACGTTGCGATTTGAGTAAACGAGCTCCATCAGCTTTTGTAATTCACCCAAGAAGACTCGACCGTCCTGCATCGCCGCCGATCCAGTTCCAATCAGGTCTTTCATTCGAGCCATCGCGGTCTCGGCCTTCGTTAAATTCTCGCCCGTGAGGGGCAATCCTGAAACCGCGCTCGATGCCGCGTCTACGAGGTCCGCGACGGTCGCTCTCGCTTGCAGTCGCAAAAGAAACGGAAGGCGCTGGGCATATTCTAACGACCGCTCGCCCAGAAGAACGGCCTGGTCAGCCGCGAAAGTCACTTTCTTTACGCTCGAGAGAAGACCACCCATTTCCTTCTGATCAGCTGAGGCCTGGGCGCCGCTTTCGAGCGCAAAGGCAGTCAAGCGCACCGCTTCAACAGAGACTCGGCCCGGATGCTCATTTTGCCAATTGCGAATCAGTCCCTGAAGTTTAACCTTTTGCTGCGGCGTGAGGACATACGAGGCGATTACAAAAATGTCCGATCTTGCGCGGTCAAAGACTGCTGCAACCGGCGCCCCCGCCTCTCCATAGACCTTTGGAATCCAATAAGACTTAAAGACGTCTCCATTCAGTTCAATGAATGCGACCATATCCAAAAGATTGGCCTCTGGAACCGGGCCTAAGGCGATCTCGAGCGCCGATGAGTCGTATTTGATCCGACTATTCAATGCGTCTCTTCGGATCTGCACATCTTTGGAAAGCTCCAACTCATGAAAACCATCGCGCAATTCTTCTCCAAAATTACTTTCAAAACGAAGCAGTGCTGCTTGAAGATCGACCGTCGAAATCTTTCCGGTCGGCTTCTTCATTCGGATCTCCGCGTTATCCGTGTCATCCGCCGATCCAGTCGCGCAACCGGCGCCGACTACGAGTAGCAGCATCAGAGAGAGCATCTTCATGCTGCGCAGCCCGGTCTTCATCACGACCAGCTTTGCAATTAACGGCCCTGAAGACCAAGGTCACAAGGGTGAAACCGTGCTGGCCCGCGTTCAGGGACTAAGTGGCTCTTCGGATCTTTTCGACGTCCTGAATAAACTGTTGTTCGTCGATCTGTTGAAACTCTTTTCCGAGAGCCGCGCGAAGCGGGCCTCGAACATTTCCAAAAACAAGCTGGATTTTCGCGCTCTTCAGAATGTGCTGAGCTTTCAAGAGGGCATCACGAGCGGTCTCGTCCGGAAGTCCAAGTGAATCGGCGTTGATCACAACCGACCGAAGATTCGGATTCTCAGACGCAGCGATCGCCTTCATGTCCGCTAGGAAATCCTCCGCGTTCCCAAAAAACAAACCGGATCCAAACCGATAGACGAGGACTCCCTCTGCAACAGGAAGCGACATCGGCTCCATGTCCACGTACACTCGCCCTGTAAATCGGGGATCTCTTCCCAGAGCAAGGACACTCCGATGCGGAGTCATCGCCCGCCGCATCGCTTCGGCCAGGGCTGTCAGCACTCCGACCGCGACTCCGATCATCGGCCCGCCAAAAATCACAGAGAGCATGGTCAGAATCGCGATTCGAAAATCGACGGTGCGGTTTTTTCGGAAGCCGAGAAGCTTTTCCAAATCGACGAGATCAATCGCCGCGACAAAAACGACTCCAGCCAGTGCCGCCAACGGAAGGGGTTGGATGACTCGTACCTCGGAAAATGCGGTCAATAGGAGCAGAGCCCCCGCGATAAGTCCTGCTTTTCTGGTCTGGGCACCGGCACGAAGCGCGACGATGCTTCTCGACGAGCTACAGCCGCCGACAAAACCTCCGAAAATACCGGCGGCAAAGTTCACCGCCCCTAGAGCAAAATAGTCATGTCTGGGCTCAAGCTCGGGATCTGTCACTTTCGCAAGCGCCTCAGAATTGGCAAGCGCGTCGACATACACGAGGAGCGCAAGACTGAGTGCTGGGCCCACGAGGACTTCCCACTCCGATAGGGTGAGCCCGGTCGGCAAAGTGACGGATCCAAAACTTCCGAGAGCCGAGCCAATCACAGGCACGCCGAGCCCTTGCCATCCAAGCCAGGTGCTAAGCACCGTCGCCGCAGTAAGAACCATGAATGGTCCCGGAATCCTGGGTGCAAGATATTTTAAAGCGGAAACTCCAGCAATCGCGACCAATCCAATGAGTAACGAAAGCGTCCCACTTGAAAGAAGATCGCGCGCTTGTCCCAGTAAAATCGTGACACCGATGCCCGCCAGGTAGCCTACGAAAACGGGCTTCGGAAAGAGCCGCTGGAGAAAGCTCACACGAGCGAGGCCCGCTAAAACCAGAAAGGCCGCGGTCATGAGTGTCAGCGCTGAAATTGCTGATACAAGGTTCTCTGCTTCAAATCCTGCGACGGCCCAACCGACAATCGCTGCGATGCCTCCCGCTGGCCCGATCGACGCCCTCTGGCTTGACCCGAGTGCAGAGTAAAGAAGTGCACCAGCCATCGCCGTAACGAGCCCGGCCACCGGTGTCGCGTGAGCAAGACGGGAATAGGCGATTGCTTGGGCGGAAAACACAGCCCAGAGCGTGAAGCCCGCAAATAGGTCCCCCCAGTCCTTATTCGCCCGCATGGCCACCTAGGAGTATTACCCTGTTCCAAGCAAACTGCTTTTCCATCGTCTATGGCCGCTTCAACATCCGAGCCAGCCGACTGAGCTTGCGACACAGTAAGTATATGCTTTGCACTTTTACTTTCGAAAGAGGACCAGAGCCCATGAAAGCAGTGCGCATTCATCAATTCGGGGGACCGAGTCAAACGAAGACAGAACAAGCCCCTATTCCGGATCTGAAGCGAGGCGAAGTTCTAGTGAAAATTCACGCAGCAGGCGTTAACCCCGTCGACTGGATGACCCGTGATGAAATCTACGTTCCAGAAGGAATTGGAAAACTTCCGATCACTTTAGGGCAAGACTTCTCGGGAGTAATCACCGAGCTCGGTACGGGAAGGCACGCGGGATTTTCGGTCGGTGATGAAGTTTTCGGAGAGGCTTTTGGCTCCTTCGCCGAATATGTCGCAGTTCCCGCGAAGGATCTCGTTAAGAAACCAAAGAACCTCAGCTTTGAGGCGGCCGCAGCGTTGCCAATGCCAGGTCTCACTGCCTGGCAAGTGGTCATCGACACCGCGAAAGCGGCTCGGGGCAAACGCTTCCTAATCCACGGAGCCGGGGGTCCAGTAGGCGCACTTGCGGCTCAGTTTGCGATCCTAAAAGGAGCGGAGGTCATCGCAACAGCAAGCCCCCCTTCCTTTCATTTTCTCAAGCACATCGGCGTGCATCAGATTATCGACTACAAATCTCAACGATTCGAAAAACTAGTGCGTAACGTCGATGTGGTCATCGACCCGGTCGGCGGCGATGTTCAGGCGAGGTCCTTTCAGGTTTTGAAAAAGGGTGGAATGCTGATTCATCTCTTGGGAGAAATCGATCGATCGGCCGCGAAACGCACGGGTGTCAAAGCGGTCGATTTCGGGATGAGCTATGACACCGAAGACCTCGCGGAAATCGCGAAGCTGGTTTCCCGTGGAAGAATCGATCCTCATATCACGCAGGTGCTTCCACTCTCGAGCGCACGACGCGCATTGGATCTGAATCAAAAAGGCAGATCTCACGGGAAAATCGTCTTGCGCGTCGCTTAGGCGATTCTACCAGGCAGCTTGATAGGCGCGCCGTTTGCAGCCTCCTGAGCAACTCGAGCGGGCAAGCTGGGGACGACCTACCACGAAGGTCGATACTTCTCTCCTTAGCTTACGAGCACTTTACGAAATCAAGAACACGAGTCCGAAGGAAGCCGTGAAAATCGTCGTGTTTGACGAAATCGTCCAGTCGGGGCGTGCGACGAGACTCACGCTGGTTCCAAGGCCAAGTTCGAGGTCAAAGCCAAAGTTCGGATGCGCAGTCAGCGACGAGTTGCTGACCTGCACGCCCGTTGGGAGCGCGTTCGTTCCTTGGGTATTATTATAGACCAACGTCACGCCAGCGTGAGCTGAAGGGCGGAAGACATTACTAAAGGTAAAGCCGCCCTTGATATTGATCGGGAAGAGCAAGAGATGGGTTCCGTTATTATTTCCATTGGGCCCATTTAAACCGAAGAAGTCGCCCCCGACCGTCCCTAGATGCGAGTAGAGAACACCAAAGGTCGGGCCGAGGTAAGGTTTTCCCGAATCAGTCGCTTTCACTTTCTGGAGAAGATTGACGTCGACGAGAAGCCCCGCCATTCCGCGGGTATCGCTGTCGAACCCATTCCGGCTAAGTGAAAGAACCCCAAATACCGGGTTAATCCCGACGGCCTCATCAAGCAGGCCCCCTGGTGGCGGTGCGGGCTGTTTTCTTGTGATGGTCATCCGTTCGTAAGAGTCTTCGCCGCCCGCAGTCCCTGGTTTCTGCGTGGTCGTAGTTCCTTGCTGCGTGCCGGGCCCCACCCTGACTCTCTGGACTTCGGTCTTATCCGTGGTCTGGAGGTTTTCGTCGGCCACCGGATTCGACTGCTCGGTTACCCGTGTGGTGGAAGCGGTCGTATCCGCACGGCAGAGTGGACTTGAAAGAGCGGCCGCCATTACCCAACTCGAAACGAGGAGCGAAACTTTCATATTCCGGGATAGGTGCACGGTATGTTCCCGGTCGTGGCGATTTCAAGCGGCCTGTGGCAAACAGGCATCCGTGAGTGTGAAAAACCAACAACGCGGCCGCGTGCCCCTCGTCCGAGCTCTCTCCAAGCTAGGTATCGCTTCGAGGACGGAAGCCGAGCGCCTGATTTTAGCCGGGCGGGTTCGCGTTCATGGAAAGCCGTGCAAAGACCCTAAGCTGAGCGTGAACCCTGAGACGGCTCATATCGAAGTTGATGGCGACAAAGCCATGAAGGCTGAGCTGCGCACGTTTCTGCTCAATAAGCCCAAGGGATTGATTACAACTCACTCTGATGAAAAGGGCCGCCCGACTGTTTTCTCGCTCTTCGCTTCGGAAGACCTTCATCTGATTGCAGTCGGCCGCTTAGATGCCGCAACGACCGGCCTACTCCTTCTCACGAACGACACTCAGCTTTCAGCCTGGCTGACGGACCCTGTAAACGAAGTCCCCCGTATCTATCTCGTCACCGTGCGCGGAGAATTCGACCCCGCCCAAATCGACGTGATTCTTCGCGATGGAGTCAAGGACGCGGGCGAGATACTTAGGCCAAGCGCGCTCACACTTAGGAAATCGAGTGGGCGCGAATCTCACCTCACAGTTCATCTCACTGAGGGAAAGAATCGTGAGATTCGGAGACTCTTTCTCGCTCTCGGCCACGAGGTCACCCGCCTCCACCGAGTGGCCTATGGCCCGCTCGAGCTCGGTGACGTGAAAGCCGGCGAATATCGCCCTGTTTCTGAAGAAGAGCTTCGAGAAAAATTCCCAAAGGCAGTGTTTCGCGACCGAAACAAAGCTTAGCTGCGGGTCGCGAACGACACATTACTAAGTCACCCTGACGCCTCTAGAATTGGATTCAGGGGTATCTTCATGATGGAACGAAAGCACTGGGCGGTCGCACTTCTCGTAATCGCGGCGACGATCGCGTCGGTTCAAGCCGGCCAAGGTAAGCGCGGCAAGGGCGGTGGACAGGCAAAGGTCCAGGGGCGCTCGAAGTCAGACATCCAAAAAGACATTCGGGTTTGGGGATATTACAAAACGAAGACCGTCTCGGGAGCGAACCCTGCAGCCTACTAGAAGGTTCGATGAACCATTCCATGGCACAGCTTGCTGAGAATGTTGAAAAGGGCCGTCTGGAAAACGTAAATCAGTGCCTTTCAACTTTCAGTCAAGAGCTCAGAGACCCCGACGGATTTACTGCTAACTCCCAGTGGGTTGCGTCTCGGAATTTCTGCAAAAAACAAATTCCAGAGAACTGCAATGTGTACCGCCAAGGCCTTAAAGCGCGCTAAGCGTTCGCGGTTTTTGGAAAACCACTTTCACGTGAAACCGACTGAATAGCTCCGTTTAGCGGCGTTGATGTTGCTGATGGCGATGGCGTTGCTGATGGCGATGCTGATGGCGATGCTGATGGCGATGCTGATGGCGATGCTCGTCG
>OUNO010018114.1_pt1 | contig 11466 bp, 8 predicted proteins | sample 1779811 | NCBI WGS metagenome assembly OUNO01 (sample SAMEA3914804, study PRJEB12502) | metagenome | biome: forest; material: soil | place: Canada | collected 2010-06-25 | depth 0.3 m
AGACACGAATGACATCGTTCCTCCAACCACAATCGAAGGCATCGATATTGATGGCGAGACCACCAAACCGACAAAACCAGCCGCGTCGCGCGCCAAAAAGGGCATCAAAGTCCCGGATTTTGGTAGTTTTCGCAAAAAGTTAGCCCTCGGCGTTGTTGGTGGCATTTTGTTGATTTTGTTTTTGTTCTGGGCGATTGCGGTTGCGCCGCACGCAACAATAATTATTAGCGCCAAGACCTCAGCTGTTGACGTCAAAACGCCACTGACAATCGGCGATGCTTTGCAGACAGACGTCACCAAAGCCACGTTGTCATCTCTGACCCAGACCGACAAAACAAGCGTCAGTGTCGATTTTGACGCAACGGGCACCAAGGATGTCGGTACCAAAGCCAGCGGTAGTGTTGTCTTTACAAACTGCCAGCAGAGCGACTCTCTGCCAGTCAGCTCGGGTACGTATGTCAGTAATGGCGCACAGAACTATATTGTTCAATCAACCGTTGTTGTCCCGGCTGGTCACTTCTTTGGTAAAAATTGTGACAAACCAGGCGTATCCGCACCAGTGACAGTGATCGCTACTGATATCGGTGACGCGTATAACACTGCTGCGAATACTCAGTTTGCCGTCGCCGGGTTTACGAGTGATATGTCTGCCAGTTCCAGCGCCGGTATCAGCGGTGGCGCCAAACACACCGCCAAAGTCGTCACCACCGATGATGTCCAGAAGGCTCGCGACCAATTAGCTCAGCAAAACATTGATGCCGAAAAGAAAAAACTAATTGCTAAATTTAGCAGCGGAATGAAAATAATTGACGATAGTTTTGCCGCCAACACTGGCGATCCCAAGGTCAGTCCTGGTATTGGCGAGGAATTGGCGTCTGGCAAAGCCAAATTATCAACGGATATCACCTACACGATGGTCGGGGTTGCTCAGGCAGCATTGGACGACTATCTCAAATCAGCCATTACCAAACAGTTGACGAGCCAGAATCAACAACGCATATATGAAAGCGGCGCATCAAATGCCAAACTCAGCGGCTACCAGGCCGCCGTCAGCCCGAACCCGGCCACAGTCCAGTTGGTGGCAACCGGTCAAATCGGTCCCAAGATTGATGATAATGCCATCAAACAACAGGCAAAAGGCAGACGCAGCGGGGAAGTCATTGGTGACTTGAAAGCGATCGATGGCGTCAGCGATGTCAATGTCAAACTGTCACCATTCTGGGTGCAGGGCGTGCCTGACGATACCAAGAAAATAACGATTGAATTCAAACTCCTCAGTAATGGCTAATCTGATTGCACTAGATGTTGGCGCCAAACGGATCGGCGTGGCAGCGGCTGATTCGACCGTGCCGATTGCGATGCCGCTCAGCACGCTCGAGGTAGACGGAACAGAACTTGATGCCATTGCGCGGCTTGTCGCTCAACGATCGGCCGAAACGATCGTGATTGGCTATCCTCGCAACCAATCGGGCGGTGTCACTGATCAGACGGCCTTCGTCCAAGCCTTTGCGGCCAAACTGGGCGGCGTTGCGACGATCGTTTTTCAGGACGAATCCCTGACCAGTGTCATGGCAGAGGAAAGATTAAAGGCCAGCGGCAAACCGTATAGCAAAGCTGACATCGATGCTTTTGCGGCGGTGATTATTCTGCAGGACTATCTGGAAACACATCATGCCGCCTGAACGTAGCAAGCCGCGCCCGTCACTGAACGATGTTAGTCGGCCTATTCCTAAATTACAGCCCGACTATCGTCCCGATCATGAATTACCTGCGCCAAAGCCAACGCCGCTACTAGCAGAGCACAAAGAAGTTGTTTTACCGTCAACTCCAGAGCCGACATCTGATCAGGATACGATCATACCGCCACAACTCGATATTCCCTCTGACCAAGGACCAAAAAAGCGCCGCAGTTTGCGACAATGGATTATTGGCAGTGTCATCGTGGTTGTCCTTGTTATTATCGCTGCAGCTACGGCGAGTTATAGCTGGTATCAACAACAGCTGACGCCGGTATCGACCGATACGACCAAACATATTCGCGTCACAATCGCCCCCGGCACAGCACCAAGCGCGATTGCTGATCAGCTACAGACAAGCGGTGTTATCCGTAGCAGCCTGGCGTTTACGCTATACGCCAGATTGTCTCACGCCGAAAACAATTTGAAAGCCGGCGCCTACAGCCTGCAACCAAGCCTGTCGACATCGGCGATTATCAATCATTTGGTGACGGGCAAACAAGATACGTTCCGTGTGACCTTCTTGCCTGGTGATACATTGGCAAATGATCGAAAAGCGCTGATTAGTCTGGGCTACTCATCGACAGAAGTCGATACGGCATTATCAAAGACCTACGATCATCCATTATTCGCGACCAAACCGGTAGGGACTGACCTGGAAGGTTATCTATACGGCGAAACGATCGAATTTGATTCATCTGCGACCGTCGAGTCGATTTTGACGCGCTTTTTCGACCAATATCAGGATTTCATCGTCACGAATAACATCGTTGATGGGTTTAAAAAACAAGGTCTGACCCTCTATCAAGGCATTACACTGGCCTCAATCGTCCAGCGCGAGGTAGCAGGGGATGATCAGCCGCAGGTCGCCAGGGTGTTCTTGAACCGCCTCAAGGCAGGTATGACGCTTGGATCGGACGTGACGTATCAATATGCCGCCAAAAAACTGGGCGTCGCACCTGATCCGACACTTGATTCACTCTATAATACTCGCCGTTATGCCGGTTTGCCTCCGGGACCGATTGCGACTCCAGGTAACAAAGCCCTACTGGCTGTTGCGAATCCAGCAACCAATGACTACCTGTTCTTCCTCAGTGGTGACGACAATGTGACCTATTTTGCCAAAACAGACGCCGAACATCAGCAAAACATCGCACTGCACTGTCAAAAAAAGTGCGCGATTAATTAGCCGCTCCTCTGTTAAAAAGTATAAAAAAACATAAATTCGACAAATATTCTATATCAAAAAATATATTGACATTATTAGCAACGGCGAGTAATATAAGGAGTAGCACATTTGTGTTTCATCACCTACATGTGGATGGCCACGGAGTAATTACCAGACCAGACTACATGCGCGAGTGGGAGTAATGAATCATGAATGAGCCTACCGACAAATGTCGCACGGGTACCGAAATGAACATTTTCAACACTATTAGCAACTAATATGAAATCGGTCGATCACGTACCCCTTTCCTTGTCCTTGTGGGCATAGGAAGTAAGACAAAGTAAGGTAGCGCCCTTGTAGTAATACAGGCGGCAGGAGAATGATAATCAGTAACCAATCAGCTTCGGACGACGATCTATCGTCAAATGACCGCCTGAGAAAACAAGTTCTCTCGCGGGGTAAACGCCGAAAAACAAAAACATTACCAAAACTGACTGTTTTCGCAGCCTACGGTGGTGTTTTTGCGCTTATAATCTCAGTTATAGCAGTTGGATATCAACCTCCTCAGCCGTCTACAGCCGGTGTTTCTATTGCTAATGCGGCAACTCAAACGCCCGTAGCGACACCTAACACCAGTACGGATGCGCCATCGGTTGACGAACGAGTCGCAACCGATATCGCTGCGAACCTAGCCGAACAGACCAATATGCCGGTCTCAAACTACGTTGCCAACATGTCCGTTTCACTGGCTGCCAAGTCAGACCTGGCTCAAACCAGCGACAGCGCCATCGTCAAGCCTCAAATCGTTCAAGCAACGGTCAGTAGTCGTGATATCACAACCTATGTGACGCTGGCCGGTGATACTGTTCAATCAGTTGCTGCCGCGCATAGCTTGAACCCCGATACCGTTCGCTGGGCCAACAACCTCTCGAGTGACAGCCTTTCGGCTGGGCAGAGTTTGGCAATCCCACCAATTGACGGCGTTGTCTATACCGTTAAAACAGGTGACACCCCCGACACGCTCGCTTCGACATATGCAGCCAACAAAGACCGTATCATATCGTTTAACGACCTTGAAATCAGCGGCTTGGCGCCAGGCAGCAAGGTTGTTATCCCTGGCGGTACGCTGCCAGAAAACCAACGCCCCGGCTATCAGGCACCAAAGAGCCGTGCCTATACGACCAACCCGGTCGGTAACTACAGTGGCGGGACCGGCTATCGTGTCAATTCGGGTATCGCCGGTGTATCCGCTGGCAACAAATATGCATGGGGTAACTGTACATGGTATGCCTACGAACGCCGTGTCCAAATGGGGCACCCTGTCGGTAGCTATTGGGGTAACGCCAAAACGTGGGCCTACTACGCTCGATCAGACGGCTACTTGGTTGACCGTTCGCCAGCAGCCGGTGCCGTCCTGGTTGACGGAAGCGGTTACTTCGGTCACGTTGCTGTTGTTGAAAGCGTTGCCGCAAACGGCGATATCACGATTAGTGAAATGAACAATTATGCGTATGGTGGCTTCGGCACCGTTGATCGCCGAACGATTTCGGCCGGACAAGCTGGCGCCTACCAGTATATTCATTGATAATCAAATAATAAAAATGTCAAATTCTCCTCTGTTAAAACAGGGGAGAATTTGCTATAATAGGACAATATGTTCGTAGATACAGCAACCGTAACAATAAAAGCAGGCAAAGGCGGCGATGGAGCCGTTAGTTTTCGCCGTGAGCTTTATATTGATAAAGGCGGTCCAGACGGTGGTGATGGTGGCAAAGGCGGTGATGTCATATTCGAGGCAACAGAAAACCTTAATACACTCCTCGACTTTCGCTACCAACCAGACCTAAAAGCTGAACCTGGTCACAGAGGCAGCAAGCAAAAAAAACACGGTAAATCAGGTGACGACAAGATTATCCGAGTCCCTATGGGCACGATCGTTCAACGCGAAGGCATTACGATCGCTGATTTGACCGAGCATGGCCAGCAAGTCGTTGTTGCGCATGGTGGTGACGGCGGATTTGGTAACGCTCACTTTAAATCATCTGTTCGTCAAACTCCTCGTATCGCCGAAAAGGGCGAAGATGGTGAATCATTTGAAGCAAAATTGGAACTAAAACTTTTAGCAGACGTCGGTCTCGTCGGATTACCAAACGCCGGCAAGTCAACTTTCCTGAGCGTGGTAACCAATGCCCGGCCAGAGATCGCGGACTATGCATTTACCACCCTGTCACCAAACCTGGGCGTCGCGACAGTCGATAGGACTGATCTTCTTATTGCTGATATTCCTGGACTTATTGAAGGTGCGGCCGAAGGCAAAGGCTTGGGCGACCAATTCCTGCGTCATGTGGAACGAACGGCAGTATTGCTGCACCTTGTTGATGCCTATAGTAACGATGTTGCTTTGGATTACACGACAATTCGTCAGGAACTGAAGAAATATTCAGAGGAATTAGTGACCCGTCCCGAAGTCATTGCACTAACGAAGACAGACGGACTCGATAAAGAACTTATCGGCATGCAGATTGATGCGCTTCGTGAAGTTGCCGGCAAGAAAGCCCAGATTATCGCCATATCATCGACAGCTCATCAAGGCCTGACCGAAGCCCTACGCGTACTTAAACAAGGGGTTGAAGCAGCGCATGCGAAAATAGCAGAGGCCGAAGAAGCATTGACCGAAGGAATGCCTGTCATCTCTCTCTCATCAGAAGCGATTTCTGAGGCGTGGACAGTAAAGAAAGAGGACAATATTTACGTTGTTCGCGGGGATAAGATCGAAAAGTTTGCCCGCCGAACCAATTACGATAGCTTTGAAGGCGTCAATCGTCTGCGCGATATTATGAAAAAGATGGGCATCAATCATGAACTTATGCGTCAGGGTGCGGTGGGGGACAGTGTTATTCGTGTCGGTGTGGATGAATTTACCCTACTCGAACAAATGAACTAAAATATTTTTGACAAATTTATATAGTGTGTTAAAGTTAGTTTAACTGGTTAAGTGAGACGAAGATCCGCTCCTACCGGTACATTAACAGCTAGGATAAGTAACATTTCGCTACAAACTCACAGGTACTGACGGTATTTGTGAGTTTGTAGGGAAACGCAATGGAGTACTCTCTGCAATCCCATGATTCGTCATGGTCCACAACCGAGAACGTGAGGAAATGCATTATGAGATTCACCATGGGTAATATGAGGAAGGCAGCGATCGCCGCTAGTGCGGCCGGTGCCCTCGGAGTAGCAATGTTGGGATGCGCGGGCATCGCCAGTGCCGACGACAGTGCACCCCCGCCGGGGGCCAACATCTGGAGAGTCGCCACTGGTCCGGGCGCGGTCACCGCATATCCCGGTACGGCTACGGCGGCCGAAAAGGCGGGTGTCGCGTTTGGCACCCCAAGCGCAACGTCGGCCATCACGACCGTCGCGCTCGACGACGGCCATCTGTCGACACCGACAGCCGTCAAGGGCGGCAACGCGTGCACGAACGTGGCCTCGAACCAGAAGGCGTTCACCTGCTGATCGCGTTCGCCAATGCTCGGACGGAGCGGAGTACAAACGGGGATCACCCGATGTAGTCCGCTCCGTACGAGTGGCGGGTTACTTATCCGGCTGGTCTCAACTCCCAGCTCGCTAAAAGGCGAGTTTTTTTGTTATTATGAAGTGAATGACTCAAACATTCTTTTTTTACGACCTCGAAACCAGCGGACTATCCGGACGTGCCGATCGGATTATGCAATTTGCGGGGATCCGGACGGATATGAATTTACGGCCGATTGGCGATCCGTATGATCTACTGGTCGCGCTGAACGATGATACGTTACCGAGTCCTGATGCACTTTTAGTGACAGGTATTACACCGCAGCAAACGACAGCCGACGGCTATACTGAGGCCCAGTTTGCCACGATTTTGCTGGATGAAATCTTTACCGAAGATACAATTGCCGTTGGCTACAATAATATTCGATTCGACGATGAATTTGTTCGGCATTTGCTTTGGCGTAACTTTCGCGATCCATACGAATGGTCATGGCGCGACGGCCGGTCACGCTGGGATCTATTGGACGTCGTCCGGATGACCCGGGCTTTACGACCTGATGGATTGCAGTGGCCAGTCGTTGATGGCAAACCGACCAATCGCCTCGAACTGCTGACCAAAGAGAATCATATTGATCATCTGAAAGCCCACGATGCCCTGAGCGATGTCGAAGCCTTGATCGCGATTACTCGGTTGATCAAAGACAAACAGCCGCAACTCTATGACTATCTGCTGAAACTTCGCGACAAAAAGGAAATCAAAAAACTGGTGAATCTGGATTACAAACAGCCGTTCGTTTATACGAGTGGCCGATTTGACGCGGATTTTCACAAAACGACCGTGGCTTTTCCGTTGACAGCTGGCAAAAACGGTAATGTTGTTGTATATGATCTGCGCATCGACCCTACGCCGTTCATTAATCTGGATAGTAAAGAACTGGCTAAAAAGATGTACGCTACTTGGGAGGAACGCCAGGCCGAAGATTTCGTCAAGTTGCCCGTCAAAGAATTGCAATTCAATCATGTGCCGGCAGTTGCGCCATTGGGTGTGCTTGAACAGGGCGCTGGCTGGGAGCGGATTAGCCTGGATAAGGAAACAATCGAAAATAACAAAAAGATTTTGCTATCGGCGCCATATTTTGCGGAGAATCTGCGCGGGTTATTCGAAAACAAGCCAGAATATAAAAAGTCTCCCGATGTCGAAGCCCAGTTATACGATGGTTTTCTGAATGACGCCGATCGAATGCGCGTCCAGGCCGTTGCGAGCGCAGATACGGCAATGCTAAGCGATATGCACCCAGAATTTCAGGACGAACGTTTGGCGCCGCTCTTATTACATTACAAGGCGCGAAGTTTCCCTAAAAGCCTCAGTTCGGACGAAGCCGCGGCTTGGGAGCAATGGCGGGTTGAGCATGTTCAGTCCCAGCTGCCCTCCTATATGAAATCATTGCAGCGGATCGGTCAAAAAGATCTGACCGATGAACAGCAATTTGTGCTGCAAGAACTGCAACTGTGGCTGGAGAGCATCGCGCCGAGCGATATGACAGACGAGTCAAGTCCAGACTAAACGCGGCCGAAGCGGCGCTTTGGCAGCCGTTCGCGTTTGGTGACAATCTTCATGAAATGCTGGCGAATACGGTGGACAATTTCAACGCGACGAGCCAGTAGTTCGAATATAATAATCCCAGAAATTGCCGTCATGATTGCCAACATCATGGTAGGCGAGAGGCTGGTGTTTGTACCAGGCACGACGCCGACGAGGAGGAAGTTTAACACGGCATCCGTAATGTGGAACGCATCAATAATCAGCCAACCGAGGAAGAGTAGAGTACAGATATTGATTGTTTTACGCATGGTGCACACCTCACACAAGTTAATTTGCATTAATATAGCAAAATAGTCAAATATATGCAACTATAAGCATTTTGCCACCTCGGTATGGAAAAAGTCGTCAAAAAAGTGTATACTATTCAGGTTATGCCAGAGGTTATTAGGGTTACGGGTGCGCGCGAGCACAATCTAAAAGACATTAATGTCGAGATTCCGCGTGACAAATTAGTGGTGATTACCGGTCTATCTGGGTCGGGCAAATCATCGCTTGCTTTTGATACTATCTATGCCGAAGGCCAGCGCCGCTATGTCGAAAGCCTATCCAGTTACGCGCGGCAATTCTTGGGGACGATGGACAAACCCGACGTCGATCAAATCGAAGGGCTGAGCCCAGCCATCAGCATCGACCAAAAATCAACCAGCCGCAATCCACGCAGTACGGTTGCGACGGTCACGGAAATTTATGATTACATGCGCCTGCTGTTCGCACGTATTGGCGTGCCACACTGTCCAATTGACGGCAACGCAGTGCAACGGCGAACCCCACAGGATATTATCGATACTATTTCGCAGTATGACGAGGGCAAACGATTGATGATATTGGCACCGATCGTGAAAGACAAAAAGGGCGAGTTTGCTCATATCCCCGAACAATATCGGCGACTCGGGTTTGCCCGTGCGCGTGTCGACGGCGTCGTCTATGCGTTGGATGAATTTCCAGATCTACAAAAAAATTACAAACATAGCATTGAAATTGTCGTCGATCGTATTGCGATCAGCGCCGAGATGAAAGGCCGCATTTCGCAGTCTATTGAACAAGCCTTGGATCTGGGCGGCGGTATCGTCGAAATCCTTCGCGTTGACGATGATGAGGCAATTGATGTCTATTCGCAACGCTACGCATGTATCGATCACCCGAACGAAGAAATTCCCGAATTGGAACCGCGACTGTTCAGCTTTAACGCACCACAGGGTGCCTGCCCGGTTTGTACTGGTCTCGGTAGCCGACTCGAAGTCGACCCTGCTTTGGTGTTTAACCCCAACCTGACAATCAGTGAAGGTGCGATCCGACCGTATAATCGCGTCAACAGTGATGCCTGGTACATGAAACGACTGGCAGAAGTTGCCAGCGCGCACGGCTTTAGTCTGCAGGTACCCGTCAAGGACCTGCCCGCTGAGGCGCTACAAAAAATTCTGTATGGCACGGGCGACGAATCATATACAGTGAGCTTGGGGAGTGGACGAACATACGATTCGACATACGAGGGCGTCATTCCTAACCTAGAACGACGCCACAAGGAGACCGACAGCGAATTCATGCGCCGTGATATCGAACGATTCATGCGCGAACGCGAATGCCACGCTTGTCACGGCGCTCGGTTGAAACCTGTCGTGTTGGCTGTGACTGTCCATGGCAAAAACATTATGGATATCTGTCGTTTGGGCGTTGACGAAGCGTTGGATCTTTTCACGCATAAATTCACGCTGACTGATACCGAACAGGTGATTGCCACCCAAATTCTGAAAGAAATTATTGCCCGGCTGAGTTTTATGAGTAACGTCGGACTGACGTATCTGGAACTGTCGCGTGCTGCGAATACCCTCAGTGGTGGCGAAGCCCAACGTATTCGTCTGGCGACACAAATCGGTAGTGGCCTGCAAGGCGTGTTGTATGTGCTGGACGAACCATCGATCGGGCTGCACCAGCGCGACAATGATCGTTTGATTGGGACGCTCAAACGCCTACGTGATTTGGGCAACACAGTGCTGGTCGTTGAACACGACGAAGATACGATCCGTGAAGCCGATTATCTGCTGGACATCGGACCGGGTGCGGGCGTTGCGGGCGGCCAAGTCGTCGCAGCTGGCACGCCGGCCGAAGTCGCCAAAAACCCGAATAGTATTACTGGTCGTTATCTGGCTGGTACCGAAAAGATCGACGTACCGAAAAAACGTCGTACGATCGAAAAAGATCGAAAATTAATCGTCAAAGGCGCGCGTGAAAATAATTTGCAAAACATCGACGTGAGTTTTCCGTTGGGTGTGATCACAGTCGTCAGTGGCGTCAGTGGCAGTGGCAAATCAACGCTCGTAAATGATATTTTAGCCAAAGAACTATCGGCTCGGTTACATCGCAGTCAGGAAGTCCCTGGGATGCATGATTCTATCGAAGGCATCAAACAATTGGACAAAGCAATCGTCATCGATCAGTCGGCCATCGGTCGCACGCCACGTAGCAACCCTGCCACCTATACGGGTGTCTTTACGCCCATCCGCGAACTCTTCGCCAGTACGCCCGAGTCGAACATTCGTGGCTACAAAGCCGGTCGGTTTAGCTTTAACGTCAAGGGTGGACGCTGTGAAAACTGTCAGGGTGATGGTGTGATCAAAATCGAAATGCACTTTCTGCCGGACGTGTATGTAACCTGTGATATTTGTCATGGCAAACGCTACAACCGCGAAGCACTCGAGATTTTGTATAAAGATAAGACGATCAGTGATGTGTTGGAGATGACCGTCGAACAGGCGGCGGCATTCTTTGCCAATGTTCCCACGATTGCACGTAAATTGGACACGTTGGTTGATGTTGGGTTGGGATATATCCGATTAGGCCAACCAGCAACGACGTTTAGCGGTGGCGAAGCCCAACGTATCAAACTTGCCAGCGAACTTTCACGCCGAAGTACCGGACGAACGATGTACATTTTGGATGAACCGACGACTGGACTGCATAGCGACGACGTCAAACGCTTGCTTGGTATTTTGCAAAAACTTGTCGAGGGCGGCAACACTATGATTATCATCGAACACAATCTGGATGTTATCAAAACTGCCGACTACGTGATTGATATGGGTCCCGAAGGTGGGAATGGTGGCGGCCAAGTTGTCGCCGAGGGCACACCAGAACAAGTCGCGAAAGTCGAAAAGTCCTTTACTGGCAATTATTTACGATCGCTGCTTTGATCGTCGGCGTAGAGTGATTTAATTTCACGTTTGGTAACTCGCCAAATCATTTTGCGTTGTTCGGGATTGCGCAGCAAATGGATGAACGCCGGTATCCATGAAAGCAAGACGATAACGGCCAGACAAGGCAAAAGTACTTGGTCGATATTGAGGCCTTTACTTTTGAACCAACCGCCCAAAAAATAGCCAAGGCAACTAACGCCAACCGCCCAAATCAGCGCGCCGACAACGTTATAG
>OUNO010000232.1_pt1 | contig 11462 bp, 12 predicted proteins | sample 1779811 | NCBI WGS metagenome assembly OUNO01 (sample SAMEA3914804, study PRJEB12502) | metagenome | biome: forest; material: soil | place: Canada | collected 2010-06-25 | depth 0.3 m
CCTGGCGCCGCGTCGAGTGAGCCGACGAATGTGCAGCTCCAATCGTCGATGTCGGTGAAATGCGCCAACGCGCGGACGAGAAGGTCCTGCCCCTTGTGCGGCGCAACCACGCCTACGCACAGCAGCCGACCGCCGGATTGCGATGCGACCACGGCCGCGGCCGCATCCGTTCCCGGATGGGCGACGACCACCTGGTGAAGTTCCGCGAAGCCACGCGAGATGAGCTCGGAACGCGTCCATCCGCTGGTCGCAATGATGCGCTTCGCGGCCCCTAACGCTGCACGTTCGCGACCGACTGATACGGCGACCTCGGTAGCTTCGGCGATCGCCCCGGAGGCGAGGCTTGCGACCATGTGTGCCAGCACAACGATCCGAAGCCGGCTCGACTGTGCCGTCAACGCCTCCGATTCGCGCACAGCGATCAGTCCATCGATCAGTACGAGCGCGCCGTCCGGCAACTGAGACAGTGTTCGCGCTGTCGTTGTTCCACTATCGGCCGGGATGAGGACCATCCGCACTTCCCACCCGCTGCGCAGGAGACCCTCGCGAACGTGCTGGTCGTAGACGTTGCCGCCGCTCACCCTGTCGGGGTCATCGATCACGTCGGGCACCACGAAGTAGACCGGCATTCCCGCGGACGCGCTCACAGTGACCTCGAATAGCTCGCCCACGCGATGTGCGACTCGTGAAGCGAGACGGTGATCGATTGCAGCTGCTGGGTGCTGCCGAGAGATCCGTCAAATACCCGTTCTGCCAGGCGATCAGCGATCACCTTGCAGAGCACTTCGGTAGTTGTGTTCGCCCCGCCGAATTGAGGGTCTTCGTCGAGGTTGCGATACGTGAGCGACCCCGTGATCTCGGCGAGCAGGGCCGACGCGCGTCCGATGTCGACGACCACGCCGTCGGGGTCGAGGTCCGCTGCCTCGAAGCTGGCGTCGACGATGAACGTCGCGCCGTGGAGTCGCTGCGCGGGCCCGAATGATTCGCCGGTGAAGCTGTGGGCGATCATCATATGGTCCCTGACCGTTACCGTGAAAGTCATTCTGGTTCTCCCCAATTGATCGTGTGGCAGAGGTCGGTGCGCGATCCGTCGGCGATGCTGGCCATCACGTCGGGAAGATCTCGCCACGAGGATTCGCCCGTGAGCAAGGCATCGAACGCCGGGTCGCGCAGGAGCTCAAGAGCCAGCGCGAGGCGTTCGCGGGTCGTCCGGTTTCCACGCCGTCTCGCGGCCACTGCGCCGACCTGGCTCGACCGGATCGTCAGTCGTCGAGAGTGGAAATCGGCGCCGAGCATGAGGGTCGCTGGGCGATCCGCGTACCAGCTCGCCTCGATCACCACGCCCTCGGTGACGACCGTTTGGAGTGCAAGTTGCAACCCAGCATCCGAGCCGCTCGTGTTGATCACGATGTCTCGGTCCCGCGGGGCGTCTTCGATGCCGGCGAAGCCCACGCCGAGTTGGTCGGCCACCGTTCTTCGCGCCGGGTTGACGTCGATCAGCGCGACATCGACACCGGGGATGCCTCGCAGGAGGCGTGCGACGCAGCATCCGATCATCCCGGCACCGATCACGGAGACGCGGTCACCGATGACAGGGGCGGCATCCCAGAGCACATTGATGGCCGTTTCGACCGCGCCCGCGAGCACAGCGCGGCGTGCCGGGATTCCGTTGGGAACCGGTGTCACGGCGTCAGAGGGGACGACAAATGCGGATTGGTGAGGGAAAAGAGTGAAAACGACCTGTCCCGTTAGAGACTCCGGCCCGCGTTCAACGAGGCCGACATTGAGGTATCCGTATTTGACGGGTCCGGGGAAGTCGCCCTGCTGGAAGGGCGCTCGCATCCGTTCACGCTCGCTTTCGGGCACGTGCCCGCCGAAGACGGAGGTTTCGGTTCCGCGACTAACACCGGTATAAAGGGTCCTCACGAGTACGTCTCCATCGCCAACTTGCGGGAGCGATTCGTGACGGAGAGCGCCGACACCCGGCCTCTCGACCCAGAACGCGGTGGCCTCGAGCACATTTACCTCGCTTTCGTGAACACTGGTTATGCGGCTGACGTGTGAATAGTTGTCTTAACAGGGAAACGAGACAGGCATGACCAGAGTTCAATTGGCACCGATCTCATCTGCAATTGCAGGTGCGGTGGTCGTCACGCTTCTCGGTGTAGTGGCTCTGCACTGGCACCAGTTGTGGGTCCCCGCGGTGGGTTGGCTTGCCGCACTCAGCTACCTGCTGATTTCAAATGCATTGCTTCTCCGCGGATTGCGGCAAAGAGAAACAACACGGTTCGGGGCGGCGAACGTCGTGACGGCGGTGCGGTCAACGCTGGTCGGTGTGATTAGTGGGATCGTCGTTTCATCCTTCGTTGCGCCGATGCCGGTGGGCCTTCTGGTCGCCCTGGTCGTGCCGGCTCTTCTTTTGGATGCTGTCGATGGGTGGGTCGCCCGACGCACGAATTCCGCCAGCGAGCTTGGCGCGCGATTCGATATGGAGGTCGACGCATTCCTGTTGCTGGTGCTGAGCGCGTACGTTGCGCAAACCTTAGGGGTCTGGGTGCTGGCGATCGGCGTGATGCGGTACGCCTTCGTCGCTGCCGGATGGATCTTTCCCTGGTTTCGTCGGCAACTCCCCTTCCGTTATTGGCGCAAGGTGGTGACGGCTGTGCAAGGCATCGCATTGACGATCGCCGCGACAGGGTTCCTTCCCGTGCTTGACGTTCTGGTCGTAGCGATTGCGTTGGCGCTGCTCATCGAATCATTCGGCCGTGACGTTGTCTGGTTGGTGGCGAGGCGGCGAGAGCTCAACTCTCCGTCAGGAGCGCTGCCTCTCTCCAACTCGGAGCGCGAGGCGCCCGAATGAATGTCACGCCTGAACGCTAAGTCCCGTCGCCTGCCGTGACCGGAGTGCGAAAATCGACGTGACCGCGAGCACCACGATGGCAATCGCGTCGATCACGACCGTCTCCGGAACGAGGGTAAAGGTCCACGTCTCGGTGATGCCGAACAGTCCGACCGTCAGAGCGAGCACGAGCGCGAGGAGGCTTGCGATGGTGAACAGCAGGCTAAGGACCGTGTCGATCTTCAGGAGCCGGCCGCGCAGGGCGAGCATTCCTATCCCCAGAACGATGCCAGCGACGGCGTTGAGGATGAAGAGCACCCCAAGCACGCCCCCGACGCCATCGAAGACAAGGAATAGATGAACCCCGCCGATCGCGAAAAGGACGATCGCACTGAGGATTCGCATGGCCCTGGGTAGGCCGTTGCTGCTTTCAGTCATTTACATGCCTGCTTCCGATTCGAGTCTCCATCGGTAGAGACCTCTTTAATGAAAACGAGCGAGCCGCGGAAAAGGTTCAATCCGTCGAGGACAAGAGATACGTACGGCTCGTACGTGGGCACGATACCCCTTGCGGCGGCTTGGTCCCAGACGTAACGTCGGATTTGTTGCGCAGGTCGTCTGTGACCGTGTTCTGCCAACTCGCTTAGGAGCATCCCATGGCCGGGCTCATTGTGGTTCTCGTCGTCGTCATCATCCTGGTGCTGGTCGCGCTTGGGCTTGCCATCCATGTCGTGACCCAGTACGAGATGGGAGTTCAGTTCCGGTTCGGCCGGGTGATCGGGACGAAGAAGCCGGGGCTCGTCATAATCATTCCCGTCGCGGATCGGCTCACCAAGGTGACGCTGCGCATTATTACGATGCCGATCCAGTCGCAGGGGATCATCACCAAAGACAACGTCAGCGTCGATATTTCCGCTGTCGCATACTTTCGGGTCATCGACGCCGTGAAGTCGGTTGTGGCGATCGAAAATGTCTATTCCGCCATCGATCAGATCGCGCAGACCACACTGCGCAAGGTGGTCGGCAAGCACACGCTCGACGAGATGCTTGCCGAGACCGACGTCATCAACGCCGACATCCGGAAGATCCTCGATGTCACCACGCTCGACTGGGGCGTGGAGGTCACCCTCGTCGAACTGAAGGACATCCAGCTGCCCGAAACGATGAAACGGGCCATGGCCAAGCAGGCGGAAGCCGAACGGGAGAAGCGAGCCAAGATCATCGCCGCCGAGGGCGAGTCCCTTGCCGCCGCGGCTCTCGGTGACGCCTCCGACACGATGATGGCGCATCCGCTCGCGCTACAGCTTCGCAACCTGCAGACCCTCATCGAACTCGGCGTGGACAAGAACACGACCGTCGTCTTCCCCGCCCCGCTCATGAGCACCATTAGCGAACTCGGCGCATTCCTGGCCCGTGAGACCGCGACGGCGGCGGCCCCGACGGGCGGTGCGACAACCGCGGTCATCCTGGATCCCTGAGGCGGCGTTATGGTGCCGCTCCGGGATGCTAGTGCGAGACCCGAACTGATCCCGGGGCTAAAGGATGGCTGGAAGCGCGGCCAATGCCGCGCCGATCTCGGTGCGGTTGTAGCTCGTTGTCGGGATGGTCGACACCTGCGTGTAGGTGACGATCCCGTTGCTGTCCAGCAGCACGGTTCCTGATTGCTGAAGTGCCCCGAATACCTTCTTCAACAATCCGACCGACTCGTGCGGTGTACCCGCGGCCCCCGCGACCACGGTGTAGGGGATGTTCTTCCTGGCCTTCCAGGCGGCCGCATCCTGCAGGTCCTCGGGGACTGCGACGATGATCTCAACTTCGGCGGCGTCAAACTCCGCCTGATTCTTCACGAAGCTCTGAACGTGCGCGTTGCACTGCGCGCAAGACAGGGCACGCATGAAGTAGATCAGCACGTTGTGCTGCCCCTTGAAGTTCGCGATCGAGACGGGGTTTCCGTCGGTGTCCTGGAGCTTCAAGTCAGGGGTCGAGCCAATTTCGATCATGAATCCTCCGAGGTGGGGTTAGGGCGTTCACACGTATAACGAGTTGCGAGGCGCGTTCGTTCAACCGAAGGAACAAGTTTCGTCTGGAGGAGGCGCTCGAGGACCTCGATGGCAGGTCGACGGTGCAAGGATCGTGTGACAATCGTTCATGGCCGGCAGAGAGCGGGTGCAACGTGGATTCGGACCAAACTTCTGCGACATATCAAGCGCCGCCCACTGCACCTCGTATCGGGCGCGCGCGCACCGCTCGGTGGGTGCCTTGGGCTCTGTTTCTCGTCGAGTTGGTGCTGACTTCGATTGTGGTCGGCATCCTCAGCGTTGTGCTTGTCGTTCAACTCACTTTGACGCCCGGCGCAATCCTGGGCGAGTTCGATGACATCTTCACTTGGGTCGTCAGTCTTGGCGTCGACGCCGCGGTCGAGATCATTGCTGCGATCTTCGTCTTCTTGCTGACCGGTCTGATCGTCGGAATTCTGGGCCTGCCAATTCGGCTAATTGGGCCGGTGCGACGGGCTTGGCTCGGCAACGGTGAAGTGACGGTTGCGGGAGTCCTGCTCGGCGTTCTGCTGATCGTCGTCGCATACGCGCTTGGAACGTGGGGGAGCATTCACGAGCAGCACGGCATCTATGCAGTTTTCACACCGAGCCCATGGCCGCTATTGATTGGCTGGTTCGTGCTCGCCTTCTCTCTCTCACTTCTGGTCTGGCCGGCGCGATGGCTACCGCGGCGTGCGCGGGCATGGTGGACCGAGACCCAGCTCACAAAGAAGAGTCGCCAGAGCCCTCAAACCGTGCGATAGAGGCGGCGCGCGCGCCATCGGAAGCGTCTGCATCTCAACAGAGATAGGCCTGAACTCGGGCCTATGCGGCGCGATGCTTTGCCATCGTTGGAGAAAGGACCCCATATCGCGCACTCAATTAGTGCTCGTTATGCGAACTGAGTGCTCGTTATGCGCTATATTGATGCCTACTGGCTATTTTGAATCGTCTAAAAGTTGCGAAGGAGCACTTCTTGATGTCGGATTCGCGAACATTGCAAGACAAGGTCGCCATAGTGACGGGTGCTGTATCCCGATGATTTCGGACAACTACTATTCACCAAACGCTGAACAGGCACTCGCCGGCAAACGCGGCATCGTCACCGGTATCGGTTCCGGCATCGGCCGCGCCATCGCCCTACAGGTTGCAGCCATGGGGGGCACGGTTGCAGGCATCGATCGAGATCAGGAAGCTGCTATCGCCACCACCTCAGCAGTGGCCGGATTGTCGGGAACTATTACCGCATGGCAATGCGACGTTAGTTCTGAAGCGCAGATTCGAGACGTGTTTGCGAGTCTTATTTCTGCCGGAAATGCGGATTTCCTCGTAAACGCCGCCGGCATCGAAGACTCCGGCGATGAAATAAGTGACATGGATGCCGAGCACTGGGATCACTTGATGAGCATCAATGTCCGAGGAGCATTCCTGACCATGAGAGAGGTGTTGCCTTCCATGCGCGCTAATGGCGGCGGAAGCATCGTAAACATCGGATCAGCTGGTTCACTACTCGGATTGCGCGGTCTTAGCAGCTATTCAGCCTCTAAACATGCCCTCGTCGGCCTGAGTAAGAGTGCTGTCGCCGAATCGGCAATACACGGCATTCGCGTGAATGTTGTGTGTCCTGGTCCGATCGATACCCCCCTGCAAGACAGAGCGGAAAGCAAGTCCGACGATCCGGCAGAGTTCCGGCGCCATCAGGAAGCGGCCATCCCGCAGGGGCGTTACGGTCGTCCGGATGAGGTGGCAAGCCTGGTCGCCTTCCTCATCGGCGACACTGCCGAATACATCAACGGCGCCGTCATTCCCATCGACGGCGGGTTGACCGCCACACTGTGAGTGAGTGGATCCGCGTCGATCTTTCTGCGGACCTTCCACATAGGTCGGTGTGGGCTGATACCACGACGAGTGTCCGGCATAACAGCATCGTCATTCCGCCGTCAGCGAAGGTACCCAGGTCGGCGATCGCCGCTGCGGCCTCTGGGGAAGCGAGGCAGAATTCAAGGTCTTCCTGGGTCTTCCACTCCTGATTACCGATCAGGTGGTACGGAGGGACCGTCCCATCGGGCGCAGTAGTCGTCCAGCTGACCGTGAACGCGGCCTGACGTGGCATTTTCGCGGCGAGAACGCTGTGCGTCTGGTCATAGTGCCTACGGAAGCTGCCCTCGTCGGCGGGCTTGGCATACAAGCCGAGCACGCCGCAGATCTCGAGCCCCTCCTCGAACTTCGTGAATGGTACTTTTGCCTCGCTCTCCGCGAAGACTGTGAAGCTGTCGGCGCGAGGGAGGGTCTCCGTATCGGCGGCCGCCTCCTGCCCTACTGGGCCGGCAAGAGCGCGGAGAGCCGACTCCCGATCATCCCAGTACAGAACGGTCACCACGTGGTACGGGGCGGGTTTGGCGTCCGGCGCGGGCTGCGGCCAGTTGATGGTCGCGTGCCTCAGGCCGGGAAGCCGACTCACTATTTCGCGATGGACGGTCGAATAGTGCTCATCGAAGCCGACGGGGTCGCTCGGCGACTGGTAGAAGACGGATACCTGGAACACTTTGCCGGCTCTCGATGCGTCAGAAGATCGCGACCGGGTTAGCCGGCGACCCGGTGCCACCCTTCACCCGAAGGGGAAGGAGGCTAAAGAAGAACTCATAGCGACCCCGCTCGTGGCAAGCCGTGCCCAAATCGCCGAGTTCGCAGTTGTCGAGCAGCCACAGGCCCATACTGACCTGGCCGATCTCGTGGATCGGTTGGGCCATGACTTCGAAGCCGCTGGGGATGACGTCGTTGATCGAGTCGCCGGCGAGCATCGCGATGTCCCACTTCTTGAGGAGCGGGGTGCATGCACCGTGCAAACCGGGGAAGCCGTCCGAGACCTGGGAGGGGCCCAGCTGAGTGCGCCGCTCCCAGTGGCCCGTACGCACGATCAGCACGTCGCCCGGTTCTGGGGCGATGCCCTCGGCGTCAAGGACCTCCTCGAGCTCCTTCGGACCTACAGCCTCGCCGGGTTCGAGCCACGGCACCCCGCGATGGCGAGCCACGTCGGCCAGGATGCCGCGCGAGACGATGCCGGTGGACGCGCCCTCCACCGACGAGACCGTCGCGCCGCCGGCAGTACGTACCGATGCCGGGTCCGCGTTGTTGTACATCATCCCGTTGAAGAAGAAGTGGCTTAGCGCGTCCAGATGCGTCAGATAGAGGCCGTGGTACGTAAAGCCGAGAAAATCGCGGGCCAACTGCACTCCCCACGGCTTCGAACGCTGCTCGGGGTGCAGGGCCCACTCCTCCCCCGAGTACGTCATGTGCATGAGCGGCGGGTCGGCCACGTCGATCGCAGGCACGTTCTCGATCAGGCGGGACAGCGAGACCGAGACGCCGTCCTGGATGAGGTCTCGCGCCTGCAGCACCTTCCTGGGTGACAGGAGGTTCAGGGTGCCCCTTTGGTCGTCCTTGCCCCAGCGCCCCCAGTTGCTCAGGCTCGTGAAGAGTTCTTCAACGCTTGCCTCATCGAGGCCGAAATTGTCTCGCATGGCTATCCTTTCTGGCCGATTTGCGCGGTCAAAGTTTGGCCGTTGACGCGTTGGTCACGGTAGTTGCATCTCGCTTTGCATCGCAAGCCATCGAATACAAAAAACATTTTTGACGTGTTCGAACCCTTGCCATTGGGGCAATCATAAGTCTATTGTTCGTATAACGAGCTTTGAGTTTACATATCGAGCAAGCGGCGACATGCAAATTCGGGGCTCATGTCCACAGATGGCGAGGCAATCAGGCCTGGATGCCATTGGTAGGAATTGGTGCGAAGGAGCCCACGGTGAGGTCGACTCTCAGAGGTTGCTCGACCTTCATTGGTCTTGCCGGAGGTGCGTATGTCGTTTGACACGCGCAAGCTCGGGCTCGCGGGCACTAAGCCGAATGACGACGCAAGCACGCTGCGTTCGGACTGGTTCGTCGATCGCCGATGGCGCTTCACTCCGGTCGTGATCCCGTGGCTCGTCGCTTTGGCGATGCTGATGGTGACCGCCGTGATCTTCCCGAACACCTTCTCGTTCGGTGGCCTCGCGATCCTCACCGCTCTGCTCGGTGTCCTCGTGCTCGCATCGTTGGGTCAGTCCCTGGTGATCGGGACCGGCGGAATCGACCTCAGCGCCTCGTCCGTCATGACGCTCTCGGGGGTCGCCTTCGTAATCCTGAGCGCGGGCACCCACGGGTCCACGGGTACGGCCACTGTCGTTGCCCTGGGCGTTGGCGTGGCATGCGGCGTTGTCAACGGGATGCTGGTGGAGGGTCTGAAGCTGAGTTCGCTCGTCGTGACCCTGGCGACAGGACAGGTGCTCGCCGGCGCCGCGAGCATCCTGTTCCAGCAGAATGCGGACGGCCTCTCGGTTCCCGCGAGCTGGAAGTCGCTCATGGGCGGCAACATCGCGGTCGGGATCAGCTACATCCTCATCGGCTCGATCGTTCTCGCCCTGATTGTCAGCGTGGCCATCCGGTACACGGCTCTGGGCCGACGCTTCGTCGCGGCAAGTGCGACGTCACGTGCGGCCGCATACCTGGGTATCCGCGTGCGCCTGTTCCGGGCGGGCGCGTACACGGTCGCCGCTCTGTTCTACTCGGTCGCCGGCATCGCGCTGGTGGGTATCATCGGCACCGCGTCGCTTACCCTCGGTGATTCGTATCAGCTGTCGACGATCGTGGCCGTCGTCCTGGGCGGCGCCGCCCTCGCCGGGGGCCGCGTCCGTGCGGCCGCGACGGTCGCCGGTGCGCTCTTCCTCAGTCTCATCAATCAGAACCTCTCGGCATCCGGCGTCGCACCGGGCAGCCAGAGCGTGCTGCTGGGAGTGGTGCTCATCATCGCCATGGGCGCCGGCACTCGGTCGCTGCTCAACGTGCTGCGGCGGCGGAGGGCCCTCCGAGGGTTCCGAAGGGCGGCCTGACATGAGAGGTACAGCGGTCAGCGTATTGAATCAGGCAGGAAGGCAAAACGGGATGAGTACGTCGATGGCGGAGCATTCGACCCCGCTCACGGTCGAAGGCCTCACGATGAGCTTCGGCGCGACGCTCGCCCTGAGCGAGTTCACCACCGAGTTCGAATGCGGGCTTGTCCACGGCCTCATCGGAGAGAACGGATCGGGGAAATCGACCTTCGTCAAGATCCTCGCGGGAGACCTCCACCCCGACCGGGGCACCGTCCACATGGACGGAAGCGACCTCGTTCCTCACGCGAAGGACTCCGTGAAGCGCGTCGCCTGCATCTACCAGGACGGTTCCCTCATCGAGGAGCTCACCGTCGCGCAGAACCTCGATCTCCTCGTCTCGGACGCGTCAATCACCTCGCAACCCGACTGGCGTCGCCACCTGCTCGACGACTTCGGCGTTGGCGACATCCCCCTTACCGACCTGGTCGGTGATGTGCCCAAGAGCTCGCAGCGCCTGATCGAGGCCGCCGGCGTGCTGGCGGGAGATCCCGATATCGTCCTCTTCGACGAATCGACCTCCACTCTCGACGAGCGCGGTGTGGCTATCCTCCTCGACCGCATGAGATTTCTCGCTGCGCGCGGGGCGTGCGTGATCTTTGTGACGCATCGCCTTCACGAGGTTCTCGCGGTCACGTCGGAGATCAAGGTGCTCCGCGACGGACAGCTTGTTCAGGTAGTGAGCACCGAGGCGTCCACGCCGCAACAGCTGGTGGACCACATGGCAGGCCGCGACGTACCTCCCTACTCGCGCAAGGAAGTAGCGGCCGTCGACAAGATGGACGTCCTGGATGCCACGGATCTTGGCGGTGCACGCTTCGGTCCGGTCGATCTGTCCGTGAGGAGCGGCGAGATCATCGGGATCGGCGGTGCTGCTGGCAACGGGCAGGCCGAGTTGATCCGTGCGCTCGCAGGCCAGGGAATTGAGCACGGGCAGGTGTCAGTAAACGGTCGACGCGTTCGCTCGGTGGCATCCGGCGTTGCCGCGGGCGCTGTCTTCGTCAGTTCGGACCGTCGCTCGGAGTCCCTGTCCGCCTCGCTCTCCATTCGTGAGAACGTCACCCTGTCTCTTGCCGCGACCCAGGAGAGATGGTGGCACTGGCTGTCGCAGCGTCGGGAGACCCGTGTGGTGGCCGCCATGGCGCGACGCTTCGGTGTCGTCGCCCAGTCGATGGAGCAGCCCGTTTCCCATCTGTCGGGCGGCAATCAGCAGAAGGTGGCCCTGGGCCGGGCGATCGAGCGGAATCCCTCCGTTCTTCTCATCGAAGAACCCACCGAGGGTGTGGATGTCCGGGCTCGCTATGAGATCTATCGCGCACTGGAGAAGGCGGCGGAGCAGGGATCGGCAATCATCTTCACCTCAAGCGACGCGAGCGAACTCCGGGTACTCGCCGACCGCGTTGTGGTCCTGGCGCGAGGACGCGAGGTCGTTCGGCTCCACGCCGAGGACGTCACCGAGCAGGCTATCGTGCACGCCTTCTCCACTGCGACGAGGGCGGCCGACAAACAAGCGGCGGCCATGCCGGCGCCCGTCGAGCACACCGGCCCGGTTCGGATGTGGCGCGGAATCCGAAGCCGAGCATGGGCGGCGAACCTGGCGATTCTGGTCTCCGTCATCGT
>OUNO010000223.1_pt2 | contig 11455 bp, 15 predicted proteins | sample 1779811 | NCBI WGS metagenome assembly OUNO01 (sample SAMEA3914804, study PRJEB12502) | metagenome | biome: forest; material: soil | place: Canada | collected 2010-06-25 | depth 0.3 m
TCGCCGATCAGGCCGTAGGTCTGCCAGTCGCCACCGAAGACCGAGAGAGGGATGTGGCCGGTCGTCGGCTTCTTCAGCGTGATCGCCGTGCCGTGATACTCGACGTCGAGGTGTTTGAGGATCGCCTTGACCTCGGAGGTATTCCGGCCAATGGCCTCGCAAATAGACGCGATGGACAGCGCGTTCTTGGCGAGCATTTTTCTGACAACAGGGACAAGTGATTTGGCTTCTGACGTCAGTTTAATGGGCATGACTATTTGGGTTTGCGGCGGGCTAGATCCTTGGGGTTGACGAGGACGGTTTGAGCGCGGTTGTTTTCGCTCAGGATCTTGACGCCCCACTTCCGGCGCATGATCAAAATCTGGACGGTGGACTCCGCACGTTTGAACTTCTTGGCGAGCTCCGGCATCGTCCAGCCTTCGCCGGCTGGGATCGTTTGACGGAAGGCGTCAAGGCGTTTCTCCAACGGGATACCGGCGCTGGTGTTCTTGAGTTTAACTGGCATGGGATACGAGGGTAGGGAGTGAGGCGCGTCGAGCACGTTCTTCGATGACCATATCGACGCAGTTGAAGTAACCGGCGCCATCAACCCGGTTGTCACGTTTGGGATGGTTCACCTCGCGGCTGATCTTCACGCCGACCATCATAAGGCCGACGAGTTCAGGTGGTATAGGATCACCGGGTTTTGCCGTCTTCATCCACTCCATCAGCGTGGCACCCCAGATGATCCCCGTGCGGGAAAAATCATCTATCGGGTGTCCATACGAGTCGTGGCGATCGCCGTGAGTAAGTCGTTCCGCCTCTTGGCAGGCAGATTCTTTAGGGGCACTTGGGTCTGGCACGGAACGGGTTCTGCCGGTGTCCGTGTTCGATGTCTAGCGAAAACTTCTGGCTTTTTGAAATCGGTCAGCCAATCTGGGCATCTATGTCAGACAAGTCCGAGACCGAACTACCGTCCACTCCTACGGCTCCTGCAGCCGCATCAACCCCCGCTAAACCCACCGACACCGTTCCCAAGCAAGGCACGTCCGAGAACGCCACGCCCGCCGAGCGCACCCAGTTGCCTACGCCGGTCGGCGAACCGTCGAAAGCGCAAGACCCGACGATCGTCACCAAGACCGTGCCTCTGGAGGTTGCGAGCGCGAGCCTCGCGACAGCCCGCGCAAATCTAGCTGACGCGCTGGCCGAGGCCAGCCCTACCCAGGCCGGCAAGATCTTGGGTGCCAACCCGAATCCTGCCGCCCTGATCAAGCTGGCCACGCAAGGCGCCGCAACCATCGGAGTCGCTGCTGGCCTGCTACCCACCACGCAGGAAGAGCGTGACCGGTTGAAGGCCAAGCTCGACCAGCTGCGCACCGAGCGCGAGAACCCGCCGAAGGATTCGACCCAGCAGGATGTCCCGAAGACGAGCGCGCTGGCCAGCCCTGCAGGTGCGGCCGCCGGCGCGCCGGTCCTTGGCGCCGAGCTCGGCGCTCACCCCGCGGGGGCGGAGCTCACCCGCTTGCGCCAGGACATCGTGAAACTTGAGCAGCCGGAATACCGGGATCTCTGCACGATGCTGCCCGCCGATGCTGCCAAGAACGCTGGCATCAATGTGGCAGACCCCGAGGCCGTCGGCGAGGCCCGCCTGCTGCCGCTGGACCACATGAGCCCTTTCCGGACCCTGGCTCCAGCCCCGGCTATCCGCGAGCCCCCGGCTATCCGCGAGCCTGCCATCAACAAAGACTTGTCGGCTGTTCGTACCTTCAAGTCCGACCTGCGCGGCGTTGCCCCGATCACGCCGCTGGATCCGGCACGCGCCGCCGAGCTGCGTCCCGACTTGGAGTCGAAGACGGTGGTCGGCACGATACAGGCCTTGGCGGCTGTCCCGCCCAACCTGGTCTTCCGGTGTGAGAACCGCACACCGGCAACCGGTGGCCCGCGCACGTCGCTGCGTGGACTCGGCGTCTGGGTCTTCACCCCGGCCCGTCGTGCGGCGATCATCGACACCGAAGGCAACTACGTGCGCCAGCTCGTCGAGCACGGCAACCAGATCCTCGACATCAACGCCGGTGGCGAGATCCGGGAAACCTTCTCCGCCGACGTTCCGTGGCGCGAGACGCTGAACACCTGGGCGCAGGCCAACGGCAAGCCGGAATACGCGCTGTGATCAAAGTCCACACGCTGGAGGAGGTGTGCACCTCCTTCGATCAGCACGTCTACAACGACCTGATCAGCAAGTTCGAGGACACGTTCATCTCGAACGTCGAGCAGGTCCACGCCACCCGGTTTCACCTTGCCGGGGTCCTGCGCTGGTATGGGGATTCCGAATACGCGCCAAAGGTTGCGCTGCCTGAGGACAAGCCGATCGTTTGCAAGATCGGCGGTATCACGTGGCACGTGGCGCCTACGGACGACCCGAAGATCGTGATGAAGTCCTCAGTGCGCTGGGCGTTCTGCGAGTTGCTGAGCGCCGTGGAAAACACCAACCGCAACGTCGCGCAACTGCGCATCGACGACGCCGCGTTGAACGACCTGATCCTCGGCGGGCGCGACGAACTGGGAGATCTCGACCTCCTCGAAAAACTCAAACAGATCCAGGCTGAACCTGACGCGGCAAAGTGCGCGGAGCTGGTGCCGAAACTCTTCGGCGTGCCTGCGGTCTGGCACGCTGAGAAACTCGAAGCTGTCCCCGAAGGCGGGGATTAAACCCGCAAGTTAATCTTAAACCTGCAAGTGAACTTTACGGCGGGCCTTCGGGCCCGCCGTTTCCTTTTATGAACCGACTATACGAACTCCGCACGCTCATCGACCGTGCCGACCAATGCTACTACAACAACGTCGGGCGTCCGGCTGACGACAGCGTCTACGACGGCTGGAAACGCGAGCTCAAGGAGCTGGACCCCGACGACATCCGCCACACCCGGGTTGGCGCGCCGGTGTCCGCAGACAGCGCCCTGCTGAAGGTCCGGCACGGTGCTGTCATGGGCTCGCTGAACAACGCGCTGAACGAGGAGGAATTCCGGACCTGGCACGAGAAGATGGCCGATCGCTGGCAGCCCAACGGCAAGGACGACGACATCCGCTACAACGTCAGCTGGAAGATGGACGGCTGCACCGGCGTGCTCCGGTATCACGACGGCGTCCTGGTGCAAGCTGCGACCCGCGGCGACGGTCAGGTTGGGGAAGACATCACCGGTAACGCCGTGCGCATGGAAGGCGTGCCGGCTGAGGTCTGGTACAAAGACGATGTCCAGCTGCGCCACCAGAAAACTTCGATGATGCGCAATATCATGCCGGTCACCACCGCCTTCACCGGCGAGGTCCGCGGCGAGATCATGCTCTTCAACGAGGACTGGCTGGCGTTGGACCCCGACCAGACCTCGAACCCGCGCAACCTCGGTAACGGGGTCGCCAGGCGGAAGGCGGGTGAAGACACCGAGCGTCTGCGCTTCATCGCCTTCCGGGCCTACAACGAGGCCGGCGTGCCGTTCGACGGCATGTGGGACGGCGAGGGACCGCAGACCGAATCCGGTATGCAGCTCTGGCTCTCGACCCACGGCTTCCAGACCGTCCAATCCCGGCGCAATCTGACCTTCCTGCAGGTCCTCAATCTCTACCGGTTCGTGCAGGGATTTCCGATGGAGCCTGGCATCAAGATGGACATGCCGGCGATCCAGCAGCGCGACAAGCTGCCCTTCGAGGTCGACGGTCTGGTGGTCAAGGTCGAGTCCCTGGTGTTCCAGGAGAAGCTCGGGGAATCCGACAACCGGCCGCGTGCCCAGATCGCCTTCAAGTTCCCGCCGCGTGGCGCCGACTCCGTGGTGCAGTCCGTGGAGCTCTCCGTCGGGCACACCGGCAACATCATCCCGACGGCGAACCTCAAGCCGGTGAAGATTGGCGGGGTCACGGTCAGCCGGGCGTTGCTCTGCAACTGGGATGAGATCAAGCGGCTCGACGTTGGTATCGGAGACCTGGTCCGCGTCACGCGCCAGGGAGACGTGATTCCCAAAATCATCGAGGTCCGCAGCCGGGCCGCCGATCGCAAGCCGATCCCGCAGCCCGTCGAGTGTCCGGTGTGCCATGGCCCGATTGACCGCCGCACCGGCATCGACGGCAGTGTCGGCGTTATGGTCTACTGCGTGTCCTCGGCCTGCCCAGCCAAGCAGGTCGGCAAGATCAAAACCTGGATCAAGAAGCTCGACATCCAGGGCCTCGGTGACGTGTTCATCGATAACCTGTTCAGCAGCCGCCCGCTGGATAACCCCAGCGATCCGTTCATTCTGGGGACAGTCGCAGATATCTACCGGCTGCACGAGCCGCAGAAGATTGCCGTGCTGGCACAGGTGCTGGGCCTGGCTCGCGCCAAAAAGGTGCTGGCCGAGATCGAGAAGAAGAAGAACCTCACCCTGGCCGAGTTCCTCGGCTCCATGGGTATCGAGGGGTTGGGTCGTCGCCGGGTGGCGATCGTACAGGGCAAGTGCCCTGGGCAGTTCGACCAGCTCTCCGACTGGACATCGGGCAAGCTGGCTGCCATGGCCGAAGCCGCCGGACTCCCCGGCTCGGCCGTCCGGATCTACGAACAGATCCGGGCCAACATCACGCTGATCCAGCAGTTGCTGGATACCGGCGTGACCATCAAAACCGCGGCCCCTGTGCCGCCAAAGAAAGCAGGTTCCATGGTATTCTGTATCACTGGCAAGCTCAGCCAGCCCAAAGAGCACTTCCACAATCTGATGACTGAGAAGGGTCACAGCTTCGTGGAGACCTACAAGAAGGGGATCGACTACCTGGTCGCCGCCGATCCGTCCTCCGGTTCCTCGAAGCTCGCCAAAGCCGCCAAGGATGGCGTCAAGGTGATCTCCGAGGACGCCCTACTGGAGCTCCTGAAGTGAGCACCAGCTACACTGACATCGTGAACGGGCTCATCGGTGCACGTGTTGCGGACGCGCGGGATGCCGCCATACGCAAACGTGAGGCTCAGGAGGTAGCGCTGGCCAAGGCCCAGATCGCACTCCAGCCGCTGATCCGGGTGCTCAATGAAGTATGTGCGCCGGAGCACGGCGGGAAGCTGTACTACTTCGGGCCAAGCTACCTCGGCCCCTACGTCTGGCAGGTCGTATCGCGCAGCCCCTATACCGCTCGCACCGGCACCTACGAAATCCGGATCGAGAACGAGCACGCCGTGCTGGTCTACTCTGCCCACTGGACCGGGGCTCGTGTCACGGGCGGCGCGCGCTGGACTGCGCCGCTTGCCGAAGTCGACAAACTTATCCCCACGCTGCTGGGCGTCCTCGCGGACATGTTGCGGCAACGAGACTGATGATCATTATCTTCGACCTCAAGAAAGACTGCAAACCTGGCACCACGCTGGCGCAGGCCGGCACCGGCTACCTGAAAACCGAGTCCCACCGGCGAGCCGCCGCTCACGCCGACGCCGTGCTCATCCAGGACGGATGGGCGGCTCGCCTGATCAAGTGCCGTGGCAAGAACTCGCTCTTCGGGCAACAGGCGTCGATCTCGATCCACCTACAGGTCCTGGACGTTATCGCAGGCACCGCCAACACCCCGGCCTCGGAACGCGAGCCCAGCAACTCGCACGGATTGGAGCACGGCGAATGAACATCGACACCTGGATTGAAAACGGTGAAATGGACGCCGCCAGCAGCACCATGGAGGAAGTAATCGAGGAGGCTGGTACCATCCTCGACCGTGCCTGCATTTCTGAAAGCTTCGGCACCGTCCGCTTCGTCGGCGACGACGGGCAGTACTACGAGGGTCACGTCGAATTCGTGATCACCAAGGTCCCGAAGGCTGCCATCACGCTGGAAGACGTGGAAGCCTGGTTCGATCTGGCCGACACCGGGGAGCGTGAGAACTGGTTCAAGCGCGTGCTCTCCAACGCCGAGATCGGGAAGTGGTTCGACGCGCTGGATGAAGAAGCCCAACAAGCCTGCCTGAAGGCGGTGCAGGCCAAGCAGGAGGAAGAATGACCTACGACGAATGCAAGCCGCTCGATACCCGAGTGGCCTCGATCTGGACTCTCCGGCTGCCGAACGGCCGCCAGAAGATTCTGATCTGCGACAAGGCCTTCACCTTCCCCGAGGTACACCAGATGTGCCGTAACCATTACCCCGACGGTTTCCGGCTCGGGGTGTTTGGTGTCGGGGAGCTGACCGCGGTCGAAGTTGAATACCATGGCGCCGACACCGGCTGGTGTCCGGATGCCCGGCAATTCGATCAGGACCTGAACTTCATCACCTCGGTCCAACGCGAGCGCTGGGAAGTCCGTGTTGATCCTGCGGCGGTGCTGGGTATCGCCCTGGCGTTGCAGCGTGGCGCGAAGCCGGGAGACGATGTCAGCGCTACCTATGACGGTGCTGACGAGTTTATGCGACAATGCCTGCGTGTCGGAAACGAATTCGAAGCCTGGGCCTCGTGCCACGTCAATTTCGAAGCTATGTCCGATGTCTGGCCTTACTTCCTTGAGGACAATTTCGTCGAAGCCATGACCAAGCACGGCAAGACCGTGCTCCAACTCACCGGCCTCGGCATGTCCGACTGGCCCGGCATCGCAACTCATCTCAGACTATCCCTCTATGAAGACTGATATTTACTCAAACACGGAATCCCCGCTGGCCTGGACGCCGGAGATCCGTTTCACCGCCAAGGCCGGTAAAGCCAATGGTGGCATCCAACGGCTATGTGGCTTAATGCGCACCACGGAACGCGCCACAGCGCTGCTCAAGCACCTGCTCTTTGAGCTGAACATCAAGGTAGGGACCTGGAACGCGGCACGGTTCCAGGGCCGGAAGGAAAGTCCGGTCCTGGTGCTGGAGCCCAGCTACGACGAGCACCGGCACGTCTTCGAAGTGCGCACCGGACCGTTCGTCGGCTTCCTGACGGAGTGCCAGGACAAGATGAGCGGGCAGACATTGCGGACCGCCGACATCTGGGCTCGTTGGTTGCACCTCCGGGAAACACTGGCTCCACCGGCTGCTGGTCAGATCCCGGACGAGCCGGAGTTGAACCTGGATGCGGTGGGAACTGCCTTCATGGTGCAGGAAGCATGGCATCTTCGCGACCACGATAACAACGTGAGCGCCACGGATCTGGTAGGCGCGTTCCTCGCCTATGGTAAAAAGCACCCTGAGGTGGTGGGGCACGAAACAGGTTGGACGGCCCTCCGAGCCGTTGATTCGCTGATCGCGCAAGGCTACTTCGTGGAGTTGGATACTGACCTTTACGGCTTCGAGGACAAGGCCATGGAATTGCTGCAGATCACTAAACCGCCGGAACGCATCCTTCCGTTTCCAGATCCTACTCCTCCGGCGACCGTGGCTCCGCCGATGTTCGATCCCGCGCAGTTCAGCAGTTACCTGGCTGGGCTGCAGCAGAAGGCCGAGCGGATCTCCGGCTTCGAGAAGGAGCGCGTCGGTCTCGTGGCGTCAGCGGAAAAGCACCGCAAAGCTCTGCAGGACTCGCAAGAACAGATCGAAGTCCTGGAGCATCAAATGGCCTCGCGCTCCGAGGAACTCCACAAAGTCGAAGCCCGGCTCGGGATAGTCGACTCCGAACTGACTGCGCTGGCGACGGACAAAGCTGCCATCGCCGTGCTCCAGAAATTCGCGGGGAATTAGTTGTTGACTCCTGGATATGGAGTTCCATACTCCAGGTGTTTTGAACAACTCGTCAGCATTTCAGCGACACTCGTCGCGCACTTTGCCGCAAGGCAAAACCACCGGAACCAGCTATGGCACTACGTCGGCTCCGAACAACAAAACCAAAAGTGCCTGTCAGATCCAAACCACCATGTCGTTCAACTACGATAACCTCGACGCCGCCACGCAAAAAGCCCTCAAGGAGAAGCTCACGGACCTCAACACCCGTTACGGCTCCAAGACCAAAATCACCAAGATCGATTGGTCGGGCATGACGTTCAAAGCCGTCGGCTCGGAAGCCCGCAAGTTCGCCGTCGAATCTGCGGCCCGTCCCGGCACGTATCGCATCACCGTCGCCGGCCAGCAGGGCGTGACCAAGCCGATCGCCGAGAAGCCCGTCAAGCAAGTCGGCGGCTCGACCTCCTCGGCGAAGTCCGGCACCACGGCCCGCCGCGGCGCCCGCGCCACCTACTAAGCGCTGTAGTCCCTAGCGTAACCAAGGCGGTCCCGGTGTTGCCGGGACCGCCTTTTCTTTTATGGACAAACCCAGAATTCTGGTCCTTCTCCAGAACGCCTACGATAAAGGCAGCCTCGCGCAAGGTTGGAGTCCAGCGCGGTGGCGCTGCGAATTCGAAAGCAGTCGCACTGGTGTCCGGTTGCGTGTTGCAGTTCCCATGGAACGCTTCGAAGTGCGCTACGCCAACTCCGGCAACGGCATCGGGCAGGGCCCTGACGCCAAGATCCCGGTCAACTGCGCACATGTCTGCCGGGCACTAAAGCGGGTGAAGCCTGCCATTGTGCTGGCTTGCGGAGAGCAAGCCAGTCGCTGCGCTCAGATCTGGCACCATGGCCCACTGGTCTGCATTCCGCATCCGGCGTTCCGCTTGCTGACCAACACGCTGCTGGAAACTTGCAATCGTGCACTGTCGGATTGGTCCGTCTTCCACATTTATCCGAACTGGCGTCAGCGCTACACCCGATCCCTAGCAAACAGCCCAAACATGCGTATTCAACTCAAACAACGTCGAGGACCGGGCGGCGTTGAAGTCCTGTCAATTTAATATGTCCAAACGACTCACCGCTCCCAACATGGGATGCACCCAAAGCGTCGACGCTTTCGCCGACTCCGCTCTCTACCTCCAGACCAGCGGACAGCAGGGTCTGGTAACCCGAGACTGGAAACCGTTGCACGACGACATCGCCGTTGGAAAGGACATCGAAGTGCTGGCCGAGCGCACGCAAGGCATCAGCGAAGCTTCAGCAGAGCCGCTCCGCTCGGCCTTCGCGCGCCTGCTTCAAACCCTCGCGGACAAAGACCTGTTCACGGCATCCGAGGTCCGCGATATCGTCTACCCGCCAGGGAGGGTCCCGACCGCACTGCAAATCATCCGCTATGCCCGCTAAACCCGTCCGCGACGACCCCCAGGGTACCGTCTACAACCCGTTCCTCTTCAACGGCACCGACACCGAACTCCAGCGGCTGCTGATCACCGGGGTCCTGGTCGCCGGCAAGGTGGCCAGGCAGCAGCAGGACAAGTTCCAGAAATTCGAACTGGCGCTGTGGCGGCGTTCCGGCCGGGACGCACCCAATCTGTTCGCCGGTATCCGCCGCGTGGTGGCGATGGACGGCTGGTCAGGCATCGAGGACATGCTGAAGGCGGTGAAGCTGGGCAAGTATAACCTGACCATTGCTGCTCTGCAGCGCATGGTGGCCCAGCCCGTTCTGGATCTCCGGACCTGCACCAGGGACGCGCTGACCGTGATCCCCGGCGTCGGTATGAAGACGGCAAGTTTCTTCATCCTCTTCACCCGCCGGAACGCCGGGATCGCGTGCCTGGACGCGCACATTTTGCGCTACCTGCGGCAGAACGGACTCGCGCCAAGCGCCCCGGCCGTGACACCAGGCTCCCGGAAACGATATCTTGAACTGGAGCAAGTGTTTCTGAAGCATGCTGCAGAGCTCTCACGCGATCCTGGTGAATTGGACTTCGAGATTTGGCTGAAGAACAACCGCGGGGATAAGATGAAGCAAAAGCCGAATACAGACGCCGCTTCCTAAGAAGCCACACACGCGCGTCTCGGTAGAGGTATTCCGCAATGTCGTGTGCCAGCTGCACGCCTGCATAGGTGAGCGAGACCAGGTTTTTGCAGCGTTTGATCCGGTAGACAGAGCCGAATGGCGATACTCGCGCCCGCACGTTTTCGATCATGTGTACAGTCCCCAGGAACTGGAAAGTGAAAGTTCGTTTACCGCGATAGGCGCAGCCGTCTCCGTCGAAAAGACCACGAATGAAATGGGCTTCGAGCTCCGCAGGTATCGTTGGGAACTGTAGCGTGGCGCTTTTTCTGGGAGTGATGCCCAGCGCTATCAGATCGCGGCACAGCGGGCGAGAAGCAATTTGCAGGTGACACTTCCTGGGTTTGATTCCGATCTTGTGCGTGCTCTGGAGTGCGCGCTGCAGCTTCTGGAGATGCGGTAGATCTTTGCGGTGCAGGTGCACTTTGAGGTAGTGGCGTCCTTGCTTGTCGATGACCACGCAGCCATCGGCCGCGATGAAACCAAGCCAGTAGGCTTGCTGCTCTGTGTGAATCACGCGGAAGAAGTCGTCGCGCAGATGACATTTGGTTTTACGACGTAACGGCTGCCGCCCTTTCTCCAGGACTCCGCGCAGACGCAGCACGCGCTTCACCCGGCGACCTTCAAAATCAGGCAGACCTAACCGCGCAGAAATGTCTCGGCAAGACACTTGCTGTTGGTAAAGCAGAACCGCTCGCGAGATTTGGGCTTCGGAAAGAGGCGCTGCGTATGGCATGCTTGGATACAACAAGCGCGACCAAATAAATCAATCAAAAATCCGGACCGAGTCAATCTCAAGGTAGTTCGGGAACACCGTATCGGCGTCGGGTTCGCCATCGGAGCCGCGCGCCGAGCTGACGGAGTTCGAGATCACCAGGTTCATCGGGCAGCTCGGGATGTGGTCGGCGACCACGATCTGCTTCAGGTGCCCGTCGACATACCAGGCGGCCCAGCCCTGGCGCCACTCCAGGGCGTAGGTGTGCCAGCGGCCGGCGAACTCGGTCTCGCAGTCTCCGGTAGAATCCCAGACCGGAGAGGTCGCGGCGCCGTGGACCAGCCCGAAGTGCATCTTCTTCTGGCCGCCGAAATACTCGGCGATGTCGAATTCCGGCGGCCAGGCCTGGGCGTCCTCGGGCATCAGCCACAGGCATGGCCACATCCCCTTGCCGCCGGGGTAGCGGGCACGGATCTCGAACCAGCCGCAGGTAAATGCCCGGCGACTGGTGATCAGGGCCTGGGAGTAGTAGAACAACCCCTGAGGCGCGACGCCGGAGACGATCTCGCGGTCACACTTCAGCCGGAGGTGCCCTTTCCGGAAATCGATATTCCGCTCCAGCGAGTAGCTGGCGTAGAACTCATTGTGGTAGCACGGCCCCATGGACCCGGCGAAAGCCATCTCGGTGCTCCATTTGGTCTCATCCAGCTTCGACGCCAGGAAGTCGTCGGAGAACGGCTCAGCGGCCGTTGCGGTGAGGGAAAATGCTGCCAGCAAAAGCTGACACCATTTCTTCATGGGTCGGTAGTCCATCGGACTGGCCCCAACCTTTCAAGTTTGAAATGCCTAAACGTAAAGAAGCTTTCGAGAGCATTCTCGACAACCCGTGGTTCGGCTTTGACGACAATGTCCCACCTCCCAAGGAAGGGATCTTCAAACCCCGAAACCCCCACGGGTATTCCAACACCTGGCCGATAGAGGACTTCCTCCAGCACGCCGGGGTGTTCGTCTCCGGCGTCGACA
>OUNO010005775.1_pt1 | contig 11444 bp, 12 predicted proteins | sample 1779811 | NCBI WGS metagenome assembly OUNO01 (sample SAMEA3914804, study PRJEB12502) | metagenome | biome: forest; material: soil | place: Canada | collected 2010-06-25 | depth 0.3 m
GCGTCGACCTTGCGCACGCCGATGCCGACGTGGGTGTAAAGCGGCTGCAACATGTTGGCACGGTGCCCAGGGCTATTCATCAAGCCTTCGTGCGCAATTTCCGGCGTCTGCGCCATGGAGATGTTCTCGCCGAACATCGACGCCAATAGTCCGTCGCGCTTTGCGCGATCGACCGGAGAGCCCGTCGTCGGTGAGACGTGGGCAACGAAATGGTGATCGGCCATGTCGGTCGAGTGCGCCAGCGCGATCTCTCGCAGCTCGGAATCAGGTTGGAGCGGGCCGGCACCGGCGGCTCGGCGCACTTCGTTCAGTAGCGCGAATAGGCGAGCTTCGGCCTGGTCGGGGTCGACGACGGTGGCGACAGCGCCGCCCGCCAACGGTTCCGGCACCCCGACGTAAAGTGGAACGACGACCGCAATTTCGGCGCCGCTCGCGCCGTCGCCCATCACCTCCAGGCGGTAAACGCCTGGAGCATCGAGCGCGAACGTGACGTCGAAGCCTCTGCCGTGACATGGCCGCTTGTCGGCTGCTCCGTCCGGCTTCGTCAGGAATACCTCACAAGATTTGAAGCGCCGCGCGACCTCGCCCTTCAGGTTCACACTCTGACCCGGGTCGAACGCGCGTGGGATCGGGGTGTAAGTCGCCTCCACGCGCCCCAACACGACGACGCCGGTGCGCCCGCTTGGTGACAGCCGAATGCCGTAGCGTGTAATCGGCAGGTTGCGTGGAACGTGAGCGAGCTGCTCGTCCCAATCCTGGGTAACCGAGGTATCGAACGCCATGTTGCCGATCATCACCCCGCCGAAGCCGAAGTGGCGAGAAGCCGCGTCGGTCGCGACCGGGTCGATCGGTCGAGATCGATGCACCTCGCGCAGCGCCCAGCTCGCGGTCGCGCCGAGCGAGCCATCGATCTCGGCATGATCGCCGCGCTTGGCGAGCGCCGCGGCGATCTGGACAGAAACCCGGTCGGTGCCGGGGCCGCCCACCACGCCATCGGGTCGAGGTTCGGTCGAGTAGTGATCCACGTCGTCCGGAACCGAGATCGATTCTTTGGGAAAATTCGCCATTCGTGGGGGGGCGCAAGCCGCCACTAACAGCGCCGAGATCAATCCAAGACTCCCCCAGAATCCCCGAGCGAACATGGCGCGCAAGGTACTGAGCTTCCTGAACCACCACAAGCCAGACGGATCGCGGAGCGCGCTTCAATGGCGAGGCGAAATCTGCGGCGTTTCTAGCCAAGAACCCGAACGGCAGGGTGCCCGTCCTCGAGGAGGATGGCTTCGTCCTTTGGGAGTCCAACGCGATCCTGGTGTACCTCGCCGGCCGGCAGGCGAGCCCGTCCCTGCTTCCGGCTGGCTAGGCTCTGATCGGACGGGACTCTCACCCGCTGGACGGCTCTTCCGAGTTTCTTGGCTATCGCATTTGCCTTTCCTTTCGGACCAGCATTGCCTGGTCGCACTGATGGTCACGCTTGTCGTGGGCGGGCGGCCTTGCGGAATTTCGCCGCTCGTAGTCAAACATCGAGTACCTCACCGACGTCAGGTCAGGTCAGGAGCAAGAGCAATGCTTGAGGGTGGGTGCTTTTGCGGTGCCGTCCGCTACGAGATTGATGGAGCGCTTGGTCGTGCGAGCGCATGTCACTGCTCACGCTGTCGTAAGGCATTCAGCGGCGCATCATCGGTCTACGCTGAGATCCCGAACGGGAGCAAGTTCAGCTGGGTCGCCGGCGAAGGCGAACTAACTGAATACAGTTCTGGGAAAGGCTGGGGCCTCGCGTTCTGTCGTATCTGTGGCTCTACGCTGTGCGGCATTTTCGAGAGCAAGGTGCATGGGATAACGCTCGGCACAGTCGACGGTGACCCGGGTGTTCAAATCGAAATGCACACGTTTGTCGGCTCGAAGGCACCCTGGGACCACATCGGTGGCAGCGCTCCTCAGTTCAAAGGGGAGTATCCAAACTCTGACGAGTAACGCACGGTCGCACCGGCTGTCGAAGCCGACGGTTGCGAGCTCATGGGGCAGCTGGATGAAACACAACCGATCGAAGCCGCCGGGACGCCGTTGCAGGTCGCGCACGCGCGTGTCAGTTTTTCGTGCATGCAAGTGATCTTCCGGCGTATCGGTGAGCGCCGCTACGCGATAATCGTCGAAGTGCCGGGTGAAGCCGCGCAGATGATGAGCCCGGCGCCAGGCTTCGATCAGCACATCCCGCATGATCTCGTCCACTACGTGGTAGAGGCCGAGCTCGGGCTCGAGGCGGGCGTGTTTGGGCGCGCGGCGCGCGGCGGCGGCACGTTCTACACTGCGAAGACGGCGACCAATTCGCGTGAACAAGCTCGGCGCCGTCGTAAGCAGGCGCGACGTGAGCAGGCGCTGCGCCGTGAACGCGCCCACGAGGAACAGCTCAACACTTCCGAGCGCCTCGCATCCCTGTGCGATGTGGCGTGGCGCCGCCGCCACGGCCAGCGCCCCGACCCTGCCTCTTGGAACCCGTCTTCGCCCGTTTCCGCACTCGATGCGGCGCGCGTCGAGCGAGTCGTATCCCGGCTCGACCAGCTAGCTCCCCTATGGAATCAGCTCCCAGTGGGCGGTCAGCTCGCGCTGACATGGCCCAGCTTGTCGGCTCACCCCTGCTGAGCCCTCCGAAGCTATGCCTACTCGACACGAGTCGATCTCGAAGTTCTTGAGCCTGGTACTACGGCATCAGCCGGGAGCGGTTGGACTGACCCTCGACGAAAGCGGCTGGGTCTCCGTGGACGAGCTGCTCCGGGCGTTTGCCACTCACGGCAAGCCGCTCACTCGGGCGGACTTCGACGACATCGTGGCAAGGAGCGATAAGCGCCGCTTCGCATTGAGTCCTGATCGCTCAATGGTTCGAGCCAACCAAGGGCACTCGGTGCAGATCGATCTCGCGCTGCTAGCAACGCTTCCGCCCAATGTCCTCTTCCATGGCACTGTCGAGCGCTACCTGCCGGCAATCCGTGTTCAAGGCTTGGTCAAGGGACAGCGCCATCATGTGCATCTGTCAGCTAGCCGCGAACTGGCGATCATCGTCGGTAAGCGCCGCGGCGAACCCTACGTACTCGAAATCGATGCGCGAGGTATGGTGGCGTCCGGGCTCGTCTTCTACCGCTCCGAGAACGATGTCTGGCTCACCGATCACGTGCCGGCGCGCTTCCTCATCGACGCTCTATTGCTGACTGAGAATCAGGTCACACGTTTCCGACCAATCGCGCACCGGCTGGGCCCACGCTGGAGCGCTCAGCGCGCCGATTTGGTGTCCAAACCAATACAATCGCGGGACGAGCCCGGCTAGATGCTCGAGCACATCGAGACGGTCGTCGACGAAGTGCGTAGCGCCGATGGCGGCGCAGTGATCGGTATCAATTCACGATCTTCGTGACGAGGCTTTGATCGTGCCGCCCGCCGGACGTCCGTTACGAGCCACACTCGCGCAGGCCTGGGCTGCCGCCGAGCAAACGTGGTCACCGGCTGTCGAAGCCGACGGCTGGGAGCTCATGATGCGCTTCGCTGAGCTCGGCTTGGGCGTGGCGATCGTCAACGACTTCTGCTCGCCACCGCCTGGAACCGTGCGGCGACCGCTATCTGGGCTGCCTTCGGTGCAATACCAACTGCTCCGGTTACGCAGCCGCCAACCGAACCCAGCTGTCGCGGCACTCGAGGCCGCCATCGTCGCTTCCACCCGCCTCTCGAAAACCCAATGAACATTGGGCTTTGGTCTCTTTTGCGCACCCGGGTGGATGAATTCAGAACTGTGTTCTCGAGCGGTGCGTCTTGACATCGTCGAAGCGCGCAGGCCATCTTCGGAGTGGGTCCGAGAGTCGCCTTGAAGAACGTGGTTCTCGCGGGATTGGTCGCCGCGCTGGTGGCGCTTCTTCCCTCGTTGGCGAGCGCAGAAGACGACCGCAGGCCAACTGCGCCCCCCGTTTCCGTGCGGTTGCAAGCCTTGGCACGGGGCGCAGACGCGCGGGGCATCGTGCCGTCCGCCGTCTACGATGGTGAAGTGCTCTTGAACGCGCGCGGAGGCGCCAGCAGGGGTGCGACCTATCTTGGCGCTTTTCGCTTGCAGCTATTGTTCGACGCGGAGCGCGGGTTCGGCTGGCAAGGCACCAGCTTCTTTGCGAGCGCGTTACAAACGCACGGCGGCAACCCGAGCGATCTCGTGGGCGACGCACAAGGCACGAGCAATCTCGCAGCGCCTCCGGGAGCACAGCTGTATGAGGCCTGGCTGCAGCAAAATCTACTCGCCAATCGGTTTTCCGTGCTGGCTGGCCGCTACGATCTGGGCTCTGAATTTTACCGTTCGCAATCTGCCGGACTGTTCGTAAATAGCTCTTTTGGGATCGGTCCTGAGTTCGGACAGAGCGGCCCGCGGGGGCCGTCGATCTATCCCGACCCCTCCCTCGGCGCGCGCTTGTCGCTCAAGCCCGCGCGCGGCGTTGTTCTTCGCGTGGCGCTGCTCGATGGAGTGCCGGTCAGTCGCTCCCGCGGGGCGCCGGGGCTTTTTGCTCGAAGCGACGGACTGTTGTTCGTCGCTGAACAGGCCTTTCTGGCCCGCCCTGGCGGCTCAGAGCGCGGCGTCAGTCCTCACCTCAGGATCGGACGCAACTCTGGGCTTCGGCCCTACCGGCATAAGTTTGCAGTCGGAGGCTGGTGCTACACCGCACGCTTCGACGACGTCAGTCAACGCCTGCCCGATGGTCGGGCAGTGCGCCACATCGGTAGTTCAGGCGCTTACCTGATCGGCGACGCACTACTCCGCGGCGGCTCCGCGGTGCAGTCGGCACAGGTCAGTGCGTTCGTCCAAGTCGGATTCGGCGACTCGCGAGTCAACCGCTTCGGCTACTACACGGGGGCCGGGGTCGTCGTCTCAGGCCTGTTCCAAGCTCTGGCGAACGACGAGCTGGGCTTGGCGGTTGCGGTCGCGCGAAACAGCTCTCACTACCTCGACCTTCAACGACAGAACGCCGTGCCAGTGAAGGACAGCGAGGCTTCCATCGAGCTGACCTATCTCTTCCAGCTTGGCCAACACCTCGCACTACAGCCAGACCTCCAGTACGTGCTCGGGCCGGGTAGTGATCCAACGCTTGGCAATGCGTTGGTCGCCGCGCTCCGTTTCGAGCTTCACAGCTAGCGCACGCCAGCCCGAGGCGGCGCGCTTTGGCTTTCAGCCGTGGCGCGCCGGGTATGCGCGGAGAGAAGGTGCGTGTCATCAGCGCGAGGCGAGCCGCTCGCTCCGAAAGTAGAACCTGTTAGCAACGACGAAACGACCCCAGGTTGAACCCTTCCGAGGAACGCTTCCACGGGTGGATGAATTTAGAACCGCGCTCCATTCCGGCAGCGTGTGAAGATGGCTGCGGTGAGCGCGCAATCTTCCGTGCCGAGTGGGTGGCCGCAGAGCAGCTATTGGCTCGCTGGGTGTGTGCTGCTGGTCGCGTGTCGAGGCACTGCACCTTCCCGATCCGCCGAACTGCCAACCCGGGGGAGCAGGCCTCAGGTGAGCGCACACTCGCCGTGCACTTGGACTGTCAGGAGTCTGCCCCAACGCGGCTCAACCCAGCTCGAGGCAATCAGCGGCGGGCTGGTCTTGACCGATGGTGCCCGAGCATTGGTGTCGAGCGACCACGGAGCGACCTTCGGCTTGCCGCCTTGGCTAGCGAGTGACGTCGCCCCCGAAAGTGAAGCGCCTCGGTTTCTCACCTCGAACGGCCGAACCTTGTTCCTCGCGACGCCCAGTACGGTATTGGCCGTCGACGTTGACCACGTTCGTCGACTGCCCGGGCCGGAGAACGGCTTGCCGGGTGGCGGATCGTTCGTGCTCGCGGCGTTCAAGGCAAGCTCGACGGGACTCTACGCGCTCGTCAATCGCGAGGACGTCACTGCGACAGCTGACGAGGACACAGCTGGCAAGGGTCACTATTCCGGTCATCTCTACCGTTCGACCGACGATGGTGCGACGTGGGCCGAGGAGGTTCGTCTCAGCTCGCTCGATCGCGGCCCTTTCAACGAGTTGCTCATCAGCGGCCCGTCACGACGCTGGGTCAGGGACGCCACGAATCGCTGGCTGTCGACGGTGGACGACGGCGCGAACTGGGCTCTCCTACCGCAGCTCCCGGTAGACGGGTGGATGGCGGCGGGCCCTCGATCGCTACTCCTCAGGACCACCCACGGGGCTGGAGAGAATGCGCTGCTGCGCAGCTCAGACGCGGGGAGCACCTGGCACCCGGTGGACGGCGGCCCGACCCTCGACCAGCTCGTCGCCGCTTCAGGGGGTGACTGGTCTGCAACGAAGGGCTCGCACTTCCTTCGTTCGCTAGACGATGGGCGGCATTGGCAGGAGGAGTCGGATATTTACGCCCGCGACAGGCTCGCCTCGGAGTGTCTATCTGCAGGAATCGTGAGTTGGATCGGTTTGTGGCGCTCCGACGATGAAGGCTACGCACTCGGCCTGGTCAACCCGGACCTCAACATCGATCACCCGACGAGCGTCACCAGCAGGGACACGCGCTTGCTTGCACACCGAACCTGCTCACCTACTCCGAGTGGATCGGTGCGGGCGCCGTGACCACCGGCCCTGTCTGCGTCGACGAGTACAAGCTCCTCGTTCACCCCAGGATCGCCGGCCACGGCCCGACCCTGTACCAGAGCGGGCTGCCCAGCACGCAAGTGTTACATTTAGCCTGTGAAGGTCGAATGGGACCCGCAGAAGGCCGCAAGTAACAAGCGAAAGCACGCCATTTCATTCCAGGAGGCGGTCACTTGCTTTGCAGACCCAGCAGGCCTGCTGTTGGGTGGACGAGGTCCATCCTGAACGTTTGGCGCTGATCGGCGTATCGGAAAAGTCGCGCGTTCTCTACGCCGTGTTCGCGGAGTTGGCCGACGACGTTGTTCGCATCATCACTGCGCGCAAGGCGACGACTCATGAACGGAGGCGCTATGAAGAAGGTGAATAAACGAGCGAAGAAGAAGATCGCGTGGCACGACGCTTCCGAAGTCGATTTCAGCGTTTACCAGGTGAAGGCGAATCGGTTCGCCAAGCGCGTGAAGAAGGAAGGCATCCTGCTCGTTCACGACGGCCCCTCAGCGGCTTCGCTGAAGGCCATTCCTGAAGCGGACTTCACTCGCGTCAAGGTTCGGCGCAGCAATTACGCAGAGCGCATCAAGGCTGACGGACTCACGTTGCACGTCGGCCGCGGCCGCCCTCGTGCTGGCGCAGGGACGGGCCCAACCGTCCTCAAGTCGGTCCGGTTGCCCCCGACAATTTGGAAAGCGCTGGAGGAGCGCGCCCGTGTGGAAGGCGTCGCGGTGCATGCGCTGGTCCGGAAAGCTATCCTGGCGCTGCTTCGTCGAGTCGCCTAGGCGCGCTTCCACCCCAAAGCAAAAAGGCCAACGTTCGTTGGCCTTTCTTCTCTTTGCGCACCCGGGTGGATGAATTTAGAACTTCGTTGGCGGGCGCGGCCTGAGGAAAGTGTTGGCAGTCTGGGGCACACAACGTCTCGATGCGGTGACAAGATCGAGGATAGGATGCCCGGGCAATGGGAGCAGGCGGCGTCGTAGGCTCGAGGCGGCTGAAGCGGGGTGGAGGACTTGCACTAGCCATCGTGACGGCTTGGCAGTTGTTGGCATGCCGCGGCCAGCACCAGAACAAACCCTTGAGCGTTGCTTCGGCGGGCCCTGCTGCGAGCGTCTCAGCAGCTGAGGTATCGCTCGCCGAGGTCCCTCCGCGCTACCGACTCTTTCATTCGTTTCCCCCGCACTCGAACTTTTGGAGCTTGGGCACGCGCTTGGTGGGATGCGACGCGATGTGCTGGTTCAGTAAAGGAGCGCGGGTGACGCGAACCTGGTTGGTCAGCAGCGAAGGCGTGGAAGAGGACTCGAGTCTGTTGCCCGACGCAAAGAAGATCGACGAGCCACGAGCCCTGCGCTACTGGGGAACCTATCCTGACCAGGTCTTCCTGCTATTCAGGGTGGGATACGATGAGGAAGAGACGAACCGGGCGTTTCGCTATCGTGGACGCGATGCCAAGCCGCGCTTCCTTGAAACGAGCTGTCCGGAGGCGTGCGGTTTCCTCGGCTATCAATTGACGACCTTCGGCTTACCGGAACCGAAATGCGAAACGGGATGCGAGGCGGTGAAACTGTACCAGTCGCGGCACGACGCGGAATGGGAGCACGTCAAGCCCGCCATCGAATGGCCCAGCATCGGCGCAACGCTCTCTGGTTGCGGTGGGCGGTTGCTCATCGTTGCAGACAGAAAGGTCGCGCTCTGGAATGGGACCGCGTGGGAACGGACGCCCGCCCCCTGGTGTCGGGTGGTGAGCAACGTCGTGGAAATACCAGCCGTTCGGCTCACCAACGGCGCCTCGCTCGTGATCGCAGATGAATGCGGCCGGGAGCGCCAACAGTTGTTTTGGGTCTCGCGCTCAGGAAAACCCCACCCGATAGATTTGGAGGAGCTTGCCCGCGAGCAACGCCTCGGCCAGCTTGAGTTCCGCGCTCCGGTCGAGCTGAACCATGAAATCTGGGTCGTCGCCGACACGAACACGGCGACCGTGCTGCTTGCTCCCATCGACGGCTCGCAAGCGACACGGGCAACCCCCTGAGCGGGCCTCTTTCACCACAAAAGCAGAAGTCTGCGGATGGGGCGCCCTGCTCGCACCTCTGGTGTGTGTCGCCGCTTGCCGCGGCCAGCCCGGCACGCGTAGGAGCCTCCGCTACAATCGTCGTCAGCGCCGGCGGCGAGCGCGAGAGGAGAGGCGCACCGCGTGCCCTGACTGGTGCGGAGAGCCAGAGCCCCTCAGCCTGCTCAGCTTAAGCTACTGTGGGCGAAGAATTTCAAGCACCCCCTCATCATCGAGTGAGGACAGCCGCCTTTCCACCCCAACGCAAAAAGGCCAACTCTCGTTGGCCTTTCGTGTTTGTTGCGCACCCGGGAGGATTCGAACCTCCGACCCTCGGATTCGTAGTCCGATGCTCTATCCAGCTGAGCTACGGGTGCGTAGGGGGCGAGTGCATAGCATGGGTCTTTGGGACTGGAAGCGGAAAATGCACCGGCCTGCGCGGTGGTTCGATGGCGGGGGATGTAGGACGCTCTGTAAAAATTTCAGAGCTGGTGAGGCACCGTGACAGCGAAGCCAGAGAAGGCGGCGAATCTCGCCGAGTAGCAACACTGGAACGGCGCTTATCTAACTGGAATGATTGCCCTTTGAGCGGGCCGGGAAGGGCATTAGAGGCCGTGGCACAGAAGCTGCTAGTGGGGTGCTACGAAACGCCTCGAGGGGTGCAGCCTCGAGACGTTCCTTAGGTCGCTTTGCTTCTACTTTGCCGCCCGACGGCTTCTTGAGCTTCGCTTCCGCTTCCTTAGTATCGCTTCGCTTCTCTGCTTTCGCCCTTGAACGACGATAGCCTTGGATGAAGGCCCGACCGGAGGTAACTCCGCTCGGGTCTTTGCTCATTTTGCGTCCGATTCGGCGAAATGCACGCCCATTTCGTACGCTATTTCGAGAACGCTGAGCGCCTGCGAAAGATTCCCGAGTGCCGTCAGGGTGCGCTGGGCGCGCGCGGCAAGCCGAACACGGAATCGGACGGCGTTTGGGCGTGGCAGGCCGCGCATAGCGGCAGGTTACCGCTCGCTAGGACGCCGCCGCGGGCGTCGAGCTCGGTGTAGGTCCATGCGTTTCCGACCTTGTGCATGGCATAGCCGAGGCCGCCGGCGCCGGTGGGGAGCTCCGCGAGCAGCGTGCCGTCGGGGAACACCGTGTCGGTGACGAGCGCGGCGTAGCTCGCGCGCGCTGCCTCGCTCACGTGCACGATCACCGACTGTTCGGGTTGGTGCCCCTGTGAGGTGAAGGGTGACGAGTTTGCGGCCGGCCAGCGTTGCACCTCGGCGTAGGCATCCCACTGCGCGAGGGGCGCACGTGCCGACGGAGCGGGCGATGCTTCGGGACCGTTGGCCCAGGCGTCGGAGGCGCCCGCCAGTGGGCCTCGAGCGGTTTCCGCGCACGCCGCGCTGCCGACGACTGCGGCCAGAACGAGGGCCCAAGCTGCGCGCGCCAAGCGGGCATGGTACCACGAAGCGGTGAGATTCAGCTGGCGAGAGCGGAGCGGTCGAGCCGCGCTGACGGCGGGCTTCGCGCTGTACGGCTGCATGCAGCACGCCGCTCCACCCGCATCGGCCAGCGCGTCGAAGCCGGCCCAGCTCGCCGCGCACACGACGCCAGCACCGAGCCCTGCGCCCGGTCCCGACGCCAGCGCCGAGCTCGAAGCCGCGTCGCCCGCGGGGGCCGAGAGCCCGCACTCCATCCTGCAGCCGCGCTCCGCGCAGCAGCGCGGTTGGCTCGGTGTCGAGCTCGCGATGCGTGATCCGAGCGAGCCCGGTGTACTGGTGCGTGACGTGGTGCGTGGCTCGCCCGCAGCGAGCTCGGGCATCGTCACGGGCGACGTGATCACGAGCGTGGACGGCGAAAACGTAGCCAAGCCCGAGGACGTGAGCCGTCTGGTCGCGGTGCGCGGCGCTGGGCAGCGCCTGCGCCTCGGGCTCTTGCGCGGCGGTGCGGCGCGCCTGCTCGCGATCGAGCTCGAGCGCTTCCCCGAGGGCGATGAGATCTTGCGTCGGCAGTACGTCGGCCTGCAGGCGCCGGAGCTCGAGGCATTGCAGACCGCGCAAGGCAGCATGGAGCCGCGCCTCGCGGCGTTGCACGGCAAAGTCGTCGTGCTCGAGTTCTGGGCTTCTTGGTGCGGTCCCTGCCACCTGCTGAGCCCGGTGCTCGAGGGCTGGCACGAGCGCTTCACGCCCCAAGGCGTGGTCGTGGCGGGCGTCGCGGCGGAAGAAGTGCCGATCGTCACGCGCTCGGCGTATCAGATGGGCATCGCCTATCCGGTGTTCGCCGATCCGAGCGGCGCGACCACCAAAGCGTACCGCGCCATGGCGCTACCCACCGTGTTCGTGCTCGACAAGGGCGGCAAGGTCCGAGACGTCATGGTCGGCTACTCGACGCCGGGCCTCGCGCGCCTCGAAAACCTCGTAAAGCAGCTGATTCAAGAGTCTTGAGGCACGCCTCGGTGCTGCTCCTATACTGATAGGAATGGACGAATCAGAGCTCTCCCGCGCGCGGGCGCGCGCGCTTGCAGGCGGATCGCCGAAGTACCACGAGAAGAACGCCGAGCAGGGCAAGCTGTTCGCCCGCGAACGCATCGCTCGCTTGGTCGACGCCGATTCGTTTTGTGAGGACGCGCTGCTCGCCAACAGCAGCGCGGCCGACCTGCCCGCAGACGGCGTGGTCACGGGCCTGGCGCGCGTGGGCGGCCGACAAGTGGCGATCATGGCCAACGACTCGACCGTCAAGGCCGGCTCTTGGGGCAAGCGCACGGTCGAGAAGATCCTGCGCATTCAAGAGACCGCACAGCGCGTCGCGTGCCCGCTC
>OUNO010013449.1_pt1 | contig 11443 bp, 11 predicted proteins | sample 1779811 | NCBI WGS metagenome assembly OUNO01 (sample SAMEA3914804, study PRJEB12502) | metagenome | biome: forest; material: soil | place: Canada | collected 2010-06-25 | depth 0.3 m
CGGCGGTCTTGGCGGTGATGATCTCGAGATAGGTCGCCTGGTCGAGGTCCAGATCATGGGCGCGGCTCATCTGCAGCACCTCGCCCTCGGCGATCACGCGTGAGGCGCGGGCCAGGATCTCCAGGGCCGGCATCATGCCGGTTTCGACCATCAGCTCGAAGGCGCGGGCGAACAGGAAATCGCCCACCAGCACCGCCGGTGGGGCGCCCCAGATAAGATGAGCGGCGGTCTGGCCCCGGCGCAGCTGGGAGGCGTCGACCACGTCGTCATGCAGCAGGGTCGCGGTGTGGATGAACTCCACCGCCGTCGCCAGTTTAAGCGCCGCGTCCCCGCGCCCGCCGGCCATGCGCGAGGCCGTCACGGTCAGAAGCGGCCGAAGCCGCTTGCCGCCGGCCTTGACCAAGTGGTCGGCCAGGGCGGGGATCATGCTCACCGGGCTATGCATGCGCGCCCTGATCAGCGCGTCCACCCGCGCCATGTCCGGCGCGGCGCGCGCGACAAGGGCGTCGAGGGCGGCGGCGGGATGGTCGATGACGGCTCTGGCTGCTTCCAACTGCTGGAGTCCTTAGGCCTTTGGACTTGAACGCATCGTCCGCCGTTGCGGTGCGACAATGGTGGCGCGATAGGACATGGTCAAGCCGGAGCGGAGACGAAGGGCGCTGGGGCGTGCGGTCGAGCGATGACACAGTGTTGAACGGGCAGGTGCGGCTGCGGCAGGTCGCCGGCGGTTATCGCGCCGGCATGGACGCCGCCCTGCTGGCCGCCGCCTGCGACGCCAGCGAGGGTCAGAGCGTGCTCGACGCCGGCTCCGGCGTGGGCGCGGTGCTGCTCGCAGCCGCGGTCCGGCGACCCGGCGCGCGTTTCGTCGGGCTTGAACGCGACGGCGCGGCGCTGGAGCTGGCCCAGGCCAACATCACCCTCAATGGCCTGGAAGACCGGGTCGAGGTGCGGGCGGGCGATGTGGAAGCGCCGCTGAACGCCTGCGGACTGACTTCGGGACAATTCGACGCCGCCCTGGCCAATCCGCCGTTCTTCGACGACGAGCGCTCGCTGCGCGGTCCCGCCCCGGCCAAACGCGGGGCCTGGATCGCCGACGGCGGGCTGGAGGCGTGGACAGACTTCCTGACCTTGGCCGTGCGCGAGGGCGGCTCGATCACCCTCATCCATCGCACCGACCGCCTGGGCGACATCCTCGCCCTGTTCGCCCGCCGAGCCGGATCGTTCCAGGTGCGGCCGGTCCATCCCTTCGCCGACGCCCCGGCGAGCCGCGTGCTGGTGCGGGCGATCCGCGGGGGGCGCGCGCCCTTGCGCCTGCTGCCGCCGCTGGTCCTGCATCCCCGCGCCGGCCCCAAGCATACGCCCGAGGCCGAGGCGGTGTTTCGCGGCGAGGCGGCAATCGACTGGGCCTGAACGCCGGCGGGCACGAAGGAGGACCGCGCTCTCCCCCCGTGTTCGCCCGTCAGTTCCGCGCCTGGTCGACCAGCTTGTTCTTGGCGATCCAGGGCATCATGGCCCGCAGCCGGGCGCCAACCTCCTCGATCGGATGTTCGGCCCCGCGCCGGCGAGCGGCTTTGAAGGCTGCCAGACCGGTCTGGTTTTCCGACATGAAGGCGCTGACGAAACGGCCGGACTGGATGTCGTCCAGGATCCGTTTCATCTCGGCCTTGGTTTCGGCGGTGACCACCCGCGGACCGCTGACGTATTCGCCATATTCGGCGGTGTTGCTGATCGAATAGTTCATGTTGGCGATCCCGCCCTCGTAGATCAGGTCGACGATCAGCTTCACTTCGTGCAGGCACTCGAAATAGGCCATCTCGGGGGCGTAGCCGGCCTCGACCAAGGTCTCGAAGCCGGCGCGGATCAGCTCGACCAGACCGCCGCACAAGACCGCTTGTTCGCCGAAAAGGTCGGTCTCGCATTCCTCGCGGAAGGTGGTTTCGATCACCCCCGAGCGGCCGCCGCCGATGGCCGAGGCATAGGCCAGGCCCATATCCATGGCGTTGCCAGTGGCGTCCTGGGCGACCGCGATCAGACACGGGACGCCGCCGCCCCTCAGATACTCGCTGCGCACGGTGTGGCCCGGGCCCTTGGGCGCCACCATCAGCACGTCGACGGTGGGCTTCGCCTCGATCAGGCCGAAGTGGATATTGAGGCCATGGGCGAACAGCAGCGCCGCGCCGTCGCGGATATGGGGCGCGACCTCTTTTTCGTAGATGCCGCGCTGCAGCTCGTCGGGCGCCAGCACCATGATCAGATCGGCCCAGGCCGCCGCGTCGGCCACGTTCTTCACCTCGAGGCCCTCGGCCTTGGCCTTCGCGGCGGAGGTGGAGCCCGGCCGCAGCGCCACCACCACATTGGCCACGCCGGAGTCGCGCAGGTTGAGTGCGTGGGCGTGCCCCTGGGAGCCATAGCCGACGATGGCGACCTTCTTGTCCAGCAGGCGGGCGAGATCGGCGTCGCGATCGTAATAGACGCGCATGGTTGAGCTCCGGTGAGGCGTTGGGCCGTCGTTGGGGAGCGCGCTTTCCACAGAGTTTTACTGCGCCCGTCAAGGCGGCTGTGGATGAAGCCATCCCGGGCCGTGCGCGGCGGCCGCGATTCGGGTTAGACTCCCCGGAGCCATGAGCGCCCAACCGATCCCATTCACCGCCGAGCATCCCGAGCGGCAGTATCTCGACCTTCTGGCCGAGATCATGAGCGCCGGCGCGCGCCGCGGCGACCGGACGGGCACCGGCACGCTCAGCGTGTTCGGCCGCCAGCTGCGCTTCGACCTCTCCCGGGGCTTTCCGCTGCTCACAACCAAGAAGGTCCATTTCAAGTCCATCCTTCTGGAGCTGATCTGGTTCCTGCGCGGCGAGACCAACGTTCGCTGGCTGCAGGAGCACGGCTGCACCATCTGGGACGAATGGGCCAACGAAGAGGGCGAACTCGGCCCTGTCTATGGCAAGCAATGGCGCTCGTGGGCCGCGCCGGACGGCCGGGTCATCGACCAGATCGCGGCCGTGGTCACCAGCCTCAAGGCCAATCCCGACAGCCGCCGGCACATGGTCTCGGCGTGGAATCCGGCCGATGTGGAGGCCATGGCCCTGCCGCCATGCCACTGCCTGTTCCAGTTCTATGTCGCCGGCGGGCGGCTCTCATGCCAGCTCTATCAGCGCTCCGCGGACGTGTTCCTCGGCCTGCCGTTCAACATCGCCAGCTACGCCCTGCTCACCCACCTCATGGCCAAGGAGGCCGACCTGGCGGTAGGCGACCTGATCATCACCCTGGGCGATGCGCACCTGTACCTGAACCACCTCGACCAGGCGCAGCGGCAGGTGGCCCGTGAGCCCCACGGCTTCCCGACCCTGAGCCTCGTCCCCGGCGCGCGCCTGTTCGACCTCGAGGAGGCGGACGTGATCGTGGAGGGCTACCGCGCCCATCCAGCCATTCGGGCGCCCATCGCGATCTGATGGCGCATCTGACCCTGGGACCGGTGGCGCGCGCGGCCAACGGCGTTATCGGGCGCGATGGCGCCCTCCCCTGGCGGCTGAAATCGGACATGGCCTTGTTCCGGGCCCTGACCCTCGGCAAGCCGGTGATCATGGGCCGCCGCACCTGGGACAGCCTACCCCGGCGCCCGCTGCCCGGGCGGTTCAACATCGTCCTCAGCCGCGACGGGAGCTTCGAGCCGGCCGGCGCGCTCGTCTGCGAGGACTTTTCCGAAGCGGTCGAAATCGCCCGCGACCACGCCCGCGAGGAGGGCGTGGAGGAGGCGTGCGTCATCGGCGGGGCCGCCCTTATTGAGCTCGCCCTGCCGCGCGCCCGACGCATCTATTTGACCGAGGTCGCGGCCAACCCCGAGGGCGACGTCTGCTTTCCGCCCTTCGACGAGCGCGACTGGATCGAGGTGCGCAGCGAAGCCCACCCCGCCGGTGAGGACGACGACCACCCGTTCGTGTTCCGGGTCCTGGAACGCCGACGCTAGCCGATCTCCCCACGACGGCTATAGTCCGGTGAAAATCCTGGGAGGAAACGCGCATGGACCTCAAACTGGTCACTGACGACCTTGGCTTCCCGGAAGGCCCGATCGCCATGGCCGATGGCTCGGTGATCTTCACCGAGATCGAGCGTGGCGTCCTTACCCGTGTCGCGCCCGACGGCAAGAGGTCCACGGTGGCCAAGTGCGGCGGTGGGCCCAACGGCGCGGCGATCGGACCAGACGGGGCGATCTGGGTGACCAACAACGGCGGTGCGTTCGAGTGGCTGAAACAGGATGGCCTGACCATCCCCGGCCAGACGCCGCCGGGCCACAAGGGTGGTTACATCCAGCGCGTCGACATCGCATCGGGCGAGGTCGAGACGGTCTATGAGGCGTGCGACGGCCAGCCGATTTTCGGCCCCAATGACCTCGTGTTCGACCGCGAGGGCGGCTTCTGGTTCACCGATCATGGATCGGGCACGCCGACCGGCCGCAACTTCGGCGGGCTCTACCATGCCCTGCCGAACGGATCGAAGATCGTCCGCGCCCGCGGGCACATGATCTCGCCCAACGGCGTGGGCCTCTCACCCGACGAGACGACCGTCTACGTGGCCGACACCCAGCTGGGACGGCTGTGGGCGTTCGACGTCGCCGCGCCTGGCGAGCTGGCGCCGCAGCCTGGTTTCGCGCCCGGCCGGGTGGTGTGCAACCTCCCCGGCTTTCAATTACTCGACAGCCTGGCCGTAGAGGCCGGCGGCAAGGTGTGCGTGGCCACAATCATCAATGGCGGCGTGACCGCCTTCGATCCGGATGGTTCGACTGAGCACTTCCCATTCCCCGACCTGGTCACCACCAACATCTGCTTCGGGGGCGACGACATGCGGGACGCCTGGGTGACCTGTTCGTCCACAGGCAAACTCTACAAGTGCCGCTGGCCGAGACCGGGGCTGAAACTCAATTACAATGCCTGACGTTCAGCCTGCGTTCAGGTTGATCGGCTAGCGTAAGCGCAACGGGGAATATCGACTGCAACGGGACTGGGAACCTTGACCATGAATTTGAAACTCGGCGCGACGATCGCGGCCCTCCTCGGCGGAGTCGCGCTCGCCGCGAGTCCGGCTCTGGCTCAGATGCATGGCGGCGGAGGCGGCCACATGGGCGGCGGCGGGTTCCACGCCGCTGGACGCACCGGCGGGTCGTTCCATTCCGGCATGAGTGGATTCCGGGGCGGCGGATTTAGGGATGGCGGATTCCGCGGAGGCCGCTTTTGCTGTGGCTTTTTTGGTCCCGGCTTCGGCTTCTGGGGCGATCCGTTCTTCTGGGGCGGCCTTGGCTTCGTGGCGGGCTACGACCTAGCACCCTATTACGATGACTATTACGGCCCGTATGGCGGCGATCCCTATTCCGACGGGCCGCCGGATGGCTATGCGCCTGGGCCGCCGGATGGCTATGCGCCTGGGCCGCCTGCTGGCTACGACTGCAACGGCTGGCGTTGGGATGCGGCTCAGAACCGCTATGTCCCGGCCAAGGTCGCCTGCAACTAAGCCATAAGCGGGGTGGCTACTCGACCGCGTCGAGAGTCTCGACTTCTGGGCGGCCGGCCAGGCACGGACCCATCTTGCGGCCGATCTCGCGGAAATGGTCCGAGCCACCATGGCGCGTCAGCGCGTCCTGGTCCTTGTACAGTTCGAGCACCTTGTAGGTGTTGGCTTCGGTGCGGCTCTTGGTCAGCTGATAGAGAAGATTGCCGGGTTCATTGGCGCGGACCTTGGCCGCCAATTCTCGGAACACCTCTTCGAACTCGCCGCCTTTGCCGTCCTGAACCCTTATCGTCGCCACAATGCCCAGCATGCCGTCCTCCTCGCCGCTTGATTTCCCGCGATCGTAGAGGAAGCGGACGCCGGGTCGCAATGGCAGGCGGGCGAGTGGCCTACCTCCCTAGCTGGGCCTCCGCTCCTGGCCGACGAAATCCACCTCAACGCCCGGCTTCACCGACCGGCCCAGTTCGGCCGCGTCCCAGTTGGTCAGCCGCACACATCCGTGCGACGCGCGCTTGCCGATCAGGGACGGATCGGGCGTCCCGTGAATGCCGTAGGTCGGGTAGGTAAGGGCGATCCAGGTCGAGCCGACGGGGTTGTTCGGACCGGGCTTGATCGTCAGCTTGCCCCTGGCCCCCTTCGGCGTGAAGGTCAGCCGGCGCGGGTCATAGACATAGTCGGGATTGCGCGCCACGCCCTTGACCGCGAACACACCGGTGGGCGCGGGCCGCTCGGTGCTTCCCACGGTCGCCGGATAGGCCGCCGTCAGCTGTCCGTCCGGACCGAACACGCGCACCTGGTCGTTGGTCTTGTCGACCTCGATGCGGGCGGCTTGGTAGCGTCTGGCCGGGGCCCGCGGCGCCGTCACCAGGATCCTCGTTCCGGGCCTCGAGAAATCTGCCGTCGGATTGAGCGCCTTCAGCAAGTGTTGGTCCATGTGGAACGTTTCGGCCAGGAGCTGCTGAGGGTTCGAATAGGAGAGCGCCGGCAGCCTCGCCAGAGCCGGGTAATCCTTCGGCGGCGTTCCAATGAAGGGTCCGGCCGTGTCCGCGGCGGTGATCTGATAGGTCTGCGTGGTCGGGGCCCGGTCCTGGCCGCTGAGGGACTGGAGGGCGGCTTGGACCGTGTCCGGACCCGCTGGCAGATGTCGCGCCTGGGCGTAGGCGGCCAGAGCGCGGTTGAGATTGTCGCCTCCATGGCCGTCGATCACCCCCGGCGAGAAGCCGGCGCGATCCAGCAATACTTCGAGGCGAACCAGCGCCGGGTCATACGCGGTCCCCGGCCGCCCGGGCGCTTGGGCCTTGTCGATAGTCTGGTCGATAGCCTGATCAGGGCTCGGCGGATCGTCGGCCTGTGCCGTGTTCGTCGCCACATCGTTGGCGACGACTTGGTTCGGGGGCGGCGTTGTTGGCGCGGGAGGCGGCGGAGCCTGGTATGCAACTGCCGTCTTAGGAGGGACCTTATTGCTGGGTGAGGGCTGCGAGCAAGCGGCGAGGACGCCGGTCAGGATCGCAAGGGGAATGACAACGGTGGCTCGCGACAAAATGTCGAACTCCAATCCCATCAACTCTGGCGGGAAAGTCGCTCGCCGCCCTGCGGTTCCCTTCGGCGCCGCTGGCCGCCGATGATCCAGCGCCTCCTGTGGGTGCTGGTCACCGCGTTTCTTCTCTATTCACTGGGGCTCCTGGCCTGGCGCAGCTGTATTCGCCAGCCGGCCGGGCCGGCGCATCTGACGGCGGCGGGTCCGGCCGTGTCACTGGCGCCGCCCGGCCCGGCCGCGCGTTTGCCTGCGGCGTCATGCGACCAGCCGGCCGCCTTCGCTCTGGCCGCGCTCCAAAACGGTCTGACCCGGACAACCGCGCCCTGGTCCGTGTTCGGTCGCGCCGAAACCGGATGGGCGATCTACGAGCCCCTTGCCGCCCACGAAATCGGCACGGCCTGCCCGGCGGACTCGGCCGGATTCGCGCGCGCCCTGGCGGCCTGGCAAGCCAGCCGGCGCCTGCCGGCCAGCGGAGTCATGGACCCGCCGACCTTGACCGCCATGAGGCTTGTCTGGCTCGCTCGGCGGCCGTTCGTCGCCCAGAGCGAGCATGGCGGCTGCCCGCCGCCGCCGGCCCCTGCCGCTCTCGTCCAGGCCCGTCCCGATGAAGGCTACGAAGCCAAGCCCATCCAGCTATTGCCCCAGGCGCTCGGCGCCTGGCGCGCCATGGCGGCAGCCGCCCGAGCGGAGTCGCCCGCCGTCGCCGCCGATCGACGCCTGCTCACCATCTTCTCCGGCTATCGGGACCCGTTGGGCGACACGGTCCATTGCGCCCTGACTGGCGGGTGCGGAACCATCGCCAGGGCGCTCTGCTCGGCTCACCGCACGGGCCTGGCCATGGACATCTACCTGGGTTCGGCGCCGGGCTATGGGCCCGCGTCGTCCGACGACGCCAACCGCCTCTACCAGTCCCGCACGCCCGCCTACCTGTGGCTGGTCGCCAACGCCGCCCGGTTCGGTTTCGTCAACTACCCATTCGAGCCCTGGCACTGGGAGTACGCCGGCCGGACCTCCGGCTGAATTTCAGGCGTGGACAACCGGCCCGGGAGTTGATCAACAACGGAATCCTTCGAACCATCGGATGCCTTCCGCCCCATGAGCCTCGCCTTGTTTGCTATCCTCGCCGCCCTACCCGCTCTCTCCGCCACCTTGCCCGCCGATCCCTACATCTGGCTCGAGGCCGTTTCCTCGCCCAAAGCCATGGCCTGGGTGGAGGCCCACAACGCCACGACCACCAAGGCGCTCGAAGCCGATCGCCGCTATCCGGTCCTCTACAATGAGGCCCTGACCATCGCCGGGGCCAAGGATCGCATCCCCGATCCGAGCTTCCTCCATGGCGAGATCTACAACTTCTGGCAGGACGGCGACCATTTGCGCGGCTTGTGGCGCAAGACCAGCCTGGCCGATTACCGGAGTGAACAGCCTCATTGGACCACGGTTCTCGACATCGACGCCCTGGGCAAGGCGGAAGGTAAGAGTTGGGTCTTCAAGGGCATCGACTGCCTGCGGCCCGATGAGCGTCTTTGCCTGGCGTCGCTGTCCGACGGCGGCGAGGACGCCGTCGAGGTGCGCGAATTCGACCTCGACACCGGCTCCTTCGTGGCCGGCGGCTTCCACCTGCCACGAGGCAAGCATCGCGTGGCCTGGGAGGACGCCAATCATCTCCTGGTGGCCAGCGAATGGACGCCAGGCGATCTCACCCCATCCGGCTATCCCTACATCGTCAAGCGCCTGACCCGGGGCCAGCCCCTGTCGTCCGCGGCCGAGGTCTACCGCGGCCAAAAGACCGACGGCGGCTATGGCGTGTCTCCCGAGGTGCTGATGGACGGCCAGGGCCGCCAGCTGGCGGCCATTGAACGGCCCCTCGATACCTTCCGCCACGAGACCTGGGTGCTGACCGGGGCCGGCTTCAAGCGCCTGGCCATTCCGCCCAAGGCCAGCGTCGCCGAACTGGTCGACGGTCGGGTGATCGTGCAGCTGGACGAAGCCTGGACCGCAGGCGGCGTCACCTTCATGCCCGGCTCCCTCGCCCAGCTGGACCTTGCCGCGGTGAAGGCCGATCCGGCGGACCTGCGGCCCAAGCTCGTCTGGGCGCCAGGACCTCGCGAATCCCTGGGCGAGGTCTCCTCGACCCGGGATAATCTGCTCGTGGCCACACTGGACAACGTCCGCGGCCGCGCGTGGGTGTTCAGCCCTTCGGCCAATGGCGGCTGGACCCGCGCCAAGCTGGACTTGCCCGACAACCTGACGGTCGGCTTCGCCGCCGCCGACCAGAGGTCGAACCTGGCTTTCGTCGGCGCGAGCGGATTCCTCAATCCTTCGGCGCTTTGGCTGGCTGATACGGCCAAGGACACCGTGGCGCTCGCCAAGACCCTGCCGCCGAAGTTCGACGCCGCCGGCGACACGGTCGAGCAGCTCGAGGCGACATCAAGCGACGGGACGAAAATTCCCTATTTCGTGGTCCATCGCCGGGACCTGAAATACGACGGCTCGACCCCCACCCTGCTGACCGCGTACGGCGGCTTCCAGGTCAGCAATACGCCGCATTATTCGGGCGCCATCGGCAAGCTGTGGCTGGAGCGCGGCGGCGCCTATGTGGTGGCCAATATCCGCGGCGGCGGCGAATTCGGGCCGGACTGGCACGAGGCCGGCATCGGCGTGAAACGCCAGATCATCTATGACGACTTCGCCGCCGTGGCCAAGGATCTCATCGCCCGCAAGATCACCAGCCCCAGGCGCCTGGGCATCGAGGGCGGCTCCAACGGCGGCTTGCTGATGGGGGTCGAGTTCGTGCAGCACCCAAAGTTGTGGAACGCCGTGGTCATCCAGGTGCCACTGCTGGACATGATCCGCATCTCCAAGATCGCCGCCGGCGCATCATGGCAAGGCGAGTATGGCGACGTGAACGCCGACCCGGCGGTGATGGCGTTCTGGCTCAAGACCTCGCCCTATCAGAACCTCACGGCTGGCGTTCGCTATCCGGCGCCGTTCATCTTCACCACCACCAAGGACGATCGGGTAGGCCCGCAGCACGCGCGCAAATTCGCCGCCCGCATGGAGGAGATGGGGCTGCGGTTCTACTATTATGAGAATACCGAAGGCGGTCACGGCGCCGGCGCAGACCTGAAACAGGCCGCCCACACCACGGCCCTGACCATGACCTATCTACACGAGAAGTTGATGGACTAAGGCGCGGTCCGCGCGCCGGACGGGCTAGTGCCGGCCTTGCCAGCCGGTCGCCACCCAGGAATGGCCGCCCATGTGACGGGCCTCGATGACATCTGGATCGTCGGCCCCTGACCGCACCGCGCGACGCGCGCCAAGCACCAGGGCGGCCACGGCCAGGGCGGCGGATCCCACCACCGCGACGGCGAGGAGCGTGGCCGCGATCACCGCGGCCGCCACCGCACCGACCACACCCATGACGGCCCATCCCAGGGCGGCGCCGACCTGGGCCAGCGGGCTGGCCGACCGCCGCCGCGAACTCCAGGGTTTCCCGCTTGTGTTGGCCGCAGCCATTGTCGAGGACTCCATTAGCGAGGGCCGTCACTCTTCATCTTGCATTCCACGCCAGTCAACCGTTTCTGCGGACATGACAAAAACCCAACGCGCTCGCGAACGCTGGAGTTTCTGGATCGACCGGGGGGGCACCTTCACCGACATCATCGGCCGTGCGGCCGACGGCGTCCACCACACTCTCAAGCTGCCGTCGCGTTCGCCGCTCTATGAGGACGCGGCGGTGGAGGGCATGCGCCGCCTGCTGGACCTCGGTCCCGGGGGGGCGTTTCCCGCCGCCAGGATCGAGGCGATCCGGGTGGGAACCACGGTCGCCACCAACGCCCTTCTGGAGCGCACCGGCGCCAAGACCCTGTTCGTCGCCACCGAGGGCTTCGCCGACGCCCTGGTCATTGGCGACCAGACGCGGCCGAAGCTGTTCGTCCTTGATGTCGTCAAGCCGACGCCGCTCTATGGCGCGGTCATCGAAGCCCGCGAGCGGCTGGCCGCCGACGGCGGCGTCGTCATGACCCTCGATGAAGACCGGCTAGCCGCTGGGTTGGCCGAGGCCGTTGCCGACGGCTTCGAGAGCGTCGCCATCGCCTTCCTGCACAGCGATCTCAACCCGGCGCACGAACAGCGCGCCGCCACGCTCGCCCGCGCCGCCGGCTTCGCCTATGTGGCTTTGAGCAGCGAGGTCTCGCCCCTGCCGAAGTACCTCGAACGGGCCGAGACCACGGTCGCCGACGCCTATCTGACCCCGCCCCTGCGCGCCTACGCCGACCGCCTGTCGCGGGCGGTGGCCGGGGCTGATCTCTACTTCATGACCTCCAACGGCGGCCTGGCGCGCGGCGAAGCGTTCCGAGGCCGCGACGCGGTGGTCTCCGGGCCGGCCGGCGGCGTCGTCGG
>OUNO010000313.1_pt4 | contig 11434 bp, 9 predicted proteins | sample 1779811 | NCBI WGS metagenome assembly OUNO01 (sample SAMEA3914804, study PRJEB12502) | metagenome | biome: forest; material: soil | place: Canada | collected 2010-06-25 | depth 0.3 m
GATCGAGCGCGAGAAGGGCATGGACTACCGGGAGGCAGTGCGCATCGCGGTGCAGGCCTGCCGAGCGCTGGAGACCGCGCACAAAGCCAGCGTCATCCACCGCGACATCAAGCCCGCCAATCTGTTCCTGTCCTCGGACGGCAAGCTCAAGCTGCTCGACTTCGGCGTGGCCAAGGCCGCCTTCAACGTCGAGACCGACGGCGAGGGCCTGAGCATCGTCGGCACGCCCGAGTACATGGCGCCCGAGCAAGCGCGCGGGACCGCCGACGAGCGCAGCGATCTGTACGCCCTGGGCGTGGTCCTGTTCGAGCTGCTCTCCGGTCGTTTGCCCCACGAAGCCGAGAGCCCCGTGCTCTTGCTCGACGCCAAATTTCGCAAAGAACCCGAATCTCTCCGCAATCTCGTGCCCGAAAGAGGAATCCCGAAAATGCTCGATGTGGCCGTCTCTCGCGCGCTCAGCACCGAACCCGAACACCGCTACAAGACTGCGACCGAGCTTCGCGAAGCGCTGGAAGCGGCGCTGCACGAGCCCGAGCAGACTCATTCACGTCGCAAGCTGGCATCGCGCGGCATCGCCTCCGCCGTCGCCTTGGCCGTGATTGGTGTGGTCGCCATCGGCGCCGCGCGCCCCGAGGTTCGTCAGAAGGCCGCGCTCGCCCTGTCGCCAATGATGGACAAGGTACACGCGCTACAAGCACGCGCTGCCGAGCGCATGCATGGCTCACACGCCGCAGTCGCGCCGGCCCAGCTCGCAGCCGTCGAGACTGCCGGTCCTGCCACCGTCACCATCGCAGCCGCGCCGGAGCCCATCGCGCCGACGCCGACGCCCGAAGCCGTACCCGCCGCGCCGATCGCACCCAGCACCGAAGCGACGGCAGTCGCAGCCAACGACGACGGCGAGGTGGAAGACGACTCGGCCACGAGCGACAGCGCCGCGCCCGAAAAGGCCGCAGCCCCGGCCAAGGCCGAGAGCAACGCCGCGAGCGACGAGATCATCGCCGAGGCCCACAAATACGTCGCGCAAGGCAACAAGCTGAAGGCCCTGAACCTGCTGCGCCACGCCGTGAAGAAGTCAGCGAGCGATGCCAAGCTCTTGCAGGAGCTGGCCAGCGCGGCCGAGCAAGACCACGCCTGGGGTGAGGCCGTGCGCACCGCGCGCCGCCTGGTTGCAGTCGATCCGAGCACCGAGTCGAAGCTCGAGCTCGCTCGCCTCGAGCGCAAGACGGGGCACCGGGCGCGCGCCCTCGACCTCGTGCGCAGCGTCGTCAAAGACAACCCGGATTCGCCCGAGGCGCACGCCATGCTGAGCCAATTGGGTGGCGCCGAGCGCGTCGCTTTGCAAAAGTAAGCTCGACCGGCGGGCTCGAGAGTCGCTGGTGGAGACACCATGACCGATCAGACGATTTTCGAGCCCAAGACCCCGCACGAAATCCTGCGGACGTTCGCGGTCATGCACGAGCTGCGTCCGCTGCTCGTCGAAGCGAGCTACGTCGAGACGGTGCAGCGCGTGATGCAGCAAGGTTACCGCCTGCTCGCGCTCGATTCCTCCGACTCGACCGACTCGACCGACTCGACCGACTCGACCGAAGGGGGCGTGCTCGCGGTGGCCGGCTTTCGGCTCTCCGAATCGCTCTCGTTCGGAAAGTTCCTGTACGTCGACGACCTAGTGACGAAAGAGGACGCTCGCTCGCGTGGCGCGGGCGCCGCGCTGCTCGCTCGCCTGCGACGAATCGCGCGCGACGCGGGCTGCCGTGAGCTGCACCTCGATTCGGGAGTGCAGCGCCATGCCGCGCACCGCTTCTACTTGCGCGAGCGCATGGACATCACCTGCTATCACTTCAGGGAAGTGCTCTAAGCGCTCTACCCAGCGCTTGCCTGGCGTCTTTTTTTCGACCGGGCAGGGGGGAGATTCCCCCACCCACCGAACGAAATCTGGTGCTAGAACGGCGCCGGACTCGGTTTCGGACTCGGAATGGCTCTTCCCCCCAGCGTAAGCGGCAAGGCGCTCGTCACCTCCGGCTCACCCGTGAAGGTGATCCTGAAGTTGGCGTTGCCGACGGTGCTGGCCATGCTCGCGCAGAGCGCGGTCAACGAAGTCGACATCATCTTCTTTTCGCGGCTGCCCTGTCCGGAGTCTTCGACTGCGCAAGCGGCGCTCCTGCCGTCCTTGATCTTGCTCTGGATGTTCGGCGGTTCGCTGAGCGCGATCTCGGTCGGCACCCAAGCCATTTCCGCGCGCCGCTTCGCCGAGGGCAAATCGATCGACGCAGGCGCGGTGCTGGTCAACTCCTGGGTCTGCGCGCTGCTCGCCGGAGCGGTGTTCACGGTGCTCGGCTACCTAGTGATGCCCTACGCGCTGAACGCGCTGATCCGCGTGCCCGAAGTGCGCGTGGCCGCGCAGGGTTACCTCAAGTGGCGCTTGCTCGGCATCACCTCGATGGCGGTCACCTTCTCGTTCAAGGCTTTCTTCGACGGTATCGGCAAGACGCACGTGCACATGGTCGCCTCGGTGGTCATGAACGTGATCAACGTGGTGCTGTGCGTCGCGCTCATCTTCGGCTACTGGGGGGCGCCGCGCATGGGCATGACGGGCGCGGGCGTGGCTGGCGCCGCCTCGTCTTGGGTCGGCTTGTTCATCATGGCTGGCTGGGCCACGCTGTCTCACTACCGCACCACGTTCAAACCATTCGACGTGCGGCGCGTCGTGCGCGGCTTGATGGGCGACATCCTGCGTCTGTCCGTGCCGAGCGCGATCGCCACCGTCGCCGTGATGAGCGGCTTCGCGCTGTTCTCGGGCATCGTCAGTCACTTGGACAGCGTGTCGCACTCCGCGGTGCTGAGCTCCGATTGCCCAGGCGGCCACGGCGAGGCCGTGAACAGCGCGGCGACCGCGCTGATCGTCGAGATCTTGAAGCTCACGTTCACCGCTTGCCTCGCGTTCGGTACCTCGACGGCCACGCTCGTCAGTCAATCACTCGGCGCGAACGAGCCCGACAAAGCAGTGCGCTTCGGCTGGGTCTCGGTGCGCTTGGGTCTCGTGATCTTCGGCGTGGTCGGTTTGCTGGAAGGCGTGTTCCTGACTTCGCCACTGCTGCACCTCGTCACCCAAAGCCCGGCGGTTTACGAAACCGCGCTCGTGCCGATGCGCATGATGGGCCTGTGCACGCCGCTGATCGCCGTGGGCATGATCTTGACGCAAGCCCTGTTCGGCGCCGGCAACACCAAGTTCGTGATGCTGGTCGAGTTGGTGCTGCACTTCTTCTGCTTGGTGCCGCTGGCCTGGCTGTTCGGCATCACCCTGAACCTCGGTCTGACCGGGATCTGGGCGTCGGCCGCGGTGTACGTCGTCTTGCTGACCAGCGTGATGGTCTGGAAGTTCCGGCGCGGCGATTGGAAGTCGATCGCGATCTAGCGGCCAGCCTGGGCAGGTGGCCGCTAGCGCGAATGATCGAGGCTCAGTGACGTTCGCGGCGGCGGCGTAGCGCCCCGACCGCGAGCGCGCCCACGGCGAACAGCAGTGCCGTCGGCGCGGGCGCCGTCGAGCCCGCTGCGCGCACCGAGCAAGAGCCGATGCCGGACATCCCGCCGCCGTCGTCAGTGCCCGCGCCATTCGCGCTGCCCGCACTGGCGCTCGCGCCGCCGCCCGCTGGCGGGCTGCCTGCTGCACTGCTTGCGCCACCGGGTGAGCCCGTGCTGCCGCCCGACGCGGGAGCGCCGCCACCCGCTTGGGGCGCGCCGCCGTGGTTGCTTGGAGCACCGGCACTACCCGGCGCGCCGCCCGCGCTCGTGGCGCCGCCGGCACCGGTCGCGCCGCCTCCACCCGCGTGAACGGGCGCGGTGCAGCCGAGGATCGTGCAGGCCTTGGCGACGTCTAGGTTCGCCAGCGCGGTCGACGCCGTGTCCAGATCGGCCTGCTTCGACGCGCCGAACTGCTTGCGTTGGTCGTACAGCATCTTCACGATCTTGAGCTCGGCGTCCGTGTACACGGCACCGACACTCTTTTGCAGTTGCATCAGGAAGCGGTAGCCGAAGCCGGCGCCCGCTTTACCCTGCGTGCTCGGCTCGATCATCGTGCCTTCGCCGTAGTCGTTCCAGGTCGCGATCTGCAGCGGCTCACCTGCGTACTTACCGAGCTCGAAGCTCGAGGACATGGTGTCACCGCCTTCGACGTTGTCCTGCGTCAGGCCGTACGACACCTTCCAGGTCGGCCCAGGCCAGCCGCCCGCTGCGTAGAACGGATTGAAGCCTGGATAGATGACCGGGATCTTGAGGCCGTGATCGACGCCGTCGAGGCCGCTATCGAAATCGCTCACGCCCTTCAGCCCGTTCTGCGCAATCCACGCGAACTTGCCGGTCGCGTTGGCGCCCGCCGAGTCGTTGTACCAAAGCGGGAAGAACTGCGGCTTGCTCGAGAACACCGACAAGATGTTGCTCCAGTCGCCCGCGTTCTTGAACTTCTGGGGGCCGAACACGAGTAGCGCGTTCGCGCCGTTGACCTTGATGTGGTTCGGCTTCGAGAAGAAGTTGTCGCGCACGTACACCATGTCGGCTTTGGCGGCGTCGACGGAGTCGGCGTACTGGTCTTCGTAGCAAACGCCGAATTCCATGCCGAACTGCGCGGTGCGGCCGATGATGGCGTCCGAGTTCGCCTTGTTCTGCGGGCGATCGTAACCGCCGTTCAGCCCGGGCCAGTCGATCAGCACGCCGTCGATGCCGGCGTACTTCATGGTCAAGAGCTGGTACTCGATGACGTTGCCGTCGTTCGAGTTGTACTCGCCGATCATCGGCACGTACCAAGAGGCGACGCCGCTGTCCGGGTTGCGCGCGTTCATCGACCAGTGCTGGCCGCCGACTTGGAACCACGGCATGACGTGCACGTAGATCTTGCGCGGGTAAGACTTCTGAATCGAGACCGCGGAAGCAGTCGAAGCGACTGCTTCGCCTTCGCCTTCGCCTTGCGGCTGCGCTCCACACGCGCTCAGAGCAACGGCCGACACCACACACGACGCCAGCACGAGGCGATGAAATCTCACGATGGGGTTTCCTGAGTCTAAAGGGTTGGCAATGACGAGAAGCGGTCCGTGCCTGCGCTGAAGTCAGGTCGAGCGCACACGGGTCATTGATACCTATAGCTGTCAGGCTAGTTTATGCCATGAATTCCGATACATATCGCTGTCGGCGAATTTTTCTTTTTCTTCGCGGTAACGATCGATTTTTTACCGTGAGCTCGAGTGACGTCGAACGCTGATCGAACGCGTCTCGATTCGAGCATCAATCCGGCAGCGATCGGTATTCTTCGGTCAGCACGAAACCGGGGCTCACGTTCGTGGCACGTGCGAGCGCGTAGTAGTCGCGAAAGCGAAACTCGGCGCTTGCCTGGTGTAGGGCGCCCTGCGCCAACGCCTGCGGTTCTGCGTTGCCGTGTGTGTCCGCGGGCGCGCCAGCCTCGCGATCGAGCGTGCTCTGCGTCGTGAGAAACGCCGCGCTGACCGTTTCCGGATCGGTCGCGCGGGACAGCGCCTTCACTGTCAGGAGTTGCTGGTTCGTGCCGAAAGTGAACCATAAGTTGCGCGGCGGTGACCCTGCAGCAGCGCCGCCCAGTGCGCTGCTCGGCACGCCGTTGCAGGTCAGGTCGGAAGCGCCTTTGCCGGCCTCGCAATGGATGCCGTGCGCCGCAAGTTGCGCGGTAATCTGCGAGCGTGTGCTGTGATCGAGCACGAAGCCGAGCGCTGGGCGGCTGACCGCGCGCTCGGTGCCGCGGTGAGTGAGCGCGAAATTCAGTTGTGCGCGCTCTCGCTGGGCAGGCGTCTGCGGCTTGTCGTAGCCGAATGGGCAGCCGCCGTGTGCCATGCGCGTCATGGCTCCTAGAAACGGGCGACCCACGGAGGTCTGCGTGAAGCCGACCAAGCCGACGAACAGCACGCCGCCGGCGACCGCAACCCGAGCGAGAGCGCGTTTCATCACTTACCCACGATCGACGCCTTGAAGGTCGCGTCGGTCAGAATGGGCGCGAAGCAACTCGAAATATCGGTTTCGGGCACGCCGCTCGCGGTCAGCGCGGGCACGATCTGATTCGTGAGGAAGTAGTCGTACTGGTCGCTGGTGATGCCCAGGCCAACGTGCGCCACGGTCATGTTTTGCAGCCCGGAGTACGTCTTACCATCGCTGTAGGTGATGCTCTCGGGACCGCCGTAGGCGTAGACCAGGAAGGCCGCCAGCTTGCCTTCGAAGGTGGCCATGTCGTCTGTAGTCGAAGGAGGCGTGCCCGAGCCCACCTTGGTGAACGAATCACCGAGGTTGGTGGTGCCATTCGCGGTCAGCTCCGCGACCGCATTGGCGACGATCGCCTTGTTCACCGCCACGAAGGCATCGGCGCCATACGTGTCGAAGGCATCGTTACCGCTACTCATGCACTTGAGCGCAGCACCGGGTCCCTTGGTCACGTTCTCGGTCGGGCCAGTGTCACTGTCACTGCCGCAACCCTGCATTGCAGCGAGCATCACGCTCGCCGCGAAGATCTTTCTAATCATGAGTCACCCTTTCAGACGGATATCGACTGCTGCCTTGAGATACGAGCCGCCACGCCAACCAGATTTGAAGAAAACCGGGAGGCCCGTTTTCTTCGGTATTGCGGATTCGGCCCGTTGCCCGAGATGAGCCGAACGTGGCGCACTTGTTTGCCGTGCGCGTCAATCGGTGAGAACCGGGCGATATGGACTCAGCTCGAGTGAGTCGCGTGTTGGACGGGCCGTGCGACTCCGACCAACGTCCAAGATCTCGAGCAACAGCGCGCGCGAGCGCTCGAGTAACCTCTTGTAACGGGGCCGTTTCGAGAGCGCAGCTCGTTCCGCGACGCTTTCACCAGAGTGAGACGCGCTCGTCACGGCCAATACACCCGCATGGGGTCAAGTGCGCGAGTCGCGTTACTCGATAACCCACGGGAGTTACAGAATATGTCTTTTCAGAACAAGCTTTTCAGCCGTCGCGTCGCCTTGCACGGCACGGCGCTGGTCACGCTCGCGCAAATCTTGGCCGCTTGCAGCAGTGACGACAAGGGTACCGCCGGTTCCGGCGGCGCAGGTGGTGGCGGCGGTGAGGCTGGCAGCCTCGGTGAAGGCGGCGACGGCGCGGGCATCGCAGGCAGCTACGGCCCGCTGCAAGCGCTAGACGGCGTGATCTCGCTGCCCGAAGGCTTCAGCTACGTCGCCTTCGCGGCGGCTGGCTCCAAGATGGACGACGGCGTGGACATGCCCGCAGCTCACGACGGCATGACCTGCTTTGCCGGAGAAGGCTCGCAAGTCATCCTGCTGCGCAATCACGAGCTGTCGTCGCTCGACGAGGCGAGCACCGAGGCCAAGCTGTACGACGGCATGGGCGCGGGCGGCGTGACTGTCACCGTGTTCGACACCGCCACGGGCAAGGCCGTGAAGCACTACGCCGCGCTGCTCGGCACGATCGAGAACTGCAACGGCGGCACCAGCCTGAGCGGCGCCTGGTTGACCTGTGAAGAGACCACCGAAGGCGAGGCGGCGGGCTTCCTCCAGCCGCACGGCTACGTGTTCGAGGTTCCGTCGACCACCACCGAGCTGATCCAAGCCCCCGAACCGCTGCGCGCCATGGGCCGCTTCGAGCACGAGGCCGCCCGCCAAGATGCGATGACCGGCGTCGTGTACATGACCGAAGACAACGGCGACCCGGCCGATGGCTTCTATCGCTTCGTGCCCAAGGACAAGATGAACCTGTCCAAGGGCGGCACCTTGCAGCTGCTGGCAGTGAAGGACCAGCCGAAGCTCGTTACCTACACGGGTCAGACCGTGGGCGTGGAATACGACACGGAATGGGTCGACGTTGCCGATCCGGATCCCGCCAACGCAGAAGACGATCCGGGCGCAGTATTCAGGCAAGGGCTCGAGCTCGGTGCCGCGCAATTCATGGGCCTCGAAGGCCTCGCGCTGCAAGACGGCGTGGCCTACTTCGTGGCCTCCGAGGCCGGTGACGCCGAGAAGGGCCAGGTCTGGAGCTTCACGCCCGCCGGCGACGGCGGCAAATTGAAGTTGCTGTACGAGTCGACCGACGGCTCGGTGCTCGATCAACCCGACAACATCACGATCTCGCCGCAAGGCGCCGTGCTGATGTGCGAGGACGGCGACGGCGAGGACATCGACGGCGGCGACAATTGGCTGCGCGTGCTCACCCCCCAAGGCAAGGTCTTCGACTTCGCCCAGAACATCAGCAAGATCGATCTGCACGAGATCGACGACGAGGACTTCCCCGATGCGGGCGTGGCCTTCGGCGCCAGCGAGTTTTCGGGCGTGTGCTTCAGCCCCGACGGCAGATGGCTGTTCCTGAACGTGCAGTACCCAGGTCTGACGCTCGCCATCACCGGCCCCTGGCAGCGCGGCGCGATCTGAAGAGTGGGCTCGAGTCGCGTCGCTGCCTCGCCTGCATTACGCGAGGCGCGGCGCGACTCAGCCGCGCGCGCTCAGCTGCTCCCGCTCATGCGGCGCATTCAGGTCGACGACCGGGCCGACCGGCACGATGCGGTTCGGGTTGATATTGGGGTGGCTCGTGTAATAGTGGTGCTTGATGTGCTCGAGGTTGCACGTCTCCGACACGCCGGGTGTCTGATAGATGTCGCGCAAATAGCCGAACAGGGCGGGGTAGTCGCTGAGCCGCCGCAAGTTGCACTTGAAGTGGTAGTGATACACGGGGTCGAAGCGCAGCAGCGTGGTGAAGAAGCAGATGTCGGCTTCGGTGAGCCGATTGCCCAGTAAGAATCGCTGCTGGCTGAGCCGCGCTTCGTAGCCGTCGAGCGCGGCGAATAGCTCGTGCAGCGCGCTCTCGTAAGCGCTCTGTTTGACGGCAAATCCTGCGCGATACACGCCGTTGTTGACCGGCGAGTAGAGCGCGTCGATCTCTCGGTCGATCGCGGCCTCGAGCTCCGGCGGACACAGGTCGGGGCTCGCGCCTCCGAAGGCGCCGAATTCACGGTCGAGCATGCGCATCATCAGGCGCGACTCGTTGCACACGATGCTCTGCTGCTCCTTGTCCCAGAGCACGGGCACGGTGACGCGCCCCGTGTAGTCGGGGACCGCGCGCGTGTACACCTCGTGCAGATAGCGCGCGCCGTGGATTGGGTCGGGCGTCGAGCCCGGAAAATCTCCGAACTCCCAGCCGTCGTCGCCCATGTGCGGATGCACGACGCTGACGCTGATCACTTGCTCGAGCTGCTTGAGTCGGCGAGCGATCAACGTGCGATGCGCCCAGGGGCAGGCGAAGCTCACGTACAAGTGATAGCGCCCAGACGCAGCGGGAAAGCCGCTCGAGCCGTCAGCGCGGACCGTGCCGCGGAACTTCGTGTCTTCGCGCACGAAGTGACCCTTGTCGGTGGCGACGAGCGCTTGCGTCGTCCATTTGCCGTCGATCAATTTGCCCATGTCTGCATCATGCCGCGGACTTTGCGCAGCGCACATGGTCTTACCTCGGCAACTGCGCCACATCGCTCGAATCGAGCTCGAATCGAGCGTAGATCGTGGCTGATCGTATTCCGCTCGAATACTGAATCTAGGTCCGATCCGTTGACCAGTGAGCGTGTGCTCGGCACCCTGTGACTCGTGATGTCGAACATTCGTTTGTCGCTCGGTGGTCCACGAGGCGCGTTCGGTACCTTGGTTTGCGTGCTGCTCGCAGCGGCGCCGCTCGCCTGCTCGTCGAGCACGCCCGGCGCATCGGGGACGGCAGGCAGCGCGGGTGACAGTGCGAGCAGGGCCGGCTCGGCCGGAGAGGACGAGAGCGCAGGCAGCACCAATATTGCCGGCGGCACGGCCACGGGCGACGTGACCTTTCACAAAGACCTCGAGCCGATCCTGCAGCGTAGCTGTCAGGGCTGCCACGTCTCGGGTGGCATCGCGCCGTTCCCGCTGACCACGTTCGCCGAGTCGAAGATCTACGGACCGGCCATGGTACCCGAGACCGCGCAGCGCATCATGCCCCCCTGGCATGCGCTGAACACCGACGAGTGCACGGTGCCTTACCCCTGGAAGGACGATACGCGGCTCACGGACGACGAGATCGCGAGCTTCAAAGCTTGGGCCGATGCTGGCATGCCCGAAGGCGACCCCAAGGATGCGCCCCCGCCGCGCGAGCAAGCGACCGGGCTGCCCGGCGTGCAGCTCGAGCTCCGGCCCGACGCGCCGTATGCACTCGCGCCGGGTGGCGACGAGTTTCGCTGCTTCATTCTCGACCCCAAGCTCGACAAAGACAGCTACGTGAACGGTATCTTCGTGGTGCCGGGCAACGATGCCGTAGTGCACCACGTGCTCGTGTTCACTGACCCTGGGCGCAAGAGCCTGGCGAACGCGCCGGATGGCTCGCTGAGCTACGACTGCTTCGGCGGCGCGCGCGTCGCCAATTCGGATCTGCTGACCGCTTGGACTCCGGGCGGGATTCCACTCGAATACCCGAGCCAGATCGCGGCGCCGGTGACAGCCGGATCACTGCTCGTGATGCAGGTCCACTATCACCCGCACAGCGCGACCGACGTCGCGACGGACGCCACCACCCTGCAACTGCGCTTCAGCGACTTTGCGCCGAAATACAACGCGGTCACCGCCTTGATCGGCAACTTCAGCAAAGGGCTCGTCGCTGGTGACGGCTTGCTGCCGGGTCCCGATGATCCCACGTCTGGGCCCGCGTTCGTGATCCCAGCCAACGCCAGCGCGCACACCGAGACGATGCAGTTCACCTTCCGCAACCTCAAGGCGGGCGGCGCCGCGCCGCGCCTATACGGCATCGGCGGGCACATGCACTACGTGGGTGTGGACGAGAAGGTCACGATCTCCCATGCCGACGCGAGCAGCGAGTGCTTGATGCAGATCCCGCGCTGGGACTTCGACTGGCAGCGACGCTACGACTACGATCTGCCGATCGAGCAGCTGCCGCAGCTGCAAACGGGCGACAAGCTCGCCATCCGTTGCACGTACGACAACACGATGGCCAACGACAAGGTCGCGGCATCCCTGCTCGAACAAGGCATCTCGGCCCCGCGCACCGTCGTGCTCGGCGAGACCACGCTCGACGAGATGTGCCTCGCCAGCCTGACCGCGATCTATCCCGCGAATTGAAGCGGCACGCCGCCATCGGCGACTGACGCGGCCGAGCCCCTCGCACTTTCGACGTCCAGGATTAAAGACGTCCAAGTTTCCCGCATTTTCTGGCCACGGCCGAAGGGCCGAATGCGCGTCGAGACCAAGCCGCACCCACGCAGAAACAAGCTTAGACAACGACCCGGGGTACGACTCTGATCGGTGGGAGGAGACGTATGTCCAATCGAATCAGGGAAATTGGGTCGTGGGCGCACTGCGACACGGAGTGGAAACATTGGCTCGTGCTCGGGCTGCTGGTGCTGGCGTGGTGGCTGCCGCGCGCGGCGGCG
>OUNO010002073.1_pt1 | contig 11419 bp, 33 predicted proteins | sample 1779811 | NCBI WGS metagenome assembly OUNO01 (sample SAMEA3914804, study PRJEB12502) | metagenome | biome: forest; material: soil | place: Canada | collected 2010-06-25 | depth 0.3 m
CGGTCGGCGCGGGTCAGCGGGAGGGTGTGTCGGTCGCTCATGCCGCGACAGCCTCAGGCGGAGCGCCGTACCGCTCGACGCGCCGAACCAGCTCGGCCAATTCATCGTTGAACCGATCGATCTCGCCCTTGAGGTTGTCGATGTAGGGCTCGTCGCGCACTGCCCGCTTGGTGAGGGGGTGGATCTTCGGCCAGTAGACGCTCAGATCGATCCATTCCAGCTTGGCCACCAGCAGCACGCCTTGCGTCTGCGCCTTGTGGACGCTGGGGAACTCGTCTTTGAGCAGGAGTTCGATCAGGATGTGCGGGAGTGCCGTCTTGATCTCCAGCGCGCCCGCCGAGCCGATCAGGGCGTCGGGCGAGCACCCCATGTCGCCGTCGCGAATGAAGCCGACGAGTTGCGGCTCGACCTCGGCGCGGAAGGCGTAAAGCTCGCGCGCCTCCTCCTCCATGGTCTTGCCGCGCTCCATGTGGACGCTGTTGAAGCTCTCGGCGCACTGACCCGTCAGCTTCTCGCCGGCCAGCTTGAGCATGTAAGTTCGGCGCGTTTTTCCCTCGCCCTTCGCCATCACGGTCGAGAACTCGGATGCGGTCGGGATGCCTCGTCTGGCCTCGTGCCATTCGGGCGTGCCCTGGGCGCAGGTGAAGATTTCCATCAGCGATCTCCTGGAAAATCAGAGGTGGGCGTCGAGGGCTTCTGGCCCGCAGCCGCCTCGCGAGCGGCCTTGATGCGCCGGTTGTAGAGGGCGATGACCTCGCGCAACTCCTGGGCCGCGAGCATCTTGGAGACGCCCTCGTACTTCGCGGTTTTCCACTCGCGGAGCTGCTCAACCGTGTCGCAGAGATTGACCTCGGCCATGGTCCGCTGGGCCAGGTCGCTCGGCCCGCTGGCGGTGCCGTCGTCGTCGCGGTCGGCCGGCGAGCGACTGGTGATGTTCAGGATGGAGATTGCGCCGTAGCGCTTGGCGTAGCTGAGCGCGGACCCGACGCCCTGGACGTTGTTCTTGCCGCCGCTGCTGTCGTTGGGAAGGACGACCGTCGCCTCTTCCTGGTGGCCGTCGTCATGGGCCAGGATGGTGGTGACGGTGATCCGCGCGTCGGCGCCCGCGCCCGGTCGGAAGGACAGCGTGAAGCCGTGCTCGTCGAGAATTGGCTTGATCGCGTCGTTGATATCTTCCCACTTGGCGTAGGTGGATTGGACCGCGCCGGCGCTGTTCTTGATCGCGCCGTTCTGGTCGATGGTCGGCAGCTTAGGCTGCAGGGCCTTGAAGGCGACAGTGTAGGCAGCGCGGGCTTGGTCTGCCTTCATCTCTTTCGATATGGCGTAGAGCCGCGCGAGCTTTTCGGCATCGACGGTCGGGTCGGACGCAGCGCGGATAATGGCGTCATTCAGGGACACCGGGCCGTTGGCGGCCACAGGCGTCTCCTCGACGCGCGCCACGTGCTTGCGTGCGGGCTCAGACATCGGTCAGTTCCTTCAGCTCGGCGAGCGCCGCTTCGGCCTCGCGGATGAGTTGGGGGATCGCGGCCACGGATGCGGTCGTGGCGAAGTTGGCTCCCAAGGCCCTACGGATCGCGGATGCCCTGCGCTCCAGCATGTCGGCGGCAGCGCGGGCGTCAGGACTGACGGGGGCGTGGGCCGGGGGCGTGGGCTTGGGCGCGGCGCGCGGGCGGCGGATTTGAACAACGCGGTTCATTGTTCGCCTCCCGGGATTTGGGTCGGGCGATCAGTGGTGTCCGCGATGGCGGTTGCCGCGACCGCACGTATCCAACTCTGGTACTCGGCCAGCGTCCCGCTGTTGGTGCTCGCCATCGTGGCGGCGTTGATCCGCTGGAGGGCGCTCAGCAAGGATGGGTAGGCCGCGAGCGCGGCGCGGATCGAGGTGACGCGGGGGTCATATTGCGCGATGCGGCCATTGAGTGCCGCCAGCAGCTTGCCGGATCGCATGTCTACGTCCCAGCGGTCGAAGATGTCATCGCAGACCATCTCCAAGTGCCGGAGTGGTGTCTGACCAGAAGGGGCCAGCCTATCGGATTTGACCGGCAACGCCGGGCTACTTCCGCTTTGGGCAACGGATGAATTATCCATCTATCCAAGACTCCATAGAGTTCTCGCAAGCATCGCCATGAAAGCGCAGCCGGCGGCGAATGAGGGGATGAGGCGGACGGCGGACATCAGCGCGTGCCCCACAGCTCGGGCCGCAACTGCACGACCCGGCAGGACAGCGGCTGCAGCGTCGGGATCGGCTTCAGCGGGCAACGATCTTCCGCCTGCCGTTGGGCGACCTCGGCCTCGATCAGGTCGAAGCTGACCAGACGCAGGGTTCGGGCCTGTTTGCGGTCGGGTTCGGGATCGCGCAGGAGCTTGTCGTGCTGTCGCTCAATGAAGTCCTGAACGGCGGTGACGAAGGCGGCGTCGATGGCGACGGGGCCGCGACCCAGGTCCATGTCGACGGCGCCCGTTTCAGGGTTGAAGGTCGGCGGGGTCATTTCCAAAACCCTCCCCACCAGAGGAGGCTGAAGGTGATCGCCGCGCTTATGGCGCTGGCGAAGAAGTTTACATGACCGTTAGGCTCGCCATGCTTGAGCATCCCCCGCGCGATCCCGAGGATTAGCAGGACGGCCACGATGCCCTGAGGCCAGCTGATGTTCATGCCGCCACCGCGTCATTGGCGCCGGCCAGCTTCACGATGCTGAACGGCCCGTTGCTCACCATGGCGGTTGCCTGTTCGCAGGCCCGGTCGCCGTAGCGGGTGACATCGGCGGCATCGAACTTTCCGCGCAGCGCGGAGTCGGTGCACTCGCCCTGGTCAGCGGTAAGAGCGATGATCGCCAGCGCCATCTCGCGGATCACGTTGGCCGCGTGAAGGTCGGAGTGCTCGGCCCACTTGGCTTCGCAAGCTGCGAGCAATTCGCGGTAGCTGTCGCCCTCGACGTTGAGCTGGGCGCCACCCCCGCAGATGCCGTGCGTGTAGATTAAGGCCAAGAGCGGCGGGCCGCCCTGGCCGTGGGACAGACTCGGATAGACTTGGCATTTCAAGCCGACTGTCCGAGCAAAATCCCGAAGGGCCTCGCGAGCTTCGGTGTGGGTGAGGTCGCGCTTCATCAGGCGGCTCCCGTGGGTTTGGATTGGGGTTCATCCGGTGCTTGAGCCGATCCGCTTTCGGGGCTCGCGGTGGAGGCTCCGAGGGCCTTGGCGAGATCGTCAGCGAGCGCCGTGATCTGGTTCAGCGCGTCGGCGATGTCGGCACGGAACCGCTTGTCGCCCTCGATGGGGTGGCCGTACACGTCGATGAACCGCGTGCCGGTGGCGTAGCTGGTTAGACGGCCGTCACCGGCGGAACTGAGGACCGTATGGGCCAGCCGATCAACGGCCTCCCAATGGCCTGCGGGTAGGGTCGCGCCGGGCTCAGAGGTCGGGGGCGACATCACTTAGCCTCCACAGCAGCGCATGGGCGAATGTCGATCCGCGCCGGGCTGAAGCTCTTGACGATCCAATGCTCGGTGCCGATCCGGCGACAGCCTTCGTCACACCACCGGCAGCGCTTGCCGGTGGACCTCAGCAGCGGCGGTTGGCAGGCTCCGGTGCAGTGGCTGGCATCGGCGCAGCCCGCCGAGCAAATGGCCGCAGAAGGCTCGGCCTCAGGGGCAGCGCGGGATATGGGTTCCCGCGCGCCGCACGGCTGGCTCTGGGACGCCTTCACGACGCCACCCCCAACATCAGCTTCAAAGCCGCCAGCTTGTCCCCGCCGGCAGCCTTCAGGGCTTCATCGGAACGTCGGCTGAGATCGGCCAAGGCTTCACGTTCAGCAGCCCGTTGAGCCTTCGCGGCGACGTAGGGGTTGATCGCGGCGGACTGCTCACCCGGCTTGTAGGGGCTGGTGGGGCTGGTGGTGTGGGGGGTTCCGTCGGCGGGCATGGCTATGCCTCCTGCTCGGTCGTGGTGATCGCGTCTTCCAGCGCCTTGATGATCTCAGCGGTCGTGAGCCGGCGGCCCCAGACGGCGATGAGGGCGGCGAGTTCGCTTTCGAAGCTGGTCACGGCTCAGCCCTCATCCTGGTTGCAGATGATCGCCACCGGGCCGTTGTGATCCATGGACAGGATGCAGTTGGCCGCGATGGTCGTGGTCATGTGCGGGGTGTGGTTCAGGTGATCGAACACCAGCACGCGGGCGTCGTCGGGCTGGCCTTCCAGCAGGGTTCGCAGTTCGGCTACGCTCATAGCTAGGCTTCCGGATTGATGAGGGATTGCGGCCCGGGAGCTGTCCCCGGGCGTTCGGCGGGGCTCGCGGTGGCGGCTCCGAGGGCCTTGGCCTGGACGCTGCACGCCTTCTGATAAACATCCATCGCAACGTCGAAGGCTGCATTCACGTCAGGGTCGAGGTTGCCGTATTTCAGGCGCACAAGGGCCAACATGCCCCCAAGGTGAGCGGTCACCCCCGGCAGCATTTCGGCGGGATCTTTGAATCGTTCCCAGCGGCGAACCACGGTCGCCCGGTCGCGCACGATTATGTTGCGCACCCGCTGAATCAGTCCTTGGCGGTCGGAGGTCGCCAGGTCCGCGATACATTCCGCCAAAGCCCGCGCGGTAGGCTGAGCGCCGCCCCAAGGCTCGCCGGTCTCGTGGCCGAACGGCTGGAGCAATACCGCCGCAGAAGGCTCCGACGCCTGGGGCGAGGACGGGCTATTGGGACCCGTCTCCGCGCACGACTGGCGTTTGACGAACCCGTTTTCTGAACCTTCCATCCCTACTCTCCCTCTCTCTGAACGGAGGGGGTGGAAGACTTGGATTCATCCGGTGCTGGATTGCCGGCACTCGCTTCGCTCGGACTGTTGGCGGTGTTCTCCGCTGGAAAGGTCATGCGGCCTCCACGTCAGCGAACATGCCGGCGTCGCCATGCAATCGGCGCTCGGCGATGGCTGCATATTCGGGGTTAAGCTCGATCAGCGTGCAGTGGCGGCCGAGACGGTCGGCGACCATCCCGGTCGTTCCCGCGCCGCCGAAGGGGTCGAGGACGGCGCCACCGTGCCGGCTGCCGGCGACGATGCAGCGCCGAACGACTTCGGGCGCCATCAGGGCCGGGTGGTCGATGTCATTTCCGCCAGGGCGGACGGTCCAGACGGTCGAGCGAAACCACGCCTCGCCCGGATCGCGGACTTGGCAGCGCTTCGATTTGGCGAGCAGGAAGATGTATTCGTGCGCGGTTGATGGACGGTCGAGACGCGGCGGCTCTGTCGCCACCATCTTGTCCCAAACGATCACCGACCGCAGATACCAACCTGCTTCGCGGCAGGCGTTGGCGACCGCGAAGGGCGCCAGGGTGATATCCTTGTGCTTGTAGCCGACATCGGGTCGGCGGAAGCCTTTCCGCTCGTGCGCGCCCGTCCATTGGCGGCGTTTCGCGACAAGGCTTCCGCCGCCGCCGTTTCCGCTGGCGGCGTAGGTATCGCCCAGCTGGAGCCAGAGCGAGCCGTCGGGCCGCAGCACCCGCCGCACCCCCTCCAGCGTCGAGGCCAGTGCTTCCGCGAACGCCGCAACAGTAGGTTCACGGCCCATCTGTCGCGGGTCGCAATAGTCGCGCTGACGGAAGAACGGCGGGGAAGTGACGCAGCAGTCGAACGAATCGGCCGGCAGCTCCGCTAGCCTCTCGCGCGCGTCGCCGGTGATCAGGCGCACGCCCATCAATGGCCCTCCCCACTATCGGATTTGACAGCCGTAGGCTGGCTACTTCCGCTCTCGGCAACGGATGAAACCAAACCTTCAGAGGGGGTGGTTGCGAGGGCGATGGCGGCGCGGCGAAGGTCCCCGGCATGCCTGTAGGCTTCGGCGACGTGCGCCCACGCGTCGCTTAAGTGGCTTCCGCCTGTCTGCTCGTCCCAGCCTTCAGCGTCGGCGCGGGCGACCAGGTCCTGATACTCGGCGTCTAACGCCTCGGCCCGCTCGTGCTCGATTGCCGCCGCCAGCAGCACACGCGCCTTCTCCGGCGGGATGGGCGGATCGCCGTAGATCGCCTGCCACAGCTCCGCCTTCCCGCTGAAGCTGGCGAACACGGCGCCAGTAGAAACATTGGCCCAATCAGCGATGTCACGGATCGTGGAGGCCTCGTAACCGACCACCCCGAAAAGCGTCTTGGCGGCCGACAGCACCTTCGCTCGGGTCGCGGCCTTGGCGATCTGGCGGGTGTTGAGAGGCTTTACGGAGCCTGGGGTGGGGGGTGTGATGGCGGGGGTGAAGAGGCCCATCAGGACACCGCCTCGGCGTTATCCCACCAGCCATAGGTACCGCGTTGCCTGCGCTGGCCGTCAGCGTCTATCGCCGACCCGTCAGGCCGCTGGGCGCCGTGATACCACCAGCTAGCGCCCTTTCCGATCACCTCGACGGCCGCGCAGGAGATGTCGACGCACTCGTACAGTCGGAGCGTGGGCGTATCGCTGATCTGCACGGCCTCGGACCGGCAGAAACGGCAGCGCCGGGTTTCGATGGAGGCGGCGGTGGCGGGCATGGCGTCCTCGGTGTTGATGACCCGAGTGGACCATATGGCAACCGACCATGCAACAGAAAAGTTGCAGCATGGGAAACGCGACCGCCAAGCCGTTGCCGGCGGGTCTAGTTTCAGGGGAATCGGAAGTGGTTAGCCGCCCGTGCCCGTGCGGTGGATCGTCTTGGCGATCTCGACCACCTGGGCGCGCTCGACAGGCTTCAGCGTATCCCATACCGACCAGATACCGTCAGGGTCGGACGGATCGCGGATGATGAGGTCTGCCGGCTCGCAGCGGAGGACTTCGGCGGCGGCTTCGAGGAACGGCTGATCGTAGCGCTTCTTGCCGGCCTCGATCTTCGACACGTAGCTCTTGGTGATCCCGATGCGCTCGGCGAGCTGCTCCTGAGTGAGCCCGCGGTGCTTGCGCCACTGTTTGATGAAGTGCCGGGATGCCATGCCCCGAAGGTCGCACGCATGGGAAACAGACCTAAGGCCTCCTGGGGAAACTTGCCTATTGCTATTTGGTAGACCATGCGGCAACTTCCCTCCTATGCAACTAGCAGACCTGATTTCAGCGCACGGCGGACAAGCGGGCCTAGCCAAGGCTCTGGGCTGCGATAAGTCGTACATCAACCGCGCCGTGAAGCGCGGCCGGCTGGGCACGGCTCTGGCGGTGAGGATCTACCGGCAGACGGGTCACAAGCTCGGCCCCGTCGAGGGCGCCAACAGCCAACAAATCGCCGTGATGGAACGCATCTCGCTCCGGAGCGCAGCGGCGTGACCTACGCCCCGCCAGCCACGCTCGCTATGAGCACCGGCAGCAACTGCCGGAACATGGCGACCGCCTCGCGTCTGGCGCGGGAAAGCTCGGCCTGTTGCGCTGGCGGCCGCATCGGCAGCAGCAGGCTGACCGCCTCTTCGTTCTCCAGCAGTTTCGCGGCCTGCCGCAGGAACGCCTCGCTCCGCCGTCTCGGCGCGGTCGCGAGGTACGCCGACACCATCACCCTGATCAGCACCAACTCGGCGCTTGGGGCAGGCAATAGCTCCGCCTCCGCCGCTTCTCGTTCGCCACTCACAAAGCCTACCCCAGGAAAAACCGTCCGGCCCTCGGGGGCATCCTGCGCCGTCGGCGGGGTTGTGGCTATGTCCGATGCTACACTTATGGTTGACGGGGCCGGGTCCCAGATTCGACGGATGTCGATCCGCCGCAGGTCTTTGCTCACGCCACTCGGCTCCCCAGCCCACGAGACGTTCGCGTGTCCCGGGCATCACCGCCCTGCGCCGTCTTCTAGCTCCGACGTTAGCCGCCGAAGCCACGCTACCGCAATCCGTGCAGCCTGCGGCAAAAGCTTCCGATGGTTGCGGGCATGCCCGAAGACCAGCACGCCCGAACGCCTCTCGTGCTCATCGGCGAGGCTTCGCAGCGCGGAGAAGAACCGCGCCTTGCGCCGCGGGCCGAGCGTCTCGGCTATCGCCGCCACAATGATCCCGAGGGCCAGCCAGATGGCTGAAGGACTCGGCAGGCCGTTCTCGTTCGCCATGGGTCGCTCCTCTCATCGAGTGGCGGCATGAACTGGTTCGCCGATCCGCTCCACATCCTCGGACTGTTCGCGCTGGTCGCGCTCTGGATCGGCTTTGCGCTGCATTGCGGCGGCTCTGATCGGGGAGGTCGGTAGATGTCCTTCATCGCCCATCACGCCCTCCCCATAGCCGCTGGCCTGATCGTCGCGGCGTTCGTCCTCATGGTCGTGCTGGAGGTTAGGTCCCACCGGAAGTTCCGCCGCCTCATCAATGAGCGCCGCTCGCATTGGAGGTCGCCGCGATGATGCTGCTCGCCCTGATCGTGTTCTGGACGCTGGTCGGTATCGTGGTCGAGTTCGGCCTTGCGCTGTTCGTGGCCGCGTTCATGCGCGTCGGGTCCGGTCGATAAATGGCTCGTCACGGGACCCTCAACGAGACGGTCAGTGGTGTCTCGCGCACCAAGGCCGAGTCTCGCATCGACGCGTTCCGGCTCACCGCGCCAGAACTGCTCCTGCTCAAATCCCTCGCCATGGTGGAGCGGAGCCGGGCCACTGAGGGTCTCTGCTCGCCGAAGTCCTGGATGGTATCGCGCGTGGCCGGCAAGGGGTCGTCTTGGTGCGCGGCTACCGCCGGCCGCCGCATCTCGGAACGCGCTCCATGGCCGGTCTGCATCCCGCTCGTCCACCAATCTCCCAATGGGCACATCTGGATGCTCGCCGCCGGATGGGCGTTGATCCTCGCCATGGAGGCCGCATGAGCCTCCCATCACTCACACCCAAACGCGCGTTCGCCCCAAACGTGCGGGAGCGCCCTGGCCGCCAGTCTGGCCGGGCGCTCCAACCTATTCGCGACGGGCACGAGCCTCACTCCAGGCCCGGGCGCGAGGAGGCCGCCAGCGTTAGTATCGGCGGCCTCCGAAAATCCCACAGAGCGCCAGAACGTTTGCACCGCCTTGCGCTCCAGATCTTGCCTTACGTCTCCACCGAGGTCGGCCGCCGTTTGCATGAGCCTAGCCGCCTCGAACAACCCTCGTGCGTTGATCCGTTCTCCCATGTCCGCCTCCGTTCACGGTCAGCAACATGACGGTGAGCCACATGGAAATCCGCGACTGCTTTGGGGAAAAATTCCCCCTGCTAAGCTTGCCCGGCGTACGCGACGCGCTGGCCTCATACGCCGCCGTACGGTGGCCTGTCGGGCGCCGCAAGTCGGTCTGCCGGGAGTGGGGCCTGAACGACGACGAGGCGCGTTCTGTCTGCACGGGTCGTTGCTCATGGCAGACATTCGAGAAGATCGTCTTTCACCCGCGCGGAGGTTGGGCCGTGCTGTTCCCGGTGTTTGGCGCGGCTCTCAACGAGACCGCCGACCACTTCATCCTGAGTCAGAGAAAAGCCCATGCGGAACACGCTGAGCGCCTTGGTGCGCTGGTTGGCGATTGGTGGCCTCTGGCTGCTGATGGGCGTGCTGATCGTGCCGGTGATGATCCTCCATTGGGTGAGCGGAGCCGGCCTCGCCGTCATCGCAGAACTCAAGGCCACGGCTGACATGCTTCGCGACAACGGGCCGTACTAACCAACTGAAAACACGAGAGAAGGATACCACAAAGTGAACCATCCGACCACTGCGATCGAAACCCGCTCTATCGACCAGAGCCTGAGCGCCGCGCACCAACTGATGGGCCGCGCTGAATACGTCCTCGGGCAACTCCATTCCGAAGTCACCGGCTACGACACCGGAGCGGCATGAGGAGCGTTCTGGACAAAGAATGGACCGATGAGGAGTTCGCGGCCGTCGCCAAGCTTTGGGATGATGGCGTCAGCGGCGCCGAGATCGGCCGAAGGTTCCACCGGACCCGCAGCGGCGTCATCGCCAAGATCACCCGGATGCGCGCCCGGGGTTATCCGTTCAAGCGCGCGGCGGTCCCGATGGCGGCCCGCTCTGAGAAGGCCAAGTCACAGCGGGACAACCGCCAGCCACAGCGGCGCATGTCCACCGCGCTCCGGCGCCCGTCGAGCCCGCCCAAGCCGCTGCCTGAACCGCCGGCTATCGTGGACGCCACGCACGCCAAGCCGTGGGGCGAGCGCAAGGCCGGAGAGTGCGCCTTTCCGATTTCAGGCGACGGCGAGGCCACGCTTTCCTGCTGTACGCCGACCACGGCTCGCTACTGCAAAGCCCACGCCGAAATCATGTACGCCCCGCCAAAGGCCCCCAGGACGGAAGCGCAAGCGGCCGGGGACGTTCGTCGCCAGCTCAAGGCGATCCAGCGGTTCGCAGCGAGGGCAGCATGAGCGCGCCCCTGATCACCGACAACCCCGATCTTCGCGCCTGTGTCGCTGGGGTAGCTGAAGCAGTCATCTACGCGAAGAGGCATGGGCCGTTTGATGGGGATGGGTCGTGAGCGAGGAGTCCATCATGCGCCATACGTGCGGCGAGACGGGTCCCGCAGCCCGTCCTGCCATCGACGCCGAGCCTTCTGCGGCGGCGCTGCCTGCGTGGCAGGAGATCAATCACCTCTTCGCCAAGCACGGCCTGCTGCCGCCCCCGATCCCGCTGCGCGACCAACTGGTGATGCATCTTCTGGCGTACAAGGGAGATCGCCCGTGAATCCCGCTGCGCTCGCCTTCGCCCTCCTGGCCTCACACGCGGTCTGTGATTTCGCCCTCCAGTCCGACGCCATGGCTAAGGGCAAGAACCGCCATAACCGCACCACGCCTCCGCCTGGTGCGAAGTACCAGCCGAGCTGGGCGCACTGGCTGACGGCCCACGCGATGATCCACGGCGCCGGCGTGGCGTTCGTCACCGGCATCTGGTGGCTCGGCGCGCTTGAGGCCGGCTGCCATTGGCTGATCGACTTCAACAAGTGTGACAACCGCATCGGCATGAACACCGACCAGGGCCTGCATCTGGCGTGCAAGGCGGTGTGGCTGCTGATCGCGTGGAGGCTGTCGTGACCCCCTCCACCTCCCACGAGCGGGAAGACATGGCCGAGATGCGGAGAATCCCGCCCCTTTCGCTCTATCCGTGGCTCGCGCTGAAAGCCCGGCCCGGCCCCACCATGGCCGAGATCGCCCTGGAGGTCGCCGAGCGCTGCCAGATCACGGTCGCGGACATGCGTAGCCCCACGCGGGCTCGGCGGGTGTCCTGGCCGCGACAGGAGGCCATGGCTCGTATCCGTGACCTCGGCGGCCGAAGCTATCCGCAGATCGGGGCCTTCTTCAACCGCGACCACACGACCGCCATGCACTCCGTGAAGCGGCACAGGGAGCGCATGGAAGCCGCCGAAGCCGAAGCGCGTGAAGACGCCCGCTGGGCCGACAGCCTGGCGCGGGATGAGCGGCGGGGGGCAGCTTGAGCGCCATAGCCTTCCTTCGCCAGCTCCTGGACGACGGCTTAGATCTTACCGCCGCGCTGACCGCCGCTG
>OUNO010003828.1_pt1 | contig 11391 bp, 12 predicted proteins | sample 1779811 | NCBI WGS metagenome assembly OUNO01 (sample SAMEA3914804, study PRJEB12502) | metagenome | biome: forest; material: soil | place: Canada | collected 2010-06-25 | depth 0.3 m
CGCGTCGCGCGCGAAGAAGGCCTGCACATCGGTCACTCCACGGGCGCGAACATCTTCGCAGCCGTGAAGCTGGCCGAGCGCCTTCACCAAGCGGGTAAAACCGGCTGCGTGGTGACCATCGCCTGCGACCGCGGTGACCGCTATTTTGCGCCCATGAAGTGGGAAAAGCGTTACCTCTGGTAACGGAACGAAGGACCAAATCCGATGACGACGACTGCTTGGATCGCGGGTGGCGTGAAGATCCCCACCAGCGTGCTGCGTGAAATCGAACGAGCCGGCATCGCCGCGTACGCGCGCGATGAAGAGGCCTGCGGCTACCTGACCGGACCAAGCGGCGATGCGCTGCTCGCCGATCAAGCCGTCGAGCTCGAGAACTTGGCAAACAAGTACCACCAGGTCGATCCCGAAGGTCACCCGCGCACGGGCCGCGAATACTTCAAGATCAACTCACTCAAGTTCGAGCGGGCGATCGCCGAGGGCATCGCCAACGAACGCCCAGTGAAGGTGTTCTTCCACTCACACTTGGACTGCGGCGCCTACTTCAGTGCCGAGGACGCAGCGAGCATGACCATGGGCAACACCGGCGGCCCGAGCTACCAGCTCGCGTACCTGGTGACCGCGGTGGACAAGGGTGAGGTCAGCGCGCACCGCTTGTTCATTTGGGACAATTCGGGCCAAGGCTTCGTGGAAGCGCCGTTTTCCAAGCGGGAGTAAGCTCGTCGCTACCGATGATGGCGCGCGGTCTGCTCGGATTCGTACTGGCAGCCTGGCCCGCGCTAGCGCACGCCGATCTTGCTTCCGACGTGCGCACGCTGCAGCTCGCCCACGCCGAGTACGGCAAGCTGGTGCACTTGAAGCCGCGCTTGCTCGAGCGCGGCGACCGCATGGCTCTGCCCATCCCCCCCGAGCTACTCGACCCGCGCGATCCGAGCTGCGCCACGGTCTCGATCTTGGGTGTGCCGGGCCTGCACTTCGCAGTGCGCTTTTCCGAGCTCGATCCGAGTGCGCCCGCGAGCGCGTTCGCCGAAGCCAGCGTCGCTGGGGCGAGCCAGATCACGCGCTGCGGGCCGAGCAAACCGTTCTTGGCCGGGGTGTTCCTGGAGATGCGCTCGCCACGCGGCGTGATCGAGACCGTGGTCAGCCGCGCGCCCGCCAGCGCGCCGCGGCTCACGCAGCTCCTGCCGAGCCGCGACGCGGGCATGGAATTGCCGCTCGGCGATCCCGGGCCACGCCCGGCCGCGCCACCGCTCGGCGAACGGCTGAAGCGATTGGCAGAGCGCGCGGCGCGCGATGGCGCCCACAGTGAAGCGCTCGAGCGCTGGCAAGCGGGTGACGACGGCTCGGGCGTGGGCGTGCTGACGCTGGACGCCGGCTGCCACGAATTGACGTTGCTCGCAGACGCACCGCGAGCCGTCGCGTCGCTCGTCGATCTCGATCTCGAGCTGGTCGACAGCGATAGCGGAGCGCGCCTCGGCGTCGATCGCGCCGAGGACGCGGATGGTGCCCTCAGCGTGTGCCTCGGTTTGCCGGTGCGCGCGGAGCTGCGTTACGTCGGCGCGCCCCCGCACGCCGCCTTGAGCCTCGTGCACGCGCGCTTCGACTTTCCGAAAGGCATCCCCGAGGAATGGGGTCCCGAAGCGCGCGCGGGCATGGCGAAGGTTGCGCGCGCCCAGCGGCTGCCTCTGCCCGGAAGGCCCGTATACAGCTCGCTCGGCGTGCAGGGCACCACCGAGCTGCCGCTCGAGGTCGAGCCCGACGCTTGTTACAGCGCGCTCGTCGTGCCGCTGCGCGGTGAAGTACGCAGCTTGTCGCTCTCGGCAGTGGCACTCGCGCCGAGCGAAGTGCCGCGCGGTGACTCGGACACGGAGGGCAGCGCCGTCGCGTTCTGCGCACACGGCGCACGCCACGCAAGCCTCGAAGTGACCGGAGAAGGCGCGAATTTGGCTTGGTTGTTGGCAGTCTGGCAGAGTGGCCGCGCGCCGCTCGGAGCGCGCGAGCCATGAGCACGAAATCCACGCTCGGTCTGCTCGCTGGCCTCACTGGCCTCGCTGGCTGCACGCAGGCGCCCCCCGTGCAGGCACCACAATCTGCCACGGCCGCGTTCGGCAAAGCAGCAGGACCACCCAACACGAGCGCCTGGTTTCGCGCGCAGCGCGCGAGCGAAGTGGTGGCCGTCGAATCTGGAGTCGCTGGCGATCGCGTTGCGGCGCTCGTCGATTTGCCGGCGCCTTCTTGCGCCGTGTTCATCGGCCGGGCCACGGACACCATCGACGATCTCGATTTGGTCGCCTACGGTGAGGACGGCGCCGTGCTCGGCATGGACGAAGGGCCGGACAAGACGCCCGCTTTGCTGGTCTGCCCGCCGCACCCGACGCGCATCTACGTCGCGGCGCGCATTGCCTCTGGACATGGGCTGGTAGCCATCGGTGTCGAGCGCGTACCGCCCGCAGACGCGGAGCGCGCCGCCATCACCTACCACGCGCACCATCGCGCGGGCGAAAGCGACGCACGGCTTGCGGCCTGGCCGGGGCTCGCCGAGCGCATCGCGGCCCACCGCCAACGCCTGGGCGGCACGTGGAGCGACGTGCGACGCGTGGCCGTGCCGCTCGACGCGCGCATTCCGACCCGGCTCAGCGCGACCGTCGAAGAGAACCGCTGTTTGCACGCGCTGGTTCTGGCCAGTGACGAGCTGTCGCGGCTCGAGCTGTCCGCGCTCGACGAACAAGGGCACATCTTGGGTCGCGCCTCGGCGTTGGGCCGCGACCGCTCGCTGGTGGTCTGCTCGCCGCTCACAAGCACGGTGAGCTTCGAGCTGCGTCCGCAAGGCGGGCGCGGCGTCGCGGTGCTCGTGCTGTCACAGAGCGAGCCGGGCGGCGCACACGCCATCGATGACGCCCTGCGCATCGAGCGCTATGCGAGCGGGACACTCGACGAAGCACGCCAAAAAACCGCGACGCACCTGGAAGGGCTCGGCTACCCCAAAGCCAAGGTGCTCAAGACCGGCACCTTGCAGCCCGGTCGACTCGACAGCGCGGCCTTCGCCTTGCCGAAGGGTTGCTCGCGCCTCGATATTCTGGCCGCCTCACCCGTACGCGACCTATCCGCGCGCCTCTGGGCCGCGGACGATTCCTTGATCGCCGAGAGCGAACAGAGCGCGGCGCCCGTGCTGTTCGCTTGCTCACCCGGCGGCACGGTGCGGCTCGACACGGAGAGCTCCGCGCGCCCGGGCGCGTACAGCATCGAGCTGCGCAGCGAGCCCGAGAGCGCGCCGCTCTTGTCGCAAAGCCCACTCGCAGCCAGCCGCCTGCTCGGTCACATGCTGGAGCACGGGCTGATCCGCAGCGGGACCCAAGCCGGAAAGATCACGCATCACGAGCTCAGCCCCGAGCACCTCGACACGGAGCAGTTCTTGGTGCCGCTCGGGCGCTGCGTGGATCTGACGTTGGCACTCGGTGCGGGCAGCACGGGCGCCGAAGTCCGCCTCGTCGACGAGGCGAACGGCGAGGAGCTCGCGCTCGCGCGCGGTACGAACGCAACCAGCGCGCGCGCTTGCGCCGTTGACGCACGCTCCCGGGGCACCATCCACGGCCGCGCCGAGCTGCGCGTGAACGCGGGCCACGGCGAAGCACTCTCCGCGACGCACCTATCCACGCCCGCGCCCTGATCGCGAGGCGGCGCTCACGGTCGGAGCGGCAGCACTTCGCGGACCGAAGCCGAGCGCGTGGTGCCCGCCGCGTCGACGAGCGTGATTTCGGCTTCATTGACGGCGCGAACCTGCCAGCGCAGCCACGGGTCGGAGGCGTTGTCCGGCCGCAAAAGCACGAAATCGCCGCGTCGCAGCTCACCCGCGAAGCTCGACGGTGGGCCGGCGACGAGCGCAGAGAGCGCCACGCTGGCGCTGCGTTTCGAGGAGCCGAGCGTGACTTGCGCGCCGTCCTCGTCCAGCTCGCGCACGTAGCCGGTGAACCAATCGCTCCCCTGCCTCACGAGCAGCCGCTCGTGCATCGTGGGACGCCAGCTGGGCTCGAGGCGCGGCTCGCCGGCGCGCTCGGCGCTGCGCTGGAACGATTGCTCGGCCTCGTTGCGCGAGAAGTGCCGTTTCAAGTTGAGCTCGGTCAACGCCGAGGGCACGAGCACCCGATCGCGCGCGACGTCGAGGCTCACGCCTTGGGCCGTCGTCGCGCGCAGCGCCGTACCGGTCACCTCCGACAGCCGGCACGGCAGCCAATCATCGACGCGGCCGCAGATCGCCAACTGATTCGGCGCGAGATCGCGCGCCGCTGGCGGCAAGCGATACACGTCGCTCGCCAGCACGTTCAGCGAGTCGTTGCCGCCCACCGCTTGAACGCGCAAATGCTCACCCTCGACTGCCAGCACCCGGCCCTCGAAGAACACCGCGGCCGACTGTTCGGCAACGACGTGGTCACCTCGCATATACTCTTCGCGTGATTCGGAGCGAATGGGACTGTCGGTCTTGCCGCACGCGTTCAGGCCGGACAGCGCAGCGAAGAGCAAGCCCAAACACGCCACACTGCTCGTCGGTCGCGGCCCACGCGGGCAATTACGGTAAAGCAGCACGGTTCGTTTTGTCCTACTCTCGCGCGTCCACGCAGGCGATCGAGAAATGGGAGCCCCCACAATGACTAGCGCAGACGCCCTCCAGCAAGCCCAAGGCGGCGGTTACCCGCCCGGTGGCTACGGGGGCGGTCCCCCGCCAGGTGGCGGCGGCTACGGTCCGCCGGGTGGGCCGGGGGGTTATGGCCCTCCCGGGCCTGGCGGCTATGGCCCTCCCGGGCCTGGCGGCGGTCCACCAGGCTACGGTCCGCCGGGACCGCCGTATGGCGCGCCCTATCCGCAGCCCGGTGCGCCGCAGGGCGCGCCCCAACCGCCACGCGGGCCCCTCGATCCCGAGTTCAAGAAGCGAGCCCAGCTTTGGCTGGTGATTGGCGCAGTCAGCTCCGTGCTGTGCAGCTGCCTGTTCGGGGTGATCGGCGCTGTGTTCGCGTACATGGCCATGCAGGCCTCGGATCAGGGCAACGCGGCGGACGCCGAAAACAAGCTCAGGTGGGGCAAGATCATCACCATCGTCGGGCTCGTGGTGGGCACCGCGCTCTCCGTGGTCAGTATGATCTACGCCTCCCGCCTGGCTCAAATGCTGACCGAGATGATCACCGGCGGCAGCTGAGCCTCGGCTCGCTCACTCGGCGGGCGCGACCTGAAAGGGCGCCAAAAACTGAAGCAGGATCTGATTGAACAGCGTCGGCTTGGTCAGGTTCACGACGTGACCGGCGTCCTCGAGCACGTGCAGCTCAGCGCGCGGCAAGAGCTCCGCCAGCTCCTGGCATGGGCCGAGACTCTCGGGGTCGTCGCTCCCCGCGATCAAGCAAGTGGGAATGTCGAGCGCGCGCAACTGCGGCGCGAGCGTGCTGGGCGACGGAGAAGCGCTCAATAGCTCGCGCTGAATGTGGGCCAGGGCGTGCGGCGCGTGCTCCATCAGACCTTGGCGAATCAGACGCGCTCCCTTGGGATCGAAACGTGAACGCTCACCCCAGACGAACTCGGAGCCCGCGTCGTCGAGGCCGCGCTCGTCGATCGCCTTCGCGAAACCGAGCGCCCAAGTGCGTCGTTTCTCGACCTCACCCGACGTGGGATACGACGCCAACACCAGAGCGCGCACGCGTTCGCGGTGCGCGAGCGCATAGTCGAGCGAGAGCTTCGCGCCCAGACTGAGGCCGGCCAAGATCAACGGCGTGGGCTGAGCTTGCACGAGCTCGTCCAAGTCCTCGAGCAACGCTTCGACGCGGTACGCTTCCGCACCTTCTGGCGCGGGACTTCGCGCGTGGCCGCGCAAGTCGAACAGCGTGACCCGGAAATGCGCTTCGAGCACGCGCGCTTGCAAGCGAAAGTTTCGCGCGCTGCCACCGAAGCCGTGGCAAAAAATGATCCCCGGCCCCGTGCCGAAGGTTTCCGTATAAAGCTTCACTCGAACCTCTATTAGCACCGGATGACCGATTTTTGTCGGTCGTCGAGCTTGATCCGGCGACGCATCCGCTCATATGAGAACGGCTACCCGTGAGCCGGCCCGATCTCAATCCAGCGCAGCACAGCGCGGTCATGACCTTGTCGGGCCCGCTCTTGGTCTTGGCCGGCGCAGGGACGGGCAAGACGCGGGTGATCACGTACCGTATCGCGGAGCTGATCCGCCGCGGCATCGTGCAAGAGCGCATCCTGGCCGTGACGTTCACCAACAAAGCGGCCAAGGAAATGCGCGAACGCGCGCAGCACCTGCTCGGCAAGCGCCAACGCGGCGTACAACCGCCCGAGATCTCGACCTTCCACGCTTTGTGCGTGCGCGTTCTGCGCCGCCACGCCGACCGCCTGGGCTACCCCAAAGAGTTCGCGATCTACGACCGCAGCGATCAGGAAACGCTCGCACGCGGCGCTTTGCGCGACATTCGCGTCAGCGCCGACAAGCTGCGCCCCGGAGATCTGCTGCACTTGATCAGCGGTTGGAAGAGCCAGGGCCTCCGTCCCGCACAGGCGGAGGCGATCGCGCAAGGCGATCGCGAGCAACTCGCGGCCTCGGCCTACGCGCGCTACCAGACCCAGTTGCGCGCCTGCGGCTCGATGGACTTCGACGATCTGCTGCTCATGACCGAGGAGCTGTTCGACAAGCACCCGGAGGCCCGCTTCTCCGAGGCCACACGCTTCGACCACCTGCTGATCGACGAGTACCAGGACACCAACGGCCCTCAGTACCGCATCGTCAAAGCCTTGGCTGATCGGCACCGCAACCTGTGCGTCGTCGGCGACGACGATCAGTCGATTTACGGCTGGCGAGGCGCCGACGTGACGCACATCCTGAATTTCCAAAAGGATTGGCCAGACGCGAAGGTCGTGCGGCTGGAGGATAATTACCGCTCGAAGTCGCCGATCTTGGAGGCCGCCAACACGCTGATTGCTCACAACAGCGCGCGCCACGACAAGATCTTGCGCCCGTTCCGCGACGGCGGATTGCCGCCCCGCATGTTGCGTATGGAGAACGAAACGCTCGAGGCCGAGTCGGTGATCGCCGAGATCCGCCAACGCATGGAGGGCGAGGACGAATCGCTCAAGTGGCGGCCGAGCGACGTCGCAATCTTATTTCGGACCAACGAGCAGCCGCGCGCCTTCGAGCTCGAGCTACGCCGCGCGCAAATTCCCTACGTACTGGTCGGTGGCATGTCTTTCTACGATCGCAAGGAGGTACGCGACGTACTCGCCTATTTACGCGTGATCACGAATCCGAACGACGAAGTGTCGCTGCTGCGCATCATCAACACACCGGCGCGCGGCATCGGTGCCGGCACGATCGAAACCTTGATGCAGGTCGCGGTCGTCGAGGGCAAGCCACTCTGGCAAATCCTGCCGCAAGCCTCGGCGAATGGTGACATCCCGCACATCGCGGGCGATCGGCTGGACGCGTTTCGCGAGCTGATCGAAAAGTTCCGCGCCCAGGTAGCAACCCTGCCTACGGAGACGGCCACTTTGTTCGAGTTCGCCCAGCAAGTGCTGTCGACCGTGAACTACCGCGCCGAGCTGGACCGCGTGTACAAGACGCCCGGCGACATCGAGGCGCGCCTGGCCTCGATTCAAGAATTCTTGAACTCGATCGCGCTCTACGAGCAGCGCGCCGAGGGCCCGACGCTGGGCGGCTTCTTGGAAGAAGCGGCCCTCGCCGGCCGCGAAGACCAGAAAGATTCGGACGACAAGCGCGAGCGCCGTGCCGTGACCTTGATGACGCTACACAGCGCCAAAGGCCTCGAATTCCCGCACGTTTACATGGTGGGTATGGAAGAGGGCCTGATGCCCCACCAGCGCTCGGTGATCGACGGCAAGAGCATCGATGAAGAGCGGCGGCTCTGCTACGTCGGGGTCACCCGCGCGCAGGACTCGCTCACCATGACGTTCTGCAAAGAGCGCATGAAGTGGGGCAAGCCGCGCGCGCAGATCCCGAGTCGCTTCTTGATGGAGATGCGCGGCGAGACCGAGCGCGCCAAGAAGGCCGCCGAGGCGTCCCTACTCATGTTCCGTTCGATGGAGGGCAACGGCCCAGGCCGCGGCGGCGACGCCAAGCCTGCTACCGCCTCTAAAACGACGAAGACCGGCAAGCCCACGAAGACTGCGCGCAAGCCCGTGCGCCGCGCTTAGCAGCGCATCACGGCTCGTCGCGGTCGAGCTCTTTGAGCTCTTCGTCGAGCTTCTCGTCCCACTCGTCACGCGGCGGCTCTTTGTCCGATTTGCCGCTCTTGTCCGAAGCGGGTTTCGAGCCCGGCGCGCTCTGCTTGCGCCAGCGACCGAGCATCAACGCCGCTGCGACGCCGGCCCCGCCCATGGCCACCGACAAGCCGATGAACACGTTCTTGAGCTGGCTGTTCTCTTGCACGGCCATGATCTTCGGACCGTAGCGCTCCACGAACGAGGCTTGGATCACCTCGGGCGATTCACCGTTGCGCAAGCGGCGACGGATCTCGTGTCGCATCGAGAGCGCGATCTCCGAATCGTGAATGTCGATCGTTTGTGTCCAACAGCACGGTGCCATCAAGCGCCCCTCGATCGCGCTTGCGCCCGGCACGTTGCCTTGAATGTCGTCTCCGAAGTCGTTCTCGGGTGCGACTTGCTCGGACGGAGACGCGGACGCGGACGCGGGGGCCTGGGCCAGCGCCGCGCTGCTGAGGAACAACCCGAGGCCCAGAATCAGGCCCGGAAGAGCGCGCCCGCGACCAGGGCCGCGGCTCGATAACCGACGAGTCATGCCTGGCGTTCTAGCGCGTCGTCGCGTACCCCGCTCGCCGAGCCTCCGCGAGCGGGCGTAGAACGAGGCAAGACCGCAGAGCGAGCCGGTTTCGGCTCAGGGCGAAACATGCGAAATCTCGCTGAAATATCGCCCTTACTGGAACGGCCAGCCCGTGCCGAGGCGGCACAAGAAAACCTTGCGGCCGGACCGACATTGGCCGAGAAGTACCTACAATGGCACTCGACAACGCCGAATCGGTTCCGGACATCCATCCGCTCAGCGAGACGCTGGAGCGCGTACCGGACAGCAGTCCCTTGCGCGTGAGCACGAATACGGCGCTCGAGAGCGGCATTCCGCCGGCTCGGCTGCGTGAAGAGCGCAACGCGCTGGTCGTCCAGGACCGCGAGCTGTCGCTCGACACCGGCGTCGAGCGGGCCGAGCTGGCGCTGGCCAGCGTCACGCGGACGGAAGCGAACCTGGGCCTGCTGATCCGCGGCCTCAAGCACCTGGCGGCGGGCGCGAACGCCGCGCGCGAGGCGAACACCGAGCTGATTCACGAGCTCGACCAGCTCCGCACACACCTTTCGCGCAGCGAAGAACAAGAGCAAGCGCTGCGCTTCCGCATGACGCAGCTCGAGCAGTTGTTGGACGTGATTCGTTCCGAGTCGGGGCGCGAGCGCGCGTTCTTGATCGAGCAACAAGATTTGTTCTTGGTCGAGATCATGAACGACCACGAGCGCCAGATCGCCGATTTGCGGCGCCAGGTGCAGGACGCGGGCACGCGGCGCATCGAGTCGAGCGAGCTGTCCGAGCTGACCGCGCAGCGCGACCAAGCGCGTGACTACGCAACGCGCTGCGAGCGGGAGCGCGACGCGGCGTGGCAAGAGCTGGCCAGTGCGGTGCCCGGCCCGCAGTCGAGCCCCGCCGTCACCCTCCGCCGACCGCCGTCCGCGCCCGACGCGAGCGCGTCCAGCAAGTCCGCGGCCAGCGCCATCGGCTCGATCAGCCTGCGCGCGGTGCCCGTTCCGAGCCAATCTTCGCCCGTTGCGTCCAGTGCGCCCACCCCCCAGCGCTCCGGGACCGGCTACTCGCTGTCCGGCGACGACCTGGGCGAGTAGACGCCGCCCGCCCTCGAAATCGCCCGAAACCGCGTGACTTGAGGCGCACGACCGCTTGACCCGACCGGTCGCGGAGCCTAAAGTTTCACGAAGTTTTGAAACCTCAAAGAACAAGCGGATGTCCGGGTCCAGCGCCGAGCCGGTAACCCAAGCCGAGCTCGAAGTCGCCGACACGATCGGTCGGCTGATGGAGTTCTGGGGCTTCAAGCGTCCGATGGGGCGCATGTGGACGCTGCTCTATTTGTCACCCGCGCCGCTCGGGGCCGCCGAGCTCGGCGAACAGCTGAAGATGAGCGCTGGTGCGGTCAGCATGACCCTGAACGAGCTGCTCAAGTGGGGCGCGGTCAAGAAGAGCTGGCGCCCCGGTGAACGCCGCGATTTCTACGAGGCCGAGACCAGCATCGGAAAATTGGTGCAGCGCGTGCTGCGCGAGCGCGAGCTGGAGCTGGTGCGCCAGTTCGGCGAGGCCTTGGGAAATGCCGACGCCGCCCTACCCCGCGCTGCAGCCGACAGCCCCCCCGACTTCAAGCGCGAACGTGTGCACGAGCTGCAGCGTTTGGCGCAACTCGGCGAAACCCTGCTCACCGCGCTGGTGGCGGGGAAGGTCGTCGACCCGACCCCTTTCTTGAAAGTGTACGGAGATCATGACTGAGCCGGTGACCGCCCTAGCCCGTGACAACGCGGGCAGCACGCTGACGCGAGAAGGCTCGGGCGCGATGTTCGACGGCATCGCCGCGCGCTACGACTTGGTAAACCGCGTGATCTCGCTCGGCATCGATCAGAGCTGGCGGCGCAAGACGGTGCGCGCGCTCGAGCTCGGTGCGGCGCATCGCGTGCTCGATCTTGCGACGGGCACGGCCGATCTCGCGATTCAGGTCGCACAGACCGAGACCAGCGTGAGCGTGGTCGGCCTCGATCCGTCGGCAAAGATGCTGGAAGTGGGCCGCGGCAAAATCGAGCGCGCGAGCCTCGGCCAGCGCGTCGAGCTGGTGCAGGGCGATGCTCAGGCGTTGCCCTTCGAAACGGCTTCGTTCAACTCGGTGTGCATCGCGTTCGGCATTCGTAACGTGCCGGACCGCGCCCAGGCGCTGCGCGAAATGGCGCGCGTGACCCGCCCCGGCGGCCGCATCGCCATCCTGGAGCTGTCCGAGCCGCGCTCCGGCCTCTTGGGCGCGCTGGCGCGCTTCCACATTCACACGGTGGTGCCTTACGTCGGCGCGCTGCTCTCGGGCGTGAAGGAGTATCAATACCTGCAGCGCTCGATCGCCGCGTTCCCGCCGGCCGACGAGTTTGCGGCCTTGATGCAGAGCTCGAATTTGAACGTGCTCGGCGTGCACGCGCTGGCCTTCGGCGTGTGCCACCTGTACGTCGCGGAGCCTCGATTGCCGGCATGACCGAGCACCTGACATTCGGCGCGCCGATCGGCCGCTCTGCGGACGTGCCGACGGATGGGCACGAGCTCCTGGAGCGCATCGCCAAGGAGCTCGCGCGCCTGGA